>Ga0209690_1000023_pt1 | contig 72266 bp, 73 predicted proteins | sample GraSoiAngelo_150_FD_186164 | JGI IMG/M metagenome (GOLD analysis project Ga0209690, IMG submission 186164) | Grasslands soil microbial communities from the Angelo Coastal Reserve, California, USA - 14_1009_09_40cm (SPAdes) (version 2) | ecosystem: Environmental > Terrestrial > Soil > Grasslands ... | reverse complement strand
GGCGCAGCACTGGAAGCGGCGACTCAGGCCGCGACCTGGGCTCGGGACGAAAAACCGAGCTTGTCGCGGATCCGCTCGACGTGCCCCTCGGCGGTCCTCTCGGCGATGAAGAGGCGCTCGGCGATCTGCCGGTTGGTCAGACCGGCCGCCACCAGCCTTGCGACCTCGAGCTCCCGCTTCGAGAGCCCGTCCGAACCTGCCATTCAGGCGAAATCTTGCGCCTAGAGGCGCCGGAGCGCTCGGCTCGAAAAATTGGACCTGACAGGCTGTCCGGTGGGTGTTAGATTTCCGCCCGTGCCCATACCTTTCATGGCTGACGACGACAGGAACGAGATCGCCAACCAATTGGAGCGGATCGCCGGCCTGGTCAAGAACATAACCGCCGAGGAGAGCCCGCCCAATCCGCACGAGGAGATGGCGTCGATCCGGGACCGGTTGAGGGGCATCGGTGATGCGCTCGAAGAGGGCACGATCGCCCATGGGGTGACGAGAGACCAGATCCATACGATCGCCGCACATTTCGAAGGGATCGGTGGCGACCTGCGCAAGGGATCCGGCGCCAAGTAACGGCGGCTGCGCTCGACGGGTTCACCCGTAGAACGACAGGGCTAGGGTCTGGCGACGACCTCATTTCCTGCGTTGGCCGCGCCTTGAACGGCAGCGTGAAGTGGAACTCGGAACCCTGGCCGGGGACGCTGTCAAACGAGGTCGTTGATGTCGACCCGATCGACCTCGAGCACCGTGCGGCCCGCCTCCATGCGATCCAGCTCGAGCATCTCCTTGAAGGCCTCGTTCAACCTTTCGGCGTCGGCGTAGATGTCGCTGGCGAACGACCACCTCGTCCAGGTCGAGAGCTTCTGCGTCGCGGATGACCTCGCTGAATCCTTCGATGCCGACCAGGGCGGTGCGGAATTTTGCCACCGCCCACCCGCATTTAGCGGCGTTAAGTAACTCCTAGGAGGCCCCGGTTCGCACACCGAGCTGGCGCAGCCACCGGCGATAGGCGATCGCCGTCCGATCGCTGCGTAGATGCAGCTCCGCCTGCAGGTCCAGCGGCAGCAGCTCCGGCCGCTGCGACTCGAGGATGGGCCGGTCCTGGGCGAAGATCCGGTCCTGGAACTCGATCATCTCTGACTCCGGCTCGTAGTTCATCGCCATCCACATCCACGCCGAGCTGTCCACCGCTTCGTGCGGCGTCACGGACAGCAGCATTCCAAAAGAGTGCTCGCCGTGCTTGATGAACGACGCCGAGAGCGGGCGATGCACGCGGTAGGTGTAGGTGACGGTGGAGCCGTGGCCGGTCGCGTACGGATCGGGCTGGTAGACCTTTACGCCCGTCGCCAGCACGCCGTCAGCGTTGACGACCGCGTCGTAGTCGGCGATCTCTGGCCGTGCCCGGTCGCCGAGGATGCCCTCGTGCACGAACGGGAAGTGTCCGACGTCGAGGAAGTTCTCGACCACGCGCGGCCCGCTCGCGCGGACCCGATACGGGCCGGCCATCAGCACCTGGTGTCCAGGCTGGTCGAGCAGCTCAAAGCGTGGAAGATTGCCGGAGCCCTTGCCGAGGGTGACCCATACGACCCCGTACTCGGCTCGTGCGCGGAACACGGTCACGCAAGCTTTGGCCGGCGGCGTCTGCTCGGGGTGCGCCGGCATCAGCACGCACCGCCCATCGACCCCGTAGGTCCAGCCGTGATAGGGACACTCGAGCCGAGCTCCTTCCACGATGCGTCCCAGCGAGAGGCGCGTGCCGCGGTGGACGCACAGGTCGCGCCACGCGAACACCTGCTCGCCGAGCAGCCGGACGCCGATCGGGCCTCCGCCCACAAGTTCCTCGACCCGAGCCACCGGATGCCAGTCGTCGACCAGGACCGGATCGTCGAGCAACTGGCTAGGACCTGGCTCGGTCGAGCACCGCCACGAGGTTTCGCGCCGACACGAGCCCGATCGGCTTGCCGTCCCCATCGACCACCGGCAGGTGCCGCACGCCTCTGCTCATCATCTTCAGCGCCACCACGCTCACGTCCTCATCGAGCGCCACCGTCGCCGGATCCCCGGTCATGACCACTCCGGCGGTCGCCTGCTTGGGGTTGACGCCGTCCGCGATGGCGCGGACCAGGTCGCGCTCGGTGATGATCCCGGCCAGCTCGCCGTCGGACAGGACCACGACCGCGTCAGCGTCCTCGCGGCGCATCACCCGGGCGACGTCGGCCAGGTTGGTCTGCGGTTCGACGGTGAGGAGGCGCCCGGGCGGAAGCTCGCTGACTCGCAACTTCACGCCACCTCGTACTTGAGAGGCACCATGCGCTGCGAGCTCTTGGGCGGCCGGTTGTAGCCCCGCTTCTGCCGCGGGGGCAGCTTGATGTCGTCGTGCGGCACTTCCTCATAGGGGATCAGGGACAAGAAATGACTGATCAGGTTGAGGTGCGCGGCGCGCTTGTTGTCGGTCTCGACGACGTACCAGGGGGCGTCGGGAATATCGGTGTAGGCGAACATCTGGTCTTTGGCCTCCGAGTAGTCGACCCACCTGGCGCGCGCCTGCAGGTCCATCGGGCTCAGCTTCCAGCGCTTGCTCGGATCGTTGATCCGCCCGAGAAACCGGCGCTCCTGTTCGTCATCGCTCACCGAGAGCCAGTACTTGACCAGGACGATGCCCGACCGCACCAGCATCCGCTCGAACTGCGGACAGGTGCGCATGAATTCGTCGTACTCGTCGTCGGTGCAGAAGCCCATCACGCGCTCCACGCCGGCGCGGTTGTACCAGCTGCGATCGAAGAACACGATCTCCCCGGCCGAGGGCAGGTGGGCGACGTAGCGCTGGAAGTACCACTGGCTTCTTTCTCGCTCGGTTGGGGCGGGCAGCGCGACCACACGCGCGTACCGCGGGTTGAGCAGGGCGGTCATCCGCTTGATGACCCCGCCCTTGCCCGCCGTGTCGCGGCCCTCGAACAGCGCGACCACGCGAAGGCCGCGGTTCCTGACCCACTCCTCGAGCTGGACCAGCTCGACCTGCAGGCTGCGGAGCTCCTTCTCGTACTCCTTCTTGGATAGGACTTCCTTCTTCTCGGCTTTCGGAGCCGCGAATTCGCCGTTCTGCTTGTGCTTCCGCTTCCGCTGGTTTTCTTTCTTGGCGACCGCCATGGGCCCGACCAAGTTATCACCAGTTCAATGCGGCGTCCGGCACGTGCGCGAGGTCGGGCGCGAACCACTCGGCGCCGATGAGCTCCGCCGCGTCGAACGAGCTCGTGATGCCCAGGCAGCGCATGCCGGCAGCCCTCGCCGCAGCCACGCCGCTGACCGCGTCCTCGATGACCAGGCACGCCGCGGGCGAAAGGGCCAGCCGGCGGCTCGCCTCGAGAAAGATGTCAGGCGCCGGTTTCTTGTGCACGATCTGGTTGCCGTCCACGACCGTCTGAAACAGGCGCTCCGGCAGTCCGACCTCGCGGAGGTTCGCCAGCACTTTGATCCTGTCCGCGCCTGACGCCACGGCAATGGCCAGGCCGCGGTCGCGGCACGCATGGACGAACTCGACCGCTCCCGGCAGCGGCTGGAGCCGGCCCCGAATCACCTCCTCGTAGATCTCGTACAGCCGGGCCTTGTCGCGCTCGACGTCGAGCTCGATGCCCCGGCCCTCCGCGGCCCCGCCGAGGTAGCGGTCTTCTCCCATGCCGATGAAGGGCTTGAAGTCGTTGGCGGTCATCTGATGGCCCTTTTCGGCGAAGAGCGCGATCGCGGCCTCGGCGAGAAGTGGTTCGGAGATCGCCAGCACCCCGTCGAGGTCGAAAATCACTCCTCGAAGTTGGGTGTCTTTCACGCGCGGGCGATCGTTTTCGACCTGGACGGCGTGCTCGTCGACACCATGCCGGCGATCAGCGCCGCGTGGGCGGAGTGGGCAGGTGCGCGGGGATTGCCGTCCGACGAAGTTCTCTCGTCTCTCCACCTGACCGCCACCGAGCTGATCCAGAAGTTCGCGCCGGAGCTCGATCCCGGAGTGGAGGCACGCGCCATCGCGGCTCGGCAGTCGATGCTCGAGAGCACTGTTGCAGCGTTCCCTGGCAGCCGCGAATTGATCGGCCGGCTGCCGCGCGACGCATGGGCGATCGTCACGTCAGCCCGCCGCGAGCTTGCTGTACACCACCTCGAGATGGCCCAGCTCCCGCCGCCCGAATTTCTCATCAGCGCCGAAGATACCCCGCGCGGGAAGCCCGACCCTGCTGGTTACCGCCTCGCGGCCGAACGGCTTGACGCCCTGGCTGGCGAGTGCCTTGCGATCGAGGACAGCCCTGCCGGGATCCGCGCCGCGCGCGACGCGGGCATGTTCGTGCTGGGTGTGACCAACACCCACGCTCCGGCCGAGCTGCGTGGCGCCCACGCCATCATCGCGTCACTTATGAGGCTCGACGTGAGCGCGAACCCACTCCAGGACGTCCGCCGGGTGCGTGTCCGGTGGAAAGACGGGATAGAAGACCTTCAGGATCCGGCCTGAGTCGGCGACCAGCGTGAGCCGCTTGTAGAGGTGCAGATCGCCCGCGGTGAAGGTGGGCAGTCCGAGCTCTCTGGACAGCTTCAGGTCGGGATCGCTGAGCAGCGGAAAGTTGATCTCCTTGCGTCCAGCGAACGCTCGCTGTGCCTCGGTCGTCTGCGCCGAAAGGCCCATCACCGTGACGCCGAGGTCTTCGAATGACTTCCTGCGGTCGCGAAAGGCGCAGCTCTCGGCCGTGCAGCCGAAGGCGCCTGGGATCTCCTTCCAGCCGCGCGCCGGCAGATCGGCGGTTCCAGTCGCGCTCGGATACACATAAAGGACGAACCTGGGCGACGCCCTCGCGAGATCGACCGTCCCGCCGGCCGTCGATGGCAGCTCGATCTCGGGCAGCCGTTTGCCCGCGAGGCCGCGCGCCGCACCGTCGTCCTGCGGAGCGGGGTATTGCAGGTACTCCGAGGTTGGAGCGGTCACCCGAGCAGCGCCTTCAGCTGGGCCGGGCTGATGTTGCCGCCGCTGCAGATCAGGGCGACCCGCCGCCCCTGGAGCCGGTCCCGAAGCTTTAGCGCCGCGGCCAACGCCGCGGCCCCGGCGGCCTCGACCAGCGTGCGCGTCTTCTCGATCATGACCGCCGTCGCGGCGTCGATCTCATCGTCGGAGACCAGCACGAAGTCGTCGAGGAACCGCCGCAGGATCCTCTGCGGCAGCTCGAACGGCGCCGCCGTCGAGAGGCCTTCGGCCCGCGTGCGGTTCGGCGACTCGATGAGCTCGCCGTTTTTCCAGCTCAGATATGCGGCCTGGGCCTGCTCCGATTGAACGCCGATAACCTGAACCTCGGGATTGATCGCCTTGGCGGATATGCAGCCGCCCGCCGCGCCCGAGCCGCCGCCGATCGGCACGATGACGGTGTCGATCCGCGGCTGCTCCTGCAGCACCTCCAGCGTGTGCGTGCCGACGCCCGCGATGAGCAGCGGCTCGTCGCCGGAGTGGATGTAGCGGTAGCCGTGCTCGCGCGCCAGGCGCTCGGCGTTGCGGCGCGAGTCGTCGTAGCGCTCTCCCTCGAGGATGACCTCCGCGCCGAGGTCCTGCATCGCTTCGACCTTCACGGGGTTGGCCGCCGCCGGCGCGCAGATGATCGCGCTGACGCCGAACAGCCGGGCGGCATACGCGACCGACTGGCCGTGGTTACCGGTCGACGCGGAGATGACGCCGCGACGGCGCTCGTCGTCGCTCAGCCGGCTGACCAGATTGACGCCGCCGCGCACCTTGAATGCTCCAGTGGGGTTGTGGTTCTCGTGCTTCACGTATACCTCGGCGCCAACGAGGCGATCCAGTGCAGGGTAGCGGCGTAGGGGCGTGGGCGAAAGGTAGGGGCGGATCTGCCTGGCGGCGTCGAGCACATCGGCGAAGGTCGGCTCGGCCAGCTGGCCCATCGCTGACAGGTTAAGTCCTCCCGTTAACCCGGCTCGAAACCAGCTCCGGTCGCTCAACATATCGAGCGGTGGTCAAGACTCTCGCGCAAACCATCGTCGCCGCGGCCCTCCTTCTTGCCGTGGCCGGCTGCGGCTACGACAGCAGCGCGACTTTCAACGCCGACGGCTCCGTCATGGTCGGCCTCAAGTTCCTGTTTCCCAAGTCCGTGATGCAGGGCACCGGCGGTACCTCGATCAGGGGCTTCAGCCCCTCGGACATTGCGTCCGCGAACTCAACCTTGCAGAAGAGATACCCAGGAGGCAAGGTCACCGTCGTCACCGAAGGTGATGAGACAGGCGCGTTGATCACGATCCCGTTCAAGGCGGAGAAGGACGCGTTCGCCTTCCTCACGCAGCCGTCGACGCTCAACCCGGCGAAGGCCACCTCCGGAAGCAGCCTCGGGCTGAACCTTTCGAACACGGGCGGATTGTTCACGTCCGCCACTCACACGACGTCCGGCCAGAACGACACCTACACCTTCAAGACGGTAGCCCAGTCGCAGCCTTCGCCCTCGCCTGGCTCACAGCAAGTGATCACCGACGATGAGGTTGCGTCGATCTTCAGCGTCACGTTCGCGCTGACGGTTCCGCACGTGATCATCTCGGCCCCAGGCGCGCTGTTCACCCTCGATCGCAAGACAGCGATCTGGAGGCTGCACTGGACGCGGGCAGAGACGTTGACCGCGACCTCGGGCCCGGACGCAGGTCTTGTCGCCAACGTGTCTCCGCTGCAGGACTCGCGGCTGGTGATCGCGGTGGGCTTCGTCGCCATCGGGGCCGGCTTCCTGCTCGGCATGTTCTTGACCTGGCGCGGACTGTTGAGCCGCCGCCCTCAGCCCGCGCCCGCCGCTGCGGAGGCCACTCCAGTCGCGCCGCTGGCCGCCCGGTCGCCGGTTGAATTTCCCGGTCCGCCGCCGGGAGCGGTGCGCCCGACCGGCTAGCCCGCCGGCGCCCTGCCGGGCCGTTTCACGGTGACGACCAGGCCCGCGATCAGAACCACCAGCATCAGCGCGTGAATCGCCAGGTCAAGCGCGGTCCGCGGCCCGACGCCGACCGCGATCGTGAAAAGGCCAACGAGCACGCCGAGCACGCCAAAGCTCTGCGCCGCGATCGCGGCGACGCGAGCCCACCGCGACCACGTGAGGAGAAGTCCCGTGATGAGCACGCACGCGATGATCGACTCGGCGGTGCCGGCAGCCCGGTGCTGGTACCCAGTGAACTGCCAGCCAAAGTGAATCGACACCGCGACCACAAAGATGGCCGCCTGCGCGAGCAAGAAGATCCGCACGATCCTGAGCTCGGTCATGTTGAATCCCTCGATTCCAGTATCACACGCGGCCTTGAGTACGATCGCGAGGTCGATGCGCAATCCCGAGAGCCGCTTCGAATACACCGCTCGGATGCACCGAGTGCTTCAGCACATCGACGATCACCTCGACGAGCAGCTCGAGCTAGACACTCTCGCGGCGGTCGCCAATTTCTCGCAGTTTCACTTTCACCGCCTGTTCACTGCATGGATGGGAGAGACGTTGGGCGACTACACGCGCCGGCGCCGGCTCGAGGTGGCTGCGCAGCGGCTCGTTGCCCAGCCGCGACTGCCAGTGCTGCATGTAGCCATGTCCATTGGGTTTGGTTCGACCGAAGCGTTCGCTCGCGCGTTCAAGGCGCGATTCGGCAGCGCACCGACCGTATGGCGGGACGCCCAAGTCCGCAATCGCGATCAGCTGAAAAGCAAGTTTGATCAGGGCGCGGCGCCCGGCTCGCCGAATCATGGACGTATGAAAGTCACCATCGTTGACAGACCACCCGCCACCGTCGCCTACCTTCGCCATGTCGGGCCGTACGGCAAAGAGATCTCCGATTTCTGGATGGAGAAAGTTGATCCGTGGATGGAGACGAACGGGCTCTACGGCAAGCCCCGCTACGGCATCAGCCTCGACGATCCGGGTATCACAGCGCCCGAGAAGCTCCGATACGACGCCGCGGTTGAGGTGGCAGCGGATTTCGCCGGCGCCGGCGAGCACCAGAAAACAGTGATCCCCGGCGGCAAGTACGCGGTTGCGAAGTTCAACGGCACGGACAAGGAGATCGGTGAAGCGTGGGATTGGCTGCTGCGCGACTGGCTTCCTTCGAGCGGCATGCAACTCGACTCCCGGCCCTTCTTCGAGCACTACCCGACCGGCGCGAGCTATGACGCGGACACGGGAAAGTTCGACTGCGAGATCTGCATCCCGGTCGCTCTCCTCTGACCCGACAATAAGGAGCGTGGCGGCGCAGCTGAAGCTCGGAGTCTTCGTGCCCCAGGGATGGCGCATGGACCTGGTCGATGTGCGCGATCCGGTCCAAAAGTACGAGACGATGAGTCGCTGCGCCGTCGAGGCCGAACAGGCGGGCTTCGACGCGATCTGGGTCTACGACCACTTCCACACCGTTCCCGAGCCGCGGCCTGAATCGGTGTTCGAATGCTGGACCTCGATGGCGGCGCTGTCGCGCGACACCCGCACCATCCGCCTCGGACAGATGGTCACCTGCAACGGCTACCGCTCGCCTTCGCTGCTGGCGAAGATGGCGAGCTGCATCGACGTCATGAGCCACGGCCGGCTCATCCTCGGCATCGGCGCGGGCTGGTATCAGCACGAGTACGAGGCGTACGGCTACGAGTACCCCGAAACGCCGGAGCGGCTGCGCATGCTGCGCGAATCGCTGCAGGTCCTCAAGGCGATGTGGACACAGGAAAGCGCGACGTTCGAGGGGCGCTACTACAAGGTGCGCGGAGCGATCAACGAGCCGAAGCCGGTGCAGAAGCCGCACCCGCCGATCTGGATCGGCGGCGCGGGCGAGAAGGTGACCCTGAAGCTCGTCGCACAGTACGGCGACGCGTGCAACTTCAACGCGGACGTCGAAACCGTGCGCCACAAGCTCGAGGTGCTGCGGGGGCACTGCGACACGGTCGGTCGCGACTACGACTCGATCCTGAAGACGATCGAGTTCTACACGATCCTCGGCGACCGACGCGAAATCGACCGGGTCGTCGCCGACCATGCGCGGCGGACCGGAAAGGACGAGTCATACATCCGCGAGTGGCACCCGCTCCACGGCGACGCCGATCGGATCGCCGAGATCATCCAGGAGTACGCCGACCAGGGCATTCAGTACTTCATCGTCAACGTGCCGAACGCCGCCGAGGGCGGCGTGATCGCCCGGTTCGCCCAGGAGGTCTTCCCCAAGCTCGGCTTGCGGGCGGGCGTCTAGGCGTCCATACTCGCGGCGCCCCTTCCCTCACCGCACCACGCCAAAGGAAGCCGCCATGTCCGCCGCGCTAAGGCGTCAGCCGCTGCTGTGGTACTTCGTGCTTGCGTTCGCGTGGACCTGGGCATTTGTGATCGTCTTCCTGATCCTTTTCCCGCTCCCCGACATCCTCGTCCGGACCACACCTGGCGACTTTGGTCCGCTCATCGCCGCCATCGTCATGTCCGGGATCGTTGCCGGACGTCCGGGCGTCAAGAGTCTTTTCCGGCGTATGGTCCAGTGGCGGGTCGGCCTCCTCTGGTACGCCTTTGCGCTGATCGGCATCCCGCTCCTTTACATCGCCAGCATCGCCGCAGTTCCGGGTGCTCTGGGCTCCTTCAAAGCGCCTGAGCTGTCGACCGTCTTGACGTACCCCGTCTTCTACATCGTGCTGCTGGCGATCGGCGGCCCGCTGACCGAGGAGCCGGGCTGGCGGGGTTTCGCGCTGCCGCGCCTGCAGCAGCGATGGGGCCCTCTCGTTGGGACGGTGATCCTGGGCTTGATGTGGGCCGCCTGGCACCTGCCCAACTACTTTCGACCGGACTGGGCTGCGGTCAATGGCGGCTTCAGCATCAGCGGCATCGCGGTGTTCGCGATCGTGGCGGTGAGCATGTCGGTGATCATCACCTGGGCCTTTAACCACACCCGCGGAAGCATCCTGATCGCAATTCTCATCCACGCCAGCCTCAACTTCTCGCAGGGGCTGACCGGCGACCTGTTCCCGGCCGCCAAGAACAACGAGGTCGGGCCGGTGGTCGCGTTGATCGTCCTCGCGCTCGTGCTCCTGGTCGCGACTCGAGGCCGGCTCGGCTACCCGGGGTCGGAACCGGCTCTGACCGCGATGCCCGCGTATTCGGCGCCATGACAGCCAGGCGCGCGCGGTGGCTGGGCTGGATCGGCACCGGGCTCACGGTCGCGTGCATACCGCTGACGGTCGTGATGCTGTCCCAGCACCTGCGCGCTTTCCTCCCGGCCGAGGCGATCTGGAGCACCGTGGTGGTGTTCGTCGGAGCCCTCGCCTTCTCCGTGGTGGGGACCCTGATCGTCTCCCAGCACCCGCATCACGCCATCGGCTGGGTCTTCGCCCTATCCGGGCTTGCCACGGCTGGAGCCGTCGTGCTGGCCGCATACGCCGAGCTCGCCCTTGCGCCCGGCTGGTCGCTTCCCGCCGGCGGCGTCGCCGCGGACGTCTCTCACGTCCTCATCCAGGGCGGCATCTTCCTGCCGCTGACGCTCGGACTACTCCTTTTTCCCGACGGGCACCTCCTGTCGCGCCGCTGGTGGTTCGCCGCCGTGGCCGCGGTCCTGGGTCTTCTGCTGAGGCTCTATTCGGATGCCGTGAACCCGATCACCCCCGACTTCGACCTGGGCGACGTGGGCGTGCTTCTAACGGTGGCGTCTGCGGTGGCGGGCCTCGCCGCCCTGGCGCTGCGCTGGCGGCGCGGACGTGCAGTGCTGCGGCAGCAGGTGAAGTGGATGGCTGCCGCCGCGGTGGTCGTGGTGCTCGCGTTCATCGGCGACATCGTGGTCAACATCTATAACCACGAGCTGCTCAAGAACGACGCCGAATTTCTGATCTTCACGCTGACCTACACGTTGATCCCGATCGCCGCCGGGACCGCGATATTGGGCTACGGCCTGTACGAGATCGACCTGATCATCAGGCGCGCGATCGTGTACGTGGCGCTGACCGCGATTCTCGCCGGCCTGTACACGGCCTTCACCGCGACGCTGCAGCGCGTGTTCGTCGCCCTCACCGGGCAGTCCTCGGACGCCGCGATCGTGATCACCATCGCGTTGATCGCCACGCTTTTCACTCCGGTGCGCAACGCCCTGCAGAAGCTGGTCGACAAACGGTTCAAGGACACACGCGACCTCGAGCGCCTGATGGAGTCGTTGGAGACCGAGGTCGGAGCGGTGGTGGACGTGATGGACGGGGAGAGGCTCGCCGAGCGCCTGGTCCGAACCGCTCGTGAGGGCGCAGACGCGGTTGGCGCCGCGCTCTTCCTGGACGGAGCCTCCGACGACCGCCCGAGCTACGTGTCCGGCGATTGGAACGGCAGCGCGGCGCTCGCCGTCCCCCTCCGCGTTGGAGCAACGAACATCGGCCGCATCGCCCTCGCCGAGCGGAGGAATGGAACGCCCTACCTGGAGCGCGAGCGGGAGCGCCTGCAGCGGGCGGCGGACGTCGTCGCCATCGGGCTGACGCTGGGCCAGCGGCGCCACCTGCCGGAGTTGGTCGCACGCTGATGCGCCTCCTCGGTGGGCGCGCCGGCGGGGCGTGGGGAATCGCGTTCGTCGTCCTCGTGCTCGTCAGCGCCGCGATGGCTTCGCTACCGACCGCGGGCGACTCGGAGGCGACGATCGCGGCGTTCTACCGCGACCACGCGACGATCGTGGTCCTGCAGCAGGTGATCGGCGTGTTGGCCCTCCTGCCTCTCGTCGCCTTTGGCCTTTCCATCGCTCCGAATCGATGGCTCCGACCGGCGCTGTTCCTGCTCGTCGCGGTGGAGCTGGTGACCAACATCGTGCCGCTCGTGATCGTCGCCGCGCCGGGCGCCGCGCATCCCCTGACGCTCGTCGAGGATCTCGCCGACTCCGCGCTCTTCGTCTCGGTGGCGCTGTTCCTGATCGCCGCGACGCTGGGCGAGGCTCTGTGGCTGCGGGCGATTGCCTACGCCGGGGGGGCGGCCTGCATCATCCGAGCGCTGGCGAGCCCGCTCGGTGTCACCGCCCTGGACTTGGTCGCTCCGCTCGCCTTTGTCTTGTTCGTGCTGCTCTTGAGCATCCGGCTCCTGGTGAAGCCCCCGATGCAGGTTGCCGTACAGCCAGGCCGCTGAACGCGTTCTAGCGGTGAGTGCTGGTTCCAATCGTCGCCCTGCTCGCATGTGAAGCGGATCTAACGCTGACCGCGGGAGCCATCGGGCTTGGGCTGCACCGGTCGCGCCCATGGCGGACGCTCCTCACCACGGGCGTCATCTCGATCGGCTTCGCGGCGGCGGTCTTAGTGATCTGGATCCTGTGGTTCGTCGCGCCCGCATGCGTCGTCGCCGAGGGAACGTGCCTCGGCCAAACCCAGGTCAACGCCGCCTTGTGCTATGCGGGCGTGGGGGCTGCTGCTCAGTGGGCCTGGATGCTCGGGATCGCGTTTGCCGCCCGCCGCGTCAGGCGGCCCAGCGTCTCTCGCCCCATCGCCGCCGGCTGACCACCGGACGCTCAGGCGGAATGAATTTATAGCCCTGGCCGAACTGCACCACCTGCCATTCGCCTTCATGCACGAGCCGGTGCTGGAAGTAGCAAACGGGGAGGATCTTGCGCAGGTTGTTGTGCCCGCCCTCGGTCCAGAAGTCGACATGATGTCCGGACGTCGAGCTCACCGGCCGGTGGCAGCCGGGTCCGGCGCAGGTGCGGTACCTGGCCTTGATGCCTCGCCGTTGCGGCGAGGAGATGGCCCGCGTCGCCCGGCCGACGTCGATCACCATCGAGTCGGCCTTCAGGATGCGGTGCAGGGTGCCGTCGCAGGCCAGGCGCTGCACGGTGGTGCTCGAGATCGACGTGCCGTCGGCAAGCTCCGAAGCTGGAGCTCCGAGCTCGCCCTTCAGGCCCTCGATCGTGGTGTGGACGGCGATGTGGGGCCGGACGCCATTGCGCCGCGGTAGCGTGCCCTGGTCCATGGCATGGTGCGCCATCTCCACCAGGGCGTCAGCTCGACGCTGCTTGGGCGACCGCCGATCAGATTCACCCAGCCGGTTGCACAGCGATTCGACCGCGGTCTTGACCGCCACCCCCGCCGTCAATTCCAGCCAGCCATCCAGGCGATACATGTCGCCGCACTCGCTGATAGACAGCTGACGTCGCTGATGGGCCTCTTCGACCTTGGCCTTGAAGGCGGTGGGGTCGACCGCGTGCCAAGTGCTGCTGGCCACGTCGGCCAGATCCTTGATTGAGGACTCGCCGGCGTTCTCGATCCACATCGCTTCGTCGGTGGAGCCGCCCGCCTCAACCACTCTTTGCTGGAGGTGGCAGATCACGGAGGCAGCCTGGAACCCGATGTCGCCTGAGCTCAGCGCCTGGGCGACCTTCGGCATGCCCGCCAGCTGTTCGCCGACGCACAGCCGATTGGCTGCGGCGGTCTTGGACATCTGGCATTCGGAGGCCACCCAAGACGTTGCGCTCTTTCCAGTGAGCAGGTGATCGCCGCGCTTCGTAGCAACAGCCACCACCCGACAGCGCTTGGCGTCCAGCCGGTCGATGACGGCGGTCAGGCGTCGAAGATCGACGAAGTCGTCAGCGGCCTCGAGGTCGAAATCTCGAGCCGCAGCCTCCAGGATTTCGAGTTCGCCCGACATGATCGATTGTACGAAAATTTGTTCGATAAGTCTAGCGCAACAATGTAAATTTACGTGTACTCCGGCCGCCCCAACGCCACCCCGCCGGCCCTCTTTCACAGTCCCTCTCCGCGCGTGTCCAGCCAGGGGATTTACATGCACCAACAAGTGATACGTGCCTCACCAGCTGCGGTGGCCGGCTCGAGGGACCACATTGAGGACCAGAGGGCCGACGCCCTCTGGTCGCCCGCAATTAAGCTGCCTCGGATGGACCTCGGTCTCAGCGGCAAGGTCGTCATCGTCACGGGTGGCGCGTCCAACCTCGGCCGCGCGATCACGCTGGGTTTTGCGGCCGAGGGGGCGCGGGTGGTCGTCGCCGACGTCGACGACGCGCAGGCGAAGAAGGTGGAGGGCGAAGCCCCCTCCGGAACCATCGTCGCCCGCCACACCGACGTCACCGACTGGGAATCGGTCACCTCGACCGTCCAGCACGTCCTGAGCTCGATGGGCAGCATTGACATCCTCGTCAACTGCGCGGGCTGGACCATCGACCGTCTGTTCATGGAGAAGCCGCGCAGCGAGTGGGAGCGGGAGATCGCGATCGACGTCTGGGGCTTTATCAACAGCGTGCGCGCGGTGCTCGATCCCATGGTGCAGCGCAAGTACGGACGCATCGTTTCCATCGGCTCCGACGCGGGCCGCATGGGCGAGTGGCGCGAAGCTGTCTACAGCGGAACCAAGGCCAGCGTGATCGCGATGTCGAAGGCGATCGCCCGCGAGGTGGGGAAGTACGGCATCACGCTCAACGTCGTTTGCCCGGGCCTGACGCCTGGCTCGCCGGAGACCTCGGGGCGCGAGTCGATGTGGGCGGGTGATCAGGCGGACAAGTTCACACAGGAGGTCCTCGAAAAGGCGGCGAAGGCGTATCCGCTGCGACGGATCGGCACCCCCGAAGACGTCGTTCCCGCGGTCCTGCTGCTGGCCTCTGACCGGGCTTCCTACATCACCGGCCAGACGCTGTCGGTCAGCGGCGGCTACACCATGATCTGAGACAGGATCTCCGCGCGGATTCTTCGCCAGCGCTCTGCTCGGTTCCGGCCGGCTAGAGGCAGGATGAGGCTGTCCACGCCGATGGAAGTCAGCCCGCGCAGCCGCGCGGCGCATTCGTCAGGTGTGCCCACAACCGCCAGCACGCGCGCCAGGTCGTCGGACACCGCGCTGCTGTGCTCGGCCCGCGTCGACAGATGCTCGGTGTAGTCGTATGAATCCGCGCTTCGCGAGATCTCATCTCGGAATCGGACGAGGCTTTCGGGAAGCTCTTTGAAGTGCGTCAGCAAGCGCGCCTGGGTCGACGCCCACGACCGCACGTCGTCCACCTGGGTCGACATCGTGGCCATGAGTGCGACGTCGAAATCAGCGCGGCCGCGGCCGGCCATATTCAGGCCGGCTTCGATCCAACCGACCTGCTGCCGCACCATGTCCGGCTGCGCGGGACCCATCACGATCGCGCCGTCGGTCAGGCGTCCCGCGAGCTCGCACATGCGCTGCTGGCTCACCGCGAGGTAGATGGGGACCGTTCGGTCGACGTGGGAGCGAAAGAAACCGATGGCCTCCTCGACCTCGGCCACCTTCTGGGGTTTCAGGCCGATGCCGTAAAGCGCCGAGTCGCCGGCGCCAAGGCCGAGGATCGCGCGGCCGTGGGAGATCTCGGCGATGGCGGCAATCGCGTTGGCGGTCACCGTCGGGTGGCGCGTGACCGCGTTGGTGACGCCGGTGCCGAGTCCGACTCGCGTGGTGTTCAGGGCTGCGACCAACAGGCCTGCGTACACGTCCTTCATCGCGAGCTGCGAATCGATGACCCACACCCGGCCGACCCCCTCAGCCTCCAGCGTGGCGATGAACTTGCCCCAGCTGTCGAACGACTGCCGCGGGCTGATCCCCACGCTGACGTCGAACCGCATCAACTGCCTGTCACGTTCTTCTGCCGCCGCCGCAGAGCCTCCAGGCGTTCGGGGCTCGAGGCCGCCTCCGCCCGAAGCTGCTGAGCGCGCTCGAGGTCGTCGGGAGACATTCCGCGTGACGCGATGAGGTTCATGCTCGACTTTGTCCCGCGCGCGGCCGCGCGCGGCGCCGCCGCCAATCGCTCCGCCAGCGACCCCACGCGCTCGTCGATCTTTGCCGCCGGCACCACCTCGGTCACCAGGCCCCACGCGTACGCGCGCTCGCCGTCGAGCTCCGGCATCGCGAGCAGCAGGTCCGATGTTCGCGCCAGGCCGCAGATCTGCACCAGGCGCGCGACGAACTGGTAGCGGTAGACGACCCCGAGGCCGACCGCGGGCACAGACATCCGGAGCGCGGGCGACGCGATCCGCAGGTCGCAGTTCATCGCCAGCTCGACCGCGGCACCGTGACAGTGGCCGTGCAGCCGTGCGATTACGGGCGCCGGACACCTCCGCAGCGCGTCGACTGCCTCGCCGATCACGCTGTCCGCGTCGAGGTCCTTCGCGGTTCCGGTCAGACGCGACAGGTCGTAACCCGCGGAGAAAGCCTCGTCGCCCGCGCCGCGAAGGATGATCGCTCCAGCCCGGCCGCCGTCTCGGTGCAGCGATGCGGCCAGTGCCGCCAGCAGCCCGGGGTCGAGAGCGTTGCGCCGGTCGGGCCGGTTGAAGGTGAGCGTCAGGATGTCGTCCACCCCCCAATCGCTGAGAAGCGTCTCAGCCAACTTCGGCCAGGAACAAATTGATCAGGCGGGCGAGCTCGCAGGGCTTCTCGACCGGGATCGGGTGGCCCGCCCCTTCGATCACCTCGAGCCGGCTGCCGTGGATTCCCGCGGCGATGATCTCCGCCGCCTTCGGCGGGCAGTGCTGATCGCGGTCCGAGGCGACGATCAGCGTCGGCGCGCCGATACGTCCCAGCTCCGGATCGAGGGGGGCAGCGTTCAGCCCGGCCATCGCCGCGCACGCGTTGCCGTAGCCGCGTGGGTCGCCGGTCGACTGGCGCCGGATCATCAGTCCTTCCTCGAGCTCATCCGGGGAACGGGCATAAACATCGGCTGTGTCGCGGTCGAGCGTCTCGCGCAGTCCCGGATCGTTCCGCTCCACCATCCCGGCCCGCTCGCGGTACCAGTCCGCCGCTGTGCGACCGACCCGGCTCGACGTGGCCACCAGACAGAGCCCCCTCACGCGGTCACGGTGGTCGATCGCCAGGCGCATCGCGATCGTGCCGCCCAGCGAGAATCCGGCGACGTGCGCGCGGTCGATCCCGATCGCGTCCAGAAGCCTGACCAGGTCTTCGCCCAGCTGTCGCAGAGAGCCGTCCGGCGTACCCAGATCTGTGCCGCCGTGTCCTCTCAGGTCGTAGAGCACGACGCGGTGGCGCAGCATGAGGTCGGGGAGCGTTTTTCGCCACGCCCGATGGTCGTCGGCCAGCCCGTGGACGAGGACGAGCGGATCGCCTCGCCCGGTTTCGAACCACGAAACGTCGGTGTCGTCACATCGCGCGCGCATGTTCCCTCAGCGCCTTGCGGTTGACCTTCCCAGGGCCCGACAGGGGAAGCTCGTCGAGACGGTGGACGGCTTCGGGCCACTTGTATCGGGCGAGCCCGCGCCCTTCCAGAAAGGTCTGGATCTCTTCGCGACCTGGATCGACGCCGGATACCGTGACGACGAAGGCGACGGGAACCTCGCCGAGGTCGGAGTCCGGCCGCGCGACCACGCACGCGTCGATCACGTCCGGATGCGCACGCAGCATTGACTCCACCTCATATGGATTGATGTTGGAACCGCCTCTGATGATGATGTCCTTCACCCTGCCGACGACGTGCAGGTAGCCTTGCTCGTCGACGAAACCGAGGTCACCCATATGGGCCCAGCCATCCTCGGCGTTTGGGCCAGCGCGCTCGCCCCAGTAGCGCTCCTGGACTAGGTCGCCGCGCATGCAGATCTCACCATCGATGATCCGCCACTCAGCGCGCTCGTGTGGCCTTCCCACCGTCGTCCAGCGAAGAGGCTGTGGGTCGGAAGGGCTCGCCACGGCCAGTTGGCCGGCGTCCATCGAGCCGTAGAAGCTCGAGATCGAGATGCCGGTCGTCGTCTCCCAGCGCTCCGCGATCTCGGGGGGAAGCGGCGCGCCGGCGACTGCCACCGCTCGCACGGTGGGGAGGGAGGGCGGCGGGCCGTTCAGCATCCGGATGACGTTGGTAGGCACGCCGACCATCACGGTAGACCGCGACTCGGCCGCGATGCGGAGGCAGTGCTCGGCCTTCCAGTGGGGCTCGCGCAGCATGACCAGCGCGGCCCCCAGACGCAGGCTGTATAGGCACATGCCTCCGATCCCCTGGGTGAGCGGCGTCATTGGAAGCACACGGTCGTGTTCGGTGATCCCCAGCCTCGATGTGAAACTCTCGAACGTGACCTGCTTGAGGCGGGCCGAGAGCGAGGCGAGCTTGGGCATACCGGTGGTGCCCGAGGTGAGGGCGATCTCGACGATTCGCTCGGGATCAGGACCCGCAGCTCTCGGCGAGGGCAGACCGTCAGCCGGTTCAAGCGGCAAATCCCGCACGACGAGCACCGGCCGTGCCTTCTCGTTGATCCAACGCAGCTCGTGCGTGCCAAGCCCGAGCGGCATGGGAAGGACGATGGCTCCGAGGTCAGGAACAGCCAGCTCCAGGGCGACGTACTGCCACACGTTCGGCAGCTGGACACCCACCACGTCTCCGTCGCGTACACCCCTCGCCGCCAGCACCTTTTGCAGCCGGCGGACTTGGCCCAGCAGCTGCTCGAAAGTGATCTCTTCGCCGTCCTGCCATACGGCGAGGCTCGATCCTCGGCGCGCCGCGTTCCACTCCAGGTAGCTGACCGGCCGGTACGGCGTCGGCTCCTTCAACTGAGGAGGGCGACGATCCGATCGGGGGTCAGCGGCAGGGTCACGTTCGACGCCGAGAGGGCGTCGGCGACGGCGTTGGCGACCGCCGCAGTGGCCCCGATCGTGCCTCCCTCCCCGGCGCCTTTGGTGCCGAGCTCGTGCACGGTCGACGCCGTGACCAGATGCTCGATTTCGACCGCGGGCGCCTCGCCGACGCTGGGTATCAGGTAGTCGAGAAACGTTCCGCTGAGCAGCTGGCCATCGTCGCCGTATGCCACCTCCTCCATCAGCGCCGCGCCGGCGCCCTGGGCCACGCCGCCCGTCACCTGGCCTTCGACGATCATCGGGTTGATGAGCACTCCGCAATCCTCGGCCACGACGTAGCGGAGGATGTTGACCGCCCCGGTTTCAGGATCGACCTCGACCAGGCAGACGTGGGTGGCGTAGGGGTGCGAAGCCTGCTCCGCGTCATAGGTGACTGAGACATCCATCTCGTGGCCGCCGTCGTCCCTCGAGGTTGGGTCGGCGAGCTGAGCCAGCGTGACCGCTTGCCGCCCATCGACCAGCACTGCCGAGCCCGCGATCGACAGTCGCTCCACGGGCTGATCCAAGCGCCACGAGGCAGCCTCCAGGATCTCTGCCCGCAGCAGCGCGGCGGCCCGCGAGGCGCTCGTCGCCGCCGTGACCGACCCGCGGCTCATGAACGAACCGGTCCCGGCGCCGACACGGGCGGTGTCGGTCTGCTCGACGACGATGCTTTCCGCCTCAACGCCAAGGCTCGCCGCTGCGACCTGTGCGAACGTCGTCTGCGAGCCCTGGCCGATCGCGGGGCAGGTCGTCTGCACGTGGACCAGACCGTCGGCGGCCAGCCAGACGCGCGCTGTGTCGATGCCTGGGATGTCCGCCATGCCGCGGCCCTTGAATGTGGAAGAGCCGGCGCCGGTGAACTCCACGTACGATCCGAGTCCGATCCCGAGCAGCCTGCCTTCGCGGCGTCCGCTTTTCTGCTGCTCGCGAAGGTGTGCGTACCCGGACGCACGCAGCGCCGCGTCGAGCGCCGCGTCGTAGTCGCCAGACTCATATGGGTGCCCGGTGGCGGCGACATACGGCATCTGCTCGCGCTTCACGAAGTTGAGCCGGCGGACGGCTGCTGGGTCGAGCTCCAGGCGCTTGGCGATCAGGTCCATCAAGCGCTCGTGCGCGAGCACGGCCGTCACCATTCCGACGCCCCGGTAGGGCCCCTCGGGGCATTTGTTGGTCGCGACCGCGAACGACTCGTACTCGTAGTCGCGGATGTCGTATGGCCCCGGGATCAAGCCGGCGCAGGTCATGGGATCGAGCAGCGGACCGAAAGGCCGGCCGCCGTAGGCGCCGATGCTCGAGTGAATCGTGGCCTGTAGACCGAGGACGCGTCCATCCTTGCGCACGGCGGCCGAAAATCGGATCCTCTGGTCCCGCGCGTGGCTGGCGGCCTGCATGTGCTCGGAGCGGGTCTCAACCCATTTCACAGGCGAATTGGTTCGCATCGCGATCCACGCCAGAAGGATCTCCTCGGGATAGACCTGAGCCTTGATGCCGAATCCTCCGCCGACGTCCGCCGCGACAACTCGAACCCGCCCCCGCTCCATGGCCAGGCATTCGGCCACTGCCTCGGCAACAAGGTGCGGGACCTGCGTCGAGGTCGTGACGACTACCCCGCCGGCCCCGTCTGGCGACGCCATCACACCCCGTCCTTCCATTGGCGCGGCCGAGACGCGCGGATGCGTGACCTCCCCATCGACGACCAGGTCGGCACGCTCAAACGCACTTGCGACGTCGCCGAAGCTGCGCTTGCCGACGTAGTAGAGGTTGCCAGGCACGTTCTCGTGCACGAGGGGCGCACCGTCCGCGAGCGCGCCCTCGAAGGTCATGACCGCGTGCTCGGTATCGATGTCAGGGTGGATCTGCTCCACCGCGTCGGCGGCCTCGTACCGGGAGTCCGCGACGGCGGCAGCGATCATCTCGCCCACGAAGCGCACCCGCTCGCCAGCGAGGATCGGGCGGGCGGGCGAGACCGCGCCGGGGGTGGTCAGGTGGACGGTGAGCGGACGGCACGAACCCTCGAGGTCCGCCGCGGCGAAAACGGTGGCGCCGGCGGGTGCCTCATTGACGATGTTTCGGATCCGCCCGCTTGCGACCGGGCTGCGCAACAAAGAGACGTACAGGCAGCCATCCGGCCGGAGGTCGTCGACGAATCGGCCCAGACCGCGAAGGAGGGGGCCATCCTCGAGCCGCTTGACGCTGCGGCCTATCTGTTCCGCCATGTCGCTAAAGTCTCCGTCATCGACGCACACTGGATGGCCGTCGCGCGAGGCGACGAGCCGGCCGATCTTGTGGTGTCCGGCGGCCACGTCTTGTCGGTCTTCACCAAGGAGTGGCTGGACGTGGACGTCGCGATCCAGGACGGCCACGTCGTCGGGTTGGGCAGGTACGAGGGCCGCGAGCAGCTTGAAGTCTCGGGCGCCTACCTCGTCCCCGGATTCATCGACGCCCACATGCACCTCGAATCGTCCAAGCTCATGGTCGACGAGTTCGCCCGCGCGGTCCTGGTGCATGGCACAACTGCGGTCGTCGCCGATCCCCACGAGATCGCCAACGTGCTTGGGACAGACGGCATCCATTGGCTGCTCGACTGCTGCGAGGATCTGCCGCTCGACGTCTATGTCATGGCCTCGTCCTGCGTGCCCGCCTCGCAATTCGAATCACCACGCCGCCCGTTCACGACGGGCGACATCGAGAGTCTGCTGCGCCGCAGCCGCACGATCGGGATTGCTGAGATGATGAACTTCCCAGGCGTCATCGGCGGCCGCGAATCGGAGCTCGCGAAACTCGAAACCGGCCTCACCGATCACGTCGACGGTCACGCGCCGGGCGTGCGCGGCCCAGCGCTCAACGCCTACGTGGCGGCCGGTATCGGCTCCGACCACGAGGCCATGACCTTCGAGGAGGCGTTGGAGAAGCGCCGCCTTGGGATGTGGGTGCTGCTCCGCGAGGCCTCGATCGCGCGCAACCTCCGTGACCTGCTTCCGCTGGTCAAGCGATATGGCACCGAGCGCTGCGCGTTCTGCACCGACGACCGCGAGCCCGATTTCATCGTCGAGCAGGGCCATATAAACCAGATGGTCCGCGTCGCCGTCGAAGAGGGCGTCAGCCCGGAAGACGCGCTCGTCATGGCGACGATCAACCCCGCGACCTGTCACCGGCTGTGGCACCTCGGCGCGATCGCGCCGGGTTACCAGGCCGACATTCTTGTTCTGGACGACCTGAAGACGTTCAATCCACGCCAGGTTTTGAAGCGCGGCGCCCCGCCTCGCCACGTGAAGGTCGAGGTGCCGGATTGGGTTCGCCAGACGGTGAGCCTGGCGCCGCTCGCCGCGACGTCGTTTCGCGTCGCGGCCGGTCCGAAGAAGATCCGCGTGATGCGCGTCATCCCGGCGCAGCTCGTGACCGGCGTCGAGAGCGTAGAGCCCACCGTCGAAGACGGCTGCATCGTCGCCGACGCCGCACGCGACCTCGTCAAGATCGCGGTTGTCGAGCGGCATCACGCGAGCGGGCGCATCGGGCTCGGATTCGCGACCAATGTCGGGCTGAAGCGCGGTGCGTTCGCATCGACTGTGGCGCACGACGCGCACAACATCGTCTTGCTCGGCGTCGACGACCGCGATATGGCAGTATGCGCGACCCGATTGGCAGAGATCGGCGGCGGGATCGTCATCGCCGAGGGCGGCCGCGCGGTCGAGGAGCTGCCGCTGCCGGTGGCCGGGCTGATGAGCGACCGGCCGCTGGCCGAGGTCGATGAGCGGCTGCGGTCGATGGAGCGGCGGCTCAACTCGATGGGCGTGACGATGACCTCGCCTTTCATGACGTTGAGCTTCCTCGCGCTGTCCGTTATCCCCGAGCTCAAGATCACCGACCGCGGCCTGGTCGACGTCGGCCGCTTCGAGCTGGTGCCGCTGGGGATTGAGTGACGGCCTTGCCAGGTTCAACGCCCTGCCCAACCAGGAGGTGGAGGACCGGCTCTACGAGTGTTTCGCGGACCGCTCATGGGCGGCGCAGGTGGCGTCAGGCCGGCCGTACCCGGATGTTGACCACCTTCTGGACGTCGCCGAGGTCGCCTGGTCGGAGCTCAAGCCCGGCGACTGGCTGCGGGCTTTCGCAGCGCACCCGCGCATCGGCGAGCGAGGAGGGCACGCGCCGGCGACCTCGGAACGGGAGCAGAGCGGCGTCCGCCAGGCGTCGGGCCGGACGCTCGCGGCGTTGACGTCGGAAAATCGCAAGTATGAGCAGCGCTTCGGGCACGTCTTCATCATCGCGGCGCGCGGGCGTAGCGCCGCCGAGCTTCTCCACGCCCTGAGGCGGCGCATGAACAACGACCCGGTCACCGAGCTCGAGGAAGCCGCGGCCGAGCAGCGCAAGATCACTCGGATGCGGCTGCTGGAGATGCTGGACCGATGAGCATCTCAACACACGTCCTCGACACCATGCGCGGCACCCCGGCCGCCGGGTTGGCCGTCGTGCTGCATCGGCGCGAGCCAGACGGTGATTGGAAGGAGCTCGCCCAGGCCGTGACCGACGCCGACGGCCGGGTTGGCGACTTCACCGACGAAGAGCTCGACGCGGCCGAGTACCGACTGGAGTTCGACACCAGGCCCTACTTCGAGCGCTCCGGACTCGGCGCCTTCTACCCCTCGGTGTCCGTAGTCTTCACGTTCGACGGCGGCCACCTGCACATCCCGCTGCTGCTGAGCGCCTTCGGCTACACCACCTACAAAGGAACCTGAATGCCAATCGTCCTCGGAGACAACCAGTACGGCAAGGCCGAGACGCACGTTGTGCGGGTCACCAAACAAGGCGCGACCCACGAGCTCAAAGACCTGAACGTCAGCGTCGCCCTCGCCGGCGACTTCGCCGAGACCCACTTGACCGGCGACAACAGCAAGGTCGTGCCCACCGACACACAGAAGAACACGGTCTTCGCCTTTGCCCGCGACCCCATCGGCGAGATCGAGGATTTCGGCATCCGGCTCGCGCGCCACTTCGTCAGCGAGTTCGCCTCCGTGTACCGGGCGCGTGTCGCGATCGAGGAGCGCGCCTGGGCGCGGATCCACGTGAAGGGGAATCCGCACGACCACGCCTTCGTGCGCCAGGGATCGGAGAAGCGCCTCGCCATGGTGACCTGCACCGACGACGGCACGTGGGTCGTCGCTGGTCTCACCGACCTTGTCGTCCTCAAGTCGGCGGGCTCGGAGTTCCATGGCTACGTCAAGGACCGTTTCACGACCCTGCCCGAGACGCGTGACCGGATCATGGCGACCTCGCTCGCCGCACGCTGGCGCTACCGCGACGCGCAGGCTGACTGGGCGAAGTCCTTCGCCGGCGTACGCCGGCTGCTGCTCGAGGCGTTCGCGTCCAAGCACAGCCTCTCCCTGCAGCAAACGCTTTATGCGATGGGCTCGGCCGTCCTCGAGGCACATCCCGAAGTCGCCGAGATCCGGATGTCGATGCCGAACAAGCACCACTTCGTCGTTGACCTCTCGCCCTTCGGTCTGGCCAACGACAACGAGGTCTTCTATGCGTCGGACCGGCCGTATGGCTTGATCGAGGGAACGGTCACCCGCGACGACTCGCCGGAGCCGGGCCTCGCCTGGTGATGGAGTTCTTTCAGCCGGCCACCTGGTCGGAGGCGCTCGCCATGAAGGCCGCCCATCCGGAAGCCATGCCGATCGTGGGCGGGACGGACGTGATGGTCGAGCTGAACCTGGACCACCGCCGTCCGGAGGCGATCATCGACCTGACGCGAATCTCCGAGCTCACGCAGTGGGGGACGGACGACGGGCTTCTGCGGATCGGCGCCGGAGTCACCTACTCGCAGCTTATCAACGAGCTCGGCGATCGGCTGCCCGGCCTGGCCATCGCCTCGCGGACGGTGGGTTCCCCGCAGATTCGCAACCGCGGCACCGTGGGAGGCAACCTTGGAACCGCCTCGCCGGCGGGCGATGCGCATCCGCCGCTTCTTGCGTCGGACTCGCAGGTCGAGCTCGCCTCGACCTCGGGGGTTCGCCGCCTTGCAGTGGGTGAGTTCTTCACCGGGCCGAAACGCAACGCGATGCGTAAGGACGAGCTGATAGCTGCATTCCTCGTCGAGCCGGCGCGAGGGCCGCAGCAGTTCTCCAAGGTGGGGACGCGCAACGCGATGGTCATCGCCGTTTGCTCGTTTGCGCTTGCGATCGATCTCGAAAGGCGTCGCGTGGGCAGCGGTATCGGATCGGCGGGACCGACGCCGCTGCGGGCTATCGAGGCTGAGGAATTCATCCAGGGCGAGCTCGACTGGGAGAACAGGGCGCGACCCAGCGACGCGACATTGCGTCGGTTTGGTGAGCTGGTCGCCGCCGCCGCGAAGCCGATCGACGACGTCCGCGGCACCGCCACGTATCGCCGCCACGCTCTGGCCGTGATGGCGCGCCGCTGCCTCGAATGGGCCTGGGCCGCGGCGTGAAGGTCAGCTGCACGGTCAACGGCCACAAGCAGGTGGCGGATGGTGTCTGGGAGGGCGAAAGCCTGCTGTATGTGCTGCGCGAGCGCTTTGGCCTCTACGGGTCCAAGAACGCGTGCGAGCAGGGCGAGTGCGGTTCATGCTCCGTCTACCTCGACGGCACGCTGGTCTGCGCTTGCCTGGTCCTCGGCGGCCAGGCCAATGGTAGGTCGGTGGTGACGATCGAGGGACTCGAGGGCGCAAAGGTCCAGCAGGCTTACGTCGAGGCCGGCGCGGTGCAATGCGGGTTCTGCACCCCTGGCCTGGTCGTCGCCACCCACGATCTACTGCACCGGGTGCCGCACCCGAGCGAGGCGCAGATCCGCGAAGCGCTGGCGGGAAACGTATGCCGGTGCACCGGCTACGCCAAGATCATCGACGCCGTGAACCTCGCCGCGGGCCGCCTGTGAGGCCGCGCCTCGCGCCGCCCACCGCCATCCGCGGCCGCGTCGGCGACGGCGTGCAGCGGCCGGACGGCCTGCTCAAGGTGCGCGGGGAGTTTCCCTATTCATCCGACTTGCAGGTGGAGGGCATGCTTTGGGGCGCCACCGTGCGCAGTCCGCACCCGTATGCGCGGATCCTGTCGATTGATACGGCTGCCGCGCGCACGATGCCCGGCGTGCGAGCTGTGCTCACACACGAGGATGTGCCTGGGAAGAATCTGTACGGTCTCGAGTTCGAGGACCAGCCGGTCCTGGCCCATGACTTCGTGCGCTACTGGGGAGAGGCGGTGGCGCTCGTCGCCGCGGACCATCCCGAGCAGGCGCGGCGCGCGGCGGCGAAGGTGCATGTCGAGTACCAAGTCCTGCCTCCTGTCGTCGACCCCGAGCAGGCGCTTTCCCCTGGCGCGCCTCGCCTGCATCCAAACGGCAACCTGCTCCGGCACGTCAAGATCCGCCACGGCGAACAGGCCGCGCGCGCCGACGTGGTGGTCAAGGGCGAGTACGAGATCGGCATGCAGGACCAGGCGCCGCTGGGCCCCGAGTCGGGGCTCGCGGTTCCGGACGGCGAGGGCGGCGTCGACCTCTACATCGCGACCCAGTGGCTGCACATCGACCAGCAGCAGCTGGCGCGTGTCCTCGGGCTGCCGCTGGAGAAGGTTCGGCTCACGATGGCGGGCATAGGCGGCGCATTCGGCGCCCGGGAGGATCTCTCGATGCAGGCGCATGCATGCATGCTCGCGCTGAAGACCGGGCAGCCTGTGAAGATCTCCTACTCGCGGCCGGAGTCGTTCGTCGGCCACGTCCACCGTCATCCCGGCCGCCTGGCCTACGAGCATGGAGCCGACCGCGACGGCACCCTGGTTTACGTCAAGGCGCGGATACTCCTCGACGGCGGCGCCTACGCGTCGAGCTCGACCGCCGTGATCGCCAACGCGACCTGCTTCTCGGCCGGCCCTTACCGGTGCCCGAACGCGACCATCGACGGCCTCGTCGTTTATACGAACAACCCGCCGTGCGGCGCCATGCGGGGGTTCGGCTCGGTCCAGAACTGTTATGCGCACGAGGCGCAGATGGACAAGCTGGCCGCGGCGCTGGGCATGGATCCGGTTGAGCTCCGGATCCGCAACGCGATGGAGACCGGCACGGAGATGATCACCGGCCAGGTCATCGACGGCCCTGTGCCGGTCGCCGAACTACTGCGCCGGGTGATGTCGTTCTCCCTCCCCATTGGGGTGGAGGGCCGGGGAGAAGGGACGCCTCTGACATCCCTGCCGGGAGGAGTCTCGAACACGACGCATGGCGAGGGCGTGACGCGCGGCGTCGGCTACGCCGCCGGCTTCAAGAACATCGGCTACTCCGAGGGGTTCGACGACCACTCGACCGCTCGCGTGCGCCTGTTCGTCGCCGGCGGCAAGCCGCGGGTCGAGGTCCACACCGCGGCGGCGGAGGTGGGGCAGGGCATGGTGATGGTGCAGGCCCAGATCGCCGGAAGCGAGCTCGGCGTCAACGAGATCGTCGTCCTCAACGCCGACACGCGCATCGGCTCGGCGGGGTCCTCATCCGCGTCACGCCAGACCTACATCACGGGCGGCGCGGTCAAGGCGGCGGCCGAAGCCGTGTGCAAGCGCGTGTGCGAGATCGCGCAGTCCGAGCTCTACCCCGCGAACGTGCTGCGGATCGAGAACGACTCGGTGGTCGGCGCCGACGGCAAGCCGATCGTGTCCCTCGCGACGCTTCTCGGCGACGAGGTGATCGAAGAGACGCGCACATTTCATCCCCGCCGCACTCACCACCTGGACCCCGAGACCGGACAGGCTGACGCGCACATGCAGTTCGCGTTCGCCGCGCATCGCGCGGTGGTCGACGTCGACACGGAGCTCGGCCTGGTCAAGGTCGTGGAGCTGGCGACGGCGCAGGACGTCGGCATGGCGATCAACCCGCTCGCCGTGCAGGGCCAGCTCGAGGGCGGCGCCGCGCAAGGCCTCGGCCTTGCCGTGATGGAGGAGATCCTGGTCAAGGACGGCGTGATCCGCAACGCGTCGTTCACCGACTACCTGCTGCCGACGATCCTCGACATGCCACCCGTCCGCATGGACATCCTCGAGCTCGGCGATCCGAACTCGCCTTACGGCCTGAAGGGCGTGGGCGAGCCGCCGACGATCTCGTCCGGTCCCGCGATCGTGGCCGCGATCCGCGCCGCCACCGGTCGCGACATCACGCGCGTGCCCGTCCGACCGCACGATCTCACGCTTTGACGCTTCTACTTCGCGCCGGGCTGGTCGTCACGGGCAGCCAGGAGATCGAGAACGGCTGGGTGTTCATTCGCGATGGCATGGTCGCCGCCACCGGCTCTGGGCCGGCGCCGCATGCCGACGAGTGGGTGAACGAGCTCAACTGCGTCGCTATGCCCGGTCTCGTCAACGCTCACGATCACATGTACCAGTGGGCGACGCGCGGCTACGTGACGGACGGCACGCTGTTCGAGTGGCTGCGCGCGCTGTACCCCGTGTGGGCACGCATCGATGCCGGCACGGTTCGCGTCGCGGCGCGAGCCGCGATGGCGCGCCTCATGCTGAGCGGCTGCACCCTGTCGACCGACCACCATTACGTCTTCCCACACGGGGGCCATGGCATCTTCGAAGCTCTGGTCGAGACGGCCCGAGAGCTGGGGCTGCGCTTCCATCCCTGTCGCGGCTCGATGTCGCTCGGCGAATCGCAAGGCGGGCTGCCGCCGGACACCGTGGTCGAGGAAGACGACGCGATCCTCGCCCATACCGAGTTGATGATCAAGCGCTTTCACAATCCGAAACCGGGTTCGATGTGCAGGGTCGTGGTCGCGCCTTGCTCGCCGTTCTCGGTCACGCCTCAGCTCATGCGCGACTCCGCCGAGCTGGCCCGCCACCACCGTGTGCGGCTGCACACTCACCTGGCCGAGACGCTCGACGAGGAACGCTTCTGCGTCGAAAGGTTCGGCCGGCGGCCAGTCGAGCTGATGGAGGACCTGGGTTGGACCGGCGACGACGTGTGGTACGCCCACGGGATTCACCTGAACAATGCTGAGATCGACCGCATCGCCGAGGTCAAGACGGGCATCGCCCACTGCCCGTCGAGCAACATGCGCCTCGGCGCCGGGGCCTGCAGGGTGGAGCACCTCGTCCGGGCGGGCGCGCGCGTCGGTCTGGGCGTCGACGGCTCGGCGAGCAACGAGGACGCGAACCTCGCGATGGAGGCACATCTGGCACTCCTGCTTGCCCGGGTGAGGGCCTCTTCTGCGCAAGCGCTGGACGCCCGCGGCGCCTGGCGGCTGGCGACGCGAGGTGGCGCGGACTGTCTGGGTCGAGACGACTGCGGCAGTCTCGAACCGGGCAAGTGCGCGGACATAGCCTGCTTCCGAGTCGACGACCTTGCCCATGCGGGAATCAAGGATCCGCTCGCGGGTCTGGCCCTTGCCCCGCCGGCGCGCGCCCAGACCGTGCTCGTCAACGGGCGGGTGGTGGTTCGGGAAGGCCGGCTGCTTACCGCCGACGAGGATGAGATCACGCGCGACATCGCGGCCGCGAGCCGGCGCCTGGCTACAGGCGATTGACCGCCGAGCCCGGCGGCAGACTCAAGGTGAATCCGATGTCGAGGGTCGCGGACCCGTCCGCGGCGACCGTGACACGGAAATTCGTGGTCTGATCGCGATCTGAGTAGCGAACGCCGGTGACGGCGTCCACGGTGTAGACCGATGCCACGCCAGTGGAGCTCGCGGTGTGGCTGTGGCTTTCCACTGACGTCACGGAGGTCGAGACGATCACGCGGTAGGCGTCGCGCCCGTTGACCTGCGTGGCTTCCACGAAAACGAGCGAACCGGTCGCCGTCGAACCTGGCGCAAATTCGAACGCCACAGACTCCGAACCGAGCTGCGCGTATCCGGCCATGAAGCCGCCGCGCACCGGCTCCCCTGCGTATGGAGTGCGAAGGTCTTTGCTCGCGACGTACGCGTTGGGGGCATCCGAGTTGGGCGCCGCGACCAATCGTGCGCGGACGCTGTAGGCTCCCGGCGAGACCGTCGGCCCCGTGACCGAAGCCGAGCCCAGCCCGAGACTGCCTGCGTTCGACACCTGCGCGTAATAGGTCGTCAAAGAGCCCGAGCTGTCTGCCACGTCGAAACGAACCCAGACCGGGTGATCGGCGAAATCGTAGAAGCGTGTTTCGCCTTGCGGCGGCGTGACCGTCGCCGACAGGCTCGCCGCGGTTCCGGCGACGGCCAACCCCGTTCCGCTCCACGTCAGCTGCTCTGGCGCCGTGCCCGGACTCAGATTCAGGTCTCGGGGCCGCCGGCCGGTGCGATTGGGCCCGAACGTCCACGTGTCGGCCAGCGCCTGGTCTGGATTCGTCTCCATGTCGCGATGGTCTACGACAGCGCGCACGCGAATCTGGTCCTGTTCGGCGGCGTGCCATCGAATTCCCAGGTGTCGGAGTCGTACTTCCCGAAACCGGCCGGCTCGTAGCCACCGAAGAGCACCGTTTTGGCTCGCGCCGAGTCGTAGGCGATATATGAGCCCTCTCGCGCGGATGGTCCTGGCCTCGTGACCTGCGTCCAGTCGATCGTTGAGGTGCCGGCGACTGCGGTCGTCGGGCCAAATGCCACGATCGGCGCAGCGCCGAGCGCTGAATCGTAGTCGGAAGCGGTTAATTACGCGCCTGATTTAGCAGGCGGCCTGCGCCTGGGGCGGGCGGCCCGCCTCGGACCAGCGTCTGCACGGTGCGGCCGCGAATCCGCTGTCCCGAATGCGCGCTGAAAGGGATCCTGTAGAGGAGATCCTCGTTCCGCACGACATCCTCGACGCTCAGGTCGACCAGCCACAGGTCAGCGTCGAATCCGGGCGCGATGTCACCTTTGTTCGACAGCCTGAATCGCCTCGCGATGTTGGTCGACGTCATGGCGGCGAGGACAGACGGCTCGACCCGAGCCTGAGCCAGAAGCAGCTGCCTGGTCGATTGGCAGCCCGAGATGCCGCCCCAGATCCTGGTGAAGTCGTCTCCTTGCTTGAGCTCGAGCGTGCTGGGCGAGTGGTCCGAGACGATCATCTCCACCTCGCCGCCGGCCACCATGGCCATCAGGTCGTCGCGATTGCCCGCGCTGCGGAACGGGGGGGCGCACTTGGCGGCGCCGCCCAGCCGCTCCAGGTCCTCTTCCGTGTAGAGGAGGTAGTGGGGGCAGGTCTCGGCGCTGACCTCGACACCATGCAGCTGCGCCTCCTGGATCGCAGTGATCCCCTGAACCGTGCTGACGTGGACCACGTGCAGCCGGCAGCCGGTGTCGCGTGCGATCGCGATCGCTTCCTCGATCGCCTCGACCTCAGCCTCGGGTGGGCGTGAGCGGATGAAATCGGAGGGCCCCGTACCCTGCGGCGTCAAGAGCCGGCCCGGCGCTTCGGCGTGGACGAGCAGGATCGAATCGAGCTCGGCGATCCGGGCCATGCCTTCGCGGAGCGTGTCGGTGTCGACCGCCGGAAACTCGTCGATCCCGCTCGCGCACATGAAGGCCTTGAAGCCCGTGGCGCCGTGTTCCACCAGCCCGCGGAGCTGGTCCACGTTGCCAGGGACGAGTCCTCCCCAGATCCCGAAGTCGACGGCCGAGGAACGCTGCATCGCTGCGAGCTTCAGGTCGAAAGCGGCGAGGTCGGTGGTGACGGGCAGGTTGTTCAGCGGCATATCGATGAACGCCGTGTAGCCGCCGGCTGCGAGCGCCGCCGAACCGCTGGCGATGGTCTCCCAGTCAGTGCGCCCGGGCTCGTTGAAATGAACGTGGGAATCGATGCCGCCCGGAAACACGTGAAGGCCTCGAGCGTCGATGACCTGACCGTAGCCCTCGAGATGGGGCCCGATCTCGGCGATGCGGCCGTGGTTGACGACGATGTCCACCTGCTCCATGCCGCGTGGGGTGACGATAGTGCCGCCGCGGACGATCACTTTGTGGGGAGCAGCTCCAGAAAGCGACCGAGAACGTCGATCGCGGTGGATACGTCCTGCGTCGTGACAGACTCTGCAGGGTTGTGGCTGACGCCGCCTTTGCAGCGGATGAACAGCATCCCGACGTCGGTCATGGATGACATCACAACGGCGTCATGGCCGGCGCCGCACGTCAGCTGGAGAGGTCGTTGCCCGCAGTCCCTCACGGCCTGCGTGAGCAGCCCGATCAAGCGCGGCGCGCATCTAACCGCGGCGTTCTCGCTGATCGGCCGCACTTCGATCGCCAGCTTGCGGCGCCTGGCGATGTCTCGGGCGCGGGACAGGAGTGCCTCGCTCACGCGCGAGCGAATCGCGTCGTCGCCGTGCCGGACGTCGATGGTGAAGGTGACGCGGCCGGGGATGACGTTGGCGACGCCAGGCTCGACCTCGAGCTTGCCGACGGTCGCGACAAGAGCCTCCTCGGTCGTGGCGGCGGCCTCGGCGGCGAGCACGACCTCCGAGGCCGCGGTCAGTGCGTCGCGGCGGCGATCCATAGGCACGGTGCCCGCGTGGCCTGCCTCGCCGGCGAAGACGATCTCGATTCGTGCCTGGCCGGCGATCGCGGACACGATGCCAACCGGGAGGCCTTGCGCCTCGAGCACCGGGCCCTGTTCGATGTGGACCTCCACATAGCCGAGCAGGTTCTCGGCGGGGCGGCGGTCCTGGCCGATCCGGGCAGGGTCACCCCCGAAGGCGCGAATCGCCTCGGCCATGCTCACGCCAGTCGAGTCGGCCCGTTCTAAGTCGTTTGGGTCGAGCCTCCCGGCGAAGGCGCGGCTGCCCAGGTAGGTGGTTCCAAACCGAAGCCCTTCCTCATCGGCGAAGGCGAGCACCTCGATCCCGAAACCGAGACGCTTGCCTTCGTCGTGCAGGCGCTGCACCGCCGCGATTGCGACCATCACGCCGAGAGGGCCGTCATAGCGGCCCGCGTCGCGCACGGAATCCAGGTGCGAGCCGAGCAGGAGCGTCGTCTCTCCCGTCCCGTCGTAGCGAGCCCGCAGGTTGCCGATGTTGTCGCGCGCGACGGTCATGCCGGCCGCGCGCATCCACTCGCTCACGTACACGTGCGCGGACCGCATTGCGTCTGAGGCGAAGGGTCGGGTGATCGAGCTGGGTTCCTCAGTGCACGCGCCCAGGACATCGCACCGCTGCATGACCGTCTCGGCCGCGCTCATCCGATCGACGTGAAACTTATCTCCTGCGCGCCTCTCCACAGCACGAGCTCGCCCAGGTCTTTCAGCCGGTCGTTGCCTTCGTAGATGGTGGCGAAGTGGTTTCCCGCGAGCTGGCCCATCTTGCTGCCGAAGACGGTCGAGCCGTAAGGAAAGAGGATCTCGGTCTCGCTGATTCCGCCCGGATAGAGCAGCAGCTGGCCGGGCGAAGGGTGACTCGTGTGGTTCTCATATCCGACGTCGAGCGCGAGCTCGCCGAACGGGATCCAGGCCGCCTCGCCGCTCCACCGTGCCTGGATGAGCTGAGCCTCAAGCGGGAGCATGTTCTGAAAGGCGTGGCATGTTTTCGGCGCCGCCTCCGTCTCGAGCCGGGCGACAAAACGAAGGTTGCCGACCTTGATCTCTACGTCCACGCCTTTCCTCTGACAGCCAGCGTTTCCAGGGCGACCGGCTTTACGCCGGCCGCGCTTTGTCCTAAGCGCCTGCCAATCGTTGCAACGAGTGACTTCTTAGACAAGTCCCAACCGTATACCGGAAAGCGAGCAGGCCCGTCGCGATGCGACCGGCCGATGAGAGGCAACCATCGGGGTTCCCTCTCATATAGATCAAAGTAGCGCCGCCGCCCGCGGAGGCAGCGGCGCTCTTATTAATGACGCCCGGGGTCAGGCCCGCGAGCCTGCCATCCCGGCCGGACTTGTCGCCCGCCTGGACATCATGTTGAACGCGTAGTACAGGACCCCGGTCAGGACGAAGCCCACGATGAAGGTGATGTCGCCGATGCCCGGGTTGCCGCTGGGCACAACACCGGTGTAGATGATGTTGTTCGAGAAGAGCCAGACAGAAACCACAAGGCCGATCGCCATCGCGGCGACTCCCTGCCAGCGTTGGTATTTGGTGTCGTAGAACATCGACTCGTCGCCATAGTCGCCTCGGCGCTGCCAGTAGTCGACGAGCACGACGGCCAGCCAGGGGCCGATCCAGTAGCTGATCAGAAGCAGGAAGAACTCGTACTTGCTGCCCGGGCCGACGTTGGCCTGGCCGACGATCCCGATGATGTAACCGAGCACGCCGGCCGCGATGGCCAGCAGGGCGCGGCGCTGGCGAAGCGTCAGCCCCATCTCCCGAATGCCGACCGCGACCAGGGACATCGTCCCGCTGTAGATGTTGATCGCGTTGGCGCAGACCGCCCCGACCGCGATGCAGAGCAAGGTGAGGTAGTAGAGGATGTCGGGCATCGCGACGTGCAGCTGCACGGTGGGGATGTCGGTTGGACCCCACTTGGTGCCGGCGACGGTGGCCAGAGCAGCCCCTGCCAGCTCGATCACGACGCACGAGACAAATACACCCATCGCCGCCCAGAAGCCGACCATCGTCCGGTTCGTGGTTGGCGGAAGGTAGCGCGTGTAGTCGGCCGCGTACGGGTTCCACCCGGCCGCGTAGCCGAACGTCGCAGTGAACAGAAGCGTGAAGCTGCCGAACTCGCCGACGAATACCGGCGCCTTGGTGTTGACTCCGAGCCCGACGTTCGCCTTGGTGAAGATGAAGATCGTCGCCAATGCGAACACGATGCCGAGCAGCGGCAGCGCCCAGCGCTCGAAGACGTGGATGAAGTTGTGGCCGAGGGTCGCGATTGCCACCTGGGCGACCACGATGATCAGGAACGTCACGGCAAAAGGAAGGTTGACGTTGATGAGGAGGGCGAGCGCCTGGAGCGCGAAGGCTCCGCTGACGCTGTTGACGATGAACCAGCCGATCGTGCCCGTGAACGCGTTGAGACCCGCGGGCAAGATGTTGCCGAGGAAGCCGAACGCCCCCCGGCTCTCGACCATCATCGGGACCCCGAACTTCGGGCCCCACGAAGACAGCACCCAGTGGGTCAGCGACCCGAGAGCGCTTCCGACCACGATCGCGAGGGCCGTTTGCCAGAAGCTGAGCCCGAACACCGCCACGCCAAGGACGCCGACATAGACGGTCGCGAACTCGAGGTTGGGGGAAAGCCACGTCCAGAAGAGATCGATGGGCTTCCCGTGGCGCTCCTTGAGGGCTATGTACTCGACGCCTCCCGGCTCGACGGTGGCGACCCTCTCCCCGTATTCGCCCTCGCGAACCGGTACGTGCTTTTCTACTTCCTGGACCGTTTGCATAGGCGCTTCCCTCCCTAAAGGACCACCCGCCGGAAAGTACGCCCGAAGTTTAAGCGTCTGCTAGCGTTCCGTCGAATGCTGGATTTGCTGCTCCGGGGTGCCCGCCTCCCGGGCGAGCTGGAGACCCGGGAGATTGGCATCAAGGACGGGATGATCAGCGAGCTGGAGCCCGAGGCACGCCAGACCATCGACCTGGCGGGCGCCCTCGTCACCCCCGCGCTCGTGGAGCCTCATATCCACCTGGACGCCGTCCTGACGGTGGGCGAGCCGCGGCACAACGAGTCCGGATCGCTGTTCGAGGGCATCGCGATCTGGGCCGAGCGGGTCAAGAACCTGACCGTGGAGGACGTCAAGCAACGGGTTCGGACCGTCCTTCGATGGCAGCTGGCCAACGGCGTGCAGTTCGTTCGCAGCCATGTCGACGTGTGCGACCCGGAGCTGCGGGCCGTCCGGGCGCTGGTCGAGCTGCGCAAGGAGATCGGTGACCAGATCACGCTGCAGCTGGTCGCCTTCCCCCAGCAGGGAATCATGTCGTTTGACGGCGGCCAGGACCTGATGCGCAAGGCGATCGACCTGGGCGTCGACGTGGTCGGCGCCATCCCGCATTTCGAGCTGACCCGTGAGTACGGCGAGCAGTCGGTCAAGTTCGCCTTCGCCCTTGCATCCAACAAAGGCTTGCGGGTCGACATTCACTGTGACGAGACCGACGACGACCACTCGCGATTCGTCGAGGTGATGGCCGCCGAAACGATCCGCCTCGGCATGGGCGGGCGCGTTACGGCGAGCCACACCACCGCCATGCACTCCTACAACAACGCCTACGCCTACCGCCTGATCAACAACCTCAAGCGCGCGCAGATGCACATGGTCACGAACCCTCTCGACAACGCGACCCTGCAGGGCCGCTTTGACAGCTATCCGATCCGGCGCGGCCACACGCGGGTGAAGGAGCTGCTCGCGGCCGGCGTCAACGTGTGCATCGGCCACGACTCGGTGATGGATCCGTGGTATCCGCTGGGCTGCTCCGATCCGCTGCAAGCTGCTTTCGTGCTTGCGCACTACGGCCAGATGTCAGGGCACGGGGAGCTGCGGACGCTGATGGACATGATCACCTGGAACCCGGCGAGCGCGCTTGGGCTGGAGCATTACGGGCTACTGCCAGGTTGCCGCGCCGACCTGTGCGCCTTTGCCGCGCCGAGCGAGATGGACGCGATCCGGCTCATCGCCCCTCGGAAGCTCGTGCTCCGGGGCGGGAAGATCGTGGCCCGGACCGAGCCAGAGCACACGACGGTCATCTGGAACGACCGCGAAGAGCTGGTCGACTTCTTGAAGCCGGCGCCGAGGCCTTCGGTTCCGGCGGTCTGACCTCTAACTCAGGGAGTAGATCCCCGGGAGCTCGCGATAGAGGCCCGCGTAATCGAGTCCGTACCCGATCACGAATCGGTCGGGGATGACGAAACCGGTGAAGTCGATCTGCACGGGGATCACGCGGCGGGCGGGGCGGTCGAGCAAAGCCGCGACCCGAAGCGAGGCGGGCTTCATGCGGCGGAAGCGCTTGAGGATCGTGTCGATGGTCCGGCCCGAGTCGACGATGTCCTCGACCAGCAGGACGTGGCGTCCCGCCAGCGCCCCCTCGACCATGTGCGCGATCTTGACTCGACCTGTGCTCTTCGTCCCCGCGCCATAGCTGGCGGCACGTACAAACTCGAGCTCGGCCGGGATCGAGAGGCTGCGCAGCAGGTCGGCCGCGAACACGGTCGCGCCTTTGAGGATGGCGACGAGCACCAGCGGTGTTTCGCTGCCAGCGTAGAGCTCCGAGATCTCGCGGCCGAGCTGGCGCACCCGCTTCGAGATCCGCTTCGAGGAGATCATCGCCCGGCCGGGCGCTCGCCTGGAACCCCGCGCTCTCGGCGTCGATGCCAGCACCTCAGGCATGCAAGAAGAGAGTCTAGTGTTGGCTGGATGCGCAAGGTTTACCGCGGACGCGACATCGAGGTGAGCTTCGACCTCGACCTCTGTGTCCACATCGCCGAATGCCTTCGCGGCGACACCCGCGTGTTCGACGTCGATCGCCGCCCATGGGTGCTGCCCGACGAGGGTGAGGCCGAGGTCGTCGCGCAGGTCGTCGAGCGCTGTCCGAGCGGCGCGCTGCAGTACCGGCGCCTCGATAGAGGTTCGCAAGAGGCGCACAGTGAGACGAAGGTCACACCCATCCGCGACGGCCCTTTGATGGTTACCGGCAAGATCGAGGTGACCCGCGAAGACGGCATCGTCGAGACCCTGCCCCGGGCCACCGTTTGCCGCTGCGGGCATTCCGAGCACAAGCCGTTCTGCGACAACGGCCACCTCGCGATCGGGTTTCGGGCCCCCGGCGTGCCTTACAAGATTCACCTGAGCCAGGTCCGGTTTCGGCTCGACCGCCCGATCAGCAAGTCGGAGGACCCGCGGCGGCTCGATTGAGGGCTTCTGGTCACGACGTCGATCGCTTCAACCGTTGGGCGGCGACGTACGACCGGCACTACCTGCAGCGGCTGATCCTCGAGCCGGTGCAGAAGACGCTGCTCGAGGTGGCGGTTTCGGAGAAGCGGGATGCGAGGGCGATCCTCGACGTCGGGTGCGGGACGGGCCGCCTGCTTCGGTCGGCTGAGGGTCTGTTTGCAGGGGCGAGGTTGGAGGGGGTCGACGCGGCGCCGGAGATGGTGAAGGAGGCCCAGGCGATGCTCTCCGCGGGAAGCGGTATCACCTTTCGCGTTGCAAGGGCTGAGCGCCTGCCGTTTCCTGACGCGCAGTTCGATCTGGTCTTCAGCACGATGACGTTCCATCACTGGGCGGATCAGCGGGCGGGGATTGCCGAGATCGCGCGGGTGTTGAGGTTTGAGGGTTGGTGGCTGCTCGCCGACTTCATGGCGAGTGGGGTGATGAGGTATGTGCGGCGGCTGTTTCGGCTGAGGCGCTTCCCGGAGCGAAGGGGGCTCGACCCGATGCTGGCGGCGGCGGGGCTGCGGGTGCTGGGGCAGAGGCGGGTGCCGGGGGTCGGGAGTCAGGTGCCGGTGCTCGTGATTGGCAGAGGGGCTATGAAGGGGGTGGTGAGGTAGAGCTTGGGCGACCAGACGCAACGTAAATTTAGATGGATTTGCTGGACTGGGCGAACTGATTTTCGTCCAATTCTTGCATGGAAGCCCGGCGGTCGCAATCGCTGATCTCGAGGTTGAAAACGACTCCTTCATCGATGCCCGAGAGCTATCTGAGCTGGTCGATCGGCTCCATGGCAAGCTCTCCCGGGTGGTCGCCGCCGCCAAGAAGCTCGCTGGTCATTTGCTCGCCTGGCAGAGTGCGCCCTCCTGGGTGGCGACCCAATGCCAGATGTCGAAAACCTCAGCCGCCGACCGGCTCTGCGTCGGCGAGCAGCTTCAGCATCTACCCCAGATCGCCCAAGCGTTGAGCTCGGGTCAGATCGGCGCTTACGAAACGTCGGTGGGGCGAGAAACGCCGGGCCGCCTAACGGCGGTACATCACGGAACGCACCGAGTTCTCGGCGACCAATCGTCCGCGAAACCACACCTTCTCGGGCAGCGGCTGAAGGCGCAGTGCTTCGCTCCACGTCAGTACGGGCAGAAGCTGAAAATCGGCGCGCGCTCCCGGCCGTAAGCCGTAGTCGGTGAGCCGCATGGCCTGGGCAGGGCCATCGCTAATGGCGCGCAGGACAAAATCCAGGTCGGAGCGGTTCGTCAGGTGGGCGGCGTGAGCCGAGATCAGCGCGACCTCGAGCATGGAGCCTCGCCCGAAGGGATAAAACCCGTCCTTGACGCAATCCTGCCCGAACAGCACGTTGACCCCAGCCGCGCGAAACTCGCCGATGCGCGTCGTGCCGCGCCGGATCAGGCCACGGTCGCCGCGACCCTGCAGGACCAGATTTGTCACAGGATTGGCCGCGATCGAGATCTCGGCGCGTCGACACTTCTCGATCACACGCTCGGCGTAGTCGTGGTCTGCGGCGGCAAGCGCGCAAACGTGGCCTGCGCAGACGCGCCCGACGTAGCCGCGCTCCAGGGCCTCGTCCGCCACCATCTCCAGAGTCCGGACGCCTCCGTCGTCGGTCTCGTCCACATGCATGTCGATGTCCCGGTTAAAACGCTCGGCGAGGTCAAAGCAGAGGCGAACGTGCTGACGTTGGGACGCCTCGTCGAGCTCCCAGTGCGGCATCCCGCCAACGACATCGGCGCCTGCCTCGAGAGCGGCCTCCATCAACTCGTAAGCGCCGCGGTCGCGGAGAAGGCCCTCCTGCGGAAACGCGGTCGTGCGTACGTCGGCGATGTCCGCACAATCCGCCGCAGCGGCCATCACGCCCTCCAGCGGGGTCAGGCCGCCGATGGTGTCGACATCGACGTGGGAGCGAAGTCGGGTCGTGCCGAGCCGCACCGAATCCGCGATCATGGCGCTCGCGCGGGCGCGCACGTCATCGACCGTGTAGCGGCGCTTGCGTTCGTGGATGGCCTCGATCGCGCCGGCCAGCGTGCCGTCGTGCTCGCGCAACTCGTCCCGGATCAGGACCTTGTCGAGGTGGACGTGGCCGTCGATGAAGGCGGGAAGCACGAGTTTTCCCGAGGCGTCGACCCGGTCCGCAACCCCATCCGCAGCCCCGGGGCCCACCCCGGTTACCAGCTCGCCGTCGACCACGATGTCGGCCCTCGCGCCGTCCGGAAGACACGCATCTTGCAAAGCCCACACGGGGGGCTTACCTTAGCGCCGAGCCTGTGCCGCTGCGGTGGGGGCCGGGCCCATGGAGGGAGCGCTATGGCGGTCGCTGTAGGGACACGCGAGCGGGACGTCGTCTACCCCGAGGATCGGCTTCCTTGGCCCCAGACCATCCTCATGGGATTGCAGCACGTGATGGCGATGTTCGGCGCCACGGTCCTGGTGCCATTGATCCTCGGCTTCAATCCCAACACGGTGATTTTTTTCAGCGGGGTCGCGACCTTGATCTTCCTCGCTGTCACCGGGTTCAAGGTCCCGAGCTACCTGGGCTCGAGCTTTTCCTTCATCGGCTCGGTGCTGGCCGTGCAGGGAGCACAGAATCCAAATCACGGCCTCGCTTATGCCGGAATCGTGATCGCAGGCGTTATCTACTTGATCATCGGCGCCGTGGTTCACGTCGTCGGCGTGAACCCGATCCGCTACCTGCTGCCGCCGGTGGTGACCGGCACGGTGGTTGCCGTGATCGGGCTTGCGCTGGCCAGCGCGGCCACGGGCAACTACGCCGGCGAGCCGTTCACCGCCACCGTGACGCTGCTCGCCGCCGTCGCGGCCGCCGTGTATCTCCGCGGGTTCCCGCGCTTGCTGCCGGTGCTCATCGGCATCGTGGTCGGCTACGTGGTCTCGATCGTGTATCCGCCGTGCTCGGGCGCCAAGTCGGCGTGCCACATCGACTTCAACGCCATCGGTCAGGCGTCGCTTGTGGGCGTGCCGTCCTTCAGCTTTCCCGACTTCAGCCAGTTCGGCTCCGAGCTGAGCCTGTTCTTCTTCATCCCGGTGATCCTGGTCGCCGAGAACGCGGGCCACGTCTACGCGATCAGCGGCATCATGAAACGCGACCTCAGCCCCATGCTGGGGCGGACCTTCATGGGAGATGGTCTGGCCACCACGATCAGCGGCTTGCTTGGCGGCACCGGAGAGACGACCTACGCCGAGAACATCGGCGTCATGGGCATCACGCGCGTTTTCTCGATCATGGTCTTCGTGGTCGCCGCGATCTTCGCAATCCTCTTGGGATTCATCCCGATGTTCGGCGCGCTGGTCCGCAGCATCCCGGTCAGCGTCCAGGGCGGCATCGAGATGTACCTGTTCGGCCTGATCGCGGTCATCGGCGGCAAGATCTGGGTTGATGCCAGGGTGGATTTCTCGAAACGCGCGAACCTCGCCGTGGCCGCGATTCCCTTGATCATCGCGGCGGGCATCCCCGCCACGCAGGCGATACCCATTCACCTCGGCGGACTGACCCTGACCTTCAACAACCTAGGCCTGGGTGCGCTGAGCGCGATCGTTCTGTACCAGCTGCTGCGACCCGGTCACATCCGGGACGTGGAGCGAGAACCCGCGGAGGTCGTTGCCCGGGAGTAGTCCCGCGAAGCGTGGTAGAAACAGGGTGAGATGAATCCAGCCCTGATGGGACTTCCGGCGGCATTCGGATTGGCGGGTGCGACCGGGCTCAACGCCACCCTGCCGCTCCTGATCGTGAGCCTGCTGGCCAGGTTGGGGCTGATCCACCTCGCTCCGCCCTACGACGCGCTCGCCTCGGACATCGCCTTCTGGGGACTGCTCGTTCTGGCGGTGGTCGAGTTCGCGATCGACAAGGTGCCCGCTCTGGATTCGGTCGGCCATGCTGTGATGCTGCCGGTGGCGACCGCTGCCGGAGCGATCCTGTTCGCGTCCCAGACCGGAACGGTGACCTCGATGAACTCCGGCCTCGCGGTCCTCGTCAGCCTGCTCGCCGGCGGTGGGATCGCGGCGACCGTGCACGTCAGCAGAGCGGCGGTCAGGCCCTTCGCCAACGTGGTGTTGCTCGGCCCGCCGCTGTCGTTCCTCGAGGACGTCTCCTCAGCCGCCCTGTCTCTCGCGGCGGGGTTGATGCCGGTCCTGGTTCCCTTCTTGCTGGCTCTGCTCGCGCTCGGGGCGATGCTGCTCTGGCAGCGGCGCCGGAGCGTCCGCCCGTCGGCTACCGGCGCGCGCTGATCAGTCATTCTTTGGCGCGTGGCGCGTGAAGCCCTGACCGCATCGGCGCAGGACGAGCTTCGGCAAAAGCTTCGCGCCGGCAACCTGCCCGACGCGCTGCTGACGCCTGGCCGCCAGGTCGTGCTTCGGACGGGCGATCGCAAGATCACCAGGGACGCGCTGCGGGCCGATGCCGAAAGCGTCGCGGGTGGCCTACACGAGTCGGGCGTCAAACCTGGCGATCGCGTGGCGATCTACGCGGCCAATTCGCTCGACTGGGTGGTGGCTTATCTGGGCGTGCAGCGAGCCGGCGCTTGCGCGGTGATGATCAATCCCGACTACCACTCCGCCGAAGCCGAGCACATCCTGCGCGACTCGGAGCCGGTGCTTGTTCTCACGGACAGCCCTCGGGCGGCGACGGTGCTGAAGCTCGGCTTCAAAGTCGTCCAGTTCGAAGACCTGCCGGGCGGCTTGACGCCCCCGATGCCGCCGCTCGACGCTGAGAGCCCGGCGGCAATTCTCTATACCTCGGGCACAACCGGGCGGCCGAAGGGAGCTCTGCTCGACCACGGCAACCTGCTCGCGCAGGGCCGGGGAGCGCTCGAGGTCTGGCGCTGGACCGCCCAAGACACGCTCGTGCATGCGCTTCCGCTCTTCCACCTGCATGGGCTGGGCATGGGGCTGCACGGCACGTTGCTGAGCGGCGGCAGTGCGGTGCTCGTTCCGTTCACGCCCGAGAACGTGGTGCACGAGCTCACACACGGCGGCACCATGTTTTTCGGCGTGCCGTCGATGTACCAGCGCCTGTGCGAATGGCTCGATCAAAATCCGGCGGACCTGTCGCGAGTCCGGGTCTTCGTCTGTGGCTCGGCTCCGCTGCCGCCCGCGCTCTTCGAGCGCTGCGCGAAGCTTCTCGGCCAGGCGCCCGTGGAGCGCTACGGCATCACCGAAGGCGGGATCGTCGTGACCAATCCCTGCGACGGCCCGCGGCAACCCGGACGCGTCGGCTACCCGTTTCCCGGAGTGGAGGTGAAGCTCGGCGAGCGGGATGAGGTGCTGCTCAAAGGCGGGCAGGTCTTCAAGGGTTACTGGCGCAACCCCGAGGCGACGAGGGAGGCCTTCACCGATGACGGGTTCTTCCGCACGGGCGATGTCGGCGAGATCGGCGAAGATGGGTCGCTGGCGATCCGCGGCCGGATCAAGGAGCTCATCATCACCGGCGGCTTCAACGTCTACCCGCGCGAGGTCGAGCTCGTGCTCGAGGCTCATCCGGCGGTGTACGAGGTTGCGGTTGCGGGCGTGCCCAGCGAGAGATGGGGAGAGGAGGTCACGGCGTTCGTGGTGCCGTCGGGCTCGCAGCCGCTCGTGGAGAGTGAGCTCATCGCGTTCGCTCAGGAGCGCCTCGCGTCCTATAAATGCCCGAAGCGAGTGGTCAAGCTGGACAAGCTGCCTCGCAACGCGATGGGCAAAGTCCAGCGGGCCCTGCTCGTCAGGTGAGATTTCTCGACCTGACGCAGGATTTCTCCCTCCACACGCCGGCGTTCGCCGGCTACCCAGGACCCGCGATTCGCTGGATCAAGCGCCTGGCCTTCGAGAAGGCGGGCGGCCAGGAGATCACGATGACGCTGCACGTCAGCACGCACCTCGACGCGCCGGCGCACTTCATGACCGGCGGCAAGTTCATCGGCGACCTGCCTCTCGATTTCCTGATCGGCCCGGCGTGCGTGGTCGACCTGGAGAGCATGGGCGTCGGCGACTACGACCTCTACGGTCCCGCGCACTTCGAGCGCTGGGAGAAGGACACCGGCCTTCGCGTTGAGCGCGGCGACATCCTGATCATCCACACCGGCTATCACCGCCATTACCCGGAGAACTGGACCGACCGCGCCGAGCTCGACGAGACGAAGTACTTCATCCGCCACCCCGGCCCGACGCGCGACTTCGCGGAGTGGGTGCTCGAGCGCGGTGTGCGATGGATCGCCGTCGACGCGGGCAGCGCGGACCACCCTATGAACACCGTGATCAGGAGGATTCGCGCGGACGAGGCAGAGGAGGCGGAGCGAAAGCTGGGCCGCAGCCTCGATGACATCTTCCCGAAGGCCGACTACCAGATCATGCACACGCTGCTGTTCCCGCATGATGTGGTGCACATCGAGAACCTCGGCGGTCAGATCGACGAGGTACTGGACAGGAAGATCCTATTCGGCTGCTTTCCCTGGCGATTTCAGGGTGGCGAGGCTGCCCTATGCCGCGCCGTCGCGATGCTCGAGACTTGAAACCACCGCCGTTCCAGTACCACACGCCGGCGACCGTCCACGAGGCGTGCTCGCTGCTCGGCTCGCTCGAGGACGCCAAGGTGCTGGCGGGCGGCCAGTCCCTCATTCCCCTCCTGAACTTCCGTCTCGCCCGCCCGAAGCACCTCGTCGACATCAACGGGATCGCGGCCCTCGACCGGATCTATGAGCGCGACGGCGGGGTCGCCGTGCAGGCTTTGGTGCGCCAGGCGGCGGTCGAGGATTCGGAGGTCGTGGCGCGCATATGTCCCCTGCTCAGCTCGGCGATAACGCTCGTGGCACACCGCGTGATCCGCAACCGGGGAACCGTGTGCGGCAGCCTCGCCCACGCCGACCCGGCGTCAGAGCTCCCAGCCGTCCTGCTCGCGCTCGGGGGTCGCGTGGTCGCGCGCTCAGCGCGCGGCGAGCGCACGATCGCCGCCGACCAGTTCTTCGTCGGGGTGTTCGAGACCGCTCTCGCGCCCGATGAGCTACTCGTCGAAGCGTGGTTTCCAGCTTCGCGGCAGCCGTCCCTCATCCTCGAGGAGTCGCGACGTCACGGCGACTTCGCCCTCGCGGGCGTCGTGCGGGCAGATGACCGCCTGGCGCTGTTTGGCGTCGCGCCGACGCCGGTGCTTGCCGACCCTCGCGATCCGGCTCGCGGCCTCGAGCCGAGCGGCGACCTGGAAGCGACCACCGACTTTCGGCTCCATCTCGTTCGGGTCCTGGCGGACAAGGCTTTCGCCGCGTGAATGTGAACGGCGTCGAGCATCCGGCGCCCATCGACCCGCGCCGCCTGCTCGCCGACCACCTCCGGCACGACCTCGGGCTGACCGGGACCCACGTTGGCTGCGAGCACGGCGTGTGTGGCTGCTGCACCGTGCTCCTTGATGGCGAGCCTGTGCGGTCGTGCCTGATGCTGGGCGTCCAGGCGGAGGGGCACGAGATCACCACCATCGAAGGCCTGGCCCGCGACGGTGAGCCGCTCCATCCCGTGCAGCAGGCGTTTCACGAATGCCACGGCTTGCAGTGCGGGTTTTGCACGCCGGGCTTCGTCATGTCAGTGGTTGGGTTGCTGGCCCGGCATCCGCAGCCGACAGCACAGCAGATCGAGGAAGGCATCGCGGGAAACCTGTGCCGCTGCACCGGCTACGCGTCGATCCGGCGGGCGGTCAGCCGCGCCGTCGAGCTCAGGGCCAAATGACCACACGCTGGTTCGGCGCTCCAGTTCAGCGTGTAGAGGACGACCGACTCCTCCGGGGCAAAGGGCGCTTCACCGACGACATCGGCGGCGCGCTCGAATGCTGCTTTGTGCGCTCGCCGTACGCGCACGCGCGCGTCCAGTCGATTGACGTCAGCGCCGCGCGCGAGATGCCGGGAGTCGTGGCCGTCTACACCGCCGCCGATCTCCCGTTCGGCGCCATTGACCTACCGCTGCTCATCCCGCATCCCAACCTCACGCACGGCCGCACGCAGCGCTGCCTCGCCTCTGAGGTCGTCCGCTACGCGGGCGAGGCGGTCGCCTTCGTGATCGCCGAAACCAGGTACCTGGCAGAGGACGCGGCCGAGCTTGTGCAGGTGGAGTACGAGGCCCTGCCGGTCGTGATCACGCCCGAGGCGGCTGCGCTCGCCGAGCATCTCGTGCACCAGGACGTGCCTGGCAACGTGGCTGCGGAGATGCAGCAGGTCGTGGGAGACGTCGACGCGGCGCTCGCCAATGCGCCGCGGCGCAAGCATCTGCGGCTGCGTTTCGAGCGCGGCGCCGCGAGCCCAATGGAAGCGCGCGCGGTTTGGGCGAGCTGGTCATCAGAAGAGCGCAAGCTGACCGTGTACGACTCCACCCAGTCGCCGACTTCGATCCGCGGCGGCCTGGCGGTGCTGTTCGGACTGCCCGAGTCGAGCGTGGAGGTCATCGCACCGGACGTGGGCGGGGGGTTCGGGCCCAAGATCATGCTGTTTTATCCCGACGAGCTCCTGGTCCCATTCGCCGCAATGCAGCTCGGGCGGCCGGTCAAATGGACCGAGGACCGGCAGGAGCACTTCACCGCGGTCAACCAGGAGCGCGGTCAGGTCCACGAGGTCGACGTCGGCTTCGACGCCGAAGGCCGCGTGCTCGCGCTCAGTGACGACTTCATCCATGACGGCGGCGCCTACACGCCGTACGGGATCATCCTTCCGATCATCACCGCGGCCCAGATACCCGGGCCGTACCGGCTGCCCAGCTACCGGGTGCGGTTTCGCGACCTGTACACGAACGCGACCCCGACCTCGCCCTATCGCGGCGCGGGGCGGCCGCACGCGTGTTTTGTGATGGAGCGCACGCTCGACGTCATCGCCTCCGACCTGAACCTCGACCGCATCGAGGTCCGGCGGCGGAACATGATCCGGGCCAACGATTTTCCATATGACGTCGGCGTCGCGTGGCAGGACGGTAACACCGTCGTCTACGACAGCGGCAACTACCCGGAGCTGCTGGATCGTGCGCTCGCTCTGCTCGGCCCCAAGCCGGCCGGCGACAACGTCGGGATGGGAATCGCCGTCTACGTCGAGGGGACCGGCGTCGGGCCGTACGAGGGCGCCCACGTCCAGGTCCTGGTTTCGGGCAAGGTCATCGCTGCGACCGGAATTCCCAGCCAGGGCCAGGCCCATGCGACGGTTTGGGCTCAGGTCGTGGCCGACGAGCTGGGCGTGGACGTCGAGGACGTCGAGATCACGAGCGGGGATACGCGTCGTTTTCCCTGGGGCGTGGGGACCTTTGCATCGCGAGGCGCCGTCACCGCCGGCAACGCGATGCACGTCGCCGCGCGCATGGTGGCCGGCAAGGCGAAGGCAATCGCGGCCGACCACCTCGAGGCCAACCCAGACGACCTCGAGCTGGCCGGCGGCCGGGTTTTTGTGAAGGGCTCGCCCGACAAGGGCATGCCGCTCGGCGCCGTCGCGGTGCTGTCCAACCCGGTGCGCTACGCGTTCGGTGGCGGCACCGAGGCCGCGACGCAGTTCACCGGCCGCTCACGACCCGGACCCCCGCTCCACGACGGCGAGCAGCCCGGCCTCGAGGCGACCGGTTACTACAGCCCGCCCGGCTCGACCTGGGCCTCAGGGTGCCACGCGGCATATGTCAGGGTCGACGCGAAGACGTTCAGACTCGAGATCCTGAAGTACGTAGTCGTCCACGACTGCGGGCGAGTCATCAATCCGCTGGTCCTGCAGGGACAGATCGAAGGCGGCGTGGCGCAGGGCATCGGCGGGGCGTTCTACGAACGGCTCGCCTACGACGAGGACGGCCAGCTGCGCAACGGTTCGTTCATGGAATTCTTGATGCCGTACGCCACCGAGATCCCGGCGATCGAGATCGACCACATCGAGACCCCGTCGCCCCTGAATCCTTTGGGTGTCAAGGGGGCCGGAGAGGCCGGCGTGATCCCGGTCGGCGCGGTGCTTGCCTCGGCGATCGAAGATGCGATGCATGTGCCAATCACGGAGATGCCGCTGTCCCCGCTGAAGCTCTACGAGCTTTCTATGCTGAAAACATGAACGAGCACGCGGGTGTGGTGCGGTTGGTCAGGCACGATCCGGGCACTGGGCGGCGTGATGAGGTGGCTGGCGTTCTCAAAGCGATGGCGGAGGCGGCGCGTGACGCTCCCGGCTGCTTTGGCGCTCAGGTCGCAACCTCTGACCGTGATGGCGAGACGCTGGTTCTGATCTCAAGGTGGGAATCCGCGGAAGCGATGAATCACTTTGGAGACGATCCAGGATTCGCCTCTCTGCGCGACCAGCTCAAGGAAAGCGTGAGCAAGCAACCGGACGTCGAGGTCCTTACGACCGCCTAGTCCTCTTCGATGCGGACGACGGCCGCGACGATGTTTCCACCAGGCGGCCCCTGGTGCGAGTTGCGCTCGCCGCCGCTCACGTAGTTGGTGGTGCGACCGGTGACCGACGCGACCAGCATGCCCCCGAGGGCCTTGCCGATCTCATAGGCATGCGCGTCGTCCAGGAGGGTGATGCGCCGGCCGCGCACTTGGTCGCTGCCCGGTATCACCGATTTGGCGAAGACATGGACCAGGCGGTTGAGGTCGGCTTCATCCGGCAGCCCGTCCTGGAAGCGAAGGCCCGCCGAGCGCAGCGCGCTCCGCACACCCTCTGCATCGATGAAGTCGCGAGTCACGGCGTGGCCGATCCGCAGCGGGCTGACCGACTGGCTCGAGTTGCCGAAGACCACGACTTCGCCGTGACGCTTCTCGCCGCCTGACGATGTCATCGCCACCTCCGAGTAGAGATCCCAGTTTCGGCGCACGACCTCGTCTGAGAGAGACGACTCAGGAACCTCACCGAGCGCCATCGCCACCCCGAGCGCTGCTCCGTCGTTCGCGTATACGCCCGCTCCTTCAGGTCCGAAGGTGAGGTCGTGCGACACGACCGTCTTGCCTCGAGACTCGGCGTCCTTGATGCTCGCCGTCGTCAGGCCCGGGACCTTGACCATGACGAGGTGGACGTCTTTTGGATCGGTCAGTCCCGCGTCCTTCATCGCCTCGCGCGTCGCTTCGGCCACCTTGCGGATCATGCCCATACGCCCGACCTCCTCGGGCGCGATCGCCTCCGAGCCGGCCCTGCCGACGACCAGCCTCTTGTCCTCGCCGTCGCTGGAACCCGGAGCATCGACCCATTCGCGCGCGACCGCCGCAATGTGAGGTGTGATCACGCCAGGGCACCCGCCGGAGAGGACGAAGATGACGTGCCTTGCGACCTCGTCGACCGGGACGCCGAGAAACTTCGCCGTCCACTCGCGCAGCGCCACGTCCGCCCACACCCGGCCCCAATCGTCGTGTGCGCCGGTCCCCTCCGTCTTGCCGACCAGGGCGACGAGGGTGTCTGGTTTGATCTTGCCCGCGTCGGCGAGCGCCTGCAGGCCTGAGGTGTCGGCGGGCGTTGCACTCGGAGACACAAACATCTCGACTCGCTGCGCCTTCATCGGATCACCTCCTGATCAATCCAAGCCGGGTGGTCGCTCGAAACCGAAACCGGGCTGCCGCTCGAGCTCCTCCGCGAAGTCCATCAGCTGGAACTCATCGGCGAAGCGACCGACGAGCTGAACGCCGATAGGCAATCCATCGTGCAGCCCCGCCGGAATCGAGATCGCGGGTACGCGCGCAAAGCTCACCGGCAGGACGAACTGGACGTGGCGGCGCCATGCTTCACCGAGAAAAGGCGGGACCTTCTCGATTGGCATCGGAACGCTGCCGAGCGTTGGGGTGAGCAGGAAGTCGAAGCTCGCCTGGAGCGGCATCGCGATGGCCTTGCTCGCCGCCAGGGTGGCCGTCTGGAACGCGCGGAAATAGTCGGTCACTGTGAGATCGCGACCCTGCTCCGCGAGCTGGCGGATGCCAGGACCAAAGGTCGAGAGGTCCGCCGGGAAGCTGGCCATGCTGGCGCGCCGGACGATGGCATAGCCCTCGGTCACCGGCTCCGGCTCCCAGCTGATCTCTTCGACGCGATGTCCGGCCTTGGCCAGCGCATCGGCAGCGCGCCGGCATGCGTCGCGGCATGCCGCGTCCACTCCGAGCGAGGTCGAATCAGCAAGCCCGATTCGACGTGGAATGTTGGATCTGCTGCGGTGCCGCTGGCTCTGCGTCCCGATCGCGAAGAGCCAACTGACGTCGTCCACCGTCCGTCCGAGCACACCCCTTGAGGAAAGACCGGCCGCGTCGACCATCTCGGAGGGGATGCGGTCTGGCGTCGGCCTCAGACCGACGACTCCGCAGCAGGACGCCGGGATGCGGATCGAGCCGCCCATATCGTCGCCCAGCGCCACTGTGGTCAGCCCGGCGGCGACTGCCGCGGCGCTGCCACCACTCGAGCCGCCAGGGGTGATGCCGTGCCGCCACGGGTTCTGAGTGGCGGGAAAAAGCGTGTTGGTGGTGCCGATCGACGCGGCGAGCTCCGGAAGATTCGTCTTGCCGAGAATCGCCATGCCCGCTGCGCGAGCTCGCGCCACCGGTACGGCGTCTTCTTGTGCGATCCTGTCGCGCCACGACGGCGTGCCGTAGGTCCACGGCATCCCGGCTACCGGCTGGCTGTCCTTGACGGCGAGCGTTGGGCCCAATCGGCCGCCGGCTCCCCGATCGACGTAGACGTAGGCGTGGATGCGGGAGTCAAAGCGATCGATCGCCGAAAGATGCGCTTCCACCACGGACTGCGGATCGATCTGTCCGCTCGTGACTCGGCGAGCGATGTCGCCAAAGTGGCGCCAGCGCAAGGAGTCGTCGGTCACAGATCGTCGATCACGGCCTGAATGATGCTCTCGAACAGGTTCGCGGCGGTATCGACCCCGAACCCAATCACGCCCTTGAGGTCGAAGGTCTCATCGGCGGAATCGGAGGTGATTCGCAGCGCGGACCACGGCACTCCGTTCTGATGCGCGACCTGGGCGAGGGCCGCGGTCTCCATGTCGATGCATGCGGCTTCGGGAAAATCACGCGCCAGGGCATCGCGTACCCCGCGCGAGGTGACGATCTGGTCGCCGGTAAGCACCAATCCCGACAGCGCGTCCTCGGACCTGTAGCGCGCAGCGCGGAGCAGCGTCTCCGCCACCGCCGGGTTGGCCGGGATCATCTGCATGCCCAGGCCCGGGACGATCCCTCTGGCATCGGTCAAGGGCCGCGCGTCCATGTCGTGCTGTACGGCTCCCAAGGCGACGATCACCTGGCCGGGCCGCGTGTGGGCGCGGACGGCTCCGGCGAGCCCAATCGCGATCATGCATCGTGGTTTGTAAACGTCGCAGGCATATTGGGCGGCGATGGCCGCGGCGACCTTGCCCACACCGGCGACCATGACCACGAGCCGGTCGGCTTCCCAGATCGAGAGCCTCGGTCCGACGTTCTCCGAACGCGGCATCCTGCGCACGAGCGCATGAGCTTCCTCGGCGAGCGCGGCGATGACGGCCGCGGGCCTCGAGTCAGGCACGAGACAGCGCAGGTTGAGAATCGATCACGCGGCGGTCAGCCTACCGCTTGCCGCGTGACAGGTGGAAGACGATCGAACGGCCCTCTCGCTTGGCCGAGTACATGGCCGAGTCGGCGTGCCGGATCAGCGTATCGGCGTCGCGCCCATCCTCGGGATAGATCGAGATGCCTGCTGAGATACCCAAACTGACCTTCTGCCGATCGACGATCAAGGGTGCCTGCGCCGCCGCCAGCCGTTTGCGCACCGTTCGTTCCACCGCGCGCATGTTCGCGACGCGTGGGAGGATCCAGGCGAACTCGTCGCCTCCGATGCGCGCTGCGGTGTCGGTGGCGCGCAGTCCGTCCCGCAGCCGCGTCCCAATCTTCTTCAGCAGCTTGTCGCCCGTGCTGTGTCCGAAAGCGTCGTTGATGGCCTTGAAGCCGTCGAGGTCGAGCATGACAAGCGCGAACTGGTGCCCTTCTCGGCTCGCCCCGTGGATCGACTGATGCAGTCGGTCGAAAAAGAGCGTTCTGTTGGCAAGGTCCGTCAGCGGGTCATGCAGCGCACGATGCTCGAGCGCGGCCTCCATGCGCCGGCGCTCGGTGACGTCGCGAATCACCGCCACCGTGTCCTTTCCCCCCGGCCCGAGCGAGATCTCGACCGCGACCGTGGTCCCATCCTTGCGCCTGAGGCTGAAGTCGGTATCAGGAGCGCCCATCAGCCTGACGTGCCCACCAGCGTAGAAGCGCTGTCGGTCCTTCGCATGAAGGGCGCGCAGGCGCGAGGGGACTAGAAGCTCAACCTTGCGGCCGATCAGCTCAGACCGCCTGTAGCCGCTGAGGCTTACCGCGCGGCGGTTCACGTAGATGATCATGCCCGCGCGGTCGGTGACGACGACGGCGTCCGGGATCCACTCGAGCAGAAGGTGGTCGTCCTGCACCGTCGTTCATGATGAGCGGTGGGGATACCAGTGAGCCAGACCAGCACATCTGCGCCACCTGATCTCAGTCGCGCGCACCCGCTGCAGCCGGAGGAGCTGCGTCTCATCGACGCCTATTGGCGCGCCGCCAACTACATCTCGGTCGGCCAGATCTATCTGCTCGACGACCCACTAATGGAGCGCTCTTTGACGCTCGAGGACATCAAACCCAGGCTGCTCGGCCATTGGGGGACGACGCCCGGCTTGAACTTCATCTACGCGCACGCCAATCGCGCCATCAAGCAGCGAAACCTCGACGCCATCTACATCATGGGTCCGGGCCACGGCGGCCCGGCCGGGGTCGCCAACGCCTACCTCGAGGGCACGTACACCGAGCGCTATCCAGACGTGACGATGGACGAGACCGGCCTCCGTAAGCTGTTCCGGCAGTTTTCGTTTCCTGGCGGCATCCCCAGTCACAACGCGCCCGAGACACCGGGCTCGATCCACGAGGGCGGAGAGCTCGGTTACGCCCTCGTGCACGCGTACGGGGCCGCCTTCGACAACCCCGGGCTGACTGTCTTCTGCATCGTGGGGGACGGCGAGGCGGAGACCGGACCGCTGGCCGCAAGCTGGCATTCGAACAAGTTCGTAAATCCGGTACGCGACGGCGCGGTGCTGCCGATCCTGCACCTCAACGGCTACAAGATCGCCAACCCCACCGTGCTCGCGCGCATCCCCGAGTCGGAGCTCCTTGAGCTGCTGGAGGGCTACGAGCACGCGCCGGTCTTGGTCAGCGGCGACGACCCGACGGCTGTGCACCAGCAGATGGCCGCGGCGCTGGACTGGTCGCTGGACGAGATCGGTCGGATCAAGAGGGACAAAGGGTCGCGCCGGCCGGCATGGCCGATGGTCGTGCTGCGCACGCCCAAGGGCTGGACCGGTCCGAAGACGGTCGATGGCAAGCAGGTCGAAGGCACCTGGCGCGCGCACCAGGTGCCGGTGACCGATTTCGCCACCAAGCCGGCCCATATCAAGGTGCTCGAGGACTGGCTGCGAAGCTACAAGCCGCACGAGCTGTTCGACCACACAGGCAAACCCGTCGACGAAATCACAAATCTGCCTCCGCGCGGCGACCGGCGCATGAGCGCCAACCCGCACGCCAACGGCGGCGAGCTGCTGAAGGACCTGCGCCTTCCCGACTTTCGCGAGTACGCGATCGCGGTCGCTAGCCCGGGCACGACGTCGAGCGAGGCGACGAGCGTGCTGGGCACCTACCTGCGCGACGTCGTGAAGATGAACCCGGACAACTTTCGGATCATGGGTCCAGACGAGACGGTCTCGAATCGGCTTGGCGCCGTGCTCGAGGCCACCAACCGATCCTGGGACGCCGAGACGCTCCCCGGGGACGACCACCTGGCTCCCGACGGCCGGGTCATGGAGGTGCTGAGCGAGCACATGTGCGAGGGGTGGCTCGAAGGCTATCTGCTCACCGGTCGCCATGGGCTCTTCGACTGCTATGAGGCGTTCATCCACATCGTCGACTCGATGTTCAACCAGCATGCCAAATGGTTGAAGGTCACCCGCAACATTCCCTGGCGTCGACCGATCGCGTCCTTGAACTACCTGCTCTCGTCACACGTTTGGCGGCAAGACCACAACGGTTTCTCACACCAGGATCCGGGATTCATCGACCACGTGACGAACAAGAAGGCCGAGGTCATCCGTGTCTACCTTGCACCCGACGCGAACTGCCTCCTGTCGGTCGCCGATCACTGCCTTCGCAGCCGCAACTACGTCAACGTCATCGTCGCCGGCAAGCAGCCCGCGCTGAATTATCTGACGATGGACGAGGCCATCGCGCACTGCACGCGAGGCCTCGGCATCTGGGGCTGGGCCAGCACCGACGAAGGGCGTGATCCCGACGTGGTGCTCGCCTGCGCCGGCGACGTGCCCACGCTCGAGACGCTCGCCGCGGCGGACCTGATCCGGCGCCACCTCCCGCAGCTGGCGGTGCGTGTGGTCAACGTCGTCGACCTGATGAGGCTCCAGCCGCCGACCGAGCACCCGCACGGCCTGAAGGACGCGGAGTTCGACGAGGTCTTCACCCAAAACCGGCCGGTGATATTCGCTTACCACGGCTATCCGTGGCTGATCCATCGACTCACATATCGCCGGACCAACCACTCCAACATCCATGTGCGCGGATATAAGGAAGAGGGCACAACCACGACCCCGTTCGACATGGTGATGCTCAACGACCTCGACCGCTTTCACCTCGTGATGGACGTGATCGACCGCGTGCCGTCGCTCGGCTCTAAGGCGGCTCACATCCGCCAGGAGATGGTCGACCTTCGGCTGCGCAGCCGTCAGTACACGCGTGACCGCGGCGAGGACGTCCCCGAGATCACCAACTGGACCTGGCCCTACTAACGAGTTGCGCGTCCTCGTCCTGAACGCGGGGTCGAGCTCCCTCAAGCTGAGTCTTGTCGATGCGGACGATCGTGTCCTGGCCGACCGCGAGTTCGAGGCGGTCGAGGGCCGACTGGACGAGACGCAGCTTGCGAACGCGGTCCACGAGATGGAAGGAATCGAGGCGGTCGGGCATCGGGTCGTCCATGGGGGGCCTCGCTTCGCGCGGTCCGTGCGCATCGACGCCGATGTCATCAAGTACCTCATCACCATCACCGACCTCGCGCCGCTGCACCTGCCCGCCGCACTGGCCGGCATCGCCGCCGCGCGGGAGCTCCTCCCGCGAATCCCGGAGGTGGCCTGCCTCGACACCGCGTTCCACTCGCGGATGCCGGCATCGGCCTCGACGTACGCCATCCCTGACGAGTGGCGAAACCGTCACGGCATCAGGCGCTACGGCTTCCACGGCTTCTCCCACGCTTACGCGTCGCGCAGGGCTGCCGAGATGCTGGGTCGCTCGCCCCACGACCTGCGCGCGGTCACCTGCCACCTGGGATCCGGCGCCTCGCTGGCGGCCGTGCGAGGAGGCAGGTCGGTGGACACCACGATGGGGTTCACCCCACTCGAAGGCCTGGTCATGGCCACTCGCTCCGGCAGCGTCGATCCGGGCGCGCTCCTCTACCTGCAGCGCCACGCCGGCGTCTCCGAGGCCGAGCTGACAGAAGCCCTGGATCGCAAGGGAGGCCTGATGGCGCTCACCGGGACGCCTGATATGCGCGAGATCCTGCGCCGCATCGCGGGCGGCGATGAAGACGCCGAGCTTGCGTTCGACGTCTACATCCACCGCCTGCGCGGGCTGATCGCATCAATGGCGGCGGCGATGAACGGTCTGGACGTCCTCGTGTTCACCGGCGGAGTGGGGGAGAACGCCGCGCCTGTGCGCGCGGCGGCGGTCGCAGGGTTGAGGTTCCTTGGGATCGAGATCGGGCCCACGCTCAACGCGAGCCTGGGCCCGGACAACAACATCAGCGCCCCTGGCGCGACTGTGCCGACGCTCGTAATCAAGTCGCGGGAGGACATTGAGGTCGCGCGCGAGGTGCGCAAGGTGCTCGCCATCAGCCCTCCAGGGGGACACTAGTGCCATGCGCCGGCCGCTCGCGGGGCGCAATTCGACAGACCGCTATGACGCGGTTGTCGTCGGGTCCGGACCCAACGGCCTGGCGGCCGCCATCACGCTGGCGGAGGCCGGCAGGTCCGTCCTCGTCCTGGAGGCGGCGGGCAAGGCCGGCGGTGGCCTGCGCACGGAAGAGCTCCTCGAGCCCGGGTTTCGCCACGACGTCTGCTCCACGATCATGGCGCTCCCGCCGCTGCTTCCGTTCTTTGCGCCCCTAAAGCTCGACCTCGTCACCCCGCCGACCCCGCTGGCGCACCCGTTCGACGACGGCACGGCGCTGGTGGCCGATCGCTCGGTGACCCAGACGGCTTCGCGGCTACGCGGGGACGCGAACGCATACCGGCGCCTCATCGGTCCGCTGGCGGAGCGCATGCCCGAGCTCTTGGCCATGGTCATGGGGCCACCGCGACCACCTGGCGACCCGCTTCTTCTCCTTCGGTTTGGGCTGCCCGGCCTGCTGTCGGCGCTGTCGCTGGCGGGAATCTTCTTCCAGGAGCGCGAGGCACGGGCCCTGCTCGCGGGTGCGGCCGCGCACAGCCTGCTCGCACTAGACGAGGCGGGCACTGGCGCAATGGGCATGCTCATGCTCGCTTCGGCCCATGCGGGCGGTTGGCCGGTGGCTCGCGGCGGCTCCGCCTCGGTGGCGGAAGCGATGACGCGGCGGCTGAGTGAGCTGGGCGGGGAGCTCCAATGCGACCACCCGGTCACCTCGCTGGAAAGCCTTCCCGAACACCGGGTGGTGCTTCTCGACCTCGTCCCGAAGGGAGTTCTCGAGCTGGTCGGGGCGCGACTTCCTCAGCCCTACCGCGCCGACCTCGAGACCTATCGCCACGGACCGGGTGCGTTCAAGCTGGATTGGACCCTTGACGGACCGATCCCATGGCGTTCGGCCGAGTGCGCCCGGGCGGCGACGGTGCACCTGGGCGGGACCATGGAGGAGATCGCCGAATCGGAGCTGCAGGTCGCGAAGGGCCGGCATCCCGCGCGTCCTTTCGTGCTCCTGACTCAACCGACCCTTTTCGACCGCACCCGCGCGCAGGACGGCAAGCACGTGGCCTGGGCCTACTGCCACGTGCCGAACGGTTCCGAGGTCGACATGACCGCCCCGATCGAGGCCCAGGTCGAGCGTTTCGCGCCCGGGTTTGGCGACCTCATCCGCCGCCGCAGCGCCTGGTCGCCGCGGCGCCTCGAGGCCGAAGAGCCCAACTGCGTCGGCGGCGACGTCATGGGCGGCCGGATGGACCTTCGCGGTCTGCTGGCCCGTCCGGTGCTCAGCCTGAACCCCTACGCAACGCCAGACGAAAAGCTCTTCATCTGTTCGGCCGCGACCCCACCAGGCGGTGGGATTCACGGAATGTGCGGGGTGAACGCGGCGCGCGCCGTTTTGCGATCTCGCCGGCTCTGAGATGGATTGGCTCCAGGCTCCGGACTACTGGCTGACCAGGCTCCTCATCGAGCGCGCGCTGGGCATGATCTACCTCGTCGCCTTTCTGGTCGCGGCATTCCAGTTCCGGCCGCTGCTTGGAGCACACGGACTGCTGCCCGTGCCTTTGTTCCTCCGCCGGGTCAGGTTCCTCGACGCCCCGACCCTTTTTCATCTCCATTACTCCGACCCGCTGCTGCTCGCTGTCGCCTGGGGTGGCGTGCTGCTGAGCATCGCGGTGGTGGTCGGGCTGCCGGATGTTGGGCCGCCCGCGGTCGCGATTCCGATCTGGTTTGCGCTGTGGGCCCTTTATCAATCGATCGTGAACGTCGGCCAGGTCTTCTACGCGTTCGGGTGGGAGACGCTCCTCCTCGAAGCGGGATTCCTCGCCATCTTCCTGGGCGCTGGGCCCACCGTGCCTCCCTGGCCCCTCATCCTTCTGCTTCGCTGGCTCGTCTTCAGGGTCGAGTTCGGGGCCGGTTTGATCAAGCTTCGCGGCGATCGTTGCTGGCGTGAGGGGACCTGCCTCTACTACCACCACGAGACGCAGCCGATGCCCAACAGCCTGAGCTGGTTCTTCCACCACCTCCCCAGGCCGCTCCACCGCATCGAGGTGCTGGGCAACTTCTTCGCCCAGCTCGTCGTGCCGTTCTTCCTGTTTGCGCCGCAGCCCGTGGCATCGATCGCGGGCGCGATCATCGTGCTGACGCAGGCCTGGTTGGTGCTGAGCGGAAATTTCTCGTGGCTCAACTTTCTGACCATGACGCTCGCGTTCTCGGCCTTTGACGACCGGACGCTGTCGCTATTCCTTTCGGTGCATGCTGCGGATCTCGCTGCTCTGCCGCTCTGGTGGCAGTGGCTCGTCCTGGCGGTCACGGTGCTGGTCATCGTCCTCAGCTACCGGCCCGTGCTCAACCTGATCTCGCCGCACCAGCTGATGAACTTCAGCTTCGACCCGTTTCACCTGGTCAACACATACGGAGCATTCGGCTCAGTGACCAAGGAGCGCTACGAGATCGTCGTCGAGGGAACGGCCGACCATCCCTTGGGTGAAGCCGGGTGGAAGGCGTACGAGTTCAAAGGCAAGCCGGGCGATCCCCGCAGGATCCCCCGGCAGTTCGCGCCCTACCATCTCCGGCTCGACTGGCTGATGTGGTTTGCGGCCATGGAGTCGCCATTCCGGCATCAGTGGCTCATCGCGTTCGTGGTCAAGCTCCTCGAAGGCGACCGCGCGACGTCCAAGCTGCTCCGGTTCGACCCATTCCGCGGCCACCGCCCGGTGGCGGTCCGGGCCAACCTCTACCGGTACCGATTCTCGACGTGGGACGAGCTTCGACGCCAGGGCGTGTGGTGGGTCAGAACGCCGGCGGGTGAATACCTGCCTACGCTGGTCCTCGACCCCGCCGGCGCACCGGCGCAACTCCACCGCGAGTAGCCTGCGGAAAAGGACCGTTCCCTTCGTATGGATACCTCTCGAATCTCGCGGAAAGCAGACGAATTCAAGACTGTGCCCTCGGTGATCAAAGACCGGTCGTCCGCGTTGCTGGGCAGGTCAGCCGAGCTGCGCGATCGGTCGGCGTCGATGTTGGCCAGGCCGCGGCGGCCGGCGTGGCGGATCGGCATGGTGTGGTTTGCCGGCGGCATGGCGATCGCGTCGCTGGTGGCGTTCTTCTTCGAGAGCACGCGCGGCAGCGCCCGCCGCCACATGGCGTACGACAAGGCGATGGCCGCCGGTCGCGACATGGGCCAGTGGAGCGGCAGGAGGGTCCGGCACCTGCGCAACAAGGCCATGGGCACGGTCGCCGAGATCAAGAGCAGCGGATCGCCCGAGGAGTCAGGCAGACCCGCGGGGAGCCGGCTCTAGGCTGACCTTCGACTGTGTGGTGGCGCCCAGAAGACGAGCACGCGCAGGTCCTCTTCGATGTGGTGAAAGCGATGCTCGACGCCGGCGGCGACGAACACGAGGCTGCCTGCCTTGACCGGCCGGTCCTCGGTCGCGACCTGGATCACGCCCCTGCCCCTGATCACGTAGTAGACCTCGTCCTCCGCGTGGGGTCGCTGGCGGTCGTTTGATCCAGTAGGCCATACCGCGAGGCCGAGGCTGAGCTTCTCCGAGGCTAGGAAGTCGACGTAGCCGTGGCCCTCGGAGTCACGCGGCTGAGGGTCGAGCTCGAGGATCTCGTGCGCCTTCACGATCCAGCCCGCGCGCTCTCTGGGACGGCCACCGGGTCCAGGCGCATCCACGTCCCCGCGGCGATGAAGACAGAGGCGACCCTTCCATCGGGCAGCCGGCGAAAAACGGCCTTGTCACCCGACTCGCGCACACCGGGCTCGATGACGAAGACGTCCGGCTTGTCGCTGGGCGCGAGCGTCGGCCGCCATCCCGGAAGCTGGGGATCGACGATGGTCAGCTTGCCGTCGCGCCACTCGACGCGGAGAACCAGGCCGAGCTCGCGGTCGAAGTAGATGCCGATCAGCGGGCGGTACTCAGACGGCATCGGAGCGGCGGCTTCGATCCTTGGCGCCGCGGCCGCAACCGCCTCGCGCGCGATCTCGCCGAGGTCCATCGCAAGCGTGGCGGCGTCGCCGAGCCCGTTGATCAGGGCGATCGCCCCCACCCTTGTCTTCGCGTGGAAGCAGATGTTGGACCTGAACCCGTGCAGCGCGCCTGAATGCTGAACCCAGATCACATCTTTGCGGCGAATTGCATACCAGGCCAGCCCGAACGCCTCTGTCCAGTCCTCGTCGGCGAGGTACCGGGGCGTGTGCATCTCACGCAGGGTCTTGGGGGCGAGGATGCGCCCGTCCTCTCGAAGCTGCGCGGACAGCCATTGCGCCAGGTCGTCCACGCATGACCACAACCCGCCCTCGGCCCAGATTGTCGGAGCCGTCGATGAAGGTTCGAGCTCGTCGGAAACGAACCTGCCCCCGTATCCGGTCGCGCGCCGCGTCGAGAGCGCCGGAGGCAGCGGTTCGAAGCCGCTGCTCGTCATGGCGAGCGGCTCGAGGATGTTGCCCCGCACGTAGTCGACATAAGGCATGCCGCTCGCGCGGGCCACGATCTCGCCGAGCAGCTGGAACCCCATGTTGGAATATTTCTGCTGCGTGTTAGGTGGCACCAGTGTGCTGACCTCCGCCGCGCGCGCGAGGTTGCGCGCGATCGAGCCCTCATAGCGAACCGCCCTCCAGTCGGTGTCCGGTGGCTCGCTCTGCAATCCGGACTCGTGCGACAGCAGGCGGCGAATCGTGACCTGCTCAATGTCGCCGAATGGATTGCCTGCCCGTCCGAACTCCGGGATGTGCCGCGCCACGGGGTCGTCGAGGCGAAGCTTGCCGGCGTCGCGGAGCTGCATGATCGCCGTCCCGGTGAAGGTCTTGGTGATCGAGGCAACCCTGTAGAGGCTCGTCAGGTCGGGCGCTCGACGCGTCGCGATGTCGGCGAAGCCGACGCCGGCCCACCACACGAGGTCGTGGCCGAGCACCACCCCGACCGCCGCACCCGGAAGGCGGTTCTCTTTGACATACGAAGCGGCACTGGCCTCGAGCTTCGCGGCGACCGGAGAAATCGGATCCACGGCAACAACTATCCTGCAGTTGAGTACTTTCCTGGAGGTTGGGCATGGCGGCGATCAGTCGGGCGGATGCGGTATGGGAGGGCGACCTGATGAGCGGTCGCGGACGAGTCAAGGTCGCGAGCGGAACGTTCCCTGAGTTCCCGGTCACGTGGGCGAACCGAGCAGAGCGTCAGCACGGCACGAGCCCCGAGGAGCTCATCGCCGCCGCCCACGCCGCCTGCTACTCGATGGCCCTCTCCAACGGGCTGAGCCAGGCGGGACACAAGCCTGAGCGCTTGAACACCACCGCCGAGGTCGAGTTCGTCCCCGGCACTGGGATCACCGCCATCACGATCAGCGTCAAGGGACACGTCCATGGCATCGACGAGGCGGAGTTCCGCAAGCTCGCCGAGGCCGCCAAGGACGGGTGCCCGGTTTCCAAGGCGCTCAACGGCAACGTTGAGCTAAAGCTGAAAGCGGAGCTTGACCCGGTTCACTAACTCTTGGCGGTGCCCGTGATGGACGGGAAGTTGACCATGCCCTGCATCCGCAGGTCACGCAAGCGGCCGGCGACCCACCTGCGTGGATCTTTGATCTGCTTGCCGCCATCGAGGCAGTCAAAGCAGCGACCACCCACGTCGCGTGCGACCAGCAGGAGCGGGCGCGGCTGCGCGACTCGCTGCCAGGCTTTGACGATGAACGGCAGCGAGATGGGTCGCGCCGGCGCCTTTTCAGGCAGCGTGAGCTCGGTGGCGTAGATCTCGTCGGCGTGCTGCAGGATCAGCGCGCATCCTGCCATGGTCCCACCGAGGTTTTCGATCTGGATCTGGATCGACTGCCCAGGCGCCGTGAACTCCGTAAACGTGATGTGTGGCACCGGTTTGGTGCTCGCCTCCCAGCGCTGATTTGCATTCTTGATCTCACGCCTCGTAGCCATGTCGGCGCGGGTGGCGAAGACCGCCGCCCAGAGGGCAAAGAGCGCGGTGGCGATGGCCAGGACGACAACGATCTGGGCTGAGCTCATTGGTTCTCTCGCTTGACGCTGTCAGGCCGAGGATCTGGCGCGAGATGGTAGAGGCGAGCGTCGTAGGCGCGGAAGAGCGGCAGCGCCGCGGCGCACAGCACGCAGGCGATGACGCACAGCACGCCCCCGGAGACGACCGACACCCGCACGCTGAAGATGGACGCGACCACGCCGGCCTCGAAGTTGCCAAGCGCCGGGCCCGACGTGTAGCTAAGCATCTCGATCGCGGCGAGCCGGCCGCGCAACGAATCGGGAATCGTCTGGTTCCAAATCACCGAACGGAAGACGCCGCTCATCATGTCGGCCGCGCCGGCCAGGCCGAGGAAGAAGAGGGCCGCCCATAGGACGGGCGACAGGCCGAAGCCGATGATCGCAACCCCCCAGATGGTGGCGGCAACGATCACGCCCAGGCCATGCCGGTGCACGCGGTTGGTCCATCCGCTGGTGGCCGAAAAGAGGAACGAGCCGACCGCAGGGGCCGCGTAGAGGAGTCCCAGCACCCTGGCGCCGCCGAGGTTTTGGGCGATTGCAGGAAAGAGGGCGAGCGGCATCCCGAAGAACATCGCCACCATGTCGACCACGTAGGTGCCGATCAGCTCCTGGCGGCTCCGCGCGTAGCGCAGGCCTTCGATCACGCGGCGGAAGCTTGGTCGCTCTGCGTCGACAGGAGGCGGGACGGCGCGCATCATGCCCAGGGAGGCAAGTCCGACCAGGAAGGTGCCGACGTCCACCAGGTAGGTGACGGAGAGGCCGAACGCGGCGATCAGGACTCCGCCCAGTGCCGGGCCGAGGATCTGGCCGAGGGTGCTGCGGATGCTCCCCAGGGCGGCGGCCGCAGCCAGCTCATCCGTGTCGACGAGCCGAGGCAGCATTGCGTCGAGCGAGGGACGCTGTAGGGCATCGAACAATCCCCAGGCGGTGGCGACGATGAACAACAGCCAGACCTGCGGCTGCGCGAGGGCAGCGTTACCGGCGAGCAGCAGGCTGCACCCCATGAGCGCCGCCTCGCTGAGCAACACCATCGACCGGCGATCGCGCGCATCGGCGAGCGCCCCGCCGAGGAACGCGAAAGCGAGGATTGCCCCGAACTCGAGCACGCCCAGCGCCCCCACCAGCAGAACGCTGTGCGTCAGCTGGTAGACCTGGTAGGGAAAGGCGACCGTCGTGATCATCGAGCCGAAGAACGACACGAATCGGCTGACGAACAGGAGCCTGAAGTCGCGATGGCGCCGCAGAGGGGTGACGTCGACCGCCGCCAGATGCCACCAGCGCCGCGGTGGCCGCGGGGTTAGCGAATCATCCTCTTCGGGAATCATCATGTGTCGGATAAATCTTGGAGGGTGATATGGAGAAAGCGACCTTTGCCGGCGGATGCTTTTGGGGTGTCGAGCACCTTTTCAACCAGTTGCCAGGCGTAATTGAAGCGGTATCGGGTTATGAGGGTGGTCACGTCGACCATGCGACCTACGAGCAGGTTTGCTCAGGCCGCACGGGACACGCCGAGGCCGTCGAGGTCACGTACGACCCGACGAGGGTCACCTACGAGAAGCTGCTCAACTCGTTCTGGAACATGCACGACCCGACGACGTTGAATCGCCAGGGGCCGGACACGGGCCACCAGTACCGCAGCGTCATCTTCTTCCACAACCCGGAGCAGGAGACGGCCGCGCGCCGCTCCAAGGAAGAGGCGCAGAAGTACTTCGACCGCAAGATCGTCACCGAGATCGTGCCTGCGACGGATTTCTGGCGCGCCGAGGAATATCACCAGCGCTACTTCGAGAAACACCTGGGTCACTATTCGTGCCACTTCATTCGAGGCTGGGTGCCTGCTGAAGGGGAGGCTGCCAAGCAGGCGTAAGGCCGGCGCCGGTCGATATCCTTACCGGCCGTGCGCTGTGACCACTGTGCCAACGACGTTCCCGACGGGGTCTTCTGCACCCGGTGCGGAGCGGACCAGGGAACGACGGGCGAGCTGAGCCGCGCCAAGACCCGCCGGCACAGGTACGCCGCGCATCCAACGGAGCACGTCGTCCAGCCGTCGGTTTTCACCACGATCTTTCCGCACCTGGGTCAGCAGAAGATTCACGAGTTCCGTTGGGCGTTTGCGGTCGGGCTGGCCGGCATTCTCGTTCTCTACGTCGCTGGACTCGTCACGGCGGCGATCCTCGTCGCCATCTTCCTGGTCCCCGTCCTTTATCTGATCTATCTCTATGAGGCGCAGGTCTATCGCGACGAACCTGCGACCGTGCTCGGCTTCACCATCGGCGGCGGTGCAGTCACCGGCCTGGTGCTGACGCTCATCGTGCGTGCGCTCTACAACCCGTTTCCAAACGTCGGCAACCCGCTGCACAACGCGGGGATCAGCGTCGCCGCGCTGCTTTTTCTAGGCCTGACCCTGCCTGTCCTGCAGGAGGCGCTCAAGCCGCTGCCCGCGCTCTTTCTCCCTAAGCGGTCCGAATTCCCCGAGACCGTTGACGGTCTGGTTTTTGGGATTGCCGCCGGTCTCGGGTTCAGCGTCGCCGAATCGCTTGTTGCTATCTCGAGCGCGCTACCCGCGCTGCCCGCGCACGTGACCCCGGGCAACTGGATCTACGACCTGGCAACCCTTGCCATCTTTCAGCCGTTGCTCCAGAGCAGCGCTACGGGGATGGTGGTGGCCGCGGTCTGGAGGTACCGCCGCGGCCGGCTCGCACGACGCGAGGCCGGAGGGGTTGCGATGGCCGTGATCGCCCACGTCGCGTTTGCTCTCGGCACCCAGCTGCTCAACGACGTCGCGATCGCGCAGCTGTTCGTCCTCGTCTGGCAGGCCGTGGTGGTCGGCTCGCTACTGATCTACGTCCGCTACCTCCTCCATCACGCGCTGCTCGAGGAGGCGGCGCATATGGGATACGCGGAGACGATCTGCCCGAACTGCCACATGCACATCGTGGCGTCAGGGTTCTGTCCCAACTGCGGGATGGCTCTGACAGCCGCGCCGGCTGCGGTCAAGCGCGCGCGTAAGCCGGTCGCGGCGGTGAAGTCTTAGATGGCTTTGACCTGCGCCCGGTGCGGCGTCCAAAACCCCGACGGAAATCTGTACTGCCAGGCATGCGGCGCCCCGCTGACCGCCCCGGCCGCGCCGGCGGCGAACGCACCGCTTCCCGGCCCGCCGCCTGGCATGGCGCCTCCGGTCCTGGCCGGGCCGGCCGGTTACGGGAGTCCCTACTACACGCCTACCGGCCCCACGGTTCCAGTGCACCGCACGCCCTGGATGGTGATCATCGCCGGCGTGGTGGCGCTGGTCGTGTTGATGGCCGGCTGCGGCACCGCCCTCGCGGTCCTGGGCAGCCGGGGCACAGCCGGCACCACGGGCGGCCTCGGGACCGCGGACGTCCCGAGCCCGACACCCGCGGTGACGCCCTCGCCGATCGCGTCGCCGACGACGACACAGCTTGGCTCGACGACACAGTCGAACGATGGCCTCAGCGTGCCGGTGCCGTCCGGATGGTCGGTGTCGAGCAAGGACAGCGAGTCGATCATCCTCAGCGATCCGAACGGAGAGGGGGAGGTGACGCTCGCAAGCGGCGGCTCCAGCCCCCCCCAGACCGCGCAGGACAACAAGAGCTCGATCGACACTGCGTTAAAGAACAAGTATCCAGACACCAGAAGCTGCCCCAACACCACGACGACAACCGGGACGTTCAGCGGCGCCAAGGGGATCTCCTGGACGCTGTGCTTCACGCTGACGAACGGAGTGCACTCCGTGCCTGCCGCAGCGTCGATCTTCGCGGGCGCGAACAGTAACGGCAGCGTGTATTACGTCGTGATCGTCCTGACGCGGCAGGACAACCTGCAGAGCTACCTCACAATGGCCAAGCCACTGCTTTCGGGGGTGCACTGGAAGCTGTCGTAGAGGAGAGCGGGGTGTAGGGGCCGCTAGGGACGGCCCCTACGCTTTGGGGAAGGCCCGAGGTGGCATCGGGCGCAGGTTTCACGATGGCGTTGATTGCTCAAGGCGGCCTGGGACGGAACTTGGAGATCGCTCAGAGGGCGCTCGCTCTGATCGGCGCCGTCGTGATCGCAAGCTGTTCGTCGGCAGGCACCGCAAATCCTTCGCCCTCCGAAGCAGCCTGGCCGATGTATCGAGGTGATCTCGAACGCGACGGCCATCCGACGGGCGCGACGCTCGACGTTGCGGGCGCCTTGCGCTTGAGTCTGGCCTGGCGCGCTCACCTCGACGGGGCGGTGGACGGGACGCCCGCGGTCGCAGGCGGCCTCGTGTTTGCGGGGAGCGCGAATGGGGAGCTGGGCGGGTTCAACTCCCAGACGGGCGCCACGGTGTGGCTGCGGCGCGGGCTGGGCGCCATCTCGGATTCGCCGGCCGTCGACAGGGACAGAGTCTTTGTCGGCACGCTGACCGGCCACGTGCGTGCCCTGCGCGCCGCGGATGGAAATCCGCTCTGGGATTGGAAAGGCCCAGCCAACGCGGCGTTCTGGGCCTCGCCGGTCGTCTTTCGGGACCTCGTGCTCGTGGGCGTTGCCTCGCCGTACGGTGACCAACCGCTGGTCCCGGGCCGGCTTGTCGGCCTCGACGCGGAGACGGGGCGCGAGCGCTGGAACACCTGCCTCCTGCCGCGCTGCCAGGCAGGGGACGGATTGTGGTCGACGCCGGCGATCGACGCCTATGGCGTCGGGTTCGTCGGAGTCGGAAACCCGGATGACGCCGTGCTCGCGTTCGATGCCCTCACCGGCGCTCGCAAATGGTTGACCACGCTCTACCCGGACAGGGAACGCGATCTTGACGTGGGGGCCTCACCGGTCGTGTTCAAACTGAATGGGCGGGAGGTCGCGGCGCAGGCAGGCGTTGAGGGGACCTTCGCCCTGCTCGATGCGGCGACGGGAGAGCGCGTGTGGTCGCGGAAGCTCGTGGAGGGAAGCGCCGTGCACGGCCTGATCGCGTCCCCGGCGTTCGACGGGACCGCGCTCTACGTGGCCTCGGCGAGCCCGCCGAACGGCCTTTTGGCCCTGAGTCCTACTGACGGAATGGTGGCGTGGCGCCATGCGACCGGCCGGCCGGTCTATTCGGCGCCCGCCGCGGGAAACGGGGTTGTAGTTTTCGGCACGGGCGCCGTGTTCGGCGATCTCACCTCAGGGTCACTCATCGCGCTGGCGACCACCGACGGCCGCGAGCTGTGGAAGTACGACACCCACTCAGCGGTGCGCAGCGGACCCGCGATCGCTGGCGGGCTGGTGCTGGCCGGCGATTACTCCGGCGACGTGCTGGCGTTCAGGACTTCGTAGCCGGGACAAGCGGCAGCTGCACCTCAAATGTGGCTCCGCCGCCGTTGGTCTCTCTGACCTGGACCCTTCCCCCGTGCGCGGACACGACGGCGCTGACGATGGACAGTCCCAGGCCGGCGCCGCCGCTGTCGCGGCTGCGGCTTGCATCCGCGCGGTAGAAGGGTTCGAAGATTCGCTCGCGGTCATCGGCCGGCAGGCCCGGACCGTGGTCGGTCACCGAAAGCCGAGCTGACCCGTTCTGAGTTGTGATTGCGATCTCGACGGGCGACTTCGCCGGCGTGTGCACGAGAGCGTTGCGGACGAGGTTGCCGACGACCTGGCGCAGGCGTGTGTCGTCGCCGGCGACGAGCACGTTGTCGGGCGCGTCCAGGGTGATCTCGCGCTGCGGCGCGACCGCTCGGGCATCGGCGGCAGCGTCGCGGGCGATGACCTGCAGGTCGACGGGCGTCGCTTCGAGCGGTCGGCCCTGATCGAGGCGCGCGATGAGCAGCATGTCGTCGACGAGCGTCGACATGCGCACCGACTCTTCTTCGATCCGGCGCCGCGCAAGGTTCGAATCATTCGGAGATTCGGCCGCGCCGCGGCGAAGCATCTCGGAGTAGCCCCGGATCGAGGTCAACGGCGTGCGCAGCTCGTGCGATGCGTCCGCGATGAAGCGGCGCAGCCTGCGCTCCGAGGCGGTGCGCTGCTCGAACGCGGCTTCGATCTGGTTGAGCATCGCGTTGAGGGCGAGTCCCAGTCGTCCGATCTCAGTTCTCGGGGTGGCGGGTTCGACGCGGCGGCTGTAGTCGCCCGCGGCTATGTCGCCCGCGGCTGCGCCCATTTTTTGTAGTGGCCGCAAACCGATCTGGATGATCACAAACGCAAGGATCGCCGTCGCGGCGACCACGCCGAGGCTGATCAAAACTTCGAGGACGAGCAGCTGGCTGAGGATTGATTCGGTGTCCGTGAGCGGAATCGCAAAGACCACGATCTGGCCACCGAAGGAATCTTCGTGCCAGGCGGTGATCTGGTAGTGGGTGACGCCACCAGATCCGTCGACGGTGATGGGGCTTGTCGGCGTGTCGCTTCCATCGGGCGACAACGAACTAGGGAGGACGGGACGGGCAGTCGACTCTGATGCCCCGAACACCTGGACCTGACATGCCTTGGCGACTGTGCCGTCGCCCCCGAGGAGCTCCACGGTGGTGTCACGGGGGAAGCTCGACCCTGGTCCCGGACCGCGCGTGATGCAGTTTGGGCTCGAAAGGACGGCGACTGCGGTGTCGCGGGTCGCGTGAGCGGTCAGCTGATCGTTGATGCGGCCGACCAAAGATTTCTCGAGTAGGCCGTAGGTCACGACGTTAGATGCAACAAGCCCGAGGACGACTAGCGAGATGACGCCGATCAGCAGCCGCCCGCGGAGCGAGAGGGTCATTTTCTTGGCGTTCGGAGCACGTACCCCACGCCGCGCACGGTCTGGATCAGTGGCGGGTCATAGCGGTCGACCTTGCGCCGCAGGTAGCTGATGTACGTCTCGAGCACGCTGGCGTCGCCGCCGAAGTCGTAGTGCCAGACGTGGTCCAGGATCTGGCTGCGGGTGAGGACACGGCCGGCGTTGATGAGCAGGTAGCGGAGCAGGCGGTACTCGGTGTTGGTCAGCTCGACGACGTGGCCGTGGCGGCGCACCTCGTGAGCTTCGTCGTCGAGCTCGAGGTCTGCCAGGGAGAGCTTGCCGGTCTCCGCGTTGTTGCCATGGCGCCTCAGCACGACGCGGACGCGCGCCATCAGCTCCTCGATGCTGAAGGGCTTGGTGACGTAATCGTCGCCACCGATGGTCAGGCCGTGGACCTTGTCCTCGGTCGCGTCCTTGGCGGTAAGGAAGATGATCGGCACCTTGGCGCCGGCGCTGTTGAGCCGCTTCAGCACCTCCATACCGTCGATGTCGGGCAGCATGACGTCGAGGATCACGAGCGACGGCGCGAACTGCGACACGGCGGTCAGAGCCCCTCGGCCCGTGGCCGCCGTCTTCACGGTGAAGCCCTCGTAGCGAAGTGCCATCGCGACCAGCTCGGTGATGTTCGGCTCGTCATCGACCACGAGGACCCTCGCGCCGTCCTTGTTCACGATGCTCATGCTGATCTGGATTCCTGTGAAATTGCTCAGAGAATCTTGGGGATCAGCTTCGATTCTGCGTGCGTGCGCGCCCTGCGCGCCCGGCGTTTGTCCGGCCAGCCGGCGAGCCGAAGAATCGTCCCGTCGCCATCGACCAACCTGGCCGCCATGCCGCGTTCGCGGAGCCACGCAGGTGCATGCTCGCTCATGACGATCGCCGCGGTCGACGCGATGTTGGCGTCGACGCAGTTGCCCGCCGCCACGGTCGCCGTGCGCCAGCAGCTGTCCACCGGAAGCCCGGTGGCGGGGTCGATGATGTGATGAAGCGTGGTCTGGCCGCGGAACCACCGGCGCACCGTGATGCCTGAGGTCGCGAGGCCGCCCGAAGTGATGCTCACCGCCTCCTCGGAATCCGAGATGGCGGCGCGGCTGTCGTCGCTGACCTGGATGGTCCAACCGTAGGGTGGCGGCTCGCCCGCGACCGCGATGTCGCCGCCCAGGCTGACCAGCACGCCGCCGCCCTCGAGGACTTTGGCGGCGGCGGCCGCGGCAAGATCCGACGCCAGCGCCTTGGCCGTGGCGCCGAGATCGAGCTCGACCCCTCGCGGGATCACCACGGTCCGCGCGGCCGGGCTGAACCGGATCGCCCTCCAGCCCGGGATCCTGTTCGCGACCAGTCGGATCGATGCACCAAGCGGGGGAACCGACGCGAAGTCGGCGTCGTAGCCGGCGAGGCGGATCGCAAAGCCAACCGTTGGGTCGACCGCCCCCTTTGTGAGCTCGGCGCCTCGGAGCGCGATCTCGATGGCCCTCGCCAGCAGTGGGCTGACCTTGACGACTCGATCAGGTGTGGCGTTCAGGCGCGTCAGCTCACTGTCTTCGCGGAACCTGCTCGCGGCCATATCGATGGCCGCGACCACCTCATCCACCGCCGCCCTGGCCGCGGCCAGCAGACGCGGCCGCGTCACGATGATCCGGAGCGAGCCCCCAAGCGCCCTATCCTCCGCAATCGCGAGGATCGTGGTCGTCACTTGCGCCGCTCGGTGCGCCGGAGCGCAATGGCGAGCACGGGACAGTCTTCGACCACGCGCTGTGCCAGCGGAAGCAGATGCTCGGGCAGTGGTCCGGGCCTCAGGATCGGATAGCCCCATTCGTCGAGCCGGATGAGCTCGGGCAGCAGCTCGGCGCAAAGCCCGCGGCCATCGCACTTGATGCGGTCGACGACCAGGTTGAACTCTCTGCTCACGCCGTTCGCCTCAGGTCGTTCGCCTGGTGCTGCGCAAACTCGCTTGCGAAGAGATTCAGGGCTGAGGACAGAAAGATGACCGCGCCGTCCGGGTGGCGGCATGCGCCGCGGCCGCGGACGTCGGCCGTCCAGCGCTGGAGACGCGTCAGGTCGTCGGGGTTAGCTCGTCCGTCCGCGATTCGCGTGCACGCGTCCGCCAGCGCGCGCAGCCCGAAGAAGCATGGACCGCACTGCGCTGAGCTCTCGCCGGCGAGGTAGCGCATGATCCCGGCCGTCTCGCAAACGGGACATCGGCTCGCGGGCAGCACCCCGATGACGCCACACCCAAGACCAAGGCCGTGCCGCCGCATGGATTCGTGGTCGATTGCCAGCTGGAGGGCTCGCTCGGGCTCGACCCAGGATCCGAAGTAGCCGCCCAAGAGCACCGCTTTCGGCGATTCGGCCATGCCGCCGGCGCGGCTCAGCGCTTCGCCGATGGTGGTCTCTGAGTCGACCTCGATCACGCCTGGCCGGACCACGCCGCCGGCGAGGGTGACAAGCACCGTCCCCGGAGCCTGGCCGTGGCGAGCGAGCAGAGCCGCGTGCGCCAGGGTTTCCACGTTCTGCACCAGTGTTGGGGCGCCGTCGACCCCGCGCTCGAATGGATACGGCGGCAGGTTCGTCGGGGTCGCAAGGCCTTCGTTGATGAAGTGCACCGCCGCCGCCTCGGCTCCGGCGACGTAGCGTGCGGGAGTAGCCGCGACGGTCACCAGGGCGGGCTCGGGCTCGGATCGCTGGCTGAGAGCACGCAACATCGAGGCCAGCGCGGCCTCGTGGCGTTCGCCGATGTACAGGACGATTCGCCGCGCGCGCAGGACGCGGGCGGCAATAAATGCTCCGTCCAGGATGAGGTGAGGTCGCGCGCTCATGAGCACGCGATCTTTCTTGCTCTGCGGCTCTCCCTCGGCGCCGTTGACGACGATCACCGCGTCGCCGCGCGAGCGCTGCGCCACAGCACGCCATTTCACCGCCGTCGGGAATCCCGCCCCACCGCGCCCCGCTAGACCAGCCCGCTCGAGCGCGTCGATGAAGCCCGATCCGACGTTGGGCAGAGGCGCCGGCCGGTCAGGTCCGTCGAGCAGGCGCATCAGCGAGCCTCTCGGCGATCGACAGCGGAACGGAAGGCCGTTCGCGATGGCGCCAGCGGATCGGTCGCTCCCGAGGTCAGCCTCATCACGATGGCGATGCCAACGCCTGCCACGCAGGCCCCGGTGATGGCGAGCATCCAGGCGGCCCAGGTGTCGGTGCCGGTGCCAAGGCCGTGAAGCACGCCGACGGGCCACGCTGCGTACGTCAGCCAGTGGATGGCTCGCCACACGCGATGGCCGAGGTATCCGCGGAGCAGGCTCGTGAAGACGATCGCCAGCAGCAGCTCGAACGAGATTACGCCCAGACCGAGCCAGAGGGTGCGGTAGTACGAGGAGAACGGAATCAGCGCGGCCGCCCAACCGAGGTTGGTGAAGGGGTCGACGACCGCGGTGACGATGTGCAGGACCAGGAAGACGAGAGTCATCAGGGCCAGGTTGCGGTGCAGACCGGTCGTGAGGAATCGAGGCCACCCCGGGCTCTGAAGCCGCTGGGTGGACAGGATGCCCAGGATGACGACGGTGCTGAGCAGGATCATGCTCACGGCGCCGGCGCCGCGAGTCGTGTACCAGAGAAGGCTGTTGGACACCGGTCAGTGCGAGGCGCCCGAGACGGCGACGGCGCTGCCGGACGAGGAGCTGACTCCGCTCGAGTTTTGAAGGCTGCTCGACGAGCTCGAGCTGGTCGATGAAGTAGACGAGGCCGATGTCGAGCTCGAGGTCGACGAAGAGTCAGCAGCCGAGGACGAACCGCTAATCGTCGCCGCGCTGACCGCGCTGAACAGTCCGACGCCGGCCACGGCCGCAAACGCCGCGCCGACGGTCAGACGGTTGAGCAATCGGAGCGCCGCGTCGCGAGCGCGCACTCGGATCTCGGTCTGTGTTGCTCTTTCCATGGCGCAGAGCTTGGCCGGATCCGCCAAGCTGCACCTAAGAGCACGCTGAGAGGTTGCTGAGAGCAGCGAAACGATCGGTGGGTAGACTCTTTGCTGACTAGGGCAAGCGCCCGTAGCTCAGGGGCGCCGGTCGCGCGCTGGGCGCATAAATGAAAACTAGACTTCGTGCGGCGTGCCCCCGTAGCTCAGGGGATAGAGCAGGACGGTCCTAACGTCAAGGTCGGGGGTTCGATTCCCTCCGGGGGCACTCCTGTCATTGTGCAAGTTCGGGTGATGGGTCCCAAATGGCCTTCGCCTGATGCGTCACACACCTTCGGTTGATGCGTCACAGCTACTTCGGCTGATTTGTCACGCTCCCGCGCATGAGGGAGATGAGCGTGACTGAGCAGAGGTACAAGGCGATCCTGGCGGTGATTGGCGACGGTCGGACGGTGAGCGAGGT
>Ga0209690_1000021_pt1 | contig 74336 bp, 71 predicted proteins | sample GraSoiAngelo_150_FD_186164 | JGI IMG/M metagenome (GOLD analysis project Ga0209690, IMG submission 186164) | Grasslands soil microbial communities from the Angelo Coastal Reserve, California, USA - 14_1009_09_40cm (SPAdes) (version 2) | ecosystem: Environmental > Terrestrial > Soil > Grasslands ... | reverse complement strand
GACCGGATGGATGACTGGAGCGCTTCCGCCCCCGGCTGGCTTGCCGTCAACGAGCCGGCAGACGACCGCCCGAGCACCGTGACCCGAACCTTGACAGGGCCCGCTCCTTCATGGATGACACATCACAAAGGGTGAGCGAGGGGATTCGAACCCCCGACCGCCTGGACCACAACCGCGCGGTCGCAGACTGGTCTGCACGCTCGCCTGGGCCCAGGCGAGCCGCAGCGCGTGCTCGCCGACGAGTAGGGCTATTCCGGCTCGGGGTCGACGCCCAACTGCTGCTTCATCTCGTCCGCCGCCGCCTTGTAGCACCCCTGAACCCACTGCGGCCGCATCGGACCCTCGCGCGGGTGTGCCACGCGCACCCAGTTCCTCGGGGGGAGCTCGCGGAACCGGCTCGCGTGATAGTCAGCAAGCAGACCCGATAGCGGCGAGCGGCGCTCCTCGGCGATAGCGACGAGCGGCTCATAGTCATCGAGCGTCACGATCGTCCTAGCGGCGATGCGCTCGTCGACGAACGCGCGATCGCCGAGGTGGCGCTCGACGTAACGCCACAGCACGGGGAGCTGCACGATGCCGCCGCCCGCGAGCACAAGCACCGGCCACACTCGCCGGACCGGGCCCAGATCGAGGTTCGGGTACGGCACGTGTCCGGCGAGGACATCCGCGGTCGCCCTAGAGAGTTGGACGAGCTTGTCTATGATCGCCTTCCCCAAGGCATCTGAGATCCGCCGCTCGTCGGCAAGGACGCGTGCGAGGCGAGGCAGCCGACCGGAGAAGACCTCGACCAAAACCAGATCCTCTCCCTCGTCGATCGCGATGTCGGGGCTGCGCTTGGCGTCTCCATCGACAACGTATTCGACATCGCCATGCACGTTCGCACGACCATCTGGCTCGTTGCCTGACAGCGCCTCGCGCGTGACACGCACCACGTACGCCTCGCTGAGGGCTCCAACGAACCCGGTGAACGTCGTGAGCAGCGTCTTGTTGTCCACCCTGTCCGGACACGCGGGCGGGCGTTGCCTGCGTCGAGCAGTCGGTAGTACACACCCGCCGTGAACCAGCTGAAGATCATCCTGGGCGAGATCAGGAACAGGCGCCCGTCCTCAAGGCGCAAAAACGGCCGCTGTTCGAAGGGCGCCCGGTCCCAGGACACGTGCTCAGAACTCGTGCCGGCCAGCGCAAACGCGCTTCGGAGCTCATCTCGCGTCGCCGAGAATCCCGCCGTCAGCCGCTGCTCATGCGCGCCCAACGGGCCGCTCCCCAACCATCCCGGCTGAAGACCAAGCTTGCGTCCCGGCAGGCCGACGTCTGGCTCTACCGCTTTCGAGACGATCGCAGCGGCGAAGCCGGCGGCAAGCTGCTCCGACAGCCCGACGCCGTAGTCGGAGCGGATCCAGTCCTCGAGCGGGCAAGCGTCCGGATGCCCGGCGAGCTGCGAGTCGTGCGCAAGACCTCGATATAGCGCGTACGCCCGTGCGATCGCGTCCCCTAAGTCCGGCTTCTCGTAGTAGGCGCCGCCTTGCACCGCGAACGCTGTCCAATCATCGAGCTGTTCTTCCTCGGCACCCGCCGGCGGAGGTGCGTCCGGCGCCCTGCTCGTGACAATGCCCGGGATCGCGAGCAGGGCGGTGAGCAGCGTGGATGTCTGCTGGCCAGTGAGGCCATCCTCGCCACGAGTGGGCGCGGCATGCTCCACCAACAGCCGTTGCAGCACCGTCAGGTAGCGCTCGTCGAAGACCAGCATCCCCGCTTCGCTTTCGACGAACCAGCGCAATCGCGTCAAGAGCTGGGAGTCCTCGTAAAGCTCGTGCGCCAGCGCCAGTTGAAACTCGGCGTCGTCGCTGTGGTGGAACACCTCCGCGGCAAGCGCCGAGATGTGGACCATCGCAGGCTCAAAGGGGACGGTACTCAGGTTTCGCAGCACCTGCTCATAGGTCAACGGCACGAGCCCAAGATCGCCCGGGTCGGGCGAGGCTCGCAGAGGGTTGATCTCGATCACCACCGCGTCGCGTGTTCTCCGGCGCAGGCGCGCCGTCGCCTGCCGCGGAATCCAAAGACCTCGGCACCGCGCGCGAGCCACGTATAGGCCGGGGAAATCCATACCGATCGAGTCTCGCAGGCGGGCAGCGCCATCCCGCGGCGCGGAACCCGCACGACCGGAGAGGGCGCCTGCGTACCCTGCTGGCGCTCCAACCTCCGGCGATCGGCGGTCCGAGCGCCGCAGGTTCGAGAATAAATTGGAACGACATTGGAACAATGGACGCCGCGAGGGCACCAGCATGCCCCAAAGAAAACCCCGCTTGAGCGGGGCTTTTCGCTATAGCGGGGGCGGGATTCGAACCCGCGACCTTCGGGTTATGAGCCCGACGAGCTACCAGACTGCTCCACCCCGCGTCGCTCTACATGTTCTAGCAAAAAACCCCGCCACGATCGAGGTTGGAACGCGATTGGTTTCGGTCGCAAAAGAACCCGCCGGGCGGGCGCTCGCCGGGCAGCGTGGCCAGCCAGAGGATGCCCACGCAGCTCCAGTCGCTCACAGCTCTAGCATCTCGCGCGTGCGCGTCGCGGTGATCGATATCGGGACCAACTCGACGCGCCTCTTGATCGCCGAGATCGATCGCGCGCGTGCGAGCGTTTCCGAGCTGCTTCGCCGCTCGCGCGTGACGCGCCTCGGCGATGGACTCGAGTCCAGCGGCGCGCTCGCCGATGCCGCCGTCGGGCGCGTGCTCGAGACGCTGCGCGAATACCGGCTCGCGATGGACGAGCACGACGTCCGCTCAAATCTCGCCGTGCTGACCTCAGCGGTCCGCGACGCAGCCAACGGCGAGCAGTTCGCAGCGCGCGTGCGCAGCCAGTTCGAGCTCGACGCGCACGTCCTCACCGGCGAGGAGGAGGCGCAGCTCACCTTCCTCGGGGCGATGTCCGATCAGGCGAACAGCGGCGCGGCGCGGACCGTCGAGACCGTCGTGGTCGACGTCGGCGGGGGCTCGACCGAGTTCATCGTCGGATCCTCGCGCACCGCCACCTATCACGCCTCGCTTCCGCTCGGCGTCGTGCGCATCAGCGAGCGCCACATCCACTCCGATCCTCCGGCACGCACCGAGCTCGACGCCCTAGCCGCAGATGCGCGCGCGATTCTCGCGCAGGGCCTCTCGCCCGAGGCCAAGACGGGCGTCAGCCGCGGGATCGCCGTCGCCGGCACCGCGACCTCGGCCGCGTCCATCGACCAGGAGCTCGACGCCTATGACCCCGAGCGAGTGCACGGTTACGAGCTCGCGCTCGCGACCGTCGACGCTCTGCTCGCGCGCTTGGCCGACATGACCGAATCCGAGCGCCGCGCCGTCGCCGGCCTCAACCCCGACCGCGCTCCGACGATCGTCGCCGGGATGGTGCTGCTGGGCGAATCGCTGCGGGCATTCGGCCTGGACCGCGTAAGAGTCTCAGAGCACGACATCCTGCACGGAGGCGCCCTGCGGCTCGCCGGCCTCGGCTGAGGCAGTCGCGGCGCTACGCGAGGTTGGCCTTGCGGGGATAGGCGACGCTCGGGTCGGTGAGCACGTTCACGAGCGCCGGCCGACCCGCCGCGAGCGCGCGTTCGAGCGCCGGGCGCAACTCATCGGGGCGGCGCACCAGCTCGCCGTGGCCGCCCAGCGCCTCGACCACCTTCTCATACCGCGTCTCCGCCCGCAGCTCTGCCGCCACCGAGTAGCCGTAGAGGAACTCCATCGGGTGCTTCTCGAGCCCCCAGATGCCGTTGTTCCCCATCACGCCCACCACGTCGACGCCGTGACGCGCGAGCGTGTCGAACTCCATGCCCGCGAAGCCGAACGCGCCGTCGCCCAGCAGCAGGACCACCTGGCGCTGAGGATGCGCGAGCTTCGCCGCCAGCGCATATCCCGGCCCCGTCCCCAAGCAGCCGAACGGCCCCGGGTCAAGCCAGCAACCCGGCTGGTGGCTGTCGATCACCCGGCCCGCGTAGGAGACGAAGTCGCCGCCGTCGCCGATCACGATCGCGTCGCGGTCGAGAACCGCCCCGAGCTCCGCGTAGATCCGCATCGGGTGAAGCGGCGCGCGCTCGTCCTCGCGCTCCGCGCGCTCGTCCTCGCGACGCTCGGCCTCGATGCCGCGGAGCTCCGAGATCCAGTCCGCGCTCTCGAGCGCTCCGTCGCCGGTCGCGGCCAGCAGTCCAGAGAGCGTCTCCTGCAGGCTTCCGTAGCACTCCGCCGCCACTGAGCGCGGGTGCGCGCGCTCGGTTTCGGCGCTGTCGACGACGACGATCTCCGTCTCATCGCCAAACGCGCCCCCGAAGCCGAGGCGGAAGTCCATCGGCACCCCGATCACCAGCGCCACGTCCGCGCCCTTCAACGCGTGCCCGCGCGCGCGAGAGAAGAACAACTCGTGATCAGCCGCCACGCAACCGCGCGCCAGGCCATTCAGGAACGCAGGGATCCGCAGCGCCCCTATCAGCCCCAGCAGCGCGGACTCGCCGCGACCCCAGTAGAGATCAGAGCCGGCCATCACAACCGGGCGTTCAGCGCCGCCGAGCAGCTCCGCCGCTCGCTCGATCGCTTTCTCATCCGCACGCGGCGCCTCGTGGCGCACTGCTTCGTACTCCTCAGAAGGCTCCGACTCGGCCGCCTCCATGAACACGTAGTCCAGCGGGAAGTCGACAAATGTCGGCCCTCCGTGCGACTCGAGCGCCACCGCGAAGGCCATGTCCACCAGCGGCGAGATCTCCTCGGTCGCCCCCGCCGTCGCCGCGAACTTCGTCAGGGGCCGCACAAACGGCACGTGGTCGATCTCCTGCAACGACCCCTGCCCCCAGCGAAGCGCGGGCGCGCGGCCGCCGAGCACCACCATCGGCGAATGGTTCGCCTGCGCGGAGGCGAGGGCGCTCATCCCGTTGGTCACGCCCGGTCCAGCCGTCAGCGCACACACGCCCGCCTCGCGCGTGACCTTCGCCCAGCCCTCAGCCGCGAAAGCCGCCGTCGACTCGTGGCGCACGTCCACGATCTCGATCCCCTCCGCGCGGCAGCCGTCATAGATGGAGAACAGATGTCCACCCGAGAGCGTGAACAGCTTGCTCACGCCGTGCGCCTTCAAGCGCCTGGCGACGAGCCGCCCCCCGTGGAAGGTCTGCGTGTCCTGCTCGGCGTCCCGCGTGGTCGACATCGACGGCGACTCTACCTGCTCCGCGCCCGCGCGTGCCTCGAATCGCGCGCCCACCGCCCGTGCGGGCGTGCAGCCATGCCGCATGGGCGCGACTTGAGCGCACACGGCGACGTCTCTGGACACGCCCGGCACAGCAGGCGATGCCCGGGGCGAGATTCGAACTCGCATGGCCTCTCGGCCCGCGGATTTTAAGTCCGCTGCGTATGCCCATTCCGCCACCCGGGCCTGCGCCGGCCAGTCTACGCCGCCGCCGAGCGAGCCAATGCGCACATGTCCGCCCCCGGCGCGAGCGAAACTAGCCGGTTGCTACGGTGTCAAGGAGGGTACGGCTCCGGTACGAGGATTGGACGGCTTGTGGAGGCCTCCGCATTTACACACGCAAGCGCGCTGCCCGGTCTGCGGGGCCCCTCGGCTCTGCTGCGCCTGCAGTCAGACGAACGCCTGATCGCGCTCACGCGGGGCGGCAATCACGCCGCCTTCGAGATCCTCTGCTCGCGCTACCACTCGCGGCTTCTGTCCTTCTGCCGCCACATGCTCGCCTCGCGCGAGGACGCCGAGGATGTTCTGCAGGAGGTCTTCGCCGCCGCCTTCAACGCCGTGCTCGCCGACGAGCGCGAGATCAACGTGCGGCCGTGGCTGTACCGCATCGCGCGCAACCGCTCGCTGAACCACCTGCGCCGCGCCACGGCGGTCGGCGTCGACTCGATGGACGTGCACTTCGCCGATCACGGCCTCTCCACAAGTGACCGCGCGATCCGCCGCGAGAGCTTCCGTGAGCTGCTCTCCGACGTCCACAAGCTGCCTGAGACGCAGCGCACCGCGCTGCTGCTGCGCGAGATCGACGCACTCTCCTACGAGCAGATCGCGCACGCCATGGAGACCACCGTCCCGTCGGTCAAGTCGCTGCTCGTACGGGCCCGCATCTCGCTCGCCGAGGCCGCCGAGGCGCGCAGGCTCAGCTGCGAGGAAGTGCGCCACGAGCTGGGCGAAGCGGCCGAGGGGCTGATCAAGCTCAGCCCGCCCGCGCGCCGCCACGTGCGCGGCTGCGACCGTTGCCGCTTCTTCAAGAAGCATCTGCGCCAGAACAACCACGCGCTCGCCGCCATGCTGCCGGTTGGGCCGCTCGTGCTCGCCAAGAAACTTATCTTCGCCAAGCTCACGGCCTCGGCCAGCAGCGCGCACGTAGCCGGCGGCGCCGGCGCAAGCGTTGGAGCCGGCGCCGTGGCGAGCGCTGGGGCCGCGGGCGCGGGCAGCACCGCGGGCAGCATCTTCACGCTCGGAGCCGGAGCGCTCACGTCCAAGGCCGTAGCCGGCCTGGCAGCAGCCGCGATCGTCAGCGCGGGCGCGGTCGCCGCCGACAAGGTCGTCGTCGTCCACAATCCCCACCACGCGCGCCTCGCATCGAGCTCGGCGAGCGCAGCGGCTGAGGCGACGCGGCCGATCGTTGTCAGCCAGCGCTCGCAGCCCGTGAGCGTCGCGCGACGCAGCGCTGCGGGCGCTCACACACAGGCCCACCGCAAGACCGAGGCCACGAGCGCCGCCGCCGTCAAGACAGAGGCCACCACTCCTGCCGCCGCGCCGGCCGCGCCGGCGCAGGCGGCTCCTCCCCCCACATCCACAGCGCCGCAACCTGCACCCACCCAGGTCACCGAGGTGACCAGTGAAACCACGCAGCTGCCAACCGCCGCGACTGCGCCAGCGCCGCCACCCGCCGAAGGCAGCGCAGCCCTGCCCGAAACGGCGCCTCCACCCGAACCGCCGTCGACGAGGCCGACCGCACCCGCGCCCGCTCCCGCCCCTAGCGGCGAAGCTGCATCGGCGCCGCCCGCCGCCCCGGCGCTCCCGCAGGAGGTGGCCAGCGCCCCCCAGCAGCAGACCAGCACGCCGACCGCAGCGCCCGCTCACCCGCGCCACCAGCGCACTTCCGCGCGGGTGCTCAGCCGCCGGGACTCTCGCGCCGGCCTAGTGCAGGGTAAACGTCTTCAGCGGCCTCAAGAGCACACCCGCTGAGGCCACTTCCAACGGTGAGCTGACCTGCCGGCTGGCGGTCGGTGTCGTGAGCATCGTGATCTCCACGCCCTTGCGAACATGCGGGCGCTGGGCAAGCAGGAACACGTCGCGGCCGAACATCGTCTGGCCGTCCACCGTGGCCGTGAACATCACGTTGTAGGCGGGAACCTTGTTGACGCGCGTCTTGCCCTCCGCCCGCAACACGAAGTCGCGGTAGCGTGCCGCCAGCGCGCTGATCCGGCGCGAGGCGAACACCGGTAGCTCTCCCGAGAGCCATCCTGCATAGGGCGGCAGCTGCAGCGGGGCGACGGCAAAGGAGTCCTCGAGCCTCCCGTCGCGGCCCAAGCGCTCGACCTTGACGTAACCCCCCGCGTCGGGCTGAGCCCTGAACAGGCCGCGGTAGCTGAAGCTGAACGGCGCCGCTCCACCGCGCGAGTAGTGGGCGTTCTCGAGCGTCAGCGCCAACGCCACCGCGAGCACCACGAGCCCCGCGGCCGTCGCCCTCGCGAGAACACGCCCCGTCCGCGAGGCGGCTCGCCAGCGCGATGAGAGCAGCTGACCGAGCGTCGGCCCGTACTCCCGCTTGATCGGAAGCGCCCGAATCAACGCCGGCCGAGTCACTCGCCGATTGAGAACAGCGCTTCCAGGTCGTGGCGCGAGTACGCCTCGAATGCAACCAGCGTCTGAGTCCGTGCGACGCCCGGCAACACGACGATCGCGCCCGTCACCACATCCGCCAGCTGCTCGTGATGGGGGACGCGCACGATCGCTACAAAGTCCCACTCGCCCGTGACCGAATATGCCTCAGCTACGCCCTCGATGCCCGCCAGCTCCCCGCCGAGCGTCGAGAGCGCGTCGCGGTCGGCCTCGATCAGCACCACTGCGTTGGTCATCGTCATCTCACTCGCCTTACCAGTAGCCCATTCTCACAGGTGGCTGCGCAGCCGCACGCCCGCTCGATCGACGTGCTCCTCAGAAGCAACGGGTGCAGGCGCAGATCTCTTGGATGCAGCTGCCCTCAGGCCAGGCGCGCGGAGGCGCGGTGCAGGCCGATTCCGAACAGGGCCCCCAGCGCCCCGCCTGTGAGCCCCGCCAGCCAGCTCACCTCCGGACGTGCGAACGGCACCGCCAGAAGCACCGCGGCCAGCGCGCCCGTGCCCAGCAGGTCGCCCTCGTAGTACTCGCCCGCTCGCGCCGCCGCCAGGTCCGGGATCGACCACGCGGCCAGCAGCGCAAGCGCCCCCGCGTTGGCTCCGCTCACGAGCGCGAACGGATACGCCGCGAGCGCCACCAGAGCACCCGTCGCGCCGGCGCCCAGGAACAGCGCCAGCAGCACCGCCGGGCCGTGGCGCCGCTCCACCAGCCACCCGAACAGCGCCACTACCACGAGCGCCGCAAACTCATACCAGCCGTTTTCATACGTGAACTGGCTGCTCAGAAGCTTCCACCAATCCCCGTGCAGGGGACCTTCGATCATCATCTGATCGAGGCGCACGAATCCGCCCCGCCACGCAATCCACGCTCCGCAGCTGAGCGCGACCACGGTGATGGTCGCGAAGGGCCGCGATTCCGCACCCAGGCGCGCCCAGGCCGGCGGCCGGCGGGGCTCTAGCAGCGTCGCTTCGCGCCGGCGCGCGGGGCGTGCCCGCAGGCGCGCGATCAGCCCCGCAGAGCCCCTCCTACCCCTGCGCGCAGTCTCGCGCGGGATCTTCGGCGCGCGCTGGCGCAGACGGTGCCCGCAGTACGGACACTCCGTTATGTAGGGGCTTACCTCTGACCCGCAGTGCTTGCAGACGACGAACAGATCCGCACCAGAGGACATCGCTGATCCATTCTAAGGACCTCTGAACCCCGGCCGGTGCGCCTCTGGAATACTGGGGGCCATGCGACCAGGCTACGACCAGAAGCTGTACGTCCTCGCCTTCGACCACCGCGGCTCCTTCCAGAAGAAGTTCTTCGGCATCGACGGCGAGCCCGACCCCGAGCAGACGGCGATCATCGCCGACGCCAAGCACCTCATCTTCGAGGGGCTCTTACAGGCGGTCGCAGCGGGCGCAGATCCAGCCGTGACAGGCGTGCTCGTCGATGAGCAGTTCGGCTCCAACGTGCCCCAGCAGGCCGCCGAGCGGGGCCTCAAGCTCGCGATGCCGGCCGAGCGCTCGGGCCAGAGCATGTTCGACTTCCAGTACGGCGAGGACTTCGCCGCCCATATCGAAGCGCTCAATCCCGACTTCGCGAAGGTCCTCGTCCGCTACAACCCCGACAGCGACGCCGCCGGCAACCGCGAGCAGCTGGCCAAGCTGCTTCGCCTGAGCGATTGGCTCAAGCAGCACGATCCCAAGTTCCTCTTCGAGCTGCTCGTGCCAGCTGAGCAGGCGCAACTCGATAGCGTGGGGGGCGACTCCGAGCGCTACGACACTGAGCTTCGCCCCGAGCTCATGCGCCGCGCGATCGCCGAGATCCAGGACGCAGGCATCGAGGTCGATGTGTGGAAGATCGAGGGCGTCGATGCGCGTTCGGACTGCGAGATGCTCGTCTCGCAGGTCCGTTCCGGCGGGCGCGACGGGGTCGTGTGCGTCGTGCTCGGGCGCGGCGCCGATGACGCCAAGGTCGACCACTGGCTCACGCAAGCGGCCCCCGTCGAGGGCTTCGTCGGGTTCGCGATCGGGCGCTCCATCTGGTGGGACCCGTTGAAGGCCTACGTCGACGGCAAGATCGAGCGCGCGGCGGGCGCGCGCAAGATCGCCGAGAACTACCTGCGATTCGTCAACGTCTACGAGCGCGCCGAGGGCAGGGCCCGCGTGACCAGCTAGCGGCGAGCTGACGTCGTGAAGATGCGGCAGAGCCTCGCTGATTGGGAGCGGGCGTTCACCAGGGAGATATCGCTCGACCGCCTGCGTCGCGACCGCCTGCGCCAGACCGTCGAGCAGCGAACGCTCAAGCGCCGGCTCCAGCGCCGCCAGAAGCGCGGCTCGATGCGTTTCGTGGCGCTCGTGCTCACGCTCGTGATGACGGCCGTCATCGTCACCGTCGTCATGTTTCGGACGCTGTATCTGCTGCTCGGCTAGGGGCGTGGAGAGCCGGCCTTGCTCACGCTAGGGAGCGGGGCGCTCCGCGCACCCGGTCGCAGGCGGCGCGTAGCGACCGCTAGTCCTCGCCGATCTCGCCCAATGCGTCGTTGACCTCGGCACGCTTGGCCTCGTCGAGCGCGCCATCGGCGTCTTCGCGGTGGATCTCCACGTAGATCTCCTTGCGAAACACCGGGATCTCCTGGGGAGCTTGTATGCCGATGCGGACCTTCTCCCCCATGACCGACAGCACCGACACCTCGACGTCGTCGCCGATCATGATGCTCTGGTTGGACTTGCGCGTCAGGACCAGCATGCGGTGCACCTTTTCGTTGGCAACAGTCCGGCGCCAATCCCCGACCACCGGTGCGCCAAGCATAACCCCGGCACCGGGGGAAAGCGAACCCCTGGGCGAGAACCCGCAACGTCCACCCATGCGATGCCGCAAACAGCGCAGAATTGTGCCGTTCTGGTGGCGCCCTCAGCCCGAGCCGCGCGCAAAGCTCAATGCGCTAGTCTCCCCGCACCCTAGATGCCCCGGAAATCCCTGCGCCCGAACCTCAACCAGATCCGCGCCTGGGTACGACAAGGCCGCACCGACGCCTGGGTCGCGCATCAGCTTGAGGTCAGCGTGCGCGACATCGAGCAGTTCAAGCGCCAGAACGACCTCATGAGCGAGGAGGAGCTCGCCGAGGGGTCCTCGTCCGCCGACTACGAGGAGGAGGTCGACCTGCGGGCGGAGGACGACGCACTGATCGCCGCAGAGCTCGAGGCCGCCGAACTGGAGGCCGAGCGCGCGCGAGAGGAGGCCGAGCGCGCGCGAGAGGAGGCCGAGCGGCGCGAGGCCGATGAGCGCGCGGAGGCCGAGGGCGAGGATGTCGAGGACGCCGGCACGCGCGCGCCCCCCAGGCGCCGCCGCGGCGGGCGCGCGCGCCGGGCACTCGGCGGGCGCGCGCGCAAAGTCGGCCCGCTCGAGGGGACCTTCGACCACGGTGAGGAGGGCTATGGCCTGTGGCTCGACCCCGCTGTGCAAGACAACCCCATCTATGCCGAGCACTGGGCTGGCCACCGGCCGATCGAGGTGACGATCGAGGAGGACCAGATCGTCATCCGCCGCGCCGGCGATGAGGACTGAGGCCGCGCTAGCCTCCCGGGCCGCGGCGCCCGCCAGCGTAATCTGAGGCCTCGCGCAGGTACCTCGCGAAGGCTGCGTCGACCACCACGCCGGCGTCCCACGCCCAAGGATCCTGGGGCGCCTCGCGCATGGCCACGGCCAGGCACCAGCCTGTGCCCGCGCCGTAGAGCTCGACGAGCTCGTCTATCGAGAAGCGCCCACCGAGCCGCCTGCGCAGCTCAGCTACGAGCGCCTCGATCACTCGCTCCAGGCGCGCCGCCCGGTCCGGCGGCCCCGAGCGCAGCCGCCGCTCGCCCTGCTGCCACTGGTAGATCGCGTTGTCGAACGACACCGGCCGAAGTTAGCAGCGGTCTGGGGCCCCGCTACACGCACGCTACGCTGCTTGGGGCGCGCGAGCCAGGGCGCGTCGGGCTCGCAAGCGGCGCTCGCGCCGGCTGCTCAGTTGGGCGGCAGACCGTTCACGACGTACTGCAGCTCGCTGCCATGCGCCATGCCCAGGCGCCTTGCCTGTCCTTCAACGGTTCCTTGGCGGCCAAGAACTTCGCGCTGGCGCTCGAGCGTCGCGTGTTCGCGCTGCATCGCAGCCACGCGCGCGTTGTCTGCGCGCGCCTGCCTCCAAGTCGAGAACGTGCGAAGCCCCGCGCTCAGATACAGGTACAGGAGCGCCACCAGCACGAACAGCATCGCCAGACGCCCGACCCGGTCCCAGCGCACGCGCGGCGCCGTGCGCTTTCCCGCCCGCGCCGGCGCAGCGCTTGAAGCGCGCACCGGCGCGACAGCACCTCCCCGCGAGGGCGGGCGCCGCTGCGAGCGCTGCCGTGGGTCGGCATAAACGGGGGCTTGCGGCACTGTGGGAGCGCATTCGCCGCGCGGCGCCCCGCTCCTGCCCCCTACGCGAACGCCGAGCGTCCCGGATACACGGCGTCGCCGGCCAGCTGCTCCTCGATGCGCAGCAGCTGGTTGTACTTGGCGACCCTGTCCGAGCGCGAGGGAGCGCCCGTCTTGATCTGCCCGCAGCCCGTCGCGACGGCGAGGTCCGCGATCGTGACGTCCTCGGTCTCGCCCGAGCGATGGCTCATGACCGCGCTGTAGCCCGCCTTTCGCGCGAGCTCGATCGCGGCGAGCGTCTCCGTGAGGGTCCCAATCTGGTTGACCTTGATCAGGATCGAGTTGGCGACGCCCTCCTCGATGCCCCGTTGCAGCCGCTGCGTGTTGGTGACGAACAGATCGTCCCCCACGAGCTGGACGCCGCCGGCGAGGCGCTCGGTCAGCAGCTTCCATCCCGCCCAGTCCTCCTCCGCCATCCCGTCCTCGATCGAGACGATCGGGTAGCGCTCGGCCAGGCCGGCCCAGTAGGAGCACAGCTCATCGGGCGCAAGCTCGCGCCCCTCGTGCTCGAGCTTGTAGCTGCCGTCGCTGAACAGCTCGCTGGACGCCGGATCGAGCGCGATCGCGACCTGCTCGCCCGGCTCATAGCCGGCCGCCTGTATACCCGCGAGCAGCATCTCGAGAGCCTCCTCGTTCGAGCTGAGGTCGGGTGCGAAGCCCCCCTCATCGCCGACCGCGGTGGCGAGCCCGCGCTCGTGCAGCGTGCGCTTCAGCTCATGGAAGACCTCCGCGCCCATACGCAGGCACTCCGAGAAGCTCGCCGCCCCGACCGGCACGACCATGAACTCCTGAAAGTCGAGCTTGTTGTCGGCGTGCGCGCCGCCGTTGAGCACGTTCATCATCGGCACCGGCAACACGCGCGCCGCCTCGCCGCCCAGGTAGCGGTACAGCCCGACCCCCTCCTCCGCGGCCTGCGCGTGGGCCGCCGCCAGCGAGACGCCGAGGATCGCGTTTGCGCCGAGGCGCGACTTGTTGGGCGTGCCGTCGAGCTCGATCATCGCCTCGTCGAGCGCGCGCTGGTCGCGGGCATCGATCCCCTTCACGGCCTCCGCGATCTCGCCGCGCGCGTTGGCGACCGCGCGCGCCACGCCCTTGCCCTCCCAGCGGGCCCCACCGTCGCGCAGCTCGACCGCCTCGAAGCGGCCGGTAGAAGCGCCCGAGGGAACGGCAGCGCGGCCGCGCGCTCCCAAGCGCAGTCCCACCTCCACCTCGACCGTCGGGTTGCCGCGGCTGTCCAGCACCTGGCGCGCGTCGACGCGCGCGATCTCGCTCACCGGCGCAACCTCATGCCGGCCGCTGCGCGCTGGGGAGGGCGATCTCGCACTACCTCGGCGCGGCTATTTTTTGCTCGTGGTCGCCGGCGCGGTCGTGGTCGGGGCCGTCGTGGGCGGCGTGATCGGCGCTTTGGTGGGCGTCGTTTTGGGCGCTTTGTACTGCTTGCAATCCATCACCACGAACCCCGCCCTGCAGTCCGTTTTCGCTATCCACTTGGTTTTGAAGCGTTTCACGAAGTTCGTCAGCGCCGACTGCTGCTGCGTGGCCGTGAGCTGCGCTTTGATCGTCGCACGCGCCTGCTGAAGCGTCTGCTGGCTGCCCGCGGTGGTGTTCTTGACACGGAAAATGTAATAGCCAAAGGCGGTCTTGACCGGACCGGAGAGCACGTTCTTCTTCGCCGAGAAGACCGCCTGGTCGAGCGATTTCTCCTCCTGGCCTTTGACCACGCCCGGGAGCAGTCCGCCGTTGGACTTGCTCGTGGGGTCGATCGAGGAGCTCTTGGCGACGCTCGCAAAGCTCTTCCCGGATTCGACTTCTCCCTTCGCCTTCTTGGCTGCAGCTTCAGTCTTCGTGAGGATCAGTTCAAGATCGCGTTTTTCGGGAACGCTGAAGCGCTGTGGATTTTCGTGGTAGTACTTTTCGATCTGGGCCGGTGTTACTTTCGCTTTCTGTTTCGCGATCTTCTGCTGGATTTTCGATGACAGCAAGTTCAGCTTCACGCGCAGCAAAAGGTCGGAGATCGACTGACCCGAGTTGGCAAGGAATTTTTCGAATTCTGAGGCTTTCGGGAACTGCTGGTTGCGAATCTGTTCAAAGCGCTTCTTGACTTCCTTGTCAGAGACCTTCACTCCCAAAGAGCCCGCTTCACCGAGCACCCAGCTCGAGGAGATCAAAAAGCCGAGCACCTCCTGCTGAAGCGATTTGTACTGCTGTTCACACTGCGTCTTGAACTGCGCCACAGTCGGCGCCGGCTGGCCTTTGGCGGGCTTCGGGGCGGTCGCCTGAAGGTGTGCGATGCACGCCGTGTAACGCGGCGGTTCTGGGATCGCGGGCTTGCTCGCGGCCTGAGTGGTGGCGCCGCTGGCCAGTGCGGCGATACCCATCCAGTGCGTGAACGTCGTTTTCGTGATCGGCTTGCCGTCGACCGTCACGACCGCGTTCCCGGGAATGCCGCCGCATCCTGAGATCACGGCGAGCGCAAACAAAACGGCGCCAAGCGCCGGTATGAAGCGAGAAGCTCGGGGCACGACGCGGGCACTCTAGCGGAAAGCACCCAGGGGCGCGCAGGCCGCGTCTCAGGCGGCCTCGCGCATCACCGCGAGCAGAACGTCGGCCGCCGCGACGACGCTCGGGAAGCGCTCGTGTCCCTCCTCGGGGACGCGCACCAATACCTGTGAGCGGCCCGATTCATAGGAGGCGCCTGGGAGGCGCTCGCGCAGGCGCCGCGCACGAACCGAGTCCAGCTCGATCGGTACCACGGCCAGGCGATCGCCGCGGAAGCTCACCGTCTGCGCGCCCGCCTGGCCGAACTTGATGCGCGCGCGCTGCAGCGCGAGCAGGTTCGCAAGCGGTTCGGGGACAGGCCCGAAGCGGTCCTCGAGCTCCTCGTGCAGTTCCTCGACCTCGGCCACCTCGATTGCGCCCGCGACGCGCCTGTGCACGTCGATCTTGGCGCGCTCATAGGGGATGTAGTCGGCGGGGACATATGCGTCGACGTTCACATCCAGGCGCACCGGCTCCGGCTCCTGCAGCTGCGGACCTCCGCCGTCGCGGGCCGCGCGCGCCCCGCTGCCCCGCTCCGCGGCCGCCACGGCCTCATCGAGCATCTGCATGTAGAGCTCGAACCCCAAGGCGGCCACGTGACCCGACTGCTCGTCGCCGAGCAGGTTCCCGGCTCCACGTATCTCCAGGTCGCGCATCGCGATCTGAAAGCCCGCGCCCAGCTCGGTGTGGTCGGAGAGGGCCGACAAGCGCTGCGCGGCCTCCTGGGTGAGCGCCCGTGCGGAGTCGTACAGCAGATAGGCATAGGCGCGCTCGCGGCTGCGCCCGACGCGCCCGCGTATCTGGTAGAGCTGGGCAAGCCCGAAGGAGTCGGCGTGCTCGACGATCAGGGTATTCGCCTGCGGGATGTCGATGCCCGACTCGATGATCGACGTGCACACGAGCACCTCCGTGCCCCCGCGCAGGTAATCGATCATCACGGCCTCGAGCTCCCCCTCCGGCATCTGGCCGTGGGCCACGGCGAAGCGCACGCCGGGGCACAGCGCGCGCAGCCGTTCGGCCTGCTCGGCGATCGACTCGACCCGGTTGTGCAGGAAGAACGCCTGCCCGCCACGCTCGTGCTCGCGCATGATCGCGCGCTTGACGAGCTCCTCCTCGTACTCGCCCACATACGTCCGCACCGGCCGGCGGCCCTCGGGCGGCGTCTCGATGACGGAGATGTCGCGCAGCCCCGCCAGCGACATCTGCAGGGTTCGGGGGATCGGGGTGGCCGACATCGAGATCACGTCGACGCGAAGCTTCAGCGCGCGCAACAGCTCCTTCTGCTTGACGCCGAAACGCTGCTCCTCATCGACGATCAACAGCCCGAGGTCCTTCGCGCGCACGTCTCTGGAGAGCAGCCTGTGCGTCCCGATGAGGATGTCGACCCGCCCCTCGCGGAAGCCGGTCACGGCCGCGTTCTGCTCGGCTGTGCTGCGAAAGCGCGAGACGTGCTCGACGTTGATCGGGTAGTCGGCCAAGCGCTCGCTGAACGTGCCGTAATGCTGCAGTGCGAGGATCGTCGTCGGCACGAGCATCATCACCTGCTTGCCGTCGGCGGCGGCCTTGAAGGCTCCGCGCAACGCCACCTCGGTCTTGCCGTAGCCGACATCCCCGCACACGAGCCGGTCCATGGGCAGCGGCGCCTCCATGTCGCCCTTCACGAACTCGATCGCCTCTCGCTGATCGGGCGTCTCGCTGAAGGGGAACAGCGCCTCGAACTCCCGCTGCCAGTCCGAGTCCGCGGCAAACGCGTGCCCGCTGCGCCGCCGGCGCTCTGCGTACAGCGTGAGCAGCTCGCCCGAGAGCTCCTGGGCCGCACGGCGGGCGCGCGCCTTCATCGCCTCCCAGCGCGTGCCCCCGAGCTTGCTGAGCGGCGGGTGCTCGGCGCCGGCGCCCACGTAGCGCGAGATCTTCGCCAGCTGGTCGGTGGGAGCGAACACGCGATCGTCGCCCTGGTATTCCAGGTACAGGTAGTCGCGAGTCACCCCGGCGACGGTTCGCGTCTGAAAGCCCGCGAAGCGCGCGATCCCGTGGTCCTCGTGCACGACGATGTCGCCGCTGCGAAGCTCGCTGAAGGAGCGCAGCGCGCCCCTGCGTGCCCCGGCGCGCCTCCCGGCCGCGCCTTCGCGCTCGCGACGCGCCGCCGCGTGGCGCAGCAGGCGGTGCTCGGGAAAGACCGCGAGCTTCAACGACGGCGCGATGAAGCCCTCGCGCAGCGAGGCGGCAGCGAGCCGCAGGCCGGGTCCGGCCACCGGACTGGCAGCGCGCTTTCCCTCGCCCCCGTCCTCGGCCTCGTCCAGCCAGCGCGCGCTGAGGCTTCCCAGGTTGTATGCCGCACGTTCGCCTTCGCCGCGGCGCGGGAACGCGATCACCGTCTCGTAGCCCGAGCGCACCAGCTTTTCGAGCTGCGGCTCGGCTTCGGCGAGCGAGCGCGCCGTGCTGTCCGCAGCCTGTGCGCGCAGCTCGTGCGGCTGGCCGCTCGAGATCGCCGACAGCCACACGTTCGCGCGGGCGCGCAGCGCAGCTTCGACGACATCCGGGCGCACGTACAGGTGGTGGGCATCTTCATCGGCGAACGCCGCGCACACGTCGCTCCAGTGGTCGCTCAGCACCGGCGCGAGTTCCTCCTCCGCGGCCACGAGCAGGCAGGTTCGCTCGGCTACAAGCTCCAGCAGCGCCTGGAAGCGGTCGACGGGAAGCAGCTCGGCGATATCCGGTCGCGAGGCGCCGCGCTCGCCGCTGCCAGACACCCCCGAGACCCCGGCGACGCGTGCACCGTCGTCGCGCGGGCCGCCGGCAACTCCTCCCGCGAGCTCCGCCGCCGCGCGGTGCTCGCTCGCCAGCTCCGACGCGGGCGCGATCTCGACTTCATCGACCTCCCCCAGCGAGCGCTGCGTGAAGGTCGAGAACCAGCGCAGCGACTCGATCTCGATGTCGAACATATCGACGCGTACAGCGCGCTCCTCGGTTGCGCCGAAGATGTCGAGCAGGCCCCCGCGCAGCGCGAACTGCCCGCGCTCCTGGACCTGGTCGGCGCGTTCGTAGCCGGCGTCCACGAGCTCGGCCGCGCACTCCTCCAGATCGAGCAGGTCGCCGACGCGCAGGCTGAACGAGCGCGGCCGCAGCGCAGGGTCTGGGACCTTCTCGGACAACGCGACCGCGCTGACGACGACGACAGCGCTGTCGTCCTTGCCCAGCAGCGCATCGAGCGCGGCCATGCGCAGTCCGACCAGGTGCGCGGGCGGAAGCAGGTGCGACTCATACGTCACTCCCCGCGACGGGTAGTAGCGCACGCGGCGGGGATACAGCCACGCGCGCAGGTCGGCGGCGAGATCGCGTGCCGCGCGATCGTCGCCCACAACCACGAGATGCGTGCTGCCGCGTGCGTCCGCGTCGTGCTCGGCGATCGCGGCGATCAGGTAGGGCTGCAGCGAGGCCGAGGCAAAGGCGCGCCCGCCGTCCCGCGCGAGCGCAGTCGCGGCCGTGTCATTTTCGATGCGGGCGAGGAGTGATCGGAGCGCCATTGACGAAGCCGTCAACACAATAGGTCGCTCCGGCGCCCTGTCTGGCGGCAGCTGCTCAGTTCGCCAGCGCGGCTTCGCGCACCAGCCGCTCGACCTCGTCGCAGGAGCGCGCGATCAGCGCCTGCACCTGCTCGGGCGGCTCGCGAAAGCGACCCAGAACGTATGCGGAGACGATCTCGGGGTCGCTCGAGTCGGGGCGTCCTACTCCGACCCGCACGCGCGCGAAGTCCGCGCTGCCGAGCTCGCGCTTGACGGAGCGCAGCCCGTTGTGGCCGGCGAGGCCTCCCCCTGTCCTCGAGCGCACCTCCCCGAACGGGAGGTCGATCTCGTCGTGAACGACGAGCACGCGCCCGAGCTCCACCCTCAGTGCTCCGCGTGCCGGCCCGACCGAGCGGCCGGCCTCGTTCATGAACGTCTGCGGGCACAGGATCGCGGCGCGCGCGCGCGCCGGCACGCGAGCGCCGCCGCCCCCTAGCTCGCCGCCGACCTCAAGATCCACTTGCCCTTCGGCGATGCGGCCGCGGAAGCGCTCCTTCCAGGCGTCCAGCCTCCAGCGCTCGGCAAGCGCGAGCGCCACCCTGAAGCCGACGTTGTGGCGCGTGCTGTCGTGCTCTGGTCCTGGATTGCCGAGCCCGACGATCAGCCAGTCGACCGCTCCCCCACGCGCGCGAAACGGGTTGCGCAGGAGCGGCTACTCCTCCTCGCTCGCCGCCGCCTCGCCCTCGGGGGCGCCCTCGGCCGCGGCCTCGCCCTCCTCCTCGCCGACCAGCTCGGTCTCCTCCTCGACCTCCGGCTCCTCCTCGACCTGCAGGCGCGGCGGCGAGAGGGTCGCGAGCACCGTCTCCTCGGCGTCGTCAAGCAATGTGACGCCCTCGGGCATGACCACGACCGACAGCGAAATCGTTTCCCCGATCTGCATCTCGCCGATGTCGTGAACGATCGACTCGGGGATCGCCGTGGGCAGCGCTTCGACGTTGAGCTCGCGCGCTATCTGCTCGAGCACGCCGCCTTCCTTGACGCCGGGCGCGTCCTCGACGCCCGTCAGCTCCAGGGGCACGACGGCGTGAATCGCCTGATCGAGGCGAACGCGCAGCAGATCGACGTGTATCGTCGCGCCGCGCAGCGGGTCGCGCTGGGCTTCCTTGAGCACGACCGGTGTGGGCTTGCCACCGTCGATGCTCAGGTCGAGCACCGCGCCCGAAGAGGCCAGCGCGAGGCGCAGCTCGCGGGCGTCGGCGTCGAAACACAGCGCCTCGCCCTGGCCGCCGTAGACAACGCCTGGGACCCGGTTCGTGCGACGCAGGCGCCGGGCCGCGCGCGAGCCCTGGGCGCTGCGGCTTGAGACATCCAGCTTGGCGGTCGTGCTGGCCATCGGGTTTCAGAGCCTAGCAATCGGCTTCGTTGGCGATCGGTGCGCTGATCGCCAGCAGCTTCACGTCGATCCCCGAGATGACGTTGCCGCTGCGGCGAACCTGCACGCACTGAACTACGGGCAGCCGGCCGAGCACGATCCACGCGATGCGCGTCTTTCCGCTGGCACCGCCCAGCGAGTAGGAGGTGCGCGATTTCACGGACAGAATCTTGACGTCGCCGCGCCTGCGCAGCGATACCGCGTTGGCGCGCACCGTCGCCACGCACGCGGGAGAGAGATGGCAGCCGCTCAGACGCGCGAGCATGGCGTTGACTTCGCCCCGCGCCTGCGCCTGTAGCAGCGCCGCCAGCTCGCTGCGTTCGGCGTTCTCGACCGACAGGAAGCGCGCCAGCAGGATGCTGATGGCGACGAACACCAGCACGCATAGAGAGATGATGGCGAAGCGTTTCAGAGAGCGGCTCGCGTCCGGGAAATACCCCTGCGGTCGAACCGTCAGGCCATCGCCGCTGTGGGTCGCGCTGGTGTCTAGAGCATCGCCAACTGCAGTTGCGAGCTCGCCGAAGAGCTTATTCTCAAGCGATGCGGACGAGGACGCTCTCCGCCGTGACGGCTGCAGCTTCGATCGCCCTCGCAGCCTGCGTGTGGGCGGCGGCAGATGCGGGCCAGCCGCCCGTGTCAACCCACCGGGCCCGGGCGGGCGCAACGTCCTCGGCCGTCCGAGACCACGCTGCTCTCAAGCGCAGAGCCCGCTGCCGCCCTGGCCACGTTGAACTTGCGCTCCGCGGCCCTCGCGTGGTCGCGCCGCAGCACTCGACGCTCTACATCGTCTCGGTACGCGCCTGCACGAGCAGGCCAGGGGCGACCATCAAAAGCATCCGCCTCTCGCTGCGCGGCCCGCAAAGGGTCTCTTGGAGGATCAGGCGCCTGCGAGCGGGCTCCGTGGCGCGGAAGCGAGCCAAGCTGACGTTCAGGCGCCCGCCCGCCAACCTGGCCTCGAAGCCCGTCGTTTTGATCATCCAGGCACGCTCCCGTCGTGGCAGGCTGCTGGGCCGCGAGCGCGTGCTGATCCACTTCCGCCCGGAGGTCGGGTCGAGCCGGCCTCTGGAAGGCGACACCACCATCGGGTGGGGCATCAATGCCTCGGGCGAGGTGGGCGCGGGGTTCAGAAGCCCCCCGCTCCCGAGCCCGGTTCGGGGGCCGCTTCGCGGTGTCCGTCAGGTGGTGGCGGCGTACAAATCCGGCTTCGCGCTGCTCGACGACGGGACCGTTCGCGCGTGGGGCGGCAACGGCAGCGGACAGCTGGGCGATGGCACCCACTTTGAAAAAATCAACCCGGTCCAGGTCCTGGGGCTGAGCCATATCGTGCAGATCGCCGCCGCGGGCACGCACGCGGTGGCGCTTCGGGACGACGGGGCCGTCTGGACATGGGGAGAAGACCACTACGGCCAGTTGGGAAACGGCACGCGCGACGCCACGGAAGGGATGGCCCATCCGGTCCCGGCCCAGGTTCCGGGGCTGGGCGGCGTCGTGGCAATCAACACCGGCGGACCAGACGACGTAGCCGTGCTCGCCGACGGAACGGTCCGCGACTGGGGCGAAAACAGGTACGGGCAGCTTGGCGACGGCACCAAAGAAATGAAACTGGCTCCGACCCCAGTCAAGAACCTCGCCGGCGTACGGATGGTCGCGATGGGAGGAGTGGGTCCGAACAGCGTGCACATGCTCGCGCTGCTAGGCAATGGGACCGTGATGGTCGCGGGGCACAACGACCACGGCCAGCTGGGGCTCGGCGACACGACGAACCGGCTCGTGCCCGTGCCGCTACCCGGGCTCAGCGGTGTGCGCGCGATCTCCGCCAGCGGCAGTCACAGCCTCGCCCTTCTATCGGATGGCAGCGTCTTCTCCTGGGGCACGGGCGCCGAGGGCGAGCTCGGATACCCAGCGCCGGAAATGTGCGGCACGGTTCCCTGCAGCACGAGGCCGCGACCCGTCAACCTCGCCGGGGTGAGCGCCGTGTCGGCGGGATGGAGGTTCAGCGTCGCCATCAGCAACGAACAGGTGCTGAGCTGGGGGCGCAACGAAGGCGGTGAGCTGGGCAACGGCACGCTGGCGAACCACACCGCACCACAGCTCGTGCCCGGCATCGCCGGCATCCACTCGATCTGGGCAAGCGAAAAATTCACCCTGGCCACGACCGAAAATGGTCCCTCGCCGAACTTCTCCGTTCGACCTGTGGCCGGCGGGCTCCTGGCTCAGTGGGCGCCGGCGCCCGGCACAGAACCGTGGGCACTGAGCTGGCGTCCGTTCAGCAAGCCGCGCGTCGAATGGCCGCGACCGGTCATCCTGCCAGCGTCAACTCGCAGCTACGCGATCACGGGACTTGCGCCGGTGCTCTATGAAGTTCGCCTCAAAAGACTCAGCAGCACCTTTGGCTTCGAGATCGCCTACGGGGTGGCGGGGTAGAGGCAGGCAACCACAGAACATGCGAAGCCCTGGAAAAAGCCTACATTGAGCGGAGGGGCAAAGTGGCTTAACCCGCGCAAGGCCTACCGCAAATCCCTCTGGAAGGCCAAGCTCCGGCGGGCGGCGCTGCGACGCCGCAAGCGCCGGCGGGAACTGATTGCGTTGCTGCCCAAGAACGGCGTCGGCGTCGAGGTTGGCGTCTGGAAAGGCGACTTCAGCGCAAGGCTTCCTGAGGGGAGCCAAGCCCCGCAAGCTGTATCTCATCGATCCGTGGCAGCACTCCTCGCACAGCGGGGCGTGGTACGCCGAGAAGGATGAAGAGGAGATGGCGGATATCCGAGAAGAAGTCGTCGCGCGGTTCGCGCGGCAGATTCAGCGCGAGCGCGTCGTGGTCATCGCCAATCAGTCACAGGATGCCGTTAGGCAGCTCACCTCGGCACACCGCTCGGACCTGTTCGACTGGGCGTATCTGGACGGCGACCACACCTACGAGGCAGTGCTGGCCTATCTGAGAGCCTTCTGGACCTTGATCCGTGACGGGGGGTGTCTGGCCGGTGACGATTACGGGATCAAGGGCTGGTGGAACGACGGTGTGACCCAAGCCGTAGACCAGTTCGTCGCCTCAGTCGATCGAAGCCCCGTGATTCTGGGCTCCCAGTTCTTGATCCGCAAGTAGAGGCTGCTTCCCCTGCTCGCCGGCGCGCTCCCTCGCCCCTCGCGGCCAATCACGGGCCGCTGTTGAGCGTCCACAGCAGGTCGACTCGGTAGACCTCGCTTTCACGCAGCACGAGCAGCGTGGTGGGCGTGGAGAGCGCCAGGCTGGTCGCGCTGAAGCCGCTCGTTTTCCACGGTCCCCGTCCGGCCCCGCTCGCCGTCGATACGATCTTCGCCGCGCTGGAGGCGTCGAGCGGGCACGCGGTCGAGTTGCACTGGAACACGGGCGCGCTGCCTGATCCGCCGGTGGTGCTCCACGACGCGCTCGCGGTGTTGAGCGTGAGAGAGCCGGCGGGAAGCGTCGCGCCCCCGCTGATGTAGCCCGGCCCCGTGTCGCTCCCGCAAGTCGCGTTGGGGCAGTACTGCTTGAACACGGCGCTGTTTCCAGCGCTCGCGTTTCCGGCGACGGTGACGTTCCACCCCGACCCCGAAGTCGTGTCATCGACGGCGAAGTTGCTCATCGTCGCATTGGTGGTCTGGGTCTGCCCGTTGAGCGTGACGTTGGGCAGCGCGGGGGTAGCTGGCGCCGCATCGAAGCTCAGGGCCCCCGTGCCTGGCTTCAGCGCGATCGTGATCGCCCCCCAGGGAATGCTCGCGGAGGTCGTAAAGGTCTTGGTGCCGGTGGCGCCGGCGGTCGCTTGCGTCAAGTCCTGCGCCTGAGTGCCCAGGACGCTCCCGCTGCCCGACGTGAAGACGCTCGCGCGTTTGGTCGTCGATCCCGGCGGGGTGATCGTGAAGGAGCCGAGCGAGTCGTTGGCGGCGAAGTCCAGGAGCACCTTCGTGTTGTTGACCGTCGTGGTGATGCTGGCAGCGGCGTCGCTGGTGCCGCTGCTCGCTCCCGCGGTGGTTGAGGTGACCTCGATCGGCGCGGGATCGACGCCCACGTAGGAGAGGATTTTCCCGGTGGCCTTGCGCGTGGTCCCCAGCCCCCAGCTGTAGGACGCCGGCTCGCTGGACCCCGCGACGTGGAAATACACGCCGCTGAAGCCGAAGAACGCCGTGCCGGAGAACAGGCCCGTCGAGGACCAGCCACTCGGGACCGTGAAGCTGCCGCTGCCCTCGGCGTCGATCGACGCGATCATCACGTCGCCGGCGACCACGCCGGCCGGACGGTTGACCGCGATCGACGTTGCGCCGCTACCGGTCTGCGCGGTTTCGGCGCTGCGGAAGTAGGTCGTCGCCCCGGCCTGTGCGGGTGCGAGCAGGGGCACGAGCAGGGCTGCGATCGCCAGCGCGTACACGCCGCCCTCGCGGAGCATCGCGGCCAGCTCAACGAGGTTGAGGGCGCGCCCCGCACGCATGCTGCCCGCTCAGCCTGTCGATCTAGGCGCGCGCATCGGATGCGGCGCGGTGCGGATGCGCTGCAGAAGCTCGGGCCCGGTCGAGTTGGGGTCGGCCTCGTGCACCGCAACCTCCACATCGGCCGTCACGCCCTCGGCGCGCTCGGCATGGCGCCGCAGATCGGAGGCGAGCGTCTCAGCCGTTTGCAGATCGGTGTCGGGCGCCACCACGAGGAACCGCAGAGCGTCGAGCCGGCACAGGCGATCCGAGTGGCGAATGCGCGAGCGCAGGACCGGCGCGAGCCTCTGTGGCGAAGCTCCGTTGGCGGTCAGCGACACGCTGATGAGACTTACGGGCGCGCCGCTCCGTTGAGCAGCCTGGAGCGCCGCGTCGATGGTTCGGGCGGGCGAGCGCCCGCCTGCCCTGCGCCGGCGCACCAGCAGAGCGGCCGCGATTGAGAGTAGGCCTGCACCGAGCACGCTGAGCAGTGCCACGAGCCAGCCGGGAAGGCCGGAGGAGGCACCGGCCTTGGGTCCGCCGTAGAGCTGCTGGCGCAGCGCAGCGGCTCGCCCGAAGCGCACGAGCGTGTCAAGCCTCGCGATCCCGCCCACGTAACGCAGGTAGGCGCGCACGCGATACGCGGTGCCCTGCGGCGGCCGCTCGCGGGGCGCGAGGATCGGGTAGGCGATCGAGGTCCCTGTCACAAACGTGCCCGGCCCGAGCGCGACCCGCGCCACGACTCGGGACCCCCTGGTCACCAGCGCGCGGCCTGCGACGTTCTGCAGGATCACGTTGCCCGGGTTGCGTGCCTCCAGCAGGAACGCGAGCCCGGCGGGCTGGCGTTCCAGGCGAGCGCCTGTGAATCGGATCAGCGGGTGGCGCGGGCCGGGGACCGAGGCCTCGACGCCGATCGCGTAGCGCACGACGCTGGCGACCGAGACGCCCCGTCGCGCGGTGCTTTGCGCTCGCTGGCCGAGCTGTTCGACGGCGATGCCGGCGAGGTAATCACCCGGCCGCGCATCGCGCGGCGCGAGGACCGAGACGGGCACGACAGCGGTTGCGCCCGCCGCGAGCGTGATCCTCCGCCGGCCGAGACGCACCCAGCTCGCGGGCTCGCGAGCGCCCGAGCCTCTGAGTCCATACGTGGATCCGAGCGTGTCGATCGTCCGTCCGGCCACGGGGTCGAGCGCGACACGCAGCGGCCGGCCAGTTGGGTTGCGCACCCCGATCGTTCCTGCCTGCCCCAGATGCCCGTGTCTGATCGAGAGCTTGAAGTAGCTCAACGATCCCGACGCCGGATTGGGAATGACGATCAGAGACGGCGCTGCCGCGTAGCTCGCGGGTGCCACCCCGCACAGCCCGGCGGCGAGCGCCGCGGCCGCCAGCGCCCACGTTCGACGGCGCTTCCAAGCGCTTCTGCGTAGGCGCGCGCACGGCGGGCCGGAGCGTCTCATGGTCTTGACCATTCGGCGATCCTGCCTCGCTTTCCTGCTGTCTTAGCTGCGAGCGGCTAGGGCCCCGTGCTGAGGGTCCACAGGAGGTTCACGCGATAGACCTCGCCGTTGGAGAGCACCTTCAGCGTCGATGGCGTGGCGAGCGCGAGGCTCGTCGCGGAGAAGCCGGTCGTGAGCCAGGTGCCCATGCCCGCTTTTTCGGCGGCCGAAGCGATCTTCACAGCGGTGGCGCTGTCAACGTTGCAGGAGGCCGAGCACTGAAGCGTGGGCGCCGTTCCTGTCGAGCCGCTCTGTGCCGAGAAGCTCGCGCCGGTGCTGTTCAGGGTGAGCGAGTTGGCGGGAAGCGTGGCGCCGCCGGCGACATAGCCTTTGGTGTCGGTCCCGCACGTCGTGGTTGGGCAGTATTGGGCAAACACCGCGCTTTTTTCGGTGCCCGACTGCCCAGCGACGGTCGTGTTCCAGCCCGAGCCGCTGCCGGTGGCGTCCTGGACACCGAAGTTCGTCATGGTCGTGTTCGTCGTCTGCGACCCGCCGCTCAGCGTGACTTCTTTCAACGTCGGCATCGCCGGGGCAGTCGAAAACGTCAGCGCTCCGGCTTTCACCGAGAATTCGGCTTTGTCTTCCTGAGTGGCGCCGAGCGCGGCCGTCGACACGAGCGCTGCAGCGACGCAGCCAAGCACTACCGATGAGAACGCTTGCTTGGTGAACGCTGCAGGTGGACGTTGGCCCATTTCGAGCTCCTTCGCGGTGGAGCGCCGCGGCGGCGGCGCGAAGTTGACGGGGTCCTATCGGCACCCGGCCACCACCCCTTGAGCGCGCCATCGAGCAGCCAGGTCGACCAATGGGGTGAGCTAGGAGTTTCGCCTCTCAAGCCCGCCGCGCCGAGGCGGCTAGACGGATGTAGCACTCGCCCAGGCGACCGACGATGGGGCTACGTTCTTCCGCCGTGCGACGATCCGGCGAGATGCCCACTCGACCGCACCGATAACAGCTCGAAGACCCGCCCCTGGCGGCTAGAACAGCTGGTTCTCGCCGCCGAAGACCTCGCTCACGGAGTCGTCGACGAAGATGCGCCTTATGGAGTCGGTCAACAGCTCGGCGCAGGGGAGCACGCGGATGTTGTCTGGTCTGCCCGCGCCGTTCGCGATCGGGATCGTGTCCGTGACGACGATCTCCTCGAGGCCCGAGGTCCTCAGGTTCTCGAATGCATCTCCGGAGAAGACGGCGTGCGTGGCGGCCGCATAGACCCTCTCGGCGCCCGCCTCGAGCACCGTTTTGGCTGCGGCCTTGAGCGTCCCGGCGGTGTCGATCATGTCGTCGACGATCACCGCGGTCTTGCGCGAAACGTCTCCAATCACGTAGCCGATCTCGGCAACCTGCTGCGCGGGGCGCTCCTTGTCGAGGATCGCGAGCTCGGCGCCCACCTTGGAGGCGAACTTCTTGTTCAGCTTCACGCGCCCGGCGTCGGGGGCGACGACGACGAGGTCCGGCAGGCCGAGGTCGCTGAAGTACTGCGTGAGCATGAAAAGCGCCGTCATGTGGTCGACGGGCTTCTGGAAGAAGCCCTGGATCTGGCCGGCGTGCAGGTCCATCGTCAGCACGCGGTCCGCGCCGGCGGCCTCGAGCATGCGCGCCACGAGCCGGGCGGAGATCGGCTCGCGCGGGGCAGACTTCTTGTCCTGGCGCGAATACCCGAACCATGGCGTGACGGCGATGACGCGGTGCGCGGAGGCGCCGACGGCGGCGTCGATCATGAAGAGCAGCTCCATCAGTGAGTCGTTGGCCGTGATCCCAGCCGTGGGGTTGCCGCACGTCGACTGCACGATGAACACGTCCGCGCCCCGGATCGACTCCTCGTAGCGGCAGTAGACCTCGCCGTTTGAGAACGTCTTCAGCTCAACCGGTCCGAGCTCGACGCCGAGCTTGTCGGCGATGTGCACGGCCAGCTGCGGGTTCGCGCGCCCGCTGAAGAGCATGAGCCGCTTGTTGTAATCGATCGGGAGGCTCGCGCGGGAGGTCTGCGTGCCCGTGGTGACCACGCTGCTCATTTCTCCTCGGAGTGTAAAGGCCGCTGCCGGCGCTCCGCGAACCCCTCGATGTTCTGCTGCTTGGCGCGCGCTATGGCGAGCGCGCCCGGCGGGACGTCCTCGGTTACCACCGACCCGGCGGCGGTGTAGGCCTTGTCACCGACCGTGACTGGCGCAACGAAGGCGGTGTCGACGCCGCCGCGCACGTGCTTGCCGATCGTAGTGCGGTGCTTTTCGCGCCCGTCGTAGTTGGCGGTGATCGTCCCCGCGCCAAGATTCGTCTGCTCGCCGACGTCAGCGTCGCCTATGTAGGAGAGGTGTGGGATTTTGGCGGCCGGCCCAACATCGGAGTTCTTGACCTCCACGAACGTGCCCACCTTGGCGCCCGCGCGCAGCACGCTTCCCGGCCGCAGGTAGGCGAACGGTCCCACGCTCGCGCCGTCCTCGAGCACGCAGTCGAGCAGGTAGGAGTGCCGTACCAAGCAACCTGCGCCGATCTTCGTGCGTCCCTTGATCGTGCTGAAGGGCTCGATCACGGTGTCGGGACCGATCTCGACGTCGACGTCGATGACGGTCGCGTCGGGATCGACGATCTCGACGCCCGCACGCATATGGCGGCGGTGAATCTGCTGCTGGGCGAGCTTGCGCACACGAGCGAGTTGCTCGCGGTCGTTGACGCCGCAGCTGATCGCGGGGTCATCGAGGCGCTGCGCGCGCACCATGGCCCCCTCTTCGCGCAGGACGCCGAGCGCGTCGGGTAGGTAGAGCTCTCCCTGCTCGTTCTCGGGCCGAAGGCGCGGGAGCACGTCCTCGAGCGCGTCGGCGTCGAAGATGTAGAGGCCGGCGTTGACCTCCTTGATGTTGCGCTCCTCGGGGGAGGAGTCGCCGTCAAGCTTGGTCTCGACGACGCGCTCGAAGTCGCCGCTGGCGCCGCGCACGATCCGCCCGTACCCGCGAGGATCCTCCAGCAGGCTCGTCACCAGGGTCGCGGCCGCGCCGCCGTTCCCGTGCACGTCGATGAGGGCCGCGATCGTCTCTGGCCCGACGAGGGGAACGTCGCCGCTGAGCACGACGACCGCCTGCCTCCTCGCGCCGGCCTTCGCGTCGGCCCCCCGCCCGTTTGCTGCGGGCGTGGCGCGCAGATGCGAGATCGCCGCCAGGACAGCGCCCGCGGTGCCGCTGGGCTCGGTTTGCACTGCGAGCTCGACGCCCTCGGGGAGCACCTCGCGCAGCGCCTCCGCCGGCGAGTCGACGACCACGATCCGTCCGGCTCCGGCCTCCAGCGCCGCGCGAACCGGCCACAGCACCATCGGCAATCCGCACACGCCGTGCAGCATCTTCGGCGTGCTCGATCGCATGCGCGTGCCCTGCCCGGCGGCAAGGATCACAATGGTCGGTGCGGCCATGCCAGAGATGCTATTCCCTCCCCGGGCAGGTGGTCTCGGCGCACGCGCTCAGCTGGGGGGCAGGGATTCGAACCCCGATTCTCAGGACCAAAACCTGATGTCCTGCCATTGGACGACCCCCCACAGTCCTCGCCCGTAGCATAGGTCCAAGGAGCCCAGAAATCCTCCCGTCGTGGGCTCGGCTTGCGGGCGAGGCGAGCCCGTGCTCGGCGCTTATGCAATGATCCGCCGCCTGCTTTGGGGAGTCCCAAGAGCAAGGAAGCACCTCAGCGGGCTCTGGGCGCTGCTGCTCGCCACATGCGCGAGTGCAGGCCTAACGTCGGCTGCGGTGGCCAGCTCGACCGCGACGTCGGGGTCCGATGCGAGCGCCACCTCAGGCTCGGGGGCCAGCGCCTCTTCGGGATCGAGCGCGAGCGCCACCTCGGGGTCCGGAGCGAGCGCGTCGGCGGGTTCGGGCGCGAGCGCGACAGCCGGCTCCGGGGCGACGTCCAGCGCCACCTCGACGGCGACCTCGACCGCGAGATCGAAATCGAGGTCGAGGAGGAAGCACGCGAGAAGGCACTGCGGGCACACGCACATGACGCCCGCCAGGGGCAGGGCCGCGGTCATCGACCGGGCGACGCTGTGCCTGATCAACCACATCCGCATCCGTCACGGGCTGCGCCGGGTGCACCACAGCCGCGCGCTCGGCGGCGTTGCCATCGGCCAGGCCCACGACATGGTGCGAGGCGACTACTTCGCCGACCACAGCCTGCTCGGCCAGCCGCCCTCGGCACGCATCATGGTGGCGCTGCACCGGGCCGGCCCGGCCGGCTTCAGCGTCTCGACGGCCCAGAACATCGGCTGGGGCGCTGGCCGCGCCGCAACTCCGGCGGGGATTGTCAGAGCCTGGATGCACTCGCCGCCACACCGGCGCATCATGCTCTCACCCGCCTTCCGCAAGGCAGGTGTGGGCGTCGCGCCGGCGCTTCCCCGCGCGCTGGGGCGCGGCTCCGCCGGCGCGACCTACGCCGTCGAGTTCGCGGCTGGCTAGGCCGGGCTAGGCTCCGCGCCCGGATCGACGCGGGACGCGCCCGCCCTCTGCGCCCACCTCCGAGGCGGGGCCGCCGGCGAACGGGATGCCCAGCACGCGCATGGCCTTCAGGCCGAGGCTCAGCTTCTCGCGCCCGTCGCTGGAGCCGACGTCGTGCCCCGAGAGCTCGCGTATGCGCTCGAGACGGTAGTAGATCGTGTGCCGGTGCGTGAACAGGCGCTGGGCTGTGCCGGCGACGTTGCCGTCGGCCTCCAGGAATGCGTCGAGCGTGCGCACGAGCTCGGTCTCGTACTGTTCGTCATACGCGACTAGGGGCTCGACGGTCTCGGCGTAGAAGCGCTGCAGCTCCGCTGGGTTCTCGCTCATCGCGGACAGCAGCAGGCGGTAGGCGCCGGTCTGCTCGAAGGCGAGCGCCACGCCGTCGCCTCCCCCCTGCGCGACGTTGGCGGCGAGCAGCGCCTCGCTGGCCGCGCGCGGGAGGTGCGCGGGGTCCTCGGCGATGCGGCTGCGGCCGAGCGCGAACGTGTACCCCGGCAAGCTCGCCTGCATCTCGCGCAGAACGCCGTCGGCTGCTTTAGCTGCCACCGCCTCGTCGCCGCCGGGCACGAGCACCAGCACCTCGGCGGCGAGAACGCCCTCGCGTTCTGAGAGAGCGGCGATCGAGCGGTTCATCGATGCGCGAGCGCCGCGCTCGGCGACGGCGCGCACCCGTCCGCGCCAGCCGTCGTCTGTGAGTGCCTGCGGATGGGCGCGCGCGACGATCATGCTCGCGCCACCTTCGACCTCGAGCGAAAGCTCCTTGGCCCGCGCGAGCAGCGCTTCGCGGTCTGAGAGCTCGCGGCCGAGCACCGCCCGCAGGAAGTCGGCAGCGGCGGATTCGGAGACCCGCTCGGGCGCCCTGATCCGCTCGACCTCGGAGGCGATCATCGTCGCCAGGAGCCTGCGCATCGAGGCTCCGGGTTGGCGCCTCGATCTGATGTGAAGCGCCCCGACGACCGTATCGGCGACGCGCAGCGGCACGCTCGAGACGCCTTCGCCGCCGGAGAGCAGCGTGCGCTCCTCGGCTGGCGAGCGGGCTGCGACTGCCAGCGTCGCCCCCCAGGCATCGCTGACAGCGAGGCTGGCCTCGAGCGTCTTGGCGGCAGCCCGCACGACCTCGGGGAGCCCGGCTCCCGACTCGATCGCGGCCGTCACCGCATCGAGGTCCGAAAAGTCGGACACGGGCGCCTCAGCCCCAGAAGTAGACGGCTGCCAGCGCTCCAGCGACTCCGACGCCGACGAGCACGGCCAGCACGTAGAGCGTCAGGACCGCGGCCGCAAGCCGCTCCCACAGGCGCGCGTAGGAGGCCCACGCCGGCGCGAGGATCAGACCGGCGTATAGCGCGAGCGTGAACACGGCGGCACACACCCCCACCAGCACGTTCGTCGGGCTCCAGATCGCGCTCCAGATCATCGGGCGTCCTTCGAGGAGATTGCAGGATTGTTGCGCACGTCGATGTCGGCCGCGCGCGGGCGCGCTCTCGCAGGACGCCTCAGAGCGCGCGCGGGCGCGCGAAGGAGGAGTCGACGCTCGTGCATGCGATTGCGCCCTCGAAGGAGGCGCCGCCGGGCGCCATGACGGTCGGCCCCGAGCCTGAGACGACCGCCCGCTCGGCCCCGCGCCGCTCGAGCTGCGAGAGGGCATCGGCGATGGGCGGGCACAGCGAGATGGCGGCGGGCTGCAGGTCGTTGGCGAGCAGCTCGTCGCGCGCGGGCAGCGGCTCGCCGTGAGCAAGGGCATCGCGCAGCGCGCAGCGCAGGGACTCCAGCTCGCCAGGCGTGCGCAGCGGACCGAGCGCGTCCGCGCGCTCGTACACCTCGGCGGTCGACAGCGCTGCTCCGACGCCGAGCAGCAGGAGCGCGAGCGGGGGTTCGGGGTCCGGGAGGCGCTCGAGGCGCTCGCCGGCGCCGGTGGCGAGCCAGCGCCCGGGCGATACCTGGGCGGGAACGTCGGCGCCGAGCCGGGCAGCGAGCTCGAGCAGGAGCGCCTCATCGCCGCGCCCCGAGGCGAGCCTTGCCAGGCGCAGAGCTGCGGCCGCGTCGGCTGAGCCGCCGCCGAGCCCGGCCGCTACGGGTATTCGCTTGCGGATGATCAGGCGAAGCGGGGGTCCCCGCCATCCGGTGGCCGCGCGGAAGGCGCGGAGCGCGCGCAGGGCGAGGTTCTCCTGCGGCGCAGCGCCGACGCCCGGGCAGACGATCTCATCCTGATCGGCGCCCGCGTGCGCCGGTGCCAGCGTGAGCTCGTCGGCGAGCGAGATCGACTGCATCACGCTCACCAGCTCGTGGCGGCCGTCGCCATCTCGCCGCGCGCCCACGAACAGTCCCAGGTTGACCTTGGCGGGCGCCAGCGCGCGATAGGCGCTCATCGCGCGAGGGCGCGCTCGAGCGCGGCGAAGTCGAGCGGCGAGAGGCGCTCGGCGCGGACGTCTGCGGGCTTGCCGATGCGCTCGAGCGCATCCTGCAGCTGCTCGCGCGAGTACGCGGGCGGGCTCGCCGACAGCGCGAGCGAGCGCACAAGCGTCTTTCGCCTGTGCGCGAAGCCAGCGGCGACCAGCGCGCGCAGCTCGGGCGAGAAGTGCGCTGTCGCACCCTCGCGGCGGCGGCGCATGTGTAGGAGCACCGAGTCGACGTTGGGCACGGGATGGAAGACCGAGCGCGGGATCGCCCGTGCGACGCGCACCTCGCATGCCAGCTGGGCGATGACGGAAGGCGCACCGTACTCGCGGCTGCCAGGCGCGGCGGCGAGACGCTCGCCGACCTCGCGCTGCACCATCGCCACCCAGCAGTGCACGGCGGCGAGGTCTTCGATCGTGCGCAGCAACACTGAGGCGGCGATCCCGTAGGGCAGGTTTGCGACCACCTTGGTGGGCGCCGGGCGCAGGCGCTGGAGATCGGCGCGCATGGCGTCCTCCCAGTGCAGCGTCACGTTGGCGAAGCGCTCGGTGGCGTCGCGCAGCGCTTCGGCGAGGCGCGTGTCGACCTCGATCACGTGCAGGTGTGCGCAGCGCTCGGCGAGGTGCTCGGAGAGCACGCCGAGGCCGCCGCCGATCTCGAGCACGACGTCCTCTGCGCTGAGCTCGGCGGTGTGCTCGATCACACCGAGGATGTTGGAATCGATGAGGAAGTTCTGACCGAGGTCGCGGTCTGGGCGCACATCGAAGCGCCGCATGCGGCGCAGGGAGGGCTGGTGCGGGATGCGCGCCACGCGCATCACCAGCCGAAGACGCGCGCCGCGTTCGCCTCCACCGCGGCGGCGAGCTCGCCCGGCGAGACGCCGCGCAGCTCGGCCAGGTAGCTGAGCGTGTGGCTGACGAACGCGGGCTGGTTTTCATGCTTGCGGACGGGCTGCGGGCTCAGGTACGGGGCGTCGGTCTCCACGAGCAGATGATCCTCGGGCACGTGCGCGGCGGCGCTGCGCAGTGCGGCGGCGCTCGGGTAGGTGACATTGCCGGCGAAGGAGATCTCGTATCCGCGCTCCAGGCACGCGGCCAGCTGGTCGGGCATCGAGAAGCAGTGCAGCACCACGCGCACGCCCGAGGCCTCGGAGGCCAGCTGGGCGAGCGTCTCATCCTCGGCTGCGCGCGAGTGGATCACGAGCGGCTTGCTGGTCTCGCGCGCGAGCTCGATCTGGGCGGCGAAGGCCCGCTGCTGGTCTGCTCGCGGCGCGCGGTCGCGATAGAAGTCGAGCCCCGTCTCGCCGATCGCCACGCAGCGCTCGTGCGCGGCGAGCGCGCGCAGCTCGGCGAGGTCGGCATCATCGAAGCCGCGTGCGGCGTTGGGGTGGCGCCCGACGGCGGCGTAGACCTGCGGAAACGCCTCAGCGGCGGCGAGCGCCGCGCGGCAGGAGGCGCCGTCGATGCCGACCGTGAGCATGCGCGTGACCCCCGCTGCCTCGGCAGCGGAGACGAGCTCGGAGTCGGGCGGCTCGCAGAGGTCGAGATGCGTGTGAGAGTCAATCACCCGCGCCCGTCCGCGGGCTCCTTGGGGAACAGCGGCTCGAGCGGGGACACGTGCGTGATCCCGCCCGCTCCGGGCTGAGCACCGGCGATCGAGATGTCGGAGACTCCGAGCGCGGCGAGCAGGCGCTCGCAGCTGGCGGGCATGTATGGCCACAAGAGGACGGCCACGCTGCGCAGGCCCTCGGCGAGCGTCCGCAGCACCCGGTCGAGCTCCTCGGCGCGAGCCTCGTCCTTGGCCAGCTGCCAGGGCGAGCGCTCCTCGACGTAGCGGTTCAGCCGCCGCACGCGCTGCCAGATCTCATCGAGGGCGAGCGTCAGCTCCGCCCGGTCGACGTGCTCGCAGACTCGCTCGCCCAGCGCATCGAAATCTGCGACGAGCTCCGCGTCGAGCTCGCCCGCGCTCAAGGCTCCGTTGCGGTAGCGGCCGATCATCGAGGTGGTGCGGCTGGCGAGGTTGCCGAGCTCGTTGGCGAGCTCGCTCTCGTAGCGCTGCTCGAAGGAGGCGCTGGAGACGGAGCCGTCCTGGCCGAAGGGCACCTCGCGCAGGACGTAGAAGCGCAGCGCGTCGGCACCGTAGCGATCGATTGCGGCAAACGGGTCGAGCACGTTGCCGAGCGACTTGCTCATCTTCTCGCCTTCCATGAGCAGGTAGCCGTGCACGAACAGGTGCTGGGGAAGCTCGAGCGCGGCAGCCATCAGCAGCGCGGGCCAGTAGACAGCGTGGAAGCGCAGGATGTCCTTGGCGATCACGTGGTAACTCGCGGGCCAGAACGTCGCAACGAGATCGTTTTCCGGCGCGGCGCCGTCGGGCGCGGGCGCGTATGAGAGTGCCGTGTAGTAGTTGAGCAGCGCGTCGAACCACACGTAGAAGACGTGCTCGGAGTCCCACGGCACGGGCACGCCCCAGGTGAGCTTGTGACGGGTGAGGGGTACGTCGTGCAGGCCGGAGCGCACGAACGACAGCGCCTCGTTGTAGCGCGTGCGCGGCGTGACGAAGTCGGGACGCTGCTCATACAGCTCTTGCAGGCGCTCCTGGAACGCGGACAGCGCGAAGAAGTAAGAGTCCTCCTGCTCACGCGTGAGCTCTATGTGGTGAATCGGGCAGCGATTCCCGGGGTCGATGTCGCTCTCTGACTTGAAGTCGGCGCAGCGCGGGCAGTACCAGCCCTCGTACGTTCCTTCGTAGACATAGCCGTTGTCGCGCACGCGCGAGAGCACCTCTTGCACCTTTGCCATGTGCTTCGGGTCGGTGGTGCGGATGAAGAAATCGTTGCTCGCGCCGATCAGCGGAGCGAGCGCCTTGAAGCGCGCGGCGTTTTCGTCGGCGAGCTGCTGTGGTGTGACTCCTTTTGCGTGCGCGGCGTCGGCGACGGGCTCGCCATGCTCGTCGGTGCCCGTTAGGAAGAACACGCTCTCGCCGCGCTGGCGGTGATGGCGGGCCATGACATCGGCGGCGATGGTCGTGTACGCGTGCCCGAGGTGCGGGGCGGCGTTGACGTAGTAAATGGGGGTCGTGACGTAGAAGGACATGCCTGCCTGCAGGCTACTGTCCCTCGTTCGTCAGCCCTCGATAGAGATCGTTTGCGTTCACGCCGGCGAGCTTCGCGAGCGCTGCCGCGGCGGGACGCGCGCGTGCCCCCGCCTGCACGAGCGCACGCAGCGCCGCAAGCGCCTCCTCCCGCTTGACGCCGGCTGCGGCGCCGGCGCTTGCCGCGGGCGGGCCCACGACCAGCACGATCTCTCCGCGTGCGGGCTGATCGCGGTAGTGCTCGGCGAGCTCGGCGGCGCTTCCGCGACGCACCTCCTCGTGCAGCTTGCTCAGCTCGCGGCACACGGCAACCGCACGGGCGGGGTCGCGCTTGGCGAGCACGGCCAGCGACTGCGCGAGCCGGCGTGGGGACTCGAACGCGACGAGCGTGTCGGCGGCGCCGTCGAACAGCCTCTCGAGCTCGGCGCGCCGACGGGGCAGGAAGCCGGCGAAGGACCAGCGCCTGAGCGGCAACCCAGAGGCGACAAGCCCGGTGATGACGGCGCTCGGCCCGGGCAGAACCTCGACGGCGAGCCCCTGTTCGAGACACTGCCGCATCAGCGAAAAGCCGGGGTCGGAGACGAGCGGCGTTCCCGAGTCGCTGACGAGCGCGACGCGCTCGCCGGCGTGCAGGCGCGCGACGAGCGCGCGCGCTCGCTCGCGTTCGTTGTGCTCGTGCAGGCTGAGCAGAGAGGCGCGCAGCCCATGGCGCTCCAGCAGCTTCCTCGTGCGCCGAGTGTCCTCGCAGGCGACCACGTCGGCCTCGGACAGGGCTTTGAGCACCCGCAGAGTCACGTCTTCGAGGTTGCCGATCGGCGTCGGGCACACCACCAGCCGGCCAACCCCACCCTGCGCGGGAGTCATGCGGCAAATATAGGGTCCCGCGGATGGCGCCCGAGCAGGAGGAGCCGCCCCAGTACACGCGCTACCGCGCGCGGCGCCACCTGTTGCGCCGAGGCGAGGCTGCGCCGCTCATCCCTGGTCGCCGCCGGGCGGCCGGCGGGATCGCTGGGAGGCGCGCGCTGGAGCTGCACACCTGGGCGGCGTGGCGGCGGCTGCTCCTCCGCAGGGTGCTCCCCGGCCTTTTGGCGTTCGTGCTGGGATGGCTGCTGCTGTCGCTGGTCCTGTTCCTGATCAGCTCGCACTTCGAGCGCACTTCCCCTCCGTCGAACCTCGCGCGCGTGCTCGATCCGGCGGGCTACCCCGTGACCGCGGCGAACAACATCCTCGTGCTGGGCTCGGATCGCCGCCAGAAGAACAGCAAGGAACCGCACGCCAACATCAGCGGCCCGAGCCGCTCTGACTCGATCATGCTGATCAGAACGGGTGGCGGCCACGCGGCTCGCCTGTCGATTCCGCGCGACACCGTGGTCGAAATCCCGGGGCATGGGAGGCGGAAGATCAACGCCGCCTACGCGTTCGGCGGACCGGCGCTGTCGGTGAGCGTGATCAAGCGCTACCTGGGCATCCCGATCAACCACGTGGTGGAAGTCAACTTCGAAGACTTCCCGCAGCTGGTGGACGCGATGGGCGGCGTCGATTACACCGGTCCTTGCATCGTCTCGCGCATCAGCGGCGGCTTTCGCAATGGCGGGTACACCCTGCGCCTGCGCTCGGGCACGCATCACCTCGACGGCAAGCAGGCGCTGGCGCTGGCGCGCACGCGCGAGAACCTCTGTCGCCCCTCCGAGACGGACCTTCAGCGCGAGGAACACCAGCAGGCGTTGTTCACGGACATGAAGAGCCGCCTGCTGTCGTTCTCGAGCTTCGTGCGCCTGCCGCTGATCGCCTGGAACGCGCCGCCCGCGATCATCTCCGACATGAGCGGCCCGGCGCTGCTTGGCCTGTTCAGCGCCCTCGCGATCGCACCTACGCCGAGGACGAAGATCTTAAAGCCGTCTGGCAGCGTGACGCTGCCTGACGGCGAGGTGGGGCTCCAGGTCTCCGAAGGCGAGCGCCGTGCGGCGGCGGCGCGCTTCATGAGCGGCTGAGATGGGCGGACCCCCGGACGGCCGTCCGAGGCCACGCCCTCGCGCGCTAGCTGCCGTCCGCCTTCTTGGCGGGGCGCTTCCCGGCCTCAGAGCCGCCCGAGGACTTGCCGGCAGCCTCGCCGGAGGACGGCTTGCCCGACTCGCGCTCACCTGAGCGGCCCTCGGCGGAGGCTCCACCGGATGAGTCGGCCGAGGAGGAGCCTTCGGCGGCCGCGGCGGTCTCGCGCTGGCGCTTGCGGGTACCGTAGTCGGTGCTGTAGAAGCCTTTGCCCTTGAAATGCACGGCGGGCGGATGCAGGACCCGTTCCACGGGCACCCCGGTCTCGGGGTCGACGCGCAGCGGCTCATCGCTGAAGGACTGCTGGATCTCGAACGTCGTCCCGTCGGGACGTCTGTACTCGTAGATCGGCATTGCGCGGCGGCGGCTAGTCGGTGAGAAGAGCCCGCGCGCAGGCGATGCCGGCGCGGATCGCAGCGGAGAAGTCCCGCTCGGGCTCGGCCAGCATCCGCAGCGCGAGCCCGTCGGCGAGCGAGAAAAGCGTCTCGGCAACGGCTTCGGGCTCCGCGTGCAGGTGCACGACGCCCTCGCGCTGCGCGGCGTCGAGCATTCCGGCGAGGTGATGACGCGTGCCGCGCAGCAGCGCGGCGAACTCCGCGGCGATGTCCTCGTTGCGCCGCGAAAGCGTGAACAGCTCGAAGACAAGCGTCACGAAGTCGGGGTCCTTTCGCACCGTCTCGCGCAGGTTCTCGGCCATCAGCTCGATGAAGTCGTCGGCCGTTTGGGCGTTCGCGAGCTGGCGCTCGAGCAGCTCGAGTCGCAGCTCGCACTCTCGGCGAACTGCCTGCACGAGCAGCTGCTCCTTGGTCCCGAAGTAGTAGTGGAGCAGGCCGCGCGAGACGCCGGCCTCGCGCGAGATCTTCTCGAAGGTCGAGCCGGCGGTGCCACGACGCGCGACGCTCACCCTCATCGCCTCGACGATGCGCTGAGCCTTCTCTGAAGACAGCGAACGCGCCCCCGCCGGAGTCCTGTGTCGAGATCTCGGGCGCCGGCTGGGGCGCGTCATCCTGCCCGTGTCGGTGTCCGCCTGCGCTAAGGCATCGACAACGGCTCGCATGCTCTGGGTCGGGCTGAGGCTAAGCCGCTGCGCCTGCCGGCGAGGGCTCGGAGGAGGCGCTGGTCGAGCTGTTGGCGCTGTAGTCGAACTCCTCCTCGGCGCCGAACAGCAGGTCGAGCACTTTCGAGCGCAGGCTCTCGCTGAGAGCCATTGCGAGCAAACCCGCGACTGCGATCAGCAGCAGCGAGCGCCCGATCCCACCCCTGCGGCGGCGCCGGGCGGGCTCGCGCAGCGAGCTCGACGCGTCACGGATCGCGTTGGCGGCTTCTTTCAGCTCGCGCTGCAGCTTGCGATCCTCGAACAGGGCTTGCGTAGCGGGCTTGCCGTTGGACATGCGCCCGTACGCGCTGCGCGCCGCTCCCCATGCGGTGAGCAGGGTGCCGCGCAGATCCTCGTCCTCGAGCAGGCGCTGGACATAGCGGTTGCGCTGCGCTGCGCGGGCCGCTTCTGAAGCCTTGGTGAACCTTTCCTTCGCTGCCATCTCGCAACCTCGTCTCTGGCGGGAGTTTGCAGGTTTCGCAGCCCAATATACCTGCCGCGCGCCCGCGGGCCGACCGCGAAAGCGGCTGCCAAGTAACAGTTCTGCGCTAGGGCCATCTCGGGACAGCGCTGCGGGCACGGCCGGGTGAGACGGACAAACCTCATGCCCCGCGCGGCGGGCAGCAAGCTAGACGTGCAGGGCAGCCTGTTCCTCGGCTGAGGGGAACGCCCATGTGGCGCACGAGCGGCGCTCGTCGCGGAAGATCAGCCGTAGCTGCTGCGGCGGCTTCAGCTGCGCCTCGTTGGGACGGAACGTCGAGCACGGCTCAGCGAGGCTGAGCGCACAGAGCAGGTTACAGCGAAAGTAGCACTGCTCGCAGCTGACTTTTGGCGTGGATCGTCTGCGCGTCTGTGATGACACCTGTGCCCCCCAACGGCGAAGAACTACTGAAGCTGGAGGCATCAAAGCACTGCGCGAGTGCGCGTACAAGAGACAATCGGCACCCACCTCGCAAATCGCAGAGAAAAGCGCGCTCGGCTCGAGTCCTCGTCATCATGTGGTGCAGATGCGCATCCTCGTGACTGGGGCCAGCGGCTTCGCTGGCGCGCTGATCGTGCCGCGGCTGATGGCCGAAGGGCACACGGTACGGGCGCTGGCGCGCAATGCCGGCGCGCTGTCCGGCCCGGCGGAGGCGGTTGGCGGTGACGCGCTGACCGGCTCGGGCCTCCAGCGGGCGCTGGATGGAGTCGAGGTCGCCTACTACCTGATCCACTCGATGGAGCGCGCGCCCCAGCAGGCGCGCTTCGACGAGCGCGAGCGCGTGGCCGCCGAGAACTTCGCGGACGCCGCCTCGCGCGCGGGCGTCGCGCGCATCGTCTACTTGGGTGGCATGCTGCCGGCGAACAGCACCGCCGCGGCGCAACCGCCTCTCTCGCGCCACCTCGCAAGCCGTGCCCAGGTAGAGCGCATCTTGCTCGCCGCGGTGCCGGACTCGGTGGCGCTGCGCGCCTCGATCGTGATCGGCGCACGCTCGCGCTCCTTCCGCCTGCTCGTCCATCTGGTCGAGCGGCTGCCTGTTCTGCCGCTGCCGGCCTGGCGGCGTTTTCGCACGCAGCCGATCGACGCACGCGACATCGCCGAGATGCTGATCGCCGCCGCAACCGCGCCGCTGGGCGGGCGCTCGCTGGATGCGCCGGGACCGGACGTGCTGAGCTACGGGGAAATCGTGCGCAGGATCGCGGAGCTGATGCTCGTGGGCCGCCCCGCGCTCGGGCTGGGCCTCAGCGCCACCCCCCTCACCGCTCGTGTGGCGGCGGCGATCGCGGGTGAGGACCCGGCGCTTGTTATCGGCCTGATGGCCAGCCTGCAGATGGACCTCCTGGCGCGTGATCACGCCGCCGCGGAGTTGCTGGGGGTAGCACTGCACTCGTTTGACGCCGCCGTCGAGCATGCGCTCGGCGAGTGGGAGCAAGCCGAGCCGTTGGCAGCGCGATGAGTGAAGCACACCCCCTAGCGGGCCGGCGAAGCCGGCATCGGGTAACGATGGTTTTACCTCTCTGCCGTTCAGACGAGCCTGGACACGTGAGATGAGCATCGTCACGGCCAGCGCGCTCATATCAGCACCGCCGGAGATGGTGTGGGCGATGGTGATGGACCCGGAGCAGCTGCACACCTGGGTCACGGTGCATCGCAAGCTGATACGAGCCGATGAGGGACCGCCACGAGTGGGATTCCAGATGGATCAGCGGATTCACCTGCGCGGCGTCAACCTGGACGTTCACTGGAAGCTGATCGACTGCCGCCGCCCGGCGCTTGCGGTGTGGGAGGGTCGCGGGCCTGCGCGCTCGCGTGCGCGGACCGAATACGCGCTTTCCGCCGAGAACGGGGGAACGCGGTTTGATTATCGCAACGAGTTCCGCGCTCCGCTTGGACCGCTTGGCGCAATAGTGAGTCGCGCGTTGGTAGGGGGAATGCCTGACCGCGAGGCCAAACGCACGCTCGAGCGTCTATGCGCTCGCGCGCAACGAGGGGCTGAACGAGAGAATTAGTGTAAGGTGACGAAACCCTCGCATCCCAACCACACTAGTGAAGAGGACAGAACGTGAACGACTTCCTTGACGAGAAGCGCCGCGAGATCAGCGACCGACTTAAAAAACTTCAGCCCGCCGTGGACGAGTACCGTCGCCTCGAGGCAGCTGCGTCGGCCCTGGCCGGCGTCCGCAGCTCGGCGCGTGCCGGCGTCGCCTCCGCGGTTTCCGGCCGCCGCGGCCCTGGGCGTCCCCGCGGTTCGGGTAAAAAACGTGCTGCCGCCGCCGCGAGGACGACGACCGCGGCAAAACCCAAACGCAAAGCGACCCGCACGACAGGACGCCGCCGCGCGGGACGTCGTAAAGGGAGCGGGACGCGGGCAGTCGAAGCGCTCGCCCTCGTGAAGGGGCAGCCGGGCATCACGATCCCGGAGCTGGCCGCCAAGATGGGGATCAAGCAGAACTACCTCTACCGCGTTCTTCCGGGCCTGGAAGGCGAAGGCAAGGTCAGCAAGCGCGGGCGCGGCTGGCACCCGAAGTCGTAGCGATTTGCGCTCGAGATGAAGGGCGCGCGGGTCGCGCCCTTCATCCGGCGCCTTCTAGATAAGGCCCAACTGCTTGACGGCGTCGCGCTCGTCGATCAACTCGGCGACCGAGCGCTCGATCATCGTGCGCGAGAACTCGTCGAGCTCTAGCCCCGTCACGATCGACCAGTCACCGCTCGCGCAAGTGCACGGAAAGCCGCTGATGAGGCCCTCGGGGACCCCATAGGAGCCGTCCGAGGGCACTCCCATTGAGACCCATTCCCCGTCGCTGCCAGCGATCCAGTCGTGCACGTGATCGACCGCCGCGCTGGCGGCTGATGCGGCGCTGGACGCGCCGCGCGCCTCGATGATGGCTGCGCCGCGCTTGCCCACGTCAGGGAGGAACGAGCTCTCGATCCACACCTGGTCGTCGACCCGCACTGATGCCTGTTCGCGGCCGACCTGCGCGTGAAAGAGGTTTGGATACATGGTCGGCGAGTGGTTGCCCCAGACACCCATCTTTGAGATCTCGCTCACCGGAACAGCCAGCTTGGCTGCGAGCTGAGCGATCGCGCGATTGTGGTCGAGTCGCATCATCGAGGTGAAGCGCTCGCGAGGGACATCGGGCGCGTTGCTCATCGCGATCAGGCAGTTGGTGTTGGCAGGGTTGCCCACGACGAGCACCTTCACATCGCTGGCGGCGCGCTCTGAGAGCGTCTTCCCCTGCAGGGTGAAGATCTTTCCGTTCTCGCTCAGCAGCTCGGAGCGCTCCATGCCCTTGGTACGCGGACGCGATCCGACCAGGAGCGCGAGGTTCGCGCCGTCGAAGGCTTTGTCGGCGTCATCGTAGAGATCGATGCCGGCAAGCAGCGGGAAGGCGCAGTCGACCAGCTCCATCGCCACTCCCTCGAGCGCTCCCATGGCCTGCGGGATCTCGAGCAGGCGCAGATCGAGCGGTCGATCCTGGCCGAGCATCTGCCCGCTGGCAATGCGGAACACGAGGCTGTAGCCGATCTGACCGGCGGCTCCGGTGACGGTGACGCGAGTGGGATTGCTCAAGGGTTACTCTCCTGTCGTGCTAGCGGGGGCCTCGATGCGCTGCGCGCGCCGGCGACTCAGACCATCGCCTCGCCGAGATTCTCGTCGATCGCCGCGAGGAACTCCTGCGTCGTCTGCCACGGCTGCTCGGGACCGACGAGGATTGCGAGATCTTTTGTCATCTTGCCGCTCTCGACCGTCTGCACGCACACTCGCTCGAGCATCTCGGCAAACTGCGACACCGCCGGCGTGTCGTCCATTCGCCCGCGCGCGAGCAGCGCGCGCGTCCAGGCGAAGATCGAGGCGATCGGATTTGTTGAAGTGGGCTTGCCCTGCTGGTGAAGGCGGTAGTGGCGCGTGACGGTGCCGTGCGCAGCCTCGGCCTCGACCGTCTTGCCGTCTGCGGTCATCAGCACGCTGGTCATCAACCCCAGCGAGCCAAAGCCCTGCGCGACGGTATCCGACTGCACATCGCCGTCGTAGTTCTTGCAGGCCCACACGTACCCGCCTTCCCACTTCAGCGCGGCGGCGACCATGTCGTCGATCAGGCGGTGTTCATAGGTGAGGCCGGCCTGCTCGAACTCGGCTTTGAACTCAGCGTCGTACACCTGCTGAAAGATGTCCTTGAAGCGACCGTCATAGCGCTTGAGGATCGTGTTCTTGGTCGAGAGGTACACGGGCAGCGCGTGCTGCAGGCCGTATCGCAGCGATGCTCGAGCAAAGTCAGCGATCGAAGCGTCGACGTTGTACATCGTCAGCGCCACGCCCGGCCCGGGGAACTCGTACACATCGAGCTCGATCTGCTCGCCGGCGCCGTTGGGCGTAAAGGTGAGCGTGAGCTTCCCGCTGCCCGGAATGAGAACGTCGGTCGCGCTGTATTGATCCCCGAAGGCATGACGACCGATCACGATCGGCTTGGTCCATCCGGGCACGACGCGGGGAACGTTGGAGATCACGATCGGCTCGCGGAAGATGACACCGCCGAGGATGTTGCGGATGGTGCCGTTGGGCGAGCGATACATCTCTTTGAGCCCGAACTCCTTGACGCGCGCGTCGTCGGGCGTGATCGTGGCGCACTTCACACCCACGCCGTGCTCTTTGATCGCGTGCGCGGCTTCGACGGTCACCGCATCACCGCTGGCGTCGCGGCTCTGGATGGAGAGGTCGTAGTAGCGCACGTCGATGTCGAGATACGGGAGGATGAGCTGCCGCTTGATGAACGACCAGATGATGCGAGTCATCTCGTCGCCGTCGAGCTCGACGATCGGATTCTGGACCTTGATCTTTGCCATGGCTCAAGCTAGGTCGGGGTCTCGGCGCGAGCGAGCCCGGACGCGCGTACGGGCAGCGGCGGTCGATGCTATCCATCTCCGCCGGCTCCGGTCGGCGCGCAGACGGCGGGCGCCCAGCCTCGCGCAAGCCGGTGACACATCGCGACTTCGGCTCGACGCGGCGCGCGCAGCGGTCCCGCGCTGGCGCATTCTGCTTCACTTCCACCCATGGCCGTAGCCGATTCCGAGCGCGCAGCGCCATGGCGCACGCACGCGGTCTTCAACCAGCCGCCGCCGCTCGAGGGAGTGGACGTGTTCTCCAGCAACGTGCCGCTCGTCGAAGGCGTCGAGCGCGAGGGAGCGGGCTGGGTGCGCGAGCGCGCGGCCGAGCTCGGGCGCTTGATCGGCGGCGAGCCGCAGCAGTCGTGGGGGCGGCTCGCGAACGAGAACAGGCCCGTCCTGCGCACGCACGACCGCTACGGGAACCGCATCGACGAGGTCGAGTTTCACCCGGCTTGGCACAAGCTGATGAAGATGGGCGTTGAGCACGAGCTGCACTCGCTGCCGTGGACGAGCACGCGGCCGTGCGCGCATGCGGCGCGCGCCGGCCTTTACATGACGGCGATGCAGGCCGAGGCTGGCTTCTGCTGTCCGATAACGATGACCTTCGCGGTCGTCCCGGCGCTGCACGCGCAGCCGGAGCTCGCGGCCGAGTGGGAGCCGCTGGTGACGGCCACAAGCTATGACCCGCGGCTGATCCCGGCGAGCGAGAAGGGCTGCGCGATTGCCGGGATGGCGATGACCGAGAAGCAGGGCGGCTCGGACGTGCGCGCCAACACGACCACCGCGCGGGCCCTGGATGGCGGCGGGCCGGGCGCTGACTACGAGATCACGGGGCACAAGTGGTTTTGCTCGGCTCCGATGTCTGACTTCTTTCTGGTGCTCGCACAGGCCGATGAGGGTCTGTCGTGCTTCCTTCTGCCGCGCGTGCTTCCCGACGGCAGCCGTAACGCGTTTCACATTCAGCGGCTGAAGGACAAGCTCGGCAACCACTCCAACGCCTCGTCGGAGATCGAGCTGCACGGGGCGTGGGCGCGCATGCTCGGCGAGCCGGGCCGCGGCGTGCCGGCGATCATCGAGATGGTCAGCCACACGCGCCTTGACTGCGTGATCGGGACGGCGGCGGGCATGCGTGTGGGCGTCGTGAACGCGACCCATCACGCGGCTCACCGCCAGGCGTTTGGGAAGACCTTGATCGACCAGCCGCTGATGCGAAACGTGCTGGCTGACCTGTGCTTGGAGTCCGAGGCAACGACCGCGCTGGCGATGCGCCTCGCGCGCGCGCACGACGAGGCGCACGCCGACGCTGACGCGGGCGAGGATCAAACCGACGCGCAGCTGTTCAAGCGCCTGGCCACGGCGGTGGGCAAGTACTGGACCTGCAAGCGCGCCCCGAACCACGCCTTCGAGTCGCTCGAGTGCCTGGGCGGGAACGGCTACGTCGAGGAGTCGGGGATGCCGCGCCTGTACCGCGAGGCGCCGCTGGCGTCCATCTGGGAGGGGTCGGGCAACGTCATGAGCCTCGACGTCCTGCGCGCGCTGACGCGCACGCCGCGCTCGCTGGAGGTCTTCTTCGACGAGCTGCACCTCGCCGACGGCGCCGACTCGCGCCTGGATGCGCGCGTGCTCGAGCTGCGGCGTGAATTCGCCGAGCCGGAGACGCTCGAGACCCGCGCACGTCGGGTCGTCGAAGGCATGGCGCTGTGCCTGCAGGGCTCGCTGCTCGTGCGCTTCGCCCCCGCGCCGGTCGCCGACGCGTTCTGCGCCTCGCGCCTGCACCGCGACGGCGGCCTCGAGTACGGGACGCTGCCGGCGGGCAGCGACTTCGAGGGCATCATCGCGCGCGGTCGGCCGGTCTCCGCCTGACGCAGCCGCAGGCCTCGTCAACGGACGGCGGCGGGGGGCCGGGCGCGCGAGCGCCGCCTACCATGGCAGGTATGCCACCGCGCAGGAACTTCCAGCTCGCACGCATCTTCGGGATCAGGATCGGTGTGGGGATCAGCTGGTTCATCGTGCTGTTCTTCTTCATCTTCGCGGTCACCGAGCCGTTCCACAAAATGCTCGGCGGCTCGCGCACGACGGCGTACCTGGTCGCGGTGGCCTCGGTGCTCTCGTTCTTCATCTCGATCGTCATGCACGAGCTCGGTCACGCGCTGGTTGCGCGCAAGAGCGGCCTGAGCGTGGCGGGTATTGACCTGTGGGCGTTCGGAGGCATGACGCGGACGAGCGAGTCCACGAGCCCGGGCGTCGAGTTTCGCGTCGCGATCGCGGGCCCGCTGGTCACGCTCGGAGTAATCGCCACGTGCATCATCGCCGGCCGTCTGCTGGCCGGCCAGGGCGACTTCTTCGATGTCGCCGTGGCACGGGGCGGCGTTCGCGCGACACCGGCGCTGGTGTGGCTGAGCTGGGTGGCCACGATCAACACGCTGGTGCTGATCTTCAACCTGATTCCCGCCTTCCCGCTCGACGGGGGAAGGATCGCCCACGCGGCGATCTGGAGGGCGACGGGGAACCGCAACCGCGCCACCGTGGCGACAGGGCGAGCCGGGCAGGTGTTCGCGCTGGGCCTCGGTGCGCTCGGACTGTGGGGGCTGGCCGGCGGCGACTCGTTCGGCCCGCTGACCGTGCTGCTCGCCTTCTTCCTGTACCAGGCGGCCGGCGCGGCCGTGGTCCAGGGCTCGATCGGCCAGCGCATCAAGAACCTGACGGTGGCCGATGTCATGGACCGCGAGCCGGTGACGGTGCCGGCCGAGCTGACGTTGCTCGACGCTCATGATCAGTACTTCTCGCGCTACCGCTGGCCCTGGTTCGCGGTCGTGGACCCCTCGCGCCGCTTCCTGGGTGTCCTGCGCGAGGGGCGTGTGAACGACGAGATCTCGGCTGGGCGTCCGGCGCTTGCGGTCGTGGACGTGCTGGAGGAGAACATGCCCGTGCGCATCGACGAGCACGATTCGCTCGAGTCGCTGCTCGGCTCCGAGGGCCTCGGCCGCCTCGGTGCGATGGTGGCGGTCGACGCCGACGGCGTGCTGCAGGGCGTCGTCACGCTGGCGCGGGTGCGCCGAGCGCTGGGGGCGGCAGCGTGAGCGGTGCGGCGGCGCAGCCAAGAGCTCGAGCGCAGGGCCCGCCAGGCGCGTTATAGAGTCCTCCGCGCATCGCCCCTCCGAGCAGCTGAGTTCAGAACGACCGATGCCCGCACACGACGTCTTGATCATCGGCGCCGGCCTCGCCGGCCAGCGCGCCGCCCTCGCTGCGGCCCGCGCGGGCGCGAGCGTCGCGATCATGAGCAAGGTTCATCCGGTGCGCTCGCACTCGGTGGCCGCGGCCGGAGGCATCAACGCGGCGATCAGCGTCGACGACGACTGGCGCTCGCACGCCTACGACACGGTCAAGGGCTCCGACTACCTGGGTGACCAGGACGCGATCGAAATCATGTGCTCCGAGGCTCCGGCCGAGGTCATGCACCTCGAGCACATGGGCGTCACCTTCCACCGCAACGACAAGGGCGAACTGGACCTGCGCGCGTTTGGGGGTGCCTCGATGAAGCGCACCGCATACGTCGCCGACATCACCGGCCAGGCGCTGCTGCACGTGCTCTACGAGCAGTTGATGAAGCACCACGAGACGGTCGAGCTCCTCGAGGAGTGGTTCACGCTGTCGCTGTTGACCGACGGCGACGGGCGCTGCTGTGGCGTGGTGGCTCGGGACGTGCGCAGCGGGCGCATCGAGGCGTTCATGGCCAAGAACGTGATCCTCGCTTGCGGGGGGGCGGGGCAGGTGTACAAGCCCACCACCAACGGACTGATCGTGACTGGCGACGGCATCGCTCTCGCCTACCGTGCGGGCGCCCCGCTGATGGACATGGAGATGGTCCAGTACCACCCCACCTGCCTGGTGGAGACGGGCATCCTGATCACGGAGGGCGCCCGCGGAGAGGGCGCCCACCTGCTCAACGCCAAGGGCGAGCGCTTCATGGCCTCCTCCGCTCCGAACAAGATGGAGCTGGCCTCCCGCGACGTGGTCTCGCGCGCGGAGCAGATCGAGATCAACGAGGGCCGCGGCGTCGGGCCGGGCGGCCTTGGCATCCACCTCGACGTGACGGTCGTCCCACGCAAGCGCACGCTGGAGGCGCTGCGGGAGATCGTGAACCTGGGCAGGGACTTCGCCGGCGTTGACATCACTCGGGAACCGATCACGATCCGCCCCGGCCAGCACTACATCATGGGCGGAGTGAAGACCGACGTCGAAGGACGGACCCCGATCGAGGGGCTGTATGCGGCCGGCGAGGTCGCCTGCGTGTCCGTGCACGGTGGCAACCGCCTGGGCGCGAATTCGCTGCTCGACACGCTGATCTTCGGCCGCCGCGCCGGCGAGCACGCCGCCGCGCGCGCGGCGGCGGTCGCGATGCCGCAGCTCGACGCGCTCCCGCAGCTGCGGCGCGACGCGGCCGAGATCGAGCAGATCATCGCCCGCCCGCGCGAGGGCAGGCGGGTGTCTGAGATCAAGGACGAGCTGGGCGAGGTGATGAACCGCCACGTGGCCGTGTTCCGCGACGAACGGGGCCTTCAGACGGCGGCGGAGACGGTCGCGCGTCTGAAAGAGGAGGCGGCGCGAGCGTGGATCGACGACCGCGGAACGGTCTTCAACCAGGATGTGCTGGGCGCGATCGAGCTCGGCTTCATGCTCGACTGCGCCGAGGCGACCGTGGCCGCGGCGATCGAGCGCAAGGAGTCGCGCGGGGCTCAGTTCCGCACCGACTTCCCCGAGCGCGACGATCAGGAGTGGCTGAAGCACATCGACATCTCCTTGAACGGAGACGTGCCGCAGGTGGGCTACTCGCCCGTCACCTTCACCCAGTGGCAACCCGAGGAGCGCCGGTACTGATGAGCGTCGAGCAGTTCAAGCTGAGGATGCGCCGCTACAACCCGGAGTCGGGCGACGCTCCCTACTGGGATGAGCACACGGTCGAGCTCGAGCCGCACCGCTCTGTGCTGGAGGGGATCCTGCAGGCGCGCGACCGCTTCGACGGCTCGATCGGGATCCGCTGCTCGTGCCGCCAGGCGATCTGCGGCTCCTGCGGCGTGCGCATAAACGGTGAGCCGGCGCTGGCCTGCCACACGCACCTGGAGGCGGCCGTGCGCGGGGCACGCGAGGGAGCCATAGAGATCGAGCCGATGGGAAACATGCCGGTGATCAAGGATCTGATCGTGGACATGGACGCGGTGCACTGGACGAAGGTGCGCCGCGTCACGCCATGGCTCATCAACAAGCAGCCTGTACCCGAGCGCGAGTACCTCGTCGATCACGACAGCATGGTGGACGTCACCCAGACGATGGCCTGCATCCAGTGCGGAGCGTGCGTGTCGGATTGCCTGGCGATGGAGGTGGACCCCGGCTTCATCGGGCCCGCGGCGCTGGCAAAGGCGTACCGCTTCGTGGGCGACCCTCGCGACGACCGCCAGTTCGAGCGGCTCAACGACCTCGCGCAGGACCCGCAGGGCATCTTCGACTGCACGCACTGTTTCCGCTGCGTGGAGGCCTGTCCCAAGGACGTCGACCCGATGGGCCAGATCATGCGCCTGCGCAGGATCGCGACATCCGACTACCAGATCGTCGACCGCAACAACGGCAGGCGCCACGAGGCGGCCTTCACCACGCTGGTGCGCGACTACGGCCTCAACCACGAGGCCGAGTTGCTGCCGCGCTCCTACGGCGGCAACTCCTGGTTTGGCAAGTTCGCGCCCGCAGCCGGAAAGGAGCTCCTGTCGTCGCTGCCGGTGATCGTCAAGGGCCTGCTTCGCGGCAAGTTCAACCCCAAAACGGCGATCTTCGGGCACAAGCTGCGCAAGCAGGACCTCGACGCGGTGCGCGCCATCTACGAGAAGGTCGAGGGTCGCGAGCGCCGGTACGAGCTGAACCTGTACGTGACGGGCAGCGACGAGGACGCCGAAGCGCCGGATGCCAAGAGCGAGACCGGCACGCCGAGCGAGCCGGGCGCGACAAACGAGCAGGTGCCGATCGCCTCGGGCGGCGCCGAGGAGAGTGCGGGCGCATGAAGGTCGCCTACTGGCCCGGCTGCGTGAGCCGCGGCTTCACGCCCGAGCTGCACGGCTCGATGGCGAAGGTCGCGCCGCTGCTCGACATCGAGCTGGTCGAGCTCGACCGCGCCTGCTGCACGGGCGCGGGCGTGATCGCCGAGCACAACCAGGAGCTCGCCGACACGCTCAACGCGCGCACCTTCGCCCTCGCGCAACAGGTCGAGGACGCGGAGCTGATGATGAACATCTGCTCGACCTGCCAGGGCGCGCAGAGCGAGTGCCAGGAGCGCCTGGACGCGAGCGCGTCCTACCGCGAGCACATCAACCAGACGCTGGCCAGCGAGGGGCTCAGCTACGAGCGCGGGCTGACGAACAAGAACTTCTTGTGGCTGTTGGTCGAGGAGATCGGGCTGGCCGAGCTGCGCTCGCGCGTGGTTCGTCCGCTGAGCGGCCTGCGGGTCGGCCCCTTCTACGGCTGCTACATCGTGCGCCCGCGCAGGCGCCTGGGGATCGACGAGGCGCACCCCCGTGATGAGTACCTGCACCGGGTGATCGAGGCGCTCGGCGGCACGGTGATCGAGTACGCCGGGATGCGCAAGTGCTGTGGCTTTCCGATCATCACGATGAACAAGGAGGCCTCACTGCGGCAGGCTGGGCTGCACCTGGGAGACGCGCTCGACGCGCAGGCGGACTGCCTGGTCACGCCGTGCCCGCTGTGCCACTTGAACCTCGACCTCCAGCAGCCGCTCGCCGAGCGCGTGGTCGGGCGCGAGCTCCAGATGCCCGTGCTGCACCTGCCTCAGCTCGTGGGCCTCGCCCTGGGGCTCGAGCCGAAGGAGCTCGGGATGGGCCGCCACATCGTGCGTCCAACCTCGGTGATCGACTGGTCCACCTCGGTGGTTGGAGCCGCAGCCTGAGAATCCTCACTGTCGTTGGCAACCGGCCCCAGTTCATCAAGGCCGCGGCCATATCCGGACTCCTGCGCGAGCAGCACGAGGAGATCCTCGTGCATACCGGCCAGCACCACGAGGACCGGCTCTCGGGCGTGTTCTTCGCCGAGCTCGGCCTGCCTCGCCCGGACCGCGAGCTGGGGATCGCCGGCGGGACCAACACCTCGCAGCTCGCTCGCATGCTGGCAGCGCTCGAGCCGCTGCCGAAAGAGCTCGCGCCCGACGCGGCGCTGGTCTACGGGGACACCAACTCGACGCTCGCTGGAGCGCTGGCGGCCGCGCAGGCTCACGTCGCGCTGGTGCACGTGGAGGCCGGGATGCGCTCGTTCGACCGCGCGATGCCCGAGGAGCTCAATCGCGTGCTCACCGACAGGCTCGCGAGCCTGCTGCTGTGCGCGTCGGACACCGCCGCGAGCAACCTGCGCCGTGAGTCGCTCCCTGGAGAGATCGTCGTCGTCGGCGACGTGATGGTGGACGTGGCCCTGCGCCTGCAGCGTGCAGCGCGCGCGAACGTGCCAGCCGTGCGCGCCCACGGCCTGGAGCCGGGAGCCTACCTGCTGCTGACGGCGCACCGGGCGGGGAACGTCGACGATCCCCAGCGCCTGCGTGCGCTCGTCGAGCTGATCGAGTCGCTGCCACGGCCGGTGATGTTCCCCGTACACCCGCGGACGCGCGCGCGCCTGACCGAGGCGGGGCTCGAGCAGGAGCTCGAGCAGCGCAAGGGCATCACGCTCGCGCGGCCTCTCGGCTACGGCGAGTTCGCAGCGCTGTTGTGCAACGCGCGCGCCGTGCTCACCGACTCGGGAGGCGTCCAGAAGGAGGCGTACCTTGCCGGAGTCCCGTGCGTCACCCTGCGATCGAGCACCGAGTGGGTGGAGACCGTCGCGAGCGGCTGGAACGCGCTCGTCGACCTCGACTCCTCCGCCGCTCTCGAGGCGCTCGAGCGGACGCCCCCGAGCGAGCGACCCCCGCTGTACGGCGACGGCCGTGCGGCCGAGCGCTGCGTGGAGGCGATCGGCGCGATGTGAGCGCGACCATGGCTGCGCCCGTGCGGCTCGGGGTCGTGGGCTCGGCTACCGGAGCCTTGGGCTATGCGGCGATGCTCGGGTCGCGCCGGCTCGCGCGGCGGCGGCGCACGGTGCGGCGGTCGATGCGCAGGACGGGACCCACCCAGCGCCCGACCACACGCAGTATGTAGGCGTCGCGCAGCCGGCAGAACCTGAACAGCGGCGCTAGGACGATGAGCCAGCGATGCGACAGGTAGCGCCGTCTCCGAGGTATGGTGCGCAAAGGATCCCTCCCAAATTGCGGCTAAGAATGCGCAGTTTCGCACATTGTGCGCGCCCGGTGCAGCGCGCGAACCTGGCGCGTCCGGCGAGCGGCGCGCGGTTTTGGGTGCCCCCAAGGGCCTCAGGCCGTGAAGGGCTGCTCCTCGCTGATCGAGTCGGGGCCTGAGAGCTCGAAGGCGCCGTGCAGCGCCTGAACCGCCCGCTCGACGCGATCGCGCGCGATCACGCAGGAGATCTTGATCGGCGAGGTCGCGATCATCTCGATGTTGACGCCCTCCTCGGCCAGCACCGTGAAGACCTTCGCGGCCACGCCGGGGTGCGAGCGCATACCCGCGCCGACGATCGAAACCTTGCCCATCTCCTCGGACCTGGACATCTCGGTGAAAGACTCGCCGGCGAGCGGCTCGAGCGCCGCGCTCGCCGTACGCAGATCCTCGCGCGGAACCGTGAACGAGATCTCAGCGCGGCCTCCGGCTGAGGCGGGCTCGTTCTGCACGATCATGTCGACGTTCACGTTGACCTGCGCGAGCGCCTGGAAGATCCGCGCGGCGGCGCCCGGTTCGTCGGGAACTCCCACCAGGGTCAGGCGTGCCTCGGCGACGGAATGCGTTACGGCGGTGATCAGCGGCTGCTCCATGGGGTCTCCTTCTGCGAGCACAACGGTACCTGCGGTGTCCTCGAAGGAGGAGCGGCAGTGGATCTGCACGCCGTGGTTGCGTGCGTACTCGACCGAGCGCAGCTGCAGCACCCCCGCTCCTGATGCGGCCATCTCGAGCATCTCCTCGAAGGAGATGCTCGGCAGCTTGCGAGCGTCGGGCACGATGCGGGGGTCGGCGGTGTAGACGCCGCGCACGTCGGTATAGATCTCGCACACCTCCGCGCCGAGCGCGGCCGCGACCGCTACCGCGGTCGTGTCAGAGCCACCGCGTCCGAGCGTGGTGACGTTGCGAGCCGTGCTTGAGACGCCCTGAAATCCGGCGACGAGCACGATGCGATCCTCGTCGAGCGCGCGCGTGATGCGGTCTGCGCGCACGTCGATGATGCGGGCCTTCGTGTGCGACTCGTCGGTGACGATGCCGGCCTGGGAGCCGGTGAGCGAGATCGCCCGGTGGCCAAGGTCGTGGATCGCCATCGCGCACAGGGCGCAGGAGATGCGCTCGCCGGTGGACAGCAGCATGTCCATCTCGCGCGGGTCAGGCACGGCCGAGACCTCCTCGGCCATCGCGATCAGCTCATCGGTGGTCGTGCCGCGAGCGGAGAGCACGGCGACGACCCTGTTGCCGCGTTCGCGGGTCTCGACGATGCGCCGTGCCGCGTGCTTTATGCGCTGCGCGTCGGCCACCGACGTGCCGCCGAACTTCATGACGATCACGGGCTCCATCGACAGGGGGTCTCGCCTTACACCGAGCGACGGCCGGCGAAGGCCTTGCCAAGCGTGACCTCGTCCGCGTACTCCAGGTCCGACCCGACCGGGAGCCCGCTTGCCAGGCGCGTGACGGCTACCTGCGGCGCGCGCTCGCGTAGCTGTTCTGCGATGTACAGCGCCGTCGCCTCTCCGGTGGTGGTGGGGTTGGTCGCGAGCACGATCTCGCTGACCGCACCCTCGCGCGCCTCGCCACGGGCAGCGCCGCCGCCTGCGTGAGCGGGGTCCGTCAGCTCGCTCGTCCCGTCGGCGGTCACACGCGCGATCAGCTCGGCTATGCGCAGGTCATCGGGGTCGATGCCCTCGATCGGCGAGAGCGCGCCGCCGAGCACGTGATAGACGCCGCGGTACTCGTGCATTCGCTCCATGGGAATCACGTCGCTGGGCTCCTCCACGACGCAGATCACGCCGTGGTCACGCCGCGTGTCGGTGCAGATTCGGCAGCGTGGCTCGTCTGTGAGGTTGAAGCACACCTCGCACAGGCCGATCTTCTCCTTCACCTCGCGAATGGCCTCCGCGAGCGCCGAGGAATCCTCAGCCGATGCGCGCAATATGTGGAAAGCCAAGCGCTGGGCCGTGCGGCTGCCCACGCCGGGCAGCTTCGAGAGCTCCGTGATCAGCCGCTGGACCGGCGGCGCGTAGGACGTGCTCACAGTCCCGGCAGGCCGAGGCCGCCGAGGTCGCCGAGGTCCATGCCCCCGGTCGCTCCGCCGAGGCTGCTCTCGGCCAGCTCTCGCGCCTTGCGCATACCCTCGTTGAAAGCCGCCTGCACCATGTCGGCCAGCAGCTGAACATCGTCGGGGTCGACGGCGGCAGGGTCTATGTGAACCGACTTCACCTCAAAGTCGCCCGTGATCCTGACGGTGACCATGCCCCCGCCGGCTGAGGCCTCCACGACTTCCTCCTTGAGTCGCTCCTGCGCGGCCTGCAGCTCCTTCTGCATCTTCTGCACCTGCTTGAGCATCTGCTGCATGTCGCCCGCGCGCGGCTGCCGTGACATCCTCAGCCCTCCTCGACGCTCTCGCCTGAGGTTGCGGGCTGTCCGGCCGAGAGATGCATGGGAACCTCCTCGGCGTCGAACTCCTCCATGAAGCGCCTGACCCACTCCTGCTCCGTGCGCCGGCCGGGCTGCGAGCGGCGCGCGTCGAGCTCGGAGCGAAGCTCGTAGTGAAGGCGCCAGCGCCCTCCGGCAAGCTCGCGCAGGGCATCGGCGACGGCGGTGCGGTTGGCGGCGACCTCCGCCTTCTTCATCAGGAACACGTCGCTTGCGCCAAACGCCACCGTGAGCTGCTCGTCCTGCACCGCGACCGGCTCAGCGTCCTGGATCACCGCTCCGAGCATCGCGTTGACGCCGCGTACGGCCTCGACCACGGCGGGCCACACCGCGCGCACCGAGTCGAGGTCCCGGATCCCCGTTCCCTGCGCTGCCTGCGCCGGCGCACTCGACGCGCTCGCCCCAACATCGTCCGCCTCCCGCGGCCCCTCACCGGCTGAGGAACGCGGCCGCTCCAGCGCCAACTCCGGCGACCCCTCGTCGGCCTCCGCGCGCGGCCCCTGATGGGAGGCTTCGCCTCCGCCTCGCGGCTCGGCTGCATCGTCGCGGTCAGGCTCGGCTGCATGGTCGCGGTCAGGCTCGAGCTGCTCGAGCTGGACCGTGGGGCGCTCTGCGCCTGAGCCGGCCAGCGAGCTCTCCAAGCGCTCGAGGCGTGCGAGCAGCGCACGAGCGGAGGGGTCGACTTCGGGTGTGGCGGCCTTCACGAGCGCCAGCTCGAGGCGCGTACGTGGATCGGCCCCGGCGCGCACTGCCTCCAGCGCCGCTCCCAGCCCCTCGAGCAGCCGCACGATCACCTGCGCAGCTACGCGCTCGGCCTGCGCCTTCAGGCCGGCGTCCGCGTCCGGGGTCAGCGCGAGCTCGGCAGGCACCTCACCGAGCGTCTGGACGACGAGCAGCTCGCGGCAGCGCACCTCGAGGTCTCGCGCGAAAGAGCTTGGATCGCGCCCCTGCTCGACGTAGTCTGCGAGCGCCTTCAGCGCTGCGCGCGCGTCCTCGGCCGCGACGGCGTCGACCGTCTGGCGCAAGAGCTCGGAGTCGGCGACGCCGAGCACGGCGAGCACGTCGGCGAGAGCGATCTCGTTGCCGCTGTAGGTGAGCAGCTGCTCGAGCGTCCCGAGCGCGTCGCGAAAGCTGCCGGTCGCCGCGCGCGCGAGCGCAGCGACCGCCTCGGGCGGAATCGCGATCCCCTCTGCCTTCGCTGTGCGGTCGACGACGGCGGCGATCTGCTCGACCGTCGGGCGGTGAAAGTCGAAGCGGTGGCAGCGGTCGATGACCGTAGGGGGAACCTTCTGCGCCTCGGTGGTTGCGAGCACGAACACGGTATTCGCGGGCGGCTCCTCGAGGGTCTTTAGGAACGCATTCCAGGCAGCCGTCGAGAGCATGTGCGCCTCGTCGAGGATGTAGACCTTGCGCCGGCCGCTGACTGGTGCGTACGCCACGCTCTCGCGCAGTTCGCGGATGTCATCGACCGAGTTGTTTGAGGCGGCGTCCATCTCGATCACGTCGAGCGAGCTCGCGCGGGCGATCGACTGGCACGAGTCGCACTGTCCGCAGGGTTGCGTGGTGGGTCCCTGCTCGCAGTTCAGGCACGCGGCAAGGATCTTCGCCATCGAGGTCTTGCCCGTGCCTCGCGAGCCGACGAACAGATAGGCGTGGTGGACCTTCTCGCGCTCGACCGCGTTGCGCAGCGTGCGCACAACCGGCTCCTGGCCGACCACGTCCTCGAAGGTGCGCGGGCGGTGCCTGCGGTACAGCGAGAGCTCCTGCGGCTGTGGCGGCTTCACGGACACCTGCGGGTGAGTCTATCCCGGCTCGCGCCGTCCAACGCCGTCCCCCGCAGGGGCGCGTGAGCGGGTAGCGTGCGCGCTCGTGGCGGGGCGGATCAAGCTCCCGACCGGCCGTGCCGGAGCGCTGCTCGCGATCATCGGCGGGGCCGTGCTGCTGCGCCTGATTGGGGGCGTGGGCTTTGCCAACTACGACACCCTGTACGCGCTCGGCTGGGGTGGGCAGCTCGCGCGGGCCCAGGCGCCGGCCTACGAAATACCGGTCGCCCCTACGCCCCATCCGCTGGTTGAGGCGCTGGGAGCGCTGCTCGAGCCGCTCGGCCCGCGCGCGGCCGCCGGGGTAACGGTTTGGCTCGGCCTGCTGGCTCTGTCGGCGTGCGCGTGGGTCGTCTACGCGCTCGGCAGCGAGTGGTTCGGGAGGCCTGCCGGCGCGCTCGCCGGCCTTTTGATCTTGACCCGCGTGCCCGTCCTCTCCTACGGCGTGCGCGCATACGTCGACGTCCCCTACCTGCTGCTCGTGCTGAGTGCCGTGCTGGTCGAGACGCGAAGGCCGCGGGCGGGGGCGCCGGTGCTGATGCTGCTGGCGCTCGCGGGCCTCCTGCGGCCCGAGGCATGGGTCTTCTCCGCGCTCTACTGGCTGTACCTCCTGCCCGGCTGGAAAACGACGCCCCGCCCGAGCGCTACCACCGGCGAGGGCGCGCGTCCGGGCACGCCGCCGGCATCGGCCACAGCAGCCTGGCAGGGCGAGCTACTGAAGCTCGCCCTGCTCGCGCTCTCGGCGCCGCTCGTGTGGCTCCTCAGCGACCTCGCCGTGACCGGCGATCCGCTGTGGTCGCTCACGAACACCCGCCACACAGCTCAGGCGCTGGGCCGCGTGAGGGGCATCGCCAACGTGCCCGAGTACATCCCGCGGCGCATCGGCGAGATCCTGCGGCCTAGCGTGCTCGCTGGAGGCGCGCTGGGGGCAGCACTCTCGCTGCTGTGGCTGCGCCGCGCCGCGCTCTCCGCGCTCGCCGTCGCCGCTGTGGCGCTGGTCGTGTTCGCCGTGCTGGCCGCCGCGGGACTTCCGATCAACACGCGCTATGCGTTCCTGCTGGCGGCCATCGGGTGCATCCTCTGCGGCGCCGGCGCTCTGGGCTGGACGCGCCTGCGAGATGATCCCGCGCGCAAGCGCTGGTGGATGTTGGGCGGAGCGATCGTGGTTGTGGCGCTGCTCGCCGCCACTCCGGGGCAGTATCGCGCGGCAGATCGCGAGCTCAGCAAACTCGCCCGCCAGCAGCACATCGAAGGCGATCTCGTGGCGCTGGTCAAAGACGGCGCCATCAGCCTCCGCTGCGGCAAGGTCGGAGTCTCCAATCACGCTCCCATACCGCTGCTCGCCCTCTACCTGAAGACGAGCCCGCGCAACATCGTCAACGCGCAACTCGGCCGCGTGCAGGGCCGCGGCGTGTACGTCGACCCCGCGAGCAGGGAGGTGGAACGAGACTATGTGCTCGACCCCCACGACCCGGTCGTGCCCGTCAGCGTCCCGCCGGGGTTCCGCGAGGCGGGCACAAACCGCTCGTGGCTGATCTTCAGGCGCTGCGCGTGAGCCAGGGCGCCGGCATGCGGCGCGGCGGCGGCGTGCCGCGAGAGAGCGGACCGTGCACCCCTCGTCGAGCCTCCCGCCACGGGCGCCTGATCGCCGCTCGCGACTCCGGCCGGGAGCTCCCGCTGCGCCTATCGGGCATCGCTTAAGGCTGCTTCCTTCCGGACCTGACCTGATTCACGAGCCGACACCGCGCGGGACCCGTGCCATCGACGCCGCGAGCGACGAAGCGACCGGAGCGGAGCCCCTCGGAGAGGAGTTCAGCCCCGCTAGAGCGGATTGCGGGTACAGGGCACCGCTACCTCCCCGCCTAGCACGGTCCGCTTGCGATCCTAGCTCGATCCCACGCGGCTGGTACACGCGTCAGCCAAGTCCGTTAGGCTGCGCGACCGTGGCAATCGGCCCTGAGCACTCACCGCGCACCACGAGCCTGAGCCGCGGGGCTTCGGCGCTAGCGCTGCTTGCGGGCACCGCGGCCCTGATCGCGGGCTGCGGCTCGAGCGGCTCGAGCAGCACGATCACGGTTGGCAACGAGAACAAGGCGGATAACGCCCTTATCAAGTCCGGCAGTCCGAGCTCGACGACGCCCAAGACTCCGACGAGCGGACCGCTCTCCAAAGCACCGGCGGTCACTCCACCGCCTGGCGCGGCGCCGACCAAGCTGGCGATCAAAGACCTCATCGCCGGGACTGGCCCCGAAGCGAAAGCGGGGCAGTCGGTGACGGTCAACTACGTGGGCGTGCTGTTCCACGGCGGCAAGGAGTTCGATGCGTCGTGGAAGCGCAACGAACCGTTCACGTTCACGCTCGGACAGGGCCAGGTCATCAAGGGCTGGGACCAGGGCGTCCCCGGCATGAAGGTCGGCGGGCGGCGAGAGCTCGTGATCCCCGCCGCGCTCGCGTACGGCGCGAAAGGCTCGCCCCCGGCGATCCCGCCCAACGCGCCGCTCGTGTTCGTGATCGACCTGCTCGGCACCTAGTCCACGCGCACCTCGCCCACAGCCATCCGGGGCGCGGCGCTGCTCCTGCTGTGCGGCGCGGCGGGCCTCGCCGGCTGCGGCGGCGGGCGGGCGGTGAGCGCGGGTGAACTGCGCCTGCAGCGCGAAGATCTGCTCGCCGCCGGCGGGGCCTTGCGGCAGGCCGAAGCGGGCGTCTCGGCGGAGCTCGCCGCGAGCAAGCGCGCGTGGCGGCTGATCGCCGACGGCCTCCCGCGCGAGCGGGCCGGGCTCGCAAGTGCCAGGCCTGCGGTCGAAGCGGCGGCGCGCAGCGCCAGCGAGGTCAGGGTGCCCGAGCCCTTCAAGGAAGACCAGCTGCGCAGCCTTACCGGCCCGGCCTCGGCGCTCGGCGGGCTGTTCCACTCCTACGCGGTGCTGGCGCAGCGCGGCTGGAGCCTGGTCGCCTACTCGATGCGCCAGATCCAAAGCGGCCCCCCCGCGGCGGCTCGGTTCGCACGCGAGAACGTCGTCCTGTACATCGAGAGCGTCTACGACGCCCACTTCGCGCTGGCGCAGATCGGCAAGAAGCTGCACGACGGCTACCGCCACCTCGGAGGGGCGGACGCGTTCGGCACCTCGCTTCCTCCGGGCGAGGTCGAGCGCCTCGCGCACGCCTACTCCGAAGAGCGCGGTCGCCTGCATCCGCATGTCGGCGTGCGGCTCGGCTCCTGAGGTGCAGATACCTCCTCGCTTGCGCGCATTTGGCTATCGTCCGCGGCCACCATGACCGCGGCAGAGCGCCTCGAGGTGCCAACAGCCGACGGCTCGTCGCTGCGGGCCGATTTCTTCGCTGCCGAGGGCCCGGGGCCACATCCAGGAGTTGTCGTCCTGCACGAGTCCTTCGGCCTCAACGACGACATCCGGCGCATTGCCGCGCGCTTCGCCGAGGCGGGTTACTGCGCGCTGGCGCCCGACCTGTACTCGCACGGCACGCGTATCGCGTGCCTGAGCCGCGTGCTGCTCGACATGATGAGCGGGCGCATGGCGCGCGAGATCGCCGACATCCACGCCGCGCGCGAGGCGCTTGCCGCACGCGAGGAGCTCGATTCAGGGCGCATCGCGATCGCCGGCTTCTGCCAGGGCGGCGGCTTCGCCTTGATCGCCGGCGCTCGCCCGGGCTTCTCGGCGGCGGCGGTCAACTACGGCATGGTCCCTTCGGAGCGCTCGGTGCTCGAGGGGATGTGCCCGGTGGTGGCCAGCTACGGCGGGCGCGACCGCATCGTCGGGCGCAAGATGGCCGAGCGGCTCGAGCGCCACCTCAACGAGCTCGGCGTCGCGCACGAGATCAAGACCTATGAGGGCGCCGGGCACTCGTTCTTCTCCAAGGTCGACGGCTGGCAGGGCTGGCTCGCGCGCGTGCCCACCGGAATGGCCGTCGGCTACGACGAGCAGGCCGCGGAGGACGGGTGGAAGCGGATGCTCGCGTTCTTCGAGCGGCACGTCCGCTGAGCGCCGCAGGCCTAGCTGGCCACGTGAGCGCGTCGAGGGGCACGCCGCCGCGCCCGGCCAAAGCCGCGGCGATCATGCCGGCGCCCGTCGCGAGCCCTCAGCGAACGAGGACCGGTGCGCTGTAGCCAGACACGTGGCTGGGATCGCTCGTCTTGACGAGTGCGCGGAAGAGGCCGTGATGGCGGATGTGGATCACGCGGCTGAAGCGGGCGACGGTCGGTGTGCCAGGGACCACGGCCGTGCCACCTTCGTTCACGGAGTGGTGGCCCGGCTTCAAGCGCTGAAAGCCGACGAGGGAGCCCACCTCCGCTGGAGCGACGGTTCCTGACATGCGCACGTAACCCCGGCGACGGGTGTGGCGTATGTGAAACGCGACCCTGACGGCGACCGACTCGACCAGCACTGGACTCGAGATCGCGGGTTTGCCCACCGCGAACACACGCAGTTGCGTGTTCAGCGCAAGGCCCGGCACGAAGAACGAGAAGGTGCCGGTCGGGCTCGTGACCTGCCGATTGGCGAGCGGCTTGAACCCCCCGGTGTAGGGGAAGGGATTGGCCTTGAGCACGACCGCACGTCCACCCGCGCCGGTGCCTGACAGCGTTCCCTCGAGCAGGAACGCCGCACCGAAAGTCACGGGGTTCGGCACGCCGGCGATTGCGAGCGATAGCGGCACCTTCGATGTTTTGAATGTGCGATCCCTACCCGTCGCCGTTGCGATGCCGAACGCCACCAGACGGTAGTGGTACGTCGTGTTAGGCCGAAGCCCCTTGACGGCTTCGCTGACCTTCACGCTCGTCGTGCCGCTTCCGGCTGCGGCGAGCGGGGTCTGAAATTCGTAGCGCCGGCTGGTCCCGTACTGGAAGGCGAAGTTGGTTGCTGCGCCGCCGGGATTGACCGAGCCATGAAGGACGGCCGAGGAGAACGTAACGTTCGAGGCGCCGCCCGTGCTCGCGCTGGGCGCACTCGCGGCGTTTGCGCCGGCGGGGGACAGCGCACAGCAGACGAGTGCCGTCGCCAGCAGGCCACCGCCCGGCATTCCAACGGGTGTGGGCACCGCAGCGCTAGAAGCTCGCTCAACCTGCGCGCTCATCTGCAGGTCAGCCTACCCGCAGCGACGCTCGTCACTCCTCGGGAGCGCGCACGGGGCCCGTGGGCGTCGCCGAGAAAGACGCAACGAGCGGTAACGATTGGCGACCCGCTTGCGGCTCAGCGCGAGAGCTCAAGCTCTTCCCAGTCGGCGAAGCGCTGGAAGCCGACGGCGGCGTAGATCTTGTTCGATGTCGGATTGGCGAGGTCGGTGAAGAGCATGCACTGGTATGCGCCCTCGGCAAGAGCGTGGACGCAAGCAGTCGCGACGGCTGCGCTCGCATAGCCCCGGCGGCGGTGCTCCGGCGGCGTGTACACGGGGCCGATCCTGACCGTGCCGGCGATCGCTGGCGAGACTGCGAGCGTGCTCACGGGAGCTCCGTCCTGCCAGATGAACTGCGAGCCCGAGTCGAGCCGGCGCGCGATCGTGCGCTCGGCCTCGTCCGCGGCGTCCGGGGTGATGCCCGAGTCCAGCACGAACGCGCGCTCCCAACTGGTGAGCAGAGCACGATCCTCCTGCTGCGCCTGGCGCAGCGCGCCCGCGGGCCACGCCGAGGGCTCGATCACCTCCCGCAGCAGGTGCATGGCCTCGCGCATGCGCGAGCGCACCTCCCCTTCGGTGCGCTTCTGCCACGCCCGCGCCACCGCGCGCGCGGTGGCGGGCGCGCCGCTCACCCCCGGTACGTCGGGGTCCTCGGCCAGCCAGCTCTCCACGAGCGCCTCGGCCTGGTCATCCTCGAGCTCGCTCACGAGCAGCGGCCAGGGCGGAATGCGCATGGCGAAGAACAGCAGCCCGTCGTGCTCGTCCGTGCTCCATGCAAACAGCGGCTTCTGGCCGGCCATGCGGCCTGCTCGTGCATGCACGAGCAGCGACGCCTGCACGTTCCGCTCGACCCGCTCCGCGAGGAAGCCATCCACCTTGGGATGAAGCTCGGCAAGGCTGCTGGTGAGCACCACGCGCACCTGTCCATCATGATGGGATTCCCCGAGCCGGCGCCGCGATCAGACGACCAGGCCGTGGCGCAGCGTGTTCTCGGTCACCACGCGCCCCTCGACGAACTGCAGTAGATAGTCGGGCCCACCCGCTTTTGCGCCGCTTCCGGAGAGCCGGTTTCCGCCGAACGGCTGGCGGCCGACCATCGCTCCGGTGATGTGGCGGTTGACGTACAGGTTGCCGACCGGCGAGCGCGCGGCGACGCTCTGCACGGTCTGCGGGTTGCGGCAGAAGAGCCCTCCCGTGAGCGCAAACGGCAGCGCTTCGACGCGATCCAGCGCGTCCTCGACGTCTCTGACCCGCTCGATGGCCAGCAGCGGCCCGAAGATCTCATCGCGGAGGATCGCCGAGTCCGCGGGCAGGCCCGTCACGACGGAGGCGGGGCAGAACCAGCCGCGCCCGTCGACCTCCGGCTCGCGCGCGGCGACGATCACCCCCTCGTCGGCCGCGAGTTTCGTGTAGCGCAGCACCCGCCGCTGTGCCTCCTCGTCGATGAGCGGTCCGACATCGGTGCCGAAGACGTCGGCCTGGCCGATCTGAAGCGTGGCGACGGCACCGGCGACGCGCTCTAGCAGCGCGTCTGCGATCCCCTCGTGCACGAGCACCCGCGCCGCGGCCGAGCACTTCTGGCCCGCGTAGACGAACGCCGAGCGCACGATCGCCGGTATGGCCTCATCGAGATCTGCATCGGAGTCGACGATCACGCAGTTCTTCCCGCCCATCTCGGCGATCACTCGCTTGATGTGGCTCTGGTCGCCGCGCACCCGGGCGGCGGCGGCGATGATCTCCGCTCCGACGCTCGCGCTGCCGGTGAACGCGATCGTGTGCACGCGCGGGTCGCGCACGAGCGCAGCCCCCGCATCGCCCGCGCCGGGCAGCAGCGCGACCGCGTCGGGCGGCACCCCGCCGGCGCGCAGTGCCTCAACGACCATCGCGCCACACGCCGGCGACTGCTCGGCGGGCTTGAGCACGCCGGCGTTTCCGGTCGCGAGCGCGGCTGCCAGCATGCCGGTCGGGATCGCCAGCGGGAAGTTCCACGGCGCGATCACCGCACAGACGCCGCGCGCCGCGTAGCGCATGTGATTGCGCTCTCCCGGCACCTGCAGCACGCTCGCGCCGCGATCGAGGGCGAGTGCGCCCCGCGCGTAGTACTCGAGGAAGTCGATCGCCTCCGCGACATCCGCGTCCGCCTCTGCCCATGGCTTGCCGCACTCGCGCACGCACAGCGCGGCGAGCTCGTGGCGCCGCTCGCGCATCCACGCGGCGGAGCGCAAGAGGATGAGGGCGCGCTCTTCCGCCGCCACCGACGCCCACGCGCCGGCCGCGGCGCTCACGACCTCGACGGCGCGTCGAGCATCCTGCCCCGTCGCCCGCGTCGCCACGGCCACGACCTGCTCCCGATCGCCTGGATCGGTCGATAACAGGGTCTCGCCGTCGATTCGCCGCTCGCCGATCATCGCGGGTACGCGCAGCGGAAGCTTGCGCTCGAGCGCGGCCATGCCGCGGCTCAACGCATCGCGCACCTCGCCCCGACGGAGCTCGAGAACCGGCTCGTTGACGAACGGTCCAAGCGTCACGGCGCGGCCAACAGCTCCTCGAGCGGACGTCCACGGACTTGATCGGCGAGGAAGCTCTGGTTCGAGGTGTTCTCGAGCAGCCGGCGCACGAGGTATGCCATCCCCGCGACGAGATCGCCGATCGGGCAGTAGGTGCGCACGCGCAGCCCCTCTCGTACGAGCGCGCGCTGCAGCTCGTCGCCCAGACCTCGCAGCACCTGGAACTCGACGTCGCGCGGCTGGCCACCCAGCGCGCGGTTGGCGACGATCGCGTGCGCGACGCTGCGCAGATTGTGGCTGGCGATCGCCGCGCGCAGGTGCGAGCGCGTCTTCAGCAAGCGCACGGTCAGCGCCTCGAAGTTGCGGTCGCACTCGGCCTTCACCTCGAAGACCGGCGAGCGCCAGCCGTGCTGACGCGCATCCACGACCTCGTGATCCCAGTAGGCGCCCTTCACGAGCCGTACGACCAGAGGCTGAGCGCGAGCGCTGCGCTCAGCCCATGCCACGATCCGCTCGCATAGCTCAGGCGAGTCTGTGAGATAGGCCTGCAGCACCAACCCTGCGCTGGGCCCGTCGCGGAACTCATCCTCCCCCAGCAGCGAGAGCACGAGCTCGGTCACGGCCTCGCGCGAGTCAAAGGACTCCATGTCGACGTGCAGGTGGACATCGCGCTCCTTTGCGCGCCGCAGCAGCGCGCGCAGCCGCGGCATGGCGTCGCGCTCCCCGAGCTCGGGAGCGTCGGGACGCAGCAGGGGCGTGAGCGCTGAGACCTTGACGGAGAGGTTTGCGCGCGGGATGGGCCCGATCGAGTCGGCTTCGAGCTGAGGCATGGGCGCAAGTGCCGCGTAGATGCCGGCGAGCGAGTCGAGCGTGTCCAAGCAGCGCTGCGCGTACCGGTCGGCCTCCTGCGAGCTCAGCGTCGCCTCCCCCAGCAGGTCCACCGACGTCGTCACGCCTTCACTCCAAAGGGAACGCAGGACCTTCTCGGCATCGCCTGGCTGCTCGGCGACGATGAAGCGATGCGCGACGTGCCGCACGCCTGCCGCAGCCGCGCGTCCAAGTGCCGCGCGAGCTGCCTTCGAGCTGCCCATGCGCATGGCGGCATCGAGGGGCAGCGGGCGCTCGTGAAGCTCACCCAGAAAGCCGATGAGATGCGCGGCGAGATCGGCAGGTGAGCGGCAAGCCGGCGCCACGTCCACGAAGCGGAGCAGCGCCGTGCGCAGCTCCGCGTCCTGCGAAGCGCGCTCCAGCGCCCGCTTGTCGATCGCCCGCACCGGACTGTGGACGCTGGAGTCGGCGCTGGTCAGCAGGCGGCTGCCAACCTCCAGGATCTCGCGCTCGGCGGGCGACTGCATCGGTGCTCCTTCGTCACCTCCACCTTACCCACGCGCGATCGCGGCGCCCCGGGCACCTGAAGTTCGGTCGCCTCGCGGCGCCAGAAGGCGATCGGCCGTCGCGATCAGAAGCGCTCGAGCACGCGGGCGATCGCGCGCGTCCCGAACTCGATCGCCTCGACTGGAACCCGCTCGTTCTCGGCGTGGATAAGGCGCATGAAGTGAAGCTCGGCCGGCAGGGGCATGGGCAGGAAGCCGTATGTCTGGATACCCAGCCGCGCGAAGAAGCGTCCGTCGGTCGCCGCAGGCAGCAGCATCGGCACGGGCCGGGCGCTCGGATCGAGCTCCCGCAGCGCGCCCGCCAGCGTGTCGAACATCCCCAGGTCGGGAACCGCCGTGATCGGGTCGTGCCGAATGACCTCGAGCTCGAGCTCCACGCCGCTGAGCGCACGCAGCTCTGCGAAGAGCTCCTCTGGGCCGAAGCCGGGCAGCAGCCGGCAGTCGAGCTGCACCGACGCCTCGCCGGGAACGACGTTGATCTTCTCTCCCGCGGCGATGATGTTGGCGTTGGCGGTGTTGTGCAGGAGCGGGTCGAAGAAGCTGGCGCGCTCGCCGAGCAGGTCGAGGAGGCGGTCGCTGAGCGCGGGCTGGAGCAGGCCGCGCAGCGACAGCGCCGTCGCAGCTGGCAGCTCCGCGGCGATCGCCTCGACCATCGAGCACACGACGGGCGTGACGTGCACCGGCAGGCGCCGCCGGTCCAGTCGGGTGAGCAGCCGTCCGAGCTTGCCGCTCGCGCCACCCCGGACCGCGAGCGAGCCGTGCCCGGCCGCGCCGCGGATGCGCGCGAGCGTCCAACAGACCTGCTTCTCGGCGACCATGATCGGGTAGAAGCGCCTGCCGGCCAGATTCATCGTGAAACCGCCGAACTCACCGAGCGCGTAGCGCACGCCGCTGAAGAGGTCTGGATGCGCCGTGACGAGGTAGTTCGCGCCGAGGTCGCTTCCGGCCTCCTCGTCCGAGAGCAGGCAGAGGATCACATCACCGGGCGGCGCCGGCCCGGCGGCCGCGACGCGCATGAAGGCGGCGAGCATCATCGCGACGCCGCCCTTCATGTCCAACGCGCCGCGCCCCCAGAGGTAGCCGCCCACGAGCTCGCCGGCGAACGGCGGGTGCTCCCACTCTCCGCGGGCGGCGACGACATCTACGTGGCCCTGAAGCAGTAGCGGCGGGCGCTCGCCCCGTCCGCTCAAGCGCGCGATCAGGTTGGGGCGCTCGGGCTCCTTGGCGAGGATGCGAAGCTCCACGCCGAGCCGTTCGAGCAGCCCCTGGGCCCACGCGATGCACTCGCGCTCGCCTCCGGGCGGGTTGGTCGTGTCGAAGCGGAGCAGCTGCGCGAGCAGCTCGGCGGGCCGGTCGTGGAGCTGCTCGCAAGCCATCGCCGCAGTGTGGCACCACCGCCCGCGCGCCGCTCATGGCCGGCGAGCTGTAGGGTCCGCCAGCGCCCATGCGGATCCACGCCCTCAGGACGGGGAGCGTTCGCCTCAAACACGCGTTCCTGTATCCGCACCGCGGCGTGCGGCGCCAGCTCGACCTGTTCCTGCCGGGGCCATGGTCGGATCCGATGCCGATCCACTGCTGGGCGGTCGAGCACGAGCGACGGCTGCTGCTGATCGACACCGGCGAGAGCGTCGCCGCCCGGAACGTGCCCTTTGCGCGCTTCGAAGTCGAGCCCGAGCAGGAGCTGCCCGGCGCGCTTGCCGCGGCGGGGCTCTCGCTCGAGGACGTCAGCGAGGTAGTGCTCACGCATCATCACGGCGACCACGTCGACGGCCTGACCCACGTGCGTGCGCCCGCGCGCATCAGCGAGGCAGAGCTTCGTTTCATCGCGATGCGGTTTCCACGCTTCATGCGCCGCGTGCTGCGCCAGCCGCTTCCGGCCGCCTTCGCGCCGCAGCCACTTTCGTTGGATGGTCCACCGTTCGGCGCCTTCGCTCGCAGCGCCCCGCTGAGCGAGGACAGGCGCGTGGTCGCGGTCCCGACGAGCGGACACACGCCAGGACACATCTCGGTGATCTGCGTCGACGACGAGGGCCGGCACGTGATGCTCGCGGGCGACGCGACCGACTCGCTCGAGCAGCTGCACGCACGCCGCGCCGACGCGATCGCCCCGGACCCCGGCGTGTACGTGCAGACGCTCGAGACGATCCTGGCGCACTGCGCCCAGCATCCAACCGTGTACCTGCCTTCGCACGATCCCGAGTCCGCGCAACGGCTGGCGGCCTCGGTCACCGTCGGCTGAGCTTCCGACGAATTTCTAATACGGCGTCCAGGGCGCCTTCAGGACGGACCGCGATCGTGGCCAGACCTCGACAACGAGGCACAGACCAACGAGACGAAAGAGACGATGACCATGAAACCAATACGCGTAGGCATGATGAGTGCCGTCATCGCAGGGTCGCTGCTCGCCGGCGGCGCGCTCGGCGCCACTGTGTTCGGTGCGGCGTCAAGCGGTGCGGCGACGAACAGCTCGCCGACGACGACGTCCGCCACTCAATCAGCCCCGTCGGCTCCCGCAGGCGCCCCGGGCGCACCGCCGGGCGGCAAGTTCAAACCGAACGAGAACAAAGCGCACGAGGCTGCGGAGAGCGCGCAGCGTGAGGCCGAAGAGAACGAAGGGAAGTTCCCCACGACGTCCCCGTGAGGACCCTCTCCTCGCTCCCGGACGGGCCGAGCTCGGCTCGGCCCGTCCACGTCGGCGATTGGAGTGACCTCTCAGAACCCCCGCGGGCGATCAGCCCTGAGACGAGAAAGCTCACTCCTCTCAGCTGTAGAACCGCGTAATGCCCCCGGGATGCCGGTATGTGCTCGTGATCTTGACGCCTCGGCCAGCCAGCGGATGCGGCAGAATTCGGTGCGATATGGACGGTATTGGGCAGCGGAATTGGGCTGCTGCCCAAAGATCGCTGCCCCCTGCGCTAGCCTGCCGTCCGTGTTGCGCAGGCTGAGCGGCAGGTTTCTCGCGGCGCTTGCCCTCAGCACCGTCATCGCAACCTCGGCGGTTCTCAGCTCCGATGCCGATCTGCGAATCGATCAGGGCGCCGTGCACTTCCTCGGACACGCCGATTCCGCCTTTGACCAATTCACCGCCAGGCGAGCCCCCGCCTACGGAGCTTTCCTGCGCCGTCACATGTGGCGCATGGTCGTCTCCACGCCGTACTTCGACAACAAGACGCGCTGGTATCCCAAAGGCTGGGCGTATGACGATGCCTACGCCATCTATCGAGGCTCGAGCCTAGCCGCACGACATCCGGAGTGGATTCTTCGCGATGGCGCGGGCAGCCCGCTCTATATCCCGTTCGCCTGCTCGAACGGCACTTGCGCCCAGTATGCGGCCGACATCTCCAACCCGGCATTCCGCAGGTACTGGATATCCGTCGCGCGTGCAGAGCTGCGCCACGGCTACGGTGGTCTGTTCATCGACGACGTCAACATGGAGTTGCGCGTGGGCGATGGGCAGGGTCGGGAAGTTGCGCCCATCGATCCTGCTACTCGGCACGCAATGAGCGACGAAGCGTGGCGAGGATACATGGCGAAATTCATGCAGGAGGTCCGCTCCGCGCTGCCTCACACGGAGATCGTTCACAACGCCATCTGGTTCGCTCACTCCCCGAGACGCACGGCCGATCCATTGATACGTCGAGAGATCACCGCGGCCAATTACATCAACCTCGAGCGCGGGGTCAACGACCGTGGACTGACTGGCGGCTCGGGCCCGAATTCGCTCAGCAGTTTCCTCTCCTACATCGATGCCGTGCACTCGCTGGGTAGGGGCGTCGTGTTGGATGGAAACGCAACGGACCGGCAGGGGACCGAATACTCGCTGGCCGCGTACTTCCTGATATCCGCTGGCAAGGATGCGGTTAGCTCGGGCGGAATGACCCCCGTACACTGGTGGACCGGCTACGACATCGACCTCGGCAAAGCTCTTGGCGTACGCAGACGGTGGAGCGGCATCCTGCGACGAGACTTTGTCGGCGGTACGGTGCTCGTCAACGAGCCCGGTGCGGTCAGCCGCACGGTCGAGCTTCCCGCGACGATGCGCGACCTCGATGGCCGAAACGTCAAGTCTGTGACCCTCGCGCCGGCGAGCGGCGCCGTGCTGAAACGTCGTTGAGCACGCCCAGGTAGCCCGATCAACTCCGCGGGACAATGCACAGCAGCGCATCCGCGGAGACTCGCCCCGCGACGGCGCGCAGCGACTACTGATGCCACGTTCTCGGAATGTGGGCGACAAGGCGCGGGGACACACGGGGAGTGATGTCCCCGCGCCTGTCCGGCGCGCAGGGAGGGAAGGAGCATGACCTGCGTGCTGCCCTGGACGGGAACCGGCGGGAAGCCCGCGACCGTCCAAGCTCTTCAAGACTTTCTGCGTTTGCCGAGCGCCGCGTTCGACGAGCCGAGTTCGTTCGCCACGTTGTCCGGGGCTGTTTAGCGGCCCGGGCCCCGGAGGCATCGCCCTGCGCCGCCATGCGACACAGCGCCAGCCAATACAAGACGACGAGGAGCCAGGCAGTTGGGATCAGGATGAAGAGCACGCGATCCAGATGCCTCCACTCCCTGCTCGAACGTCCTCGTTAGGTCCGCGCGTGACTCCCACCTCGTTTCCGCTTCTGACGAGTGGCTGCACGGATCAGGGCGTGGCGGCCGACGTGTGACCGCGAACTCGCTCCGCTGTTTGCGTTGTGATCCTTGCACAGCCAGTGGCCGCGCATCTGGAATCGCGTACATCATCCTAAGTCCAGACGCCGCACTCTGTCAAGCACGCGCGCCTCGCTTCTCGCCGTGCGCCGGGGCCGCCCACGCGAGGCCAATAGCGCCATCCTGCTCGGACTCTGCCGTGAGCAGGGGCATTCCTGGCGGCGACCCTTGCGTCGAGTGCGGCCATGCATCTCCGTGCTCGCCTCTGAGTAGCCTGTGTTCCCATGCGTCGTGATGTTGCTGAGGTGGCTGCCGCGGCGCTCGTTGAAAGCTGGCGGTACCTCGAGGCAGCGATCCCGAACGGCTGGACTCGCGCCGGTCCTGGAGCAATCGCGATGGTGACCGGTGTAGCTATACCCACGCTGAACGGTGTACGGGTTGTCTCCGTGGACGCCCGTGCTGAGGTCGTCGCCGATCTGCTGGATCAAGTGGCCGCGACCGGGCTGCCGCACTGCCTGCAGGCCCGTCCGGGTGTGGCGGAGCAACTTCACGATCAGGCGGGCGCCCGAGGCATGAGGCTCGACGAGGACATTCCGCTCATGGTGCTGGATGACTCGAGCGGCCTCATTAGCGATGCGACCACCGATGCGCTGTTGATACGTGAGCTACGGTCGGCAGAGGCGCCCGCGCACGCTCGACTGGCGGCGGCTGGGTTCGAAGTGCCGGCGGAGCCGTTTCTCCAGCTGATGACCCCATCGGTCCTGGCCGCGCACGGAGTTCGCTGCTATCTCGGCGAAGTCGATCGTGAGCCGGTGACGACTGGCGTCGGGATAACCCTCGGGTCCTACGTGGGGATATTCAACATCGCGACGCCCCCGGCCCACCGCCGCCGCGGGTACGGTGCCGCCGTGACGGCCCGAGCCGTCGCCGACGGTGTGGCCGCCGGCGCGAATTGGGCGTGGCTGCAATCCAGCCGAGCCGGCTACCGCGTCTATGAGCGCCTTGGCTTCCGAACTATCGAGGATTGGAAGTGCTGGCTGTCAACCGCCTGACACCGTAGCTAAAGGAGGCTTGCGCTTTCGCGTCGATGCGAGCGCGTCGACGGACGGTGCGCACGCGCTTTTGCATCGGACGAGCTCGAGTCGTCTCAGCTCAAGCTCGCGACATGATCGCTTACGCGACGCAATGCGGAGGTGTCGCGCGTCGGTGCGCGCAGGGCTCGCGCTCGTTCAATCCACCACCGTGCCTCTCGCCCGCCGGTCCGCTCACTCTGTGCCGAGCGAGCGTACACCGTGGACGTCATTAGGCCTGATACTCAGGCCGATACCTCCGGGGCGTGCTCGAGCGCACGCTTCATGGTTGCGAGAGCATTCCACGCACAGGGAAAGCCGCCATAGACCGACACTTGGCGAAGAACCTCCCGGATCTCATCCTCGCTTGCGCCAAGCCTGCGTGCCGAACGCACATAGACCGCGAGTTGTAGCTGCTGATCCAGGCAGGCGAGCATCGCGACGGTGCACAGCGCACGCGTCTTTGGATCGAGCACGCCCCCGGAGTAGACCTGGCCGTAGACGAACTCGATGACATAGCGGTGCAGCTCGGGATCGAGTGCCTCGAGAAAGGCTTGACCGCGTTCGACGTTCTCGGCGCCGAGAAAGCGCCCCATCACCTTCTCACCGCTTTCTGCCATCGCCGCCCCCACGCTCGTTGAGGTACGCCTGTGGGTCGAAAGCGACCCGAATCCCGGTCGCCGCGAACTTGCCGGCCGGCTCGCCGTCAGCGAGCACCTCGGCCTCCGTCCAGACCAGTCGGCCTCCCGCGCGCACCACCTTGGCCTCAGCACGCAGGCGCTCGACCTTGGCGGCATCCACCGGTCTGATGAGGCGGGAGTAGATGTCGATCGTCGTGATCGCTTCGCGTTGAATCTCCTCGTCGCTGAGGGTCGTCGTCGTCGCCGCGGCCATCGCCGCGTCGGCAAGGGCCGTCGCCACACCACCCTGGATCACCCCCAAGGGATTGCCCAGCTCAGCGCGCGCGTCCATTTCATAGACAGCCTCGCCCCGTCCGAACTCCACCAGGTGCATATCAAGTGTCTCTGAGACAGGTGAGCGCAGCTCGCCCGCGCGGTTGCGCTCCATCATCTGGTCAACGAACGCATGTCCCATGCCTGGTCCTTTCGCTCGCTTCGACGAAGAGGGAGACCTACCCGTTACCGGACCGATCAATCGTGCATGTGAGCCTTTTGCGCTCTCGCAGAAGCCCGCCCAGGAAGGCCCGGAGCGCGCGCGCCGAGATCTGCGAGCGTCTCCGCGGCTCGTTGGCAATGGCACCCGAGGAGCTCACCGCTCTCCTCCAGCGGAGGAGCGGGTCGCACGTCGCTACGAGACTTCGGCTAGGAACTCGCCCACCGCATCGTGGGTGTCGCGCGGACGCTCGACCTGAGGCACGTGTCCGCAGTCGAGCTCGACATGACGAGCCCCCGGCAGCGCCGCGGTGACATGCCGCGCGAAGGCGACGGGGACAAGCCGGTCGCGTCGACCCCAGACGAACAGCGCATCGGCCTGCAGCTCGCGCAGGCGCGGCCAGAATCCGGCCTCGCCGTCGGGTTCCTCCAGGTAGATATGTCGCGCCGCGGCGTAGAAGGCCGCCCGACCGGCCGGCTTCAGATATGCGCGCAGGAACTCGTCGACGCCGGCCGCGCTCCAGCCTTCACCCGCGCTCGGGATGAGGCGGCGCACGATCGCCTCGACGACCGGCCGCGGCGCGAGCGGGACCAGTCCGAGCTCCGGGCGCGTGAGCCTGAGCAGCGGCGCCCATGGACGCTCGCGGCGCCATGCCAAGGAAGGACAGAGCAGAGCGAGACGGTCGACCCGGTCGGGATAGCGGAGTCCGACCTCCAGCGCGGCACGCCCCCCAAGGCTGTTGCCGATCAGATGCGCCCGGTCGAGCTGGAGTGCGTCGAGCAGGTCGCTTACGGCGCGGGCAAAGAAGCGAGCGTCGTAGCTCGCGCCGATCGGCTTGTCCGAGTCGCCGAAGCCTGGGAGGTCGATCGCGATCACGCGGAAGCGTCCACTCAGCGCAGCCACTGTGGGGATGAACGATCCCTTAGTGCCGCCGAGGCCATGGAGAGCCACGACCGGCTGGCCGCTCCCGGCCTCCATCATCGACAGCCGTGCGCGGCGAGTGGCGACCATCCGAAACCGCAGGCGCCCAGGAGCGGACAGCCCGCTCGTCGCGGCGAGAAACCCGACGCCGACGTGCAGGTTGCGCCGCACAGTCAGGCGACCCGCGCGGTAGGCGTCCATTCCGCCGCGGACGTCTTCGGCGATGGCTGTCCACGTCTGCGCGTCGGCGGCAAGCGTCGCGTCGGCGTCGCCCTCGGCTGGCGCCACGCACACGGTGCCGCCATCGATCACGACGTCCCAGGTATCGCTCCCGAGAACTGCGAGACGGACGCGCGCTCGGCCGCCCTCCGGCTCGAACGCCGCGTGGTCATAACGACCGGCCAGCCTCCGAAGCGCGCGCGGAGGCGAAGTCACGAGCGTTCCCGTCGCTCGACGGCGAGACGCCCGAATGTGGAGCCAATGTCGAGGAACAACGCGAAGGCCATCGGAAGGGGATCAGCCTTCCCTATTTTCCCTCCCTGCGGTCCCCTTTACACTCGGGAGACGGTCGTCTCCTCCATCCTCGGTCTCGCCGCCGCTCAGGACGATCCGCGAGCGCCTCGCGCGGCGTTCAGTGAACACCTGCTTCGCCAGAGCCAAGCAGGCGACTTACACATAGCTCCCATGGCTGCGCTTACGAGCCGGCAAGGTTTGCGGACCGGGCCACACGGGAAGACAACAAGCGAAGCAATGGTCGGCGGGCGACTCCACGACCCCGGCCGACTCGACTAGGAGTAACTGAAATGAATGCGAAAGCCGCGCCCGGCGCGGGGCCTCGACGACTGGTAGCTGAGGACGCGAAACCCGCCGCCAGCGG
>Ga0209690_1000020_pt1 | contig 75570 bp, 77 predicted proteins | sample GraSoiAngelo_150_FD_186164 | JGI IMG/M metagenome (GOLD analysis project Ga0209690, IMG submission 186164) | Grasslands soil microbial communities from the Angelo Coastal Reserve, California, USA - 14_1009_09_40cm (SPAdes) (version 2) | ecosystem: Environmental > Terrestrial > Soil > Grasslands ... | reverse complement strand
TGTGTCGCCGCCGGCTGGTGAGAAACCGTTGCTGCCGGTTGAGACGCTGTCGGGTAGTGGGAGGGTTGTGAAGTGGTTTCCGTTATCAGTTGATCTCCAGGCGAAGGTCCCTCCGCACTGTCGGTCGACGACGCAGAAGACGTTCTCGCTTGAGCCGTAGAAGTTGCCGCTAGGGTCGGCCCGTATGGCCGGTTCCCCTTCTGTGTTGGTGCATGTTCCGACGGTGTTGGGGCAGACGGTGCCTACGCTGTTTCCGACGACGAACGGGTTACCACCCAATTCGTAAGTTGTGAAGATGGATGTGCCATTGGTTTTGGCCGCAGATGCTGAGGTTAGGAGTCCCGAGGTAAGAACTAGCCCGCTGGTGAGAGTGAGCAGAAGTATTACAATTGTCCGAGTGTGATTTGAGAATCGACTTGGTATATCCATGGATAGGTCGCTGTGCCTGAGAGGTTATAATGAATGTTCCGCACGGCGAACATTTCGGAAATCGAGAATATCGAAACGCGATACAAGTCAGCTTGAATACATTGTAATAAATCAAGACGGGGTAAGAGTTCCCGTGGGATCCAAGGTCGCGGAATGTAATCCGCTATTGACTTCTGCTCCTGGAATCTGGTTGGCGATCTAATGACAGACCATCTGATGGAATTCACAAAACGTCCTTATTGAGCCGGACAATGGTTTCTGCCCTAGCTGCTTACTTTTCCAGGGCGAGTTGCAGAGTTTGGAGCTAGAACGGTTATTCTGGCAACCTTGCCATCGGCTATGACCGCTTTCACCTCTTCCCCGACAGCATCAAGGTCGACTGTTACGTCGTCGGCCAACCTGACAGTGGCGACAGCAGGTTCACCTGTCTCCTCGTCGTCCACCAGTATCTCCATCTTCTTCTTGGCAATGCGGATCAGCTTCCCCTGAATGAATGAAGCTTCCTTGAAATCCACTAGTACTATGTCACGTCTCCTAAAGGGCTCGATCAGGCTTAGAAGAGTCTGACCTCCGGAAGATAATAGTCGAGTTCAACCAGGCTGCGCTCGCCACGGTGACATCCAAAGGAGCTCCTTGTTGAGAGGGTCGCTGTGCAATCAGCTCTTTGCAGACAATGCGATCCATTCGAGCCTAATCTTTCCGTTCCCGTGCTCCATTCGACGAAGGCTCTAGCTAGCTTTTCGATACGCTGGAACTGGTACCGCAAGAAGGTCTTGACGCTCGATTCAGAATCTTCTATGGGGGTTGCTCGAATTCTTGGCGCCGCCGACAGGGTTCGAACCTGTGACCAACGGGTTGCTACAGTGGACCTTCCACTTTAACAGCTTCAGCCTCAGCCACGAGCCGAGTCCGCTGCTCTACCACTGAGCTCGCGCCCCCAAACCTCTGAGGGAACGGCGGCCCGCGTCTATAGCCGGCGGCAACCGACAACCGACAAGAGCCCGTTTATTAAAAGATAAGCAGAAACACTATCTGAGGATAACTCCATCCAACATGACTAGGACTCCCACGGAAATGAGCCAGAACCACACCGCCGCAGGACTATAACGGGAGTTACTTTGAGTCGGACCCAAGCCCATGGAACGCGCAACGAGCCCAAACGAAACTAGGAAAACGCCGAAGAGTGTCCAAATCATGTCCATTATTTTAGCCAGAGAACGCTGTCATTGAATCTAAGCCCAAGTCCGCATTCACGTATCCACTGGACTTCTAAAAGATTAAGAATTCGGAGTGTGCGAGCGGCTTTCTTGGAGGGCCCGTAGCTCAGCTAGGTTTTCTTCAGGTTGAAGAACTGAAAGAGCGGCAGGCTCATAGCCCGAGTTCGGGAGACCTGACGGTCCCCGGTTCGAATCCGGGCGGGCCCACCACATGCGTATGGCGAATTCTGGGGAATAAGGATTTACACGTCAGTTCTTGTGCAACTTGGTCTGGTGGTCGTTTCGAGTAAGTCACTCATTTCGTCTGCATGAGTTCGAAGGTGTCACGCACGGAGGATCCTACTATACTCGAACAGATTATTCGCAACACCGAGCGTGTAAAATGCATGTTCAAATTGTCTGATCATCGGGCACCCCTAGCTGCGCCCATAGCATCTTGCACCGAAGCCGTGTGCTACCCAGTTCTTATATCTGAGAAGGCGCATTATACAAGAATCGGGATGTCTTCAGACACTTTCGAGTCTATCACTCTAGCGGTCCTGATCACTGGCGCATTTACGCCGCAAGTGCATACGATTGGACTCATCAATCCCGGATTGTCTAGTGTCCATCGTCGAGGTTTGTGATAGCTAGGAGCGTGGCTGAGATGGGGACGCAGATGTTATTTAGAAAGACATTTGAACTCGCTGGACTTTCCGCACTTGTTTACGTAGATTCTTGGGTTTTTGCGCATCTTTCCGCTTCCCCATTGGTTCACACCTGTCCTGCAATTGGACCTTGCCGGCAAACGGCGGGGTTATCATCTCCGTTCTCCCTACTTGCTCTCATTCTCATTCCGATTACTTTCTTCGCAATTTTCATCGTCGCACGATCTTTGCTTGAGAGCATGGGAAAGATCAGCGCACCCGAACTAGTACCCAAGGACGCTTTACATTTGGAAAAAATGTTTGGAGGGGTCTTTGGGCTCCACGAAATGGTCGCTCCAATCGAAATAGTCTAGGGACATAAGGTCCTGTCCGCTGACAAGTGGGCTAGAACTCGAACATACCGATTGGTGAAAGGATTTCAAAGAGAATACGTTCCACACGACCCGTAGAAATGAATCCTTTTCGGAGAGGGACCTGAACCCATGCTGAGATGAGTCCGGGTGGGCCCACCACCCTATGTTGAAAACCGCTAGACCGGTGTTTCGAGTCGCTTTCGCACTACCAGATACCAGTCAGCGTCATGATGTGGGCTGAAGCCATTCTTTAGGTACATCGACAATGGGCCTGGAAAGTTGTAAGCAGCCGACTGCGGCTTCTTGACAGGATAAGCTTCAGCGAACTCTAATCCCTTTTGGGAAAACTTCTTGCAAGCCGCGTTCAGTAGCCGGGACGCGACTCCCTGGTTGCGATGAGAAGACGCCACTACGAAGCAGACGATTGAACCGACTCGCTCAGCCCTATCGGGACCGGGACCCATCAACCACTGGACTCCAGGGTAGCTGCTGCGAGAAGCCGCGTTACACCAGCCAACGGGCTTTCCATTATCGTAGGCGAGCAATCCGTGCATCCTATCCTCCTCGATGAGGCTTGAGGCCTCGCGACGACTCTCGGACTTTCCCTTGTTTTCGAAATGATACGCCGAACAGTAGCAGTCAGACCAGTCAGGATTGTCAGCGAAAGCGACCCTGTCAAAGAAGAGTAGGAAGTCGTCTCTCAGAGACGGCGTCAGTTCTTTGATGACCAGCTCTCTCATGGAAGAGCGTGATAGCGAGCTCTTCGATATCTGCTTTCCGCCCTTGATGTTGTCTCTTGCTGACTTACTCTTCGAGTTGCCAACCCCTGGCATTCGTCAGGAGGGAATTTCGTCATCAGAAGGTTTTTTCGTGAGGCTTCGAACACCGACTGAGCTCCTGTTGGACCGAGTAACAACGAAGTCTACGAGACTGGCAGTGGAGGTCGTCTGCGTACTCATCCTATTGATCGCGCCTCACTTCTTGTCGCAAGCGCAGGCAATCCCGTCGGCCGTTACACCTGTTCTTACCGGTCTCAACTTTCCTGTCTCCCTGAAGTTTGCACCTGACGGCCGAATTTTCTTCACAGAGAAAGACACCGGCAACATACGGATCATTCTTGAGAATGGAACGCTCCTAGCAACCCCCTTCGTGACCGTCTCACCTATCTTTACAGACGGCGAGGCCGGACTTCTGGGCATAGCCCTGGACCCATCCTTTTCCTCCAATGGCTACGTCTATGTCTACTATACGGATCGTGATCCTCAGAATTATACGCAGGGGCATGTTCGACGCTATACCGCAACCGGCAATACGGGCGGAGATCAAGTCAGTATCTTCAACGTGACGAGCTCTGCTCCGAACACAATCTACCATAACGGCGGTTACATCAAGTTCGGACCCGATGGCAGACTGTACGCGCAGGTCGGTGAATTTCATCAAAGCTCACAAGCGCAGAACCAGGGAACAATGGATGGAAAGATACTCCGGATGAACCCCGACGGTTCATTGCCCTCCGACAACCCATTTGCTGAGAGCCTTGTGTGGGCTTTGGGGATACGCAACGCGTTTGGCTTCGACTTCGACTCGTCAAATGGCAGGCTCATCGCCACCGAGGCGGGTCCTAGCAGCGATGACGAGATCAATATCATCGTCAAAGGCGGAAACTATGGCTGGCCGACATGCACGGGGCCTTGCAGTCCGCACAACCCAGCTTTCATCGACCCAATCGTAGACTTCAATCCGGTCGTTACTCCGACCGGAATTGCCACGGTAGAACCAAACGTCTACTACTTCGGTGAATGGAACACTGGCAACCTCGTTCGACTAAACCTCACCTCAACAGGATCAATCGTTTCCATGAGTCAAGTCTACACGCAGAGCGGGGGGATCATCGCCGTCGAAATGGGACCGGCCGGCAAACTCTACTACTCCTCACCTGACGGAATATACGTACTCAATACGCAGTTCCGCACACCCGAACCATCTTCTGTACCTAATCTAGTCCTAATTGCGATTGCAACAGTTGGAGCAACAACGGTGGCAACAACAGTAGTCTACCTTTTCATCCGCCGAAACAGACGTTCCGCCATCAACGATCTGAATCTGGGCGCCAAGAGAACTGAAATCGCATCCCCGAGGATTACCAGCAGGGTGGACAGATTCTGTTTTCTAGGCGTGACTGCATTGGGAGTCCAAGTCCTACGGAAAAGTAGAGGTATCCGTCCACGAAGTTGGCGTGTGATGAGACGAAGATGAAGTAGATGTAGTTCCATGGTAGTGGGAACGATGACGCGGGCGGGGTCCAGCCCATCGTAATCTGGGCCATGTCTCCAACCGGAATTATGATCGGAAGCTGTGAGCAGGTCAAGGATAGTATAGCTCCACACTGCACCTGGTGCCCAGAGGCAAGTTGCCATGACGGATTGCCGGCCAACGGGATGTTGGTCATGTAGGCTGAGACAAATTTCACCGGTATCGATCCAGTGTTCTCGACGTCAACCTCAACATTGCCAACGCAGATGCCTTGGGTCCCGCCCAAGATTACGTTGTATCCGGTGCCGCACCAGCCGTTGGTGCCGTATTTTGCAATGCCGTTCACGGTATTCGAGGCAATTACGACCACACCGTTTTGGTCAAGGTCAAGACTCCCTACCGTATTGCCGATTATCGAGCCCTGATCGGCGCTTTCAACCTCCAACCTCCCGGTAACATGATTCCCTACGAAAAAGGTCTGATGACCAACTTCGTTTTCAATCTGTCCAGTTACGGTTGAGTTAGTCATGGCAAACGAGCCCCGACCACCACCGTACATCGCCGAACAGCAACCGTCATGGGATATTGATAGGTTGCCGGAGGTGTTGAGTGAGCTCCCTGAAATGCTGGTGGCTTGCACGTTGTACAAGCCGGTCCATCCGTAGACGTTAGCGTTTCTCAGAGTGATGCTTTGTGAGTAGTTGCCGATTAGATCCCCGTTAATGGTTGCGCCTACCACTGTCAAGTTGGCGCCAGTCATCACAAACACGTTGTGAACTGATGCGGGTGCGGTAATCGTGCAGGCGCCGTTTATCGGGACGATGACGTCCCCGGAGTATGGTGACGTTATGGACCCGGTGCATGTCACGAATGGACTCGAAGGGGAACATCCTATGGGCGACGCCGTGCACGGATCCACTGTCTCGGGTATGGATTGGACAAATGTCGCAAATTGGCCTCTTACCGTCGTGAACTTTTCTGAGTATGCAGCCCCAGCATTATCTTGGCCCGTCTGAGATGTGAAGGTAGGCACCACCCAGACAAAGATGATGGTAGACATGATTATTACAATAACAACCATCATTACCTCTGCCATGATCGTGGCCATTCCCTTTCGTGAGCGGCGGAAAGAGGGGTGCATAGCCACTCAATAGCTATTACGTCACCGCGGGGCAAAAGGAACCTGTTACAATTGCTAGTGTCAGATTCGGACAGCCTTAGCGTCCAGTCATGGGCTAAGTCTCGTTATCCTCGATGTTTCGACCTCCTGATCTTGGATTTTGGGCTCCGGGAGGCAGATATCTTGGCCACACGATCAATCAACTGAGGATCATCGATTCGTTCACAGATTGATGGAAAAGCAGGTCCGGACCCATTCCAGGATACCTCGTCTGGCGAGGATATGTCTGGTTCTTTTGCTCGGAGAGTCGCGAGGTTGCGGAATAGAAGTGCGAGTTTGAAGTTGTCTTGCAGGACCATTGCGAGTCGGGCGGCGGATCGTGGCTGTACCTTCCAGTTTTCCGCCTTCGAAGGAACGGCTTCCAGATGCTTGTAGACTCCGAGAACAACGGCTGTTGACTTCTCTCCCCAGCCCTCAAGCCCAGGGTATCCGTCCGCGTCATCGCCTACTAGGGCGAGATAATCTGGAATGGAACCTGGGGGGACTCCGAACTTCTTCATCACACCTGCCTCGTTTCGAACATTTCGTGCACGACGATCCAGCTGAACAACACGGTCGTTGCGAACGCACTGGGCCAGGTCCTTGTCAGGGGTGCAGATGTAGATTCGGCCGACCTTCGCAAGCTTACTAAGAGAAGCGGCGGCACCGGCTAAAGCGTCATCAGCCTCCAGCTCGACCATAGGCCAGACGACAACTCCCATTGCTTTCAACGCCTCCTCGAGCAAAGGGAATTGTGCCAATAGTTGTGGATCAACACCGTCGCTAGTCTTGTAGCCCGGCCAGAGATCGTTCCGGAAGGATTCGATGACTTGGTCCGTCGCAACACCGATATGAGTGACCCCAGACTCGAGCATGCCAGCTATGCTGTTCAGCACTCCCCTAGTCGCCGCAACCTCCTCACCTTTATCGTTAGCATGGGTCGGAAGTGCGTAGAAGTGACGGAACAGTTCGTAGGTGCCGTCCACGAGGTAGATATCCACGGTAGAACAACTTCACCTCACCGGTAGAAATAGATGAGTCCCGAAATCGACAGATTTGTCTTCGGTTCCAATCAGGCTGTAGGAAATTCTGTTACTTGTTTTCGTCTTGGATTTCTTTCATGCGAAACGTGACAATTTTCTTCACTAGATCGTAGGGTATTGGCTTTTCCAGCGGGAATCGGAGCGAGCCTTTCTCTCCCTCATAAGGCGATAATTCCTTTCTGAAAGTTTCATTGCCCCTGGGTATGGAGTAGAATCCGATATGATTTTTCCACGCGCTGAAATACACCAACCTCTTCCCGTTCAGTTTGAATGTGGGCATGTCATAGCTAATAGATTGCACCGCTTCAGGCGCTGCCTCCTGTACTGTAGCCCTCAGCTTTTCCAAAACACTCTGAACGTTCTCCGGGAAAGATTCGATATATTCGTCGATCGTTTCGAATTTCTTAGCGGACACCATTTCTCGTTCACCGGTGGACTCTTCGATCTGTCCATATATTCCTTGAATGTTGCTCTAGCAATGGTGACTATGGCTTGAGGGGAATACCACACACAATAAAAGTTGAAAGGAAAGGGAATGAACTGATAGTTCATATTGCCTTGACCGAAAGACCAAGTTGGGACAGAACTGGCGTAATTCTAGCATCAGAGGGTTGGCAGGACATAGGATATGGGTTGAAGATGCAACTGACAATTGCCTCAACTAATGTCATACTTCAAAAGGAAAGAATCAAGTTGATACAGAAACCTGGAATCCTCAATCGTCTACGTGGAAAGAAGATACCAATGCTGGAGGATAAGTCATGAGAAGGATAATCTCTAGGAAAAATCGTATTTCCTGATAAAGCCCAAGATTGTCGTATAGAACTGGATTTTCGCTGCTAGAATGAGCCTTTCCGCAAATTGATGCCGTATTCGAGGTAGGCTTTCAGACAGAGGCCCATGTGAGTCCAGCCTTGGCAGTTCCCGTATGAGCCTTGCAGACCGCCCTCTGTGGGTCGCCATTTTCCCTCGACTATCTTCACGAGCGTTTCGTTCGCGTTCAAAGGTTCGAAACTCATCTCGACAACTGTATCGTATCCACCGGAGTCTGGTATTGATCCAGTTTTCAGGTCAAAGAGACCCTCGCTCGCCTCCCAAGAGAACCGAATTAGTTTGTTTCGCACAACCTTCTGTACCTTCACGGGGGCAGTTACAATCTTGTCGCCAACGTCATTGAATTTCCACAACACCATCTTTCCTTCATCGAGTGGTCCGTCAGATCCACCAGACGTGAAGTAGCTGCTAAGCTTCTTCGGGTTGTGAACGGCTTCAAAGACCTCGTTTACCGGTTTCTGGATTTTCGTCTGAACTGTGAAACTCAGATCCATGTTTTGCATCCTCCGACCCTGTCCCCTATATGTTATACATTCATAACACTTTGTTCGCTAAGCTATCGGCCGTGACATTAACCCTGACAACGGATCCCCGTGAGAGGGTAGCTTGACAATGCAAGACAAGTACGATCCGATCTTCAAAGCACTCGGCGACTCTCGACGGCGCGAAATACTTGACCTGCTCAAAGAGAGATCAAGAACCACGGGAGAGTTGGTCGAGCACTTCAGGCAACTGGATCGGTGTACTGTAATGCAGCATCTGAAGGTTCTTGAAAAAGCGGATCTCCTCATCGTGAAGCGTGAGGGACGTGTTCGCTGGAATTACATCAACCCGCTCCCCATTAAGGAGCTACATGACCGGTGGATCGGGAGTTATGCGGACGGCGCGGTCGATCTGCTAGCCCGCATGAAACGTGAAATCGAAGGATACTAGTTCGAGTCCGACCTAACAGCGGCAGAGCATACATACACCATAGTCTGGAATCTGTCGGCGATCGAAATTGACTCAGGCGAAGACCATAGCAAAGCCTAGCATTGTCAACCTAGACGAACTAGAGCAACAAGCAAAGCAGCAGCTTGACCAAGCCAGCTACGATTTCGTGGCCGGCGGTGCCGGGTCCGAGCAGACCCTTAGGGCTAACCGAGAAGCGTTCCAGAAAATAACAATCATGCCCCGGGTCCTTACCGGAATCAAAGAAGCAGATACTTCGACGATTCTTCTCGGGCAGCGATTATCGATGCCGATCTACATTACTCCTATGGCAAATCACGGCGTCGTTCACCCTTTGGCTGAAGTTGGAAGTGCACAGGGCGCGAAAAAGGCAGGCACACTTTTCGTCGCTCCGACGGGTGCTAGCAAGACCATGGAGGAAGTGGCGATAGCAATCAAGGACAGCCCCCGCTGGTTCCAGCTCTACTTCAACAAGGACCCTGGGGTTAACGAGCAACTGCTTCAGCGAGCTGAGAAAGCTGGCTACTCCGCGATCGTGTTGACAGTCGACTTGCCAGTGTTAGGCATCAGGGATCGTAATGTCAGAAACAGCTTCATGTTATCGAAAGATCTCGATCGATCAAATGTTCCATCCGAGCGATACGTTGCCGCGACGCGGAGCCTTCAGTCTCTCACTGCGGGTATCAAGGATGACCTCAGTTGGGACGACTACGAATGGACACGAGAGCACACTACTCTACCCGTCTTGATCAAGGGAATCCTCTCTCCCGAAGACGCTGAGGAGGCTGCAAGGCGCAAGGTCCCCGCGATTATCGTCTCGAACCACGGAGGAAGACAACTCGACACCGGGTTCGGAGCGATCGAGGCTCTAGGACCAATAGTAGAGAGAGTCAAAGGAAAAACAAGAGTACTATTCGATAGCGGAATCAGGAGGGGAACTGACGTCTTCAAAGCCCTCGCGATAGGTGCCGAAGCGGTCGGCGTGGGACGACCAGTATTGTGGGGCCTCGCTCTCTACGGAGCAGATGGGGTTGCTGCAGTCTTGGAGCATTTGCGTGCGGAACTGACAAATGTGATGAGGCTTGCGGGCGTATCACGACCTACTGACATAACTTCAGAATATGTAAAGGGGTTCAGCTGAAGAGCTTAGAATCGGCAAAGCAGCGTTGTAGTCGACATTCATGGCGTTCAAGAGTAGACCTCCACGATTTACGCGAACCGTTCATTTTCCTCTAGGAAAACGTAGCCTTGGATTCGTACTCTGGCTGTGGGTTTCCGGCGTATCGGTGAGGACAACTGCTCAGTAACATCATGTCCATGTGGTAGCTGACAGGCGGTTTGGTTCTGACGAAGAATCTTTGGCAATTGCTACGCGTTTACCGGGCAATGATCTAGACCCTCTCTCATCCACAACCGCAAACAATGGTCTGATCGGCCGAATCGTTCAAGCCAGCCCCGTAGTCGAGCGAGCGCTGACTCAAAACGAGATCAACTTCCTCCAAAGCATCCTCAAGAAGGGAGCAGTTCCAATCCTTCGAGTCTTAGGCGCGCTCACTGGGTTCAGTGCCATCATTCTTGTGATTGCCGCGGCGACTGGCCAGCCTGTGGACCCGGGAACGTACACTCCCCTAGTCATGATAACTGGAATCCTCGGCATGGCGTTTGGCGGCGCCTCCCAAAGCATACGATATCCTGTTAGAAAGGCCCTCGCAAAAGGGACTGCTCGCGAGGTCTACGGCGTCCCCGAAATAGGAACAGCAAGTTCGAGATCTGTCCCAGTCAACCTTGCAGGTCTCTCCTTCGCTTTGAGGCCGAGCCAGCTCGCACATCTTCTTCCCGGCCGGATGAACAAAATTGCTTTCACGGAAGCCGGACCTTCTACGCGGAAAGGCTCGAAGAACGGACCATCGACAGCACTAGTGCTAGAATGGAACGGAAACACCGTTGCCAGGCGCGAGACACTACAGCTGCTCACCACTGGGCCTGTGACAAGGCCAAGGAACCGGGGAAAGTAGCGTTGCACCGACTCCTCTCGCGCACTCTACAGCTTACTGCGGCAATGGTCCTTGTCGCATCAGTTATCGTCGTAGTGCCTGCACACGCATCAGCAGATGTTGCGTTGAACACGTACACTGCTCCGGATGGAAGCAAGCAGTTCATTTCGGATGGTGACTCAATGCCAATCGGATCTACCTTACAAATCGGCGTGTTCGTAAGCTTGGATTCTTGCGACCCGGTCACGGTCTCCTGGGGCGATGGAGCCTCAGGTTCTAGGAATTATGGTGGTTCCCTAGCGGAGAACTGGCAGCACACTTACAATTCCTCAGGCACCTTCACTATCAGCGCATCGGAGCCCTGTGGCAGCGGCACAGGCCAAACTCGAACCATCAACGTAGCGAGTAGTGGAGGACTGTTCGGAGGGGCGGTCTCTTTGACACGTCAGGGTCACAGTTCATCCCCACAATCTTCGGTCTCATTTTCGGATTCATAGGACTAGTCCTAGCGCTTGCCAACCCCCGAATCCCGGTTTCGGCCCAGTTTTGATTTCGACAAGCAAATCCATCAGGGTTCAGGTTCACCGTTCACTCCGACACTCATTACTCCGACAGCGATTACTCCAACAGAGATCAATCCTGTACAGGTGGATCCAAGACTGATCATTCCCAGAATGGTAACCCCAACAGAGGTAGTTCCGACGCCGATTATTCCGACCGGCATTGACCCCTCGATGACCACGCTGCCAAGCATGGTCGCCAATCTCGTATCATACTCGGACATTCCAACGGGAGCCCCTCGACAAGATGATCCACGGATCAAAATGGATCCTGGCAGAGCAACAGACCTCAACCAGCTAGTAGCATGTCCAACGTGCGGTGGCCGGCTGGGCTACGTGGCAGGCGGATGGTTTTGCCTCAACCCTGCATGCCCCTTGCGGCAACTATGATCTGATCCAATAGATCAAGTACGGTCTTGGGCTCGGAAATGGTTTGCAAAAAATGGACTAGTTGTGCGGTCGGATATGTTGGTTGTCTCTTGCTTACCGGGCCTAGTCCGTGTCTGCCGTGTTCTCGTTAGCATCGTCGACGTCAGCGTGGGTCATTGAATTATCCTCTGAAGTACCGTTGTCATCATGATCCTGATGGTTCTGATCCTGATGGTCATCATCATGGCCTGTAAGTGTATTGCTTGAGGAGGTATCCATAGCGTGAAGGATGGCTACCGTTGGAATCAGGACTGCTGCGGCGACTAGAAGGATTAGGGCTATCTTCTTCGAATCTCTCCACCTCTGAGGCAATGCCTCATCAGACATGTAGTCAACAGATAAGCCAACAATTCTGAACACAACGTCCGCGTGATCTTCTAGTCCTGAAGGTCTAACTAATGCTCTGGCTCTATTGTGATTATCCAAGAGAGACGCGAAGTCATTTGCATCGTTGAGAAACTTCGATCCGAAGAACCATCATCAGCTCTTGAAGTTTCATAGGGATAGTGTCGTTGCCTTCCCAGCCCTCGCAGACATCGAGCACTTTCTTTGACGAACCCTGGGGCCAACCAGATGTATTCCAGTCCCAGCATTGCTTTCGACTGTCAATTGTTTGCAAACACTGATTTAGACTGGTAAGCTCCCAGAGACTATTCTAGGCTAAACCGTATCGAGCATCGCCTATTATTCAATCAACCTTTGATACTCCTCCATTACACGCGGACGCTGATCGAATGCCATTCGCCAGGAACCACGTATGTGCGGAAGTGAGGATCTCTTACAAGGCGTGTCAGATAGGACTGGATCGCTGGCTTTCCCGGCAACCTTCCACCCCAGCCGCCAAAGAGTGGGTTAAGATTCGCGGTTACAATAATGCTGCCGGGAAGCGTGAGACGACGGAGGTGTGGAATGTAGCTCGGGTATTCGCGCCAGTCACCGTCCAGAAACACGACATCATAGCGACCCTTCAGCTGGGGAAGGACGCTTTGTCCCCGGCCGCGGAGGACGCGGATGCGTCTGGAGAGGCCTCGTTGCAGGAAAGCCTGTTCGGCAAGTTCTGCATGATGCGGGTCTCCTTCAATAGTGTCCACGTGGCAGTCAGGTCCTCCCGCGGAAGCCATCACAGCAGCCGTGTACCCGTGACCACAACCAACCTCCAACATTCGTCGCGCATGCGTTAGTGAAGCAAGCACCGTCCACAGAGGCGCCTGCAAAGGGTCGCTGGGGAACATGTCACAACCCCGCCCGTGCTTACGGCGATGCTGGTTCGACAGTTGGTAAAGGTCTAGATGAACGTCAGCCCGGCCATCATAGATTTCTGCGAGCAGCTGTTTGACGCTTTTCCTCAAGATCCAATCGAGCCTCTGATCAATCTCGGACTATTAGTGCAAAAATATTATGGCCTAATTTCGACGCGAAGTTTCGTCCTAGTTTTTCAACTAGGTCTCGCTTAGGTTTCATCTAACTCCTGTATGCAACTACCCGGATCACACGTCCGCGCCGCAATTGGGACACTTGGTAGCGCCACCGGGGATTCGCGAACCACAATAATTGCAGAAAACCATGCCTGTAGCGCCCGCAGGAATCCCTCTGAGGCTCATCGAGCTGTGAACGATCAGGTTGGGCTCCTTCACGTGTTTGAAAGCGATCCATCTGCCCTCCCTCGAATCGAAATACACATTCCCAACACCACGGAACCTCCCTAGTCTCGATTGTTCCATGCGGACACTTGACAAATCTGGAACCAACAGAGTGGAGTTGTGCGCAATTATTCGACGATTGGTCAGATAGTATTTCCTTTCTTTGTCAACAATGAGGCTCACAAGACTCGCGACGAGAAATCCGAAGAAGAGGATAGTTGAAGCTGCGTCTACCGCATCTCCTAGCGATGCCCCGTTGATGTTCAAGATCCCGAAGAGGGACATGAAAGCCAAGAATGGGTATCGAAGATGGTAGGCCGGTCTCCCTTTCCAGATGAGTTCCTCACCTGACTCTAGTTCCATCCGAATCAGCTGCTCTCGTTGGAGACCGAACGCGGAGGGTAGAAGTTGGTTGGAATGAATTTATACTGTTACCCGGATCTTGTCGCCTGACTTCGTTTTGCTGCGACTCTTGAGACTACTTTTTTGCGTAAATAGGGTAGTCCGGCAAACTATTAGCGCAGAGTGAAAACAAGACAGCAGAAATGCTCAAGGATTGACTCGAACGGATCAAATCCATTTCTCGAAACGTCGCATTGTCCTTTCTCTCGATCTTGACACGTGCGAGGAATAAATCGCGGATCGTGGCGAAGATGTTAACTATGTAAAATGGTCATATTGGCAATTTCCGGCAAGACTATTTCTTGAAATCAGGTATGCCCACTATGTTCGAGGAAGAAGCTAAGGCGCGATGCCCAGATTGTAGTCAGTCGCTCACATTCATCCGAACAAAGTCGCACCAGAAAAGATGGTACTGTTATGCCTGCGAGAAATATGTCGACCGTATAGCCGAGCCCACAATGGTGAAAGATGCGCATGCCAGAATAGAAGCGATAACTGGCCTCCAGGTGATTGACTCCCATGGGATGATCGTTGGACGGGTCCGCAAAGCCATCTCAAACGATACCGGTGACGTCAGATCACTTGTCCTATCAGTTGATAAGGAACAATTCAAGTCTCTCCTGGACGAGAGAGATCTGCCGCGCGAGTTCGAGCTAGGACACGAGAAAATCGCAACAGTCGGAGATGTTGTAATCCTATCTGATGTATTCTCGCCGAGCGCGCTCGCACCACCCAAACCGCCGGAGGAGACCTCGAACATAGGCAAATGCTCGAGATGCAATGCTCCGCTTATCGCAGGCGCAAAACATTGCATCAAGTGTGGGGCATTGTTGACCTCTGCTTCCTGCGTATCATGCGGAACACTGAACCCAACTGAAGCCAGGTACTGCAAGAACTGCGGCAACAAGCTGACCTAATTTTGAATCGAATTTATCCCTAACAAGTCTGATTGCCACGGGTCAAGTTTGTTGACAGCCTAAATAGTCGACGACTGGTTCGAGCAGTTTCCGGCAGGGACCAGAGTCTATGTCAGACATTAACGAAGATCTATGGTTGGACCTTGACCTTGCGGCGTCAAATGTGAATCGGGCGGGAACAGTTCTCGGGTCAACCATAGCTGTCTTTACCTTCCTTCTTTTCTTCCTCTATCCTCGCTATTCCTCGGGGCAGATCGACCCTATTCTCTTCCAGATTACTCTGACAACTGTAGTGCTGACCATTCTTTCGTTCAGCTTATGCATCCTGTTCTGTTACCGGATCGGCGTATTGAAAATGGGCATAGTCGAGAAGCGTACAAGTATGCGGGTGGGGACCTTATTTTGGGTTATTGGCACACTTTTCTTGGTATTAGAGCCAGCTTTGATATTGTTCACGATCGGACTTCAGGTTGTAGGCGTTGTAGCGTTGGTAGCGTGGCTCTTGTACACTTTCTTCACATTGCGTGATGCCAGGAGGTATCAGGCGTATCACAAACGGCTGAAGGCCTGAGATTTATCCAGTGGCAATCTTGGAGAAGAATATGGAATAACACGCTTGCGTTTAGGCTCACGCCTTTCGCCCTTCGGCACCTAGACGATACAGAAGTGGTTCCCTCGCGTGACACTTTTTTGAGAAGAGAATGTCTAACGTGATTCAGGAGAAGAGGCTGGCTCTACTTCATAGGGTCATGATTCCGGACGAGGAATATCCGAAAGAGTACGCGGTACTGGTTACAGATAGCAAGTCGATCTTTATTCTTCAGAAAAAGACGAGAGGCAACTTCTGGCTTCGTCGCGAGATGAGGTATGGAACCGCTCTAATCACCGACGTCGTGCCAAAGACTCTCGAAGACTATCAACGAACCAGCTTGGAGTCACTCACGGCTGATGGTGCTAACATCACTATCCCCCATGAAGCGGTTATCTCGCTAGCGCTGAAGAAGGAAGTGCAGAAACCTCGTGCATACGACTTTTTCGTCCGCCTGACAATGAGAATGCAAGGAGAAGAATTCCAAGTATACTACTTCGAGATGATCTACCGGCAGACCCAGAACCATGAGACCAAGATCATGTTCTACATGGTGCCCTTAGGTGCGTATTTCAAGCCTAGAAGGCAAACCCAGACCAGGGAAACGATCCTCCGGGAATATGCCATGGAAACACTAGAAATTTTCCGGAAGCTCCTTTCGGCGCGAATCATATCCTCGTAGCTTGGATATGGTGCTATCATCCAAATCTTCTCGGCCGTGATTTCCATCATAAACCGCTCAGATCGTCCAGATCTTCCTCACCGGTTTCGCCAACTCGTTTAGCCAGTCTTGTCCGGTCCTGTCTGTAGTTAACTATCAACCAGGCGATACTCAACCCGAGTCCGGCTGTACCAAAAGCTAAGAGCGCCACTGGAGAGAAGTAGAGGGAGAGCGTCTCATGAAAGTCAGTTCTGAAACTGGGATCATTTTCATACGTATAGACCACACAGAAGAGAAGGAAGATAATGAGGAGGGTTTGCAAGTATGCGAGTCTCATCGAACGTTCCGCCTTGTCCCGTTTCCCGGTGGCCGCCCCGGCCAGCGTGCGCGAATTTTTCGGTTCGTCGATAGGGCTGAAGATTGCATCAAGGCCTCTCTGTTTGCGGCGCTTTTTAGCCCTGATATTTTTCGCCATAGTACAAGCCTCTTGATGCTGGAGTTGGCTACCCCTCTTTGAGGTCATCGCAAGTACCCCAAATCACGTACGTTCCCAATGACTGATTCCAGCCCAGTGAGTAAGGCGGGCCTAGGAGGCGGATTCTAGAGCCAGCTGACGAAGACATCTGAACCTTGCGGCTGACTAAAGACCCCATCAACACAATAGTCGTACGAGGACCCAGGCGAAGGTGTCCCAGATATCAAGACCTGCTGACCTGTTGACGAAGGTGGGCTCGCGGAGAGAAATAACACGTATCCTCCCATGATCGAGGCACAGTCTACACTTATTGTTGATCCGTCGCTGACAAGGTAGAGATTGTAGGCGGAGTATCCGGCGGGAGATCCTGTGAGTTCGGAGCCTCCTTGGAGCTGGGAAACAACCGCGCTGGTAGAGCATTTTCCAGTTGCCTGCCCAGCAGGCGTTGAGCATGTCACCGGAGGCCCACCTTCTGAACACTGGAAGATCGCGGAGAAAGCGGTGGTTGAGAAGCTGCTGGGGTTTGGAGAGATTGAGGGATTCGAACAGTTTGATGACAAAGTTCCCGCAAAAGGTGCCGTGGTGCTCGGGGCGCTCAACTTGTGGTAGAATAGCTCGGATGCCGCATAGACGGTCACCGCTGAAAACAGCACCGCGAGAATGATCGGTGCGGCGTATCTCTTACGAATTCTCAAGGCGCAATTTCACGTGCCCTTGTTCTACTAGAAAAGCCTCCCGTCCACCTTCAACCACTACCGAACACTCTTGACTGCATCGGGAAAATCATTCTCACTGAGAAACTATTCGACGCGAATCATGCTCCTCTGAGAGGGGAAGCCTTCGGGGAAGAACTATCTCTGGGGCTTCTTGAGCGAATCTTTCTCGGCAAGAGCTGGAATATCACGACTCCCAATAACCCGGCTAAGACCAGCACCGCGTTGTAGCTCAGAAGATAGCTTCCTAGAGCGAAGTTGGCCTGGATCCAGTTCTGCATGTTGACATTTGACGCGTACTCTCGTACAAGTCCGCTATAGATCATAATCAGTATCACCGCTTCGACAAGCGCAATCGAAAGCGCTTTTGAAACGGGGCCATATCGCGATTTTCCGACTGCCCTTACACCTGGAAGAGTTCCTAGATCCGGCGATGATCCTGGGGCCGCGTTCTTTTGTCCAACAAGCGCCTCCAGTTCGTAAAGGGCCGACTCGATCCGATTGCGAGCCCGCCAGGTTCTTCGCATGGCAAAATAGTATGTGCAAAGGCTGACTCCACCGATCAGCATAGGTATGGATAGCGGCAGGAGAACAGCGGAGACCGATGAATCCCAGAGGATGAGGTTACCGAGTCCGAAGCCGCCAAGAGCTCGGGTAGAATACGCCCACGCCGCAGTGCCGATTCCGATGGCGATCAATCCAAGAGCAACTTGGACTCGTCCCTTCCAGCCCGCGTCTGCCGTAAAGACTGCCTGAACACCCTTCTGCGCCGTCCTCCGTCGTGTCTTAACGCCGTTGGCCAAAGGCGAATCAGTCCGCAGTGGATCCAAGCTTGGTTAGAACAGTGTCCGCTAGCGATCCTTCGAGTAGTTCCTTTGTGAGGCGCCGGTACTCTTCCGAGGCAGCGTTTCTGGGGCTGTAGATTATTCCGGGTATTCCTTTGCTGGGAGCTTCTGCCATCCGGATGGATCGTGGGATGACGATCTTGAGTATATGGTCGCCAAACGAAGTTCTGAGTTGTTGGACGATCTTCTTCGACAGTCCTGTTCTCTTGTCGAATAGCGTGAGTAATATTCGATAGTCGAATTCTGTTTTCGCTCGGGATTTCACAATTCGCATAAACTTCAACAGTGTGGGTAGTCCGTCCATTGACAAGAATTCAGATTGTACCGGCACGACCATCAAGTCGCACGCGACAATCGCGTTTACCGTTAAAATTCCAATGTTGGGTGGACAATCGATCAGGATCGCGTCGTACTTCCGTCTGGCGACGGCGAGGGCCTCCCTCAGGACGAATTCGCGGCCAGGGATAGAGGATAGTTCGACCTCTGCTCCCGCAAGGTCCAGATTACTAGGGACAAGGGTGAGATTCTCGACCTTGGTCCCAAGCATTACCTCTTCGATTTTTCTCGACTGAGCGAGTGCATCGTATACGGTATAGAGAAGTTTGGACTTTTGGAAGCCTAGGCTGACTGTGGCGCTTCCTTGTGGATCGAGATCCACGAGCAGGACTCGTCTTCCAAGTTGTGCTAGCGCGGTGGCGAGATTGACCGCGGTTGTGGTCTTGCCGGTTCCTCCTTTGTTGTTTGCGAAGCTCAGGATCATGGTCGAGAAATGCCCGTAGCCCCAAAGTTTGGTAAGAAATTCATTCGCAGATCGAGGTGAACTGGGCCTCATCCTCGAGCTGTGATTAGGCAGGAAAATGATCGGTGCTTCCAGACTTTCCGAGAGTTGCCAGCGACACTATATTACCGGTATCGTGAGGTGAGTTCGCATGTTGTTAGATAGTAGTGGAGTGAGAGTCGTGATGCCTGGCCCAGTTTCCACTTCTTGGTACAAGAAGGGGGAGATGATGAGTGCAAGATTCACACTTCCATGTAAATCGCGAATTATCTGTGAAAACTTGAACCGGCTAGCGTTTTCGATGCTATCCCCCTGAAACCCCTGGCCTGAGTTCTAGGCAGAATTTCCCGTTGTTAAACGAAGTCTTAATCAGAAGACAGTCTGTTTTCCGATTTTATGAACCGCGAAAACATTCCTCCGCAGCTATCCTCTGCAAAGAAAGAAGCTGCTACGCGCTTCTTGACCGACAGCGCTAGAGCCGCCTACTCGACTCGAGCCGTTTCCTACCAGCTCGACCTCAACATCGTCGGAGTGGGAATCGGCAAGAAGATCAAAGGAGGACAGCCGACAGGCACAGACGCGGTTCGGGTATATGTTAACAGAAAATTTCCCAAAGCCCAGATTCCCCAACCGCAGCTGGTACCCGCGGCAATACGGGGCGTCCCTACGGATGTAGTTGAGACCGGCCGGTTCAGAGCCTTCACCATGCCACCTGCACCAACTCCTCGAGATCGCTTCCGGCCTATCAGACCAGGCAGTTCCATCGGTCCTCCCCCGATCGGAAACATGGTTGAGGCGGGGACCCTCGGCGCGATAGTAAAGAGTGGAGGGGCGCAGTACATCCTGAGCAACAACCACGTTCTGGCCAACGAAGACAAGCTTCCAATTGGAACCTCGATTTTCCAACCTGCTCTTCTGGACAAGGGAAACCAGACAACCGACACAGTCGCAACCCTTTCCAAAACCGTCCCCCTTTCACCGAGGGGAAACAATAGCGTTGACTGTGCCATAGCAGCCATCGACAAGGCTGTCCCTGCAGACCCGACGTTCCTGGCGAAGGTTGGCAAGCTCGCAACCACCTTCCCGATCGACGCTACTGATGGGATGAAGGTCCACAAGGTCGGCCGGACGACAGGATACACGACCGGGTCCGTTCTGGACATCAGCGCAGACGTCAACATCCAATACGATATCGGGACTCTGACCTTCCAGGGACAGATCCTGATCGCCCCAGACCAAGGACAGATGTTCTCAGACGCAGGGGACTCCGGCTCGCTCATCGTTGACAGAGGCTTGGGCAGAGCGACCGGCTTACTCTTCGGCGGCTCGCCCAAATCAACCATCGCCAATCATGTCTCGGATGTTCTAACGGCGCTTCAGATCCAGCTTGCAGGATAGGTTCAAGTCAAAGACTGTTGAAGATCTTAGCCAGATTTGGCTCCGCCCAAGACTCCCTATGATCCCAGGGCCCTTAAACGAAAGGTATCCTCCCAAATACTAGAGCTCCCGGGAGTCAGCGGAATAGGAGTTCCAAAGGGTCGGCTTACAGTCTACTTAGAAGTGGACTCCCAGGACGTCCGTGATAGAGTTCGAGAAGTTCTGAAAGCGGTCTCACCCGAAGCAGACGTAGTTTTCATGGTTACAGGGAAGTTCTCTAAGCAGGACCCCGACTAGCATATGACTTCAGGCTCTGCTCAAACGAAAGGAATAGCTGAGACGTTTGCTGATCTAGCCCATGACCGTTGTTGCAAGTACAAGTCGAACGGCCTCACCGCTAGCAGCCAAGTTCTACTCGATTTCATCTCCAACAAGGGCTTGGTCGGAAAGACTGTTCTCGAGATCGGGTGTGGAACAGGCTTCTTCGCCTTGGAGACCCTCCGGCATGGAGCATCTTCCTGCCTGGGCGTGGATCTTTCGTCGGCGTCGATTCACGAAGCAAACGAGTTCGCCAAAGAGTCTGGCCTACAGGATCGCGCAAGGTTCGATGTTGCAGACGCGGCCACGACTCGCCAACCTGCCTCTGACGTCGTCGTGATGGACAAGGTCCTCTGCTGTTATCCTGACCTGGAAGCGCTTCTGAAGACCGCTTCAAATTCTTCCAGGGAGCTGTTGGGTTTTGTTGTCCCGCGAGACGAAGGGCTGATGAAGCCGGCGATGAGGATCGGAACAGCGTTGATCAATCTGGTTGAGAAGTTGAGGAAAACAGGTTTCCGGCTGTACCTTCATCCCCTGCGTTCGATCGATGAGCTTCTCGCCGGGAGCGGATTCCAGCAGGAAAACAAGGCGAAATCTCGATTCTGGCTGGTGTTCTTGTACAAGAGAAACAGACCAGACGCGCCTAGGCGAGAATAGACGAGACCTTGGACGTCAAACAAGCAGTCGTTCGGCTAAAGTCGATGGGCGATCCGAAAGCTGTCGAAAGAATGGCCCGGTTCGGGATCCAATCAAGCAATTCATTCGGTGTTTCTGTTCCCAAGCTCAGAACTCTTGCCCGAGAGGTTGGACGTGATCATCTACTGGCGTTGAAACTGTGGGAGACTGGGTTGCACGATGCGCGACTCCTAGCTTCGATGGTGGATGATCCTGAGCAGGTGACTATCGATCAAATGGACAAGTGGGTCGGCGACTTTGACTCATGGGATGTTGTCGATGGATCCTGTGGAAACCTGTTCGACAAGACCCCGTTTGCCGTTGTGAAAGCGAGGGAATGGTGCAAGCGTGAGGAGGAGTTCGTGAAGAGAGCGGGCTTCGTCTTGATGGCCGAGCTTGCAGTCCATGACAAGCATGCTAAGGACAAGCTGTTCCTAGATTTGCTACCACTCATAATCGCGGGAGCGTCTGACAAAAGAAATTTCGTCAAGAAAGCGGTCAACTGGTCTCTGAGACAGATTGGCAAGCGCAATCTCAAGCTCAACAGAGCCGCCGTGTCCACCGCTCTAAAGATCCAGAAGAATCAGTCGGGCGCTGCAAAGTGGGTTGCCTCAGACGCCCTGCGAGAGCTGAAAAGCCCACAAGTCATGAAAAGACTTCGGGAGAACAAGTAACCCCAACCTTCCCTGCAACCTCAATGTTGGCCGCATCCCCTAGACTGTCCTAGAAAAGCCGATCACAGTCTAGACGTAGCATGACGAAGGGAGGTCAGAGGAGTATACGAAACGCCTATGCCCCACGTTGCCCTCATTCTTCATGTGGGAGGGAATCCTTTCTCACATTGACGACTCGCAAATTCAGGACACAACTCCAATCTCTGCTGAGAAAGCTGCTCCCGGCGAATACTCGGCCAAGGAAAATGGCGTCTCAGCTACGGCGACGAATGAAGGACCCGCGTGTTGACTACCGCCTTTACGAGGAGGCATACCATCTCTACGCTGAGGCAAATCCTCCCGAGACGCCAAGAACGCGGAGGGACAAGCTGAGAATTGTCTTCTGGATTGTTGTAATCCTTCTCACTGGGGTTTTCAAGTTCTATTTCGCCTCGCAAGTACCCCTCTGTACCGAGTTTGGGTGCCCCTAAGCACCCCTACGACCACTCGGGATCTTATGCCCTTCGCCTAGCCCGGTATTCTGGAATGGTCATTACTACCGTGCCCATTTGGGGCGTTCACCGATAACCGGCAACGTACGTTCACCACCTGTACCTTCTCTCCAACATTTCTTTTTCCTTAACTTTTGTTTTTTTTAGTAACTATTTTTTTCTGCTAAGTATTATGTGACCCCCCGGGGGGGGGTCGTTTTTCCCGCGCCGCGCCCTTCGTGAAATCAACTCCGAAACCCGTTCACCGAACATAACCCGTCCCACGTCTCACCGTTCCCGAAGGGATCCACCCATTGCGCGCTGAGATCGCCGTTGCCTGTTACCCTCTTGGCCAGGGGGAGGTTACGATAGGAGCATTTGACGATACACACGCTCAACCACTATTGCCGACCTATCCTGGAGAAGCGCTGAGCACATGTTTCGGAAGCTAGTTAGGAACAAAAAGGCAATCGACACTATAATGGCCACGCTGCTAATGGTCGTTATCGTGGTGGCGGCGTCTGCCATGGTCTTCGTGTACGCTACTGGGCTGTTCGGAGCCCTGATGCGCGCACCGAATTTCCAGAGAGAAGCTCTCAGCCTGGAATTCTCCAACTTTGGACCGGTGAACCCCACCTACAACGTCACTCTGTACCTGAGAAACACCGGAAGCACACCGATCACCCTGACAAGCTACTACGTGAAAGACGCGAGCGGTAATCAGTACGCTAAGAACCCCTGGACCGGTCTGTCAGTTACCCCAACGGCGCTGGGACAGCCGCAGATCTTGATCTCGGGTTGCGGCTGCAACAACACAGGAGCCCCGTTCACGTTCCAGACAGGATATTCCTACACGATAACCCTGTTATCCTCCCGGGGGACCCAGTTCCAATACTCTGTCGTAAGATACAGCTGATCAGAGTCGGCTGATCTTCTCGTAGAACTCGACCAGGCTCCGGGCCGCAGGCTCTTCCTGGTTGAATGCGAAAATCTTCATCCCCTTCTCATACCTCTCAAACAACAGGACCTTTGACTTGACCAACGGCTCGGCTATCCTTGCCACGGTTGACGGTGACACGTCAAGCACCCGGGCGAGTCCGGCCTGGTTGAACACCTTCTGGCGATTCTGTAATAGATGCTCGACCAAGCGGACTTGAGCCTTCGACTGGAACAGATCAACCAATCTCAACAATGTCACCTATCTTAAGCGTAGAGGACCCTTGTTCCGATATCCTTGCCCTGAAGCGCAGCGAGGACATTACTCGGGTCCCCGAGTGATACGAACCGTGTAGGAATCCTTGCTCTCTGCATGATCTTGATAGCTAGAGGATCAAGCAACTCGTACCGGCCGGCGAAAACCTCTCCGCTCATCGCCCAGTTCAACAGCTTGTCCACATGTACTGATCTGATTAGCTTCGCTTTCGGGTTCTTCTTCGGGTCCTCAGTATAGACGCCGTCCACATCCGTACCATTCACAAGAATCTCGGCCCGAGTGATCTCAGCCGCAAGGGCAGCAACCGCACTAGTCGACTGGCCTGGCTGCAATCCTCCCATGACCACAGCCTTTCCCGATCCAGCACAGTGAGGCAGATCGGACAAGGCCGTCGGAATCTTCGAGGACGCGATCGAGCCCAGTGCCAGACGCAATAGCTCCGCGTTGGCCCTAGTGATCTGGATTCCGAGAAGATCGCAGGTCGACTCTTCTGCGCCAAGCTTTCGAGCCGCCGAGATGTAAGTTCTAGCATTCTCCCCTCCCCCTGCAACCAGCACAAGCTGGTTTCCCTCCGCGACAAATCCCCCCAAGACCTTCCCCATCTCCTTGAGAGCTGTCACGTCAGGATCGCGGCGGAATAATGCGCCCCCGAGTTTGACGACTGCCCGCATTCTCTCTCAACCTTCCGGTTGACACAGGCTCGCTATATTAGAATCGAATGGAAGCTATCCGAGCGTTCTAAGATTCCTCTTGAAAACTCTTCGCAAAAGCTGAATAGGCCTTCTATCGAGCAAAAACGACCCTTCACCGATGCTCTCTTACGCGCTAAAGAGAATAGTCCGATCATGGAAACTCTACGCGTCACTGATACTCGGTATGATGCTCGCGGCCACCTTCTTCGGTGGAATAAACGTGGGCGCTGACACCATCGGGAAACAAGCCCTCGACGCCGAGCTAGTTAACACCCCTGTCGACATCTCCCTCACACCAATGTCGGGCGGAGTTTCCGTACCTCGCTCCTCGTTCGACAATGTTGTTCTTCGAGCAAAACAGGTGAGCGGTGTAGTCGCTGCCGAACCCGTAGGAAGTGAAACCCAACAATTCTATCCCTACAACGAATCAATACCTTACATCAAAGCCATTCAAGACAGCTCTCTACTCTACCAACACCTCACAATCCTGAACGGGCGAGAAATAGCCAATGCCAATGAATCCGTGATTAACGCGGACTCGAAGTTTGCCCAGAGCTACAAGCTGGGCCAGACCGTCAGGTACAGCTTTGGACAAACTGGACAAAGAAACAATCTGACACTGATACTGAAAGTAGTCGGCGAGGTACAACTAGACAATATCGCGGTCAACACCCTGGGCGTTTCTCCGATCTACTACGGACCCCAAGGGACGACTCCGACGCCGGGGAGCACACTCATAGTGAGCTGGGACAAAACATTCAACCACATGTTCGACTGGGCCTACAATCAAACCCGATTCGGCAGATACTATCCTATCGCGGGCATAGTGAACGTTTACCTTGATAGACCGAAGCTGTTGAGCGCCTTCAATGTCGAAGGCAGCATCGCACAAGTGCAGCAGATCGATGACCAGGTTGCGAACGTCGCGGCACTAAACGGATTCAATTCTCAACCGAACCTGATAAATCCCCTCCTCTCATTCTCCACCAGCATTTTCGCGCTCAGGCTCACATTCACCATCTTCTCAATCCCCGTCTTCTTCGTAGCATGGTTCGTCGGAAGAACTGTTTCCCAAGCATCCTTCAACCTCCGCAGAAGAGAAATCGGGCTATTGATGACCAAGGGCTTCTCCCAGAGCCAGCTCTTCAGACACTTCCTCGTCGAAGCCCTCCTAGTCGGCCTAATAGGAGGAGGATTCGGACTAGCGGCCGCGGTACTGCTCAACCCATACTTCGTCCAAATACTAAGCGGAAGCTATCAGAGCGGAGTCTTCCTCAGCCAAGACACCGCCATCGCCACCATGATCTTCACGGTCGCCCTTACCCTGCTAGCAATCTATTCACCCGCTCGAGCAGCAGCCAGTATGGATCCCGCGAAGGCCCTGCGCGAGTACGTCTATCTCGAGGATACACGTTCGTCAAAGAAGAGGGGCGCAATAATCGCCTTCTCCCTCGGCCTCTACAAGCTAATCATTCTTCTCCTTGGCATAAACTTTCAGAACATCAGTCGGTTTCTCTTCGGAGTAAACTTCCTCTTCGCCATTGTCCTGATAATATTGGCTATCCTCGATTTTGGGTTGAACATCATCGGCCCATTCCTATTCCTCTACGGAGCCACACAACTCTCCACGGGTCTAGCGATACGCTTTCACAAGAGATTCGCATCACTCTCCAAACGCCTAGTTGGAGATATCGCCTCTCTTGCATCCAAGAGCGTATTCCGAAATCCCCGTCGCGTCACTGCTCTAGTCTTCCTCGTCGCCCTGATAGCCGGTTACTCAATATGGGTGATAGGCGACTTGGCCAGCGTGCAGGACTACAACGTTCGACAGGCCGAAGTAGCGGTAGGCTCCGATCTGCACGCGTCGGGCAGGGTTCCTCTCAACCTCACCTATCCCGTTTTGGTAGCTAATCAGCTGCGTACCTGGAACAATATCACGGGGGCTACTCCGGAGTTCGACACATCTGTCACCCTTTCGTCTCGGGCAGGGTTCCTCCAAGTCAAGGCCATAGACCCGCCGACGTGGAGACAGGGAGCATACTATGAAACCGACTGGTTCGGAGGAAACATCGACGCAGATTTTCAAAACCTGCAGAGTAATACCCAGAGCATTGTACTAGATAGGGGAGTTGCATCATACTACAATATTCTGCAAGGCGGGACAGTGAGCGCAAATCAAACTGTGAACCTCACTGTGATCAACTTCTTCGGTCCAGATTACTCCCAGCAGTCCTCAGGCCAACCCTTCGGTTTTTCCTATTTTCAACCCGAGGGATGGTCGTTCGTTCCACTGAGCCTCGTCAGCCAGTACCCAACCCTCTTTTCGGGGTCAGGTTCTGTCCTAGTCAAGGCTCGTCCAGGCGTATCCTTAACCGACCTCGCGGCCTCGATCCAGAAGGTATACCCGGCCCTAACGGTAAGCACGGCTCAGGACTATACGCAAGGAGCAGTGCCCGTCGTTTCCAATGCACCCCAGGCTAGCGCCCAGAGTGCGGGAGCGGTGATCGCCAGTGGGACTCAGAATGTTTTGCGGCTCGGAACAGTTTTCGCAGGACTCGCGGCTTCAATTGGAATCGGGGCAGTGGCCTACACTGGCTTCAAGGAGAGAGAAAAGGAAACCACGATGTTAGCCGTTAGAGGCTTGTCCTACAAGCAGATGCTCGGACTCCTAGTCACAGAGGTCCTGCCGTTGGTTATTTTCGCGCTGATACTGGCCACAACAGTCGGATTGATCACCGTACGCGGCGACAGCCTCGCCCAGAATTCCCTGAACCCTAGCTATGCGAGCCTCCTCGCCCCTCGCAGGGTCGTCTTTCCACTATGGGCCTCTGAGAACATCTTGGCAATTATTGGGCTATTATTCCTGGGTGTTTTTCTGCCTGCGATAACGGCTGCGCGGAAAGACCTTTCAAAGATGAGCAGAACGGTGAGATTTGCATGAGCGCCGTCCCGGTTATAGTGGATTCTCTCGTCAAAGCCTACAAGCTCGGCAGAGTAGAGGTGCAAGCTCTGCGCGGGATCAATCTTAAGGTCGAAGCCGGAGGCATGGTCTCGATAATAGGTCCAAGCGGCAGCGGAAAGACCACACTACTCAATATCCTTGGAGGGCTGGACCGAGCTACAGCTGGAAACGTCCACATAGGCAACACTGTCCTGACGGACTTGGACCCGACAAAACTAGTCTATTACCGTCGACAGATCGTCGGTCACGTATTTCAGACCCTCAACCTAATTCCCACACTGACGGCCGCCGAAAACGTCGAGCTTCCAATGATGGCCGCTGGGACCCCTCGCGGGACCCGCTCGGCCAGAACCAAGGAACTCCTTGGCATTGTAGGCCTCGCTGACAGACACGACCACAAGCCCGACGAACTCAGTGGCGGAGAACAGCAACGGGTCGCCATAGCCGCTGCCCTTGCAAACGACCCGCCGCTTCTCCTCGCAGACGAACCGACCGGAGAGCTTGATAGCGTGAATGCGAAGATGGTCACTGACTTTCTTGTCAAAATAAACCGCGAGCTAGGAAAGACCCTGATAATGGTCACTCATGACCAGAACGTTGCAAAGACGGCTAACAATATCATGAGAATAGAGGATGGAGTCATCAAGTCATCGCTCACTCCTAGCCAGATCGCCAGCCAAGACACGTCCAGCTCCTACCTAGACCAGCTCCGCCACCGCATGTCAGAGCTGGAGAAACAGATGAGACAATTGGACGATGATTTCAAGACGGGCAAAGTTTCAGGCGATGAATACGCTGACCAACGCCTCAGGCTGCGACAAGTCAAAGCAGGACTACAGGATGAACTGCAGAGGCAGGGAGTCATAGGTTAGCTCCGGTATCGGAAAAAGCATTTTATACGCAAAACCCACCTGTTCTTTGTGAGGACTCGCGGGCAAATGTGTAGCACGTGCGCGAAGCACAATCCGGGAAAGAAGAAAAAATCCAAGATGTGAACGAGCCGGCCTAGAAGCGTAGGCCACAGTCCTTACTTTTTCTGGCTGGAGGTCGAATAGCCAGTGACAAGTTCAGTCATATCTGCATCAGATTCGGTTGCGCAGTTCAAGTTCAGACGAACCCTGGAACAACTAGCACGGAAAGAAGGCCGGGGAACCGAACTTATCAGCCTCTACGTCCCCCCAGACCGCAGAATCCACGAAGTATTGGGCCAGCTTCGGGAAGAAGCCGGCACTGCCTCCAACATCAAATCACGCACAACCCGGCAAGCGGTCCAGGACTCCATAGAGAGGGTCATGCAACGCCTGCGACTGTTCAAAGAACCACCCCCTACAGGACTGGTGATCTTCGCCGGGATGATTCCTCAGAATGGTCTTGGGAGCGAAAGGATGGAGATCTATGTGCTCACCCCTCCAGAGCCAATAACAGTCGGGTTTTACAGGTGCGACGCCCGCTTCCACGTAGAACCCCTCCTAGCTCTCGTCGTTGAGAAAGATACGTACGGAATAATCGTGATCGACGGGACAGAGGCCGTGGTTGCAACTCTCAAGGGTCGCAGGGTCGAGATCGTCAAATCCTTCACCTCAGGAATACCCGGAAAGAGCCGTGCTGGCGGACAGTCGGCTAGACGTTTCGAACGGATCCGAGAAGGGGTCACCCACGACTACTACAAACGCGTCGGTCAACACTTCAACGAAATCATGCTCGCGATACCTGACTTGAAGGGAATTATCATTGGCGGGCCCGGACCGACAAAGTACGTCTGGTCCGAAGGAGAATACCTACAGTATACGCTGAAGAACAAGGTGCTCTCGGTCGTTGACACCAGTTATACGAGCGAGGCGGGTGTTGAGGAGGTTGTTGAGAAGAGCAGCGAGATCCTGAAAGGGGTCCGGTACAAGGAGGAGAAGCAGATGGTCCAGAAATTCCTCTACGAGCTAGGCCACGAAACCGGCAAAGGGGTCTTTGGTGAGCTGCAGGTCCAGAAGTATCTGGAAAAGGGGGTTGTCGATACTTTGCTGATATCGGAGAAACTGGAAGGTCAGAGGCTCGTCCTCAAATGCAAGAACTGCGGCAATCTAGAAGAATTTCGCGGAACAAGATACGAGGCGCATGCAGTTAAGAGCGAACTTTCCACGCGACCATGCAAGAAGTGCGGCAAACCAAATCTTGAGATTATTGAGGATAACGATATTATCGATAGCTTTCTAGACTATGCGGAGAAGGGCGGAAGCAAGGTCGAGGTTGTCTCAGAGGAGACTGAAGAAGGACGAATGCTCCGCGACGCGTTCGGAAAAATCGCCGCAGTCCTACGCTACGCCGCTAACTAGTTCGAGCGACTTTCGATGGTGAGGGCCAAAGCGATCTTCTTCGATCTCGGAGAGACCCTAGTAACACAAAACATCGAAGATAACCTAGTCACGATGAAAGCCCTGGAAAAGATCAGCGAGATCATACCTCATCGCAATTCCCCATCCGAACTCTTCACGATCTACAAGCAAGGCTACAACGTAAACGAGGTCTTTCGCACCAAGCATTACGTCGAGATTCCAATCCAGGCATGGATGGTACAGCTCCTCAGGCGAGCACTGGGCCAAGAGCCTGAGGATAGTTTGGTGGAGGAAGCCATTAAGATCGTCGTCTCCGCCCGAGCCGAAAACGCGGTTGTATTCCCGGACTCGAAACCTCTCCTCAAGAAACTTTCGAAACGGAAAATCAAGCTCGGAATAATATCGAATGTGTCGTCTCACGATGTGGCGGTTGAGATCCTTCGCAAAGTTGGACTGCTAGAATATTTCAATATAGTCGTAACATCAGCTTTTGTTGGAATTCGTAAGCCTGACCCTGGAATCTTTCTCTACGCCTTAATGCGATTCAAACTGTCGCCACTGGAAGCAGTAATTGTTGGGGATTCAGAGAGACATGATGTCTGGGGAGGCACGATCACGGGTATGAAGACGGTCCTGGTCTCAAAGAGACCCGTGACCGATAGCCTCGCCGATTATCGTTTTGCGAGTCTCGCTGAGGCATCAGGGACCCTAGCGTCCCTATAGGTAACTGGCGAGGAGCATCCCCGCCACTCCTAGCAGCAGGGAGAACGGGAGGCCAGGAAACATCTCGTACTTCGACAACGCTTTGAACCCGAGAAAAGTTCCGGCCAGTATCCCGATCGCGGCCCCGAAGAACGAGAGAACGCCTCCAAAATATACGAGGGCTGTTGTCGCGACCAGCGAATAGAAGACCATGTCTCCCATACCGATTGTCAGGTCCCCATAGGTGAACACCGCTCCCGGCAGATCACCCTCCTCGATCGTTTTCGCCAGCGCTCCCACTGGGCCACGAAACACTGCGACAACATCATAGATCACGAGCGCTCCAATCAGGACTAATGCAGTCAAGGGCCCGATCGAGTAGCCCAAGAAAATCCCCGTCAGCGCACCGATTAGTGTCACTCCGATCAACTGATACTTTCTCGCCCGCCCGAATATCGTAAGGGCAATCGCCACTGCCGTTCCTAGCGAAACGCCTAGGAGGATAATCGTAGCTAGAGGGTCCGACGGAGAATTGGGAATCAGGAAGAAAATCGAGGACGCGTACCAGAAGGCTACTGCGAAAGATACGATGAGGACAGCGGCCTTGATCAGCGATCGGATGAACTTCATCCTGCCTCTCCGTACCATGAGAAGCATTGCAGTCGCGCTTGCTCCCAGAGCTATTACAAAGATGACGGCGTTGAGGCCTGCCGAGCTCAAAGTGTCGCCTTGGAAGGGTGTTACTTGCGCCTGGGGAACAGTCTGGTTTGAGATCGGATATCCGAGCAAGCCAGTCACAGCTAGGCTGAGAATTACCGGATAGAGGTGGCGTGGGCGAGGCTTGAACGCCCTATGTTCTTCCTCTGCCATGGAGCACTAGATCTCGATAATGTCCCCGGTCTTCGGAGCCTTCGCATCCAATCCCTGTTCCTTGGAGGCCCACTCGGCAAGTTTCTTGCAGTTTCCTTCCGCGCCGTGCACGATGAACACTTTTGTCTTCTTGTCCAGATCGGACAGCGTCAGTTCTAGTTCTCGTCTGCCCCCGTGGGATGAGAAGTCGAACCGCTCGACTCTCGCGTCCACCGGTCGGGCTTTGCCATGGATAACGAACTTCTTCCTCTCCAAGAGGATTCTGCCGGGGCTGCCGGGCACCTGGAAGCTTACCATGAACACCGCGTTCTGCTTCTTCGCAGCCACATTTTCCATATAGAAAACGGAGGCGCCGCCCTTCAACATCCCTGCCGGCGATATTATTACGCCCGCGGTCTTTGCAGCTCTCCGCCGATCATTCCAGCCGTCGACCCAGTGAGCCATCTTGCTGGCCCGCTCGAACACTGACGAGTCCCTCAGGGATGATGGATATTTCAGCAGCATCTCCATTGCGTCGAGAGCCATTCCGTCGACGAATACAGGATGCTCGAAGTGGTAGGCTGAGAGAACTGAGAGAAGTTCTTGAGATCTGCCGACGCCGAAGGCAGGTACGAGGACTGTTCCGCCGCCCTCGACCACTTCCGTCACCTTCTCGACAAACTCTTTTTCCAAACCATCGCGAACCGGGTGGTCTTCAGTAGCGTACGTCCCTTCGATGATAATCGCGTCCAGATCCTTGTAGTTACCGGGATCTGCGCCGTCGACCAACCTAGTTGGTTGACGATTGAAATCCCCAGTATACAGCAACCGTTTCCCTTCAGAATTGATTATCGCCTGAGCGCTACCCGGAATGTGGCCAGCATTGACTAAGGTTAGGGAGGCGTCTCCGACGTCGATCGACTGATGATACTGAAGCTCCCGCGTGTGCTTCAACATCGTCTGGAGGTCCATGAACTCGTATGGCGCGTAGTATCCGCTGAGCTTGAGGAAGTCTTTGATGATCAGACTGGTAAGCGTGAAGGTTGGCTGTACTCCATAGAGCGGGACACCGCCGTGAATGTAGAATATCGGAGCAGACCCTACATGGTCCAGGTGAGCGTGTGTAAGCACAATCGCCTCCACCTCTTTCGGAGGAATGTGCATCGGGAATCCGACGTGATGGTTTACCATTACGCCATAGTCAAGAACGAGGTACTTGCCGCCGACGCTTACTGCGAATGCGGACCTGCCTACTTCCTGGCAGGCGCCTAAGAACCTGATCTTCATCCGTTCACCGTAACAGTATGAAATGGATTATCGCGAGGAAACCTTGTTCACTCTACAACCGGCCGGGTTTGAAAGACTACAATAAAAGCCCTACAACTGAGTCTCCGGAGAGATTTTTAGGCACGATAAACTAAGACGAATCCACCTTACTCAGTTGGTGTCAGAGTGCCAGTTCAGCTCCTAGTAGATTCAAAGAATCTCAAAGGCTCCACGCTGGTCACGGGATTCCACGGCGTCGGACAGACAGGCTACATAGCCACCTCCTACATGATACACGCACTCAAGGCCGAGCGAGTAGGCTTTGTCCAGGTCGCAAACCCTCCGCCCTGGGTCGGGACAGCAGATGGCGGACTGGTTACACCTTTCGAGGTCTACCGAAGAGGCAAGACAGTCCTGGTCAAGCTGGAATTTTCTCCCCATAGATCGGAGGAGGCGGAGTTTGCTAAGGCTCTGGCAAACTGGGCGGTGAAAGGCAAGTTCAAAGACGCGATTTTGATTGGTGGGTTGGATTCATCTTTCAGGAACAACAACGACGAATTCTGCGTCGTTCCAACCGGTGCGTACATAGACCGAGCAAAAGTGTTCAAGGCGCCAATCCTCGAGCCCGGCCTGCTAGTTTACGGGCCTCTTGCAGTGATGTTGAGTGAGTTTGAAATACACGACTTCCCAGCCATCGCAGTTCTTCCATACGCGGAGCCAGCGCGGGCTGACCCTGCAGCCGCCGCGCTAGCGATCCGGAAAATCTCGAAAGCGTACAATTTCAAGGTCAACCTAAAAGAACTATTGAAGGACGCGAAGCTTATCGAGCGAGAATATGATCACAAATCCAGGCTTACGAAATCGCATGAAAGACTGTACGCCTAGCCCGATCGCCGAATGATCGAACCTACGGTACGATCCGGCTTCGACCCCTTCGCCTGGACTCTGATGACCTTGAGCTTCGGAGTCGCTCTGGAGAGTTCCTTTCCAAGTGTCGCGCCGTATTCACCCTCGGAAATAAGGAAAACTTGTTTTGGTGATAATCGCTTGACCCAGGCGGCTACCTGCTCTGCTTTCTGCTCGTACATTCTCGGATCGTGACTGTCAAAACTCTCGGTCTGCGCTAGAGGAAAGGTCTCATCAAGTTCCATCGGCACTGGTCCGAAGGGGATTGTGTAGAAGCAGATAGACACATTTGACCTGTTTGCGAGCTTGCTTATGATAGGCAGATTGCGAGGGTCCTCGTGATAGGGTCTCCTCCACCGGCCAGGTAAGAGAACAACGGCGTTGCCGCGTACCACCGGGACCCGCGACCTTCTCACACTGTAACGGACCATCTCCGGCCTGTGATCGCTTGCCTCACCGAAGTGGGAGATTCCACGAGGCTTGACGGTCGGCGTAAACTGTTCCAGAAACGCGGAATACTGAACAATCTTCGCTAGGAACTTCTCGAAAGCGGGGTTAGCGTAAGCCCGATGCTCGAGTAGCTCCCACAAGTGACCCGTCCTAATCGCTTCTCGTATCTTGCGCAGTTCGGAGAAGCACGCGAGAAGGTTGTGTTTTGATAGGAGTTGCTCTCTCTCAGAGGCGTCGAGACGCCTCATCTCCTCGGGAGTGGTGCTGTCACAGATCCTGCACAAGCAAGAGAATTCCTCGATTTGGGCCAGTTCGTACGTCCCGTCAGAGGTGAGGTACCTGCCTGTCCGAGCGTAGAGCGCATAGGCTGCGGAGTCGAACAGGTCGCAACCGAGTGCGACTATGAACGGGAACATGGCAGGGTGGCCTGCGCCGAACAGATGCAAGGGTCGGGAGTGAGGGAGACCCTTCTTAGCTGCGACAATCATGTCCACTAGAACGTCGAAGCGCTGCGCCTCCATCAGTTCCGTAGGGCTGCCGAGCGCGTAGATCGAGAACGGTCGCTTTCCCATCTCCACGGCGGACCGAGCGACCTCTTTGATGTGAACTCCCCCCTGGACCGGACCCACCCAAAGAATATCCTTCCGTTTGATTCTCTTGAGAGCCTCGTCTGCTCTCCGAACCGTCTCGTCAACAGTCCATCCGGCTCGTCTAGCATCGCTGTGAAAGCCCGTTGGAAAATCAAGAATTACTCCAATGTCAGTATCAATCTTCTCCTGGTAAACAACGATCTCCGAGGGCTTTACCCCCACATGTCCGTACTCAAGAATCTGGTACGCCCCCGAGTCTGTGGCCACCGTCTCTTTGAAACCAAGGGTCCTATGAACATCCTTCGGCAGCCGACCCGGTCTCCCCCTCTTCAAGAGGTAAGCATTGGTCATTATCGCTTTGATGCCGGCCTCGCCATAGAATTTTGGATCTAGAACTGGACGGTTCGGGTCCACGACGGGAAACATATGGGGTGTTTGAAAGCTGCCGCTCTTAGTTGTCAGTATTCCGATTCTTCCGAGAAGATCTTTGCCCTGTACCTGAAAGGACAAAACGGGGTTTAGGCCTTAACGCCTTTTTCCCTCATGAACTCGTCAAAGACTCTCTGAACCCGCTCAGCAGCAGGACCAGCGCCCTCGATAATGCCTTTCTCGTTAACCCTGATCCTATCCATTACAACGATCACCCCAGCCTCATCCATCACCCGGACCATTCTGGGGAAGACTCGTTCAAGTCTCTCACCGAGACTCTGCAGATCAAACGGCTTCTCGAAACTAGATATCTGGACAATAGTGTCGCCGTTCAGGAAGACCTTGTGAATATCTCCCGCGTCCGACTTCGCGTTGGTGAGGCAGACGCTAAGGGTTTCAGTGTCAACGCCGGTCAGAGTGCCGATGAAAGTCTTGCCCTGCGCCGTCAAGACGCTGACGTGCTTTTGGAGAAGATTAGAGAGCTCCTCCATGAATTTCCGGCCAGCAGTTGAAGACAGTGAAACAGGCACCCTTGAAGCGTGCGGACCCGGAGACCGCTATATCACCTTTGGTTCAGACGCAGCGGTTCTCGGCATCTTGAAGTCTGCTAAGATAGCTCTCGCCTCTCTCGCGTCTTTAGCAGACGCGAGGATAGGCAGATCGAGAATCTCAAACCGTCGTGAGCATTGAGAACAAGTCTTGCTCTTGTTCCTAGAATCGGCAATCTGATGCGTGTGGCAACGTGGGCATTTGATAATCCAGAACCTCTTTTTGTCAGTCATAGCGTTCTCTCCAGTTCCAACGGAACGTAGCGAGCAAGCCAGTTTACTACCCCTGACCTGCCAGTTCTCCCCCTTGACAAAACTCGTAATGCTTCCCTGTAGACTGCCAAGGCCGACTTTCGAGTAGTGTCAATCTCATACACTTTTCGGGGTCCGAGAAGCAAACGCGACTCTTGAAGGCACACGTCTAATATCTCTGCCTCCGTATTTTCCCACGCCTTCCGTTTCGTCCACCCTCTCACTCGCAAGCGCTTATACAGGACGACCGGGTCCAGTCGAAGGACCAAGGCCAATTTCACTCTGCCTTCGGGAAGAAATCTTCCAAGCAAATGAGTAGGCAAAACTATTCCCTCTGATGATCGCGACAACTCCTCCAGTCTCCTTCGAAGCTTTCCTTCATCAACAACGTAGGTTTTCCTAGTTCTATCAAAGCGAGTGTAGAGCTTTTCCTTCCGTACTAAGCGGTTAGGTTCAATTAGTTTGATCTCTGAATTCCGGGAGAGGTTCTTGGCCAGTGTGGTCTTTCCGACCCCAGGTGTGCCGGTAACGAGTATGATATTGGCCAAGTTTGTAATCTAGTGCTCCGGCCGGGACATCCAGGCCCTTTAGAGCCTTTTGAACCCGGGTCGCCGGATCGAGAGTCCGGCATACTCTCGGCCAAAATTGTGGACCGGGCTATACTACCGGAGCAAAGGCTCCCGGAAATGAGTTTCAGTTAAGGATTGTCGTTTTATCGAACCTTATCGCAGCCCTGACCTTTGGGAACGCTTACCAAAAATCAGCCTAGATGGCGACGCAATAGAAGAACTACAATGAAGAGCAAGAACACGAACATTATCGTCGCCCCTAGTGCAATCTTCTTCCGGTTTGTCAGCGGCTTTCCGGTCGGTGGGGGACGAGGAGGGGCGTAAGCAGGAGGAATGGAGTTGAAGGTAACATATCTCACTTTCTCCTGCCATAGTCTCTTGCGGGCCAAACCAGCTAAAGACAAGTCGAAAGAAGGTAGGCTCGTCATAAATATAATGGTAGGCTCCAGGTGCCCCCAAAGAATTTTCTGATGAATCTAGATATGCTAAGATTAGTCTTTGGACGAATGAAGAACTGGACTCCGAGCCTCGCAACTGCCTTCCTAGCCTTTACAATCCTACTGTCGGTCTTTCTTGTCCTGTCCGTTCAAGCCTTAGATCAATCCGACATTCAGAGCCAGAGCATACTGTCTGCCCTGAACTATCTTGCCGGAAACTACAACGCCAGCATGGGGCTAATCCACGAATCCCCAGACTCCGCGAACCTCTCTAACACATATTGGCTCTACTCGGACAACTTCCTAGCGAACTTAGCCTTTCAGAGAACCGGAGCCAGCAACGCGAGTCTGGCTTCACTTGCCGAAAACGTCACGCGCTCCGCTGCTCGCTATTTTCAAGGGCAGCCCAATCCCGTAAACCAATATCAAGTTTTCACCAATACTTCTCGCTTCCCGTTCAACGCTTCGAAGGACTTCATATTCAGAACCTATGGTGTTGCCGTCGTGAAGTCCACGGTCAATAATCAGAGCGGAATGCTTGACCCCAAAAAATACGCCGACATAGCTTTTCTCGAAGCGATATGGTACCACAACGTCCGACAGGACCCTTACGCTCTTTCGGTCTTTCACGACGGATTCGCCTTATGGAACGGAACGGGTTTCAAGGATGACGCCTTCACGTCTACCTTCGCCACATACAAGATCGCTCTGTATCTTTACGCAGCCAAACTCCTAGGGCAGGCTCCAGACTCGTCGATAGTGGACGGACTCCTTGCCCTTCAGTTGCACAGAGGAGTCGACTCTGGTGGATTCGTCACCGAGTACTCGGGAAGATTCGGCCCTGTAGGAGGGTCTAACACGGAGACAACTAGCCTAGCGATTCTTGCTCTGTCTCAACAAGGCTTCATACCCTCGAACATAGTCAGCCTAGCATTTCAGTTGATAATCATCGGCGTGCTAGTCGCATTCGCGGCTTTGATAGCCGCTACAGTCGTCAGACGTTCCGTAAAGCAAGATGTTTGAATCAGTACGCATACTTACGCATGGAATCTGTTTGTGTGCCTAAACTAGAGGCTAAGATTCTTTCTCTGTCTTCAGAGAGCTACTCTGGAGGAGGACCACCTTTCGGTGGAGGAGGCGGCTTAGCAGCAGCGATGACATCGTCGATTCTCAGGATCATGGACGCGACTTCTACAGCTGAACCAATTGCGTGTTCCTTGACCTTGACAGGCTCCAGCACTCCTTCTTTCCACATGTCCGAGACCTCGCCAGTGTGAACGTTGATTCCGCTCCACAGGCCCTTGTTTTCGTGGGCCGCTCGTAGTGCTACTAGAATGTCGATTTGTTCGAGACCCGCGTTGTCCGATAGGGTTCGCGGAATAGACTCCAGCGAATCGGCAAACGCTTCAATGGCGAGCTGTTCTCTTCCGCCTATCTTCGGCGCTAGGTCGCGGATTCTTTTCGCCAACTCGATCTCAATTGCACCTCCACCAGCAACTATCTTGTTTTTCTTCACGACGTCAATGATCACTGAGAGGGCGTCTTTGAGGGCTCTTTCCGCTTCGTCAACAAGCCTTTCCAAGCCCGCTCTAATCAGGATGCTAACAGACTTAGGATCCTTCGCGTCTTCGATGAAGACCATCTTATCGTCGCCTACCTTTCGCTCTTCAACAAGACCCGCGAATCCGAGGTCCGCGCTGCGGATGTCCTCTAGGTTGGTAATTATTCGAGCGCCCGTTGCTCTTGACAGCTTTTCGATGTCCGACTTCTTGATACGTCTAGCGGCCAATATTCCATTCTTGGCCATGAATGACTGAGCTACTTCGTCGATCCCCTTCTGGCAGAGGACAACATTTGCACCGGATTTTTTGATCTTCTCTACCATGTCCTTCATCAGCTTTGTCTCCTCGTCGAGGAAGGACTGCATCTGTTGCGGGTTGCTGATCTTGATCTCAGCACTAAACTCGGTCTTCTCAATCTCCAGCGGCGTATCCAAGAGCGCGATCTTCGCTTTCTCAATCCTCTTCGGCATGCCAGGATGGACGACTTCCTTGTCCACGATTACGCCTTTGATCAGCTCGGTGTCTAGGAGGCTCTTGCCTTCCTTTTTCACCAGCTGAATATTCTCGATGTCGGCAGAGAAAGCATCGCCTCTTTTCTCAATGACATGGTTAACCGCGTCGACAGCGATACTCGCAAAGTGTTCTGTCGCTCCTCCAAGGGACTTCCCGCGCATCGCGGTCACAGCGATCTTCCGAAGAGTCTCAGTGTCTTTCAGATCTACTGGTTTCCCGAGCTCGTTCAGAATCTCACGCGCCTTCTCAGCGGCCTTTTTGAAACCGGCGTTAATCACAGTCGGGTGCAAACCCTTGTCCAGCAAGAGCTCGGCCCGTTTTAGAAGTTCGCCGGCGAGAACGACGACCGATGTAGTTCCATCACCTACTTCATCGTCTTGGGTCTTTGCTATCTCAACAAGCATCTTCGCAGCTGGGTGTTGAACATCTAACTCGTCAAGTACAGTGGCTCCATCGCTTGTCACGGTGACATCGCCGAGGCTGTCGACAAGCATCTTGTCCATACCCCGAGGTCCGAGGGTTGTCTTGACAACTTCAGAGACGATCCTAGCAGCACTAATATTGCTCCTCTGGGCGTCCTTCCCACGGTTACGGTTAGAGCCTTCTTTTAGAATCAGGACCTGTTGGTTAGCGAGATACGACATTTACTCTTAGCACTCGGAAAGAGGGACCGGCGGAGCTGCGAATAAAAACCTTATCTCAAGTGTAGGCGAGTTTTCGGGCTATTCCTTCTGTATGCGCTTGACAGCGAGACGGATATCCTCTGATCTCACCGTTTTTCGCCCTGCGTGCGTTGCCAGTTCCAGAGCTTCCTTCCCCACCCGGATGGCAAACTCTTCAACCACCTTTCTCAGTTCCTCCGCTGCATCATCCCCTATTCGCCCGGCACCGCCTCGTTTTATGAGCCGATGAACCGCAGCGGTTGATATCTCGCTCTCTCCCAAGGATGGGACCGATTTCGGTTCCCAAACCAGACTATAAAAGAGTTAGTCGAGTGCACCGGCGTTTTCCGCGCCAATATTTAAAAGTCCAGCAAAGGGTCCGCGGTCCTCTCGGATGTGCTAGCGTGGGAAAAGTTCGGATAGCCGCGGTAAAGAAAGTGTCGAGAGAACTCGTCGCCCGGTATCCGGACAAGTTCAGCAAGAATTATGAAGAAAACAAGGTGGCCCTAGCCGTACTTGTCGATGCAAGAACTAAACGACTCAGAAACAGGATCGTTGGCTACGTTACCCGGCTAAAGATAGTTGAAGCCAAACGCGCCGCAGCACCCGGCGAAATTGGACCCGAAGGACCAGACGACCAAGCATAGCACAGCTGGCCACGTCAGCCTCTTGGAAGCCCACTCTTCCCAAGGCTATTCGATCGCCGGCGGCAAAATACCCATTCTTATCACGCTCAGGAGAACATCAGATCTCAAGCCGCACGAAGAGACCGTTGCGGAAGACCTGAATAGGCTTGTTAACGCTCTGAGAGACACCCCGGTTTTGCGACACCCAATCATTGCAGACAGGAGAACGGGGATCGTTCTAGACGGGACGCACCGATTGGCCGCAATCAAACAGTTGAAGTGCAACTTCATCCCCTCGGCCCTCGTGGACTACGACGACGCGCAAATCACAATAGAAAGATGGTTTAGGCTATTTTCAGGATCAAACGTTCGGAATCTTGAGAACCACCTTAGACAACTGAAACCCAGGGAAGTTAGTCATGACGAATGCGAGGACGGACTTTCAAAGAGGCGATGGTACGCGACGGTCGAGAAAACCATGTCCTGCCTGGCCTTCCCGGTCCGCAGACCTAGTCCTTACGAGATGGTCCGAGACTCTCACGACATAGAAATGGCGGCTCGACAGCAGGGCGTTAGCATCGCCTATCAAGACAACAAAGACACGGGACCTCAAGATACGGCCAGCCTTGTCATGTCAACGATCAAGATAGAGAAAAAAGAGGTCGTGGAGACAGTTAAAAAGGGAAAATTGTTCCCCCCGAAATCTACCCGCCACCTAGTTCCCTCAAGGCCACTGGGAGGAGGCGTCCCAATCGATTGGCTACAAGATTCTGATTTTCCCAAGGCACAATCCCGATATCAGGATTATATGCAATCTAGGAAGGTCAAACGGCTGCCCGAGGGATCGCGGGTCGGTAGCAGGCGTTACTTAGAAGAAGTCTTCCTGTTTGAATGAAACAATAACTGCCTCCGCGGAGGCCGTGCCAGTGAAGCTCATCGGAGTTCTCGGCTCGGCGGCCGGAAACAGGGAGATCATACTGCCAGCCCCGAATATCTTTACAGTCCAAGAACTAATCTCCGCGTTATTGAAGACAGTTGGCAGCAACTTTTTCAGAGAACTCTTGGTCGATGCTGGGACAGAGGACCCAAGACCTAATGTGATCATTCTCCTGAATGATCAGGACTGCAACATTTTCGATGGTCTAAATACCCAGATCGAACCCGGGACGAAGGTTACGATTATCCCGGTAGCGCACGGCGGCTAGACTTCGACTATCTCGCATTTTAGCCGCTTGATGACATCGTCAGCCCGTTCCACCTTCACCTTGTGGGTGTAGAGCTGTCGCGGGGTCCGGAGCTTCAGCTTAACCAAGTCTTTCGCGCGCTTTACCCGGCATTCCAGGGCGCCCTCTGACAGGCTAACGAATTGATCTGTGCTTGTGATTTCCGACGGCATCTCTCAGACCCTGACGGAACGGGTTAGACTCTCTCTATAAACGGTTCGCCTCCGTAGGCTCAGATAGAATCCGTCGGCCCGTGCGTTGACCCCTTTTCCCAAACATTCTTTCTCATAATGACCCCCGGGGAGTGGTCGATTTTCCCGCGCCCCGCCCTTCACGAAAACCCTAAACTAGGCAACTCGAGGAAGAAATCCATGAGCTATAATACAACGTAAACCCAACCAAGTTATCGTGATTCTTAGTTGATCCGGATAGGCATCATCGGCAAGACAAATACCGGCAAGACCACGTTCTTCAACGCGGCCACGTCCAGCACAGCCGAAGTCTCGACCTATCCATTCACAACAAAGAAACCCAATATCGGGACCGGCCAAGTGCAGACGCTCTGTGTTTGCAGAGAACTCGGCCTCAAAGACAAACCACGCAACTCGACATGCGTGGACGGCTGGCGATTCATACCCGTTGAGGTACTCGATCTCCCAGGACTGATTAAGGGGGCGTGGAAAGGCAAAGGGCTCGGAACCCAGTTCCTGAACGTTGTCGCGCAGGCTGACGCTCTCCTCCACGTGGTCGACGCATCAGGCAGCATCGACCCTGACGGCAAGATCTCCCACGCTGGAATGGGAAATCCAATATTGGACGTCTACGACATTGAAGAGGAGCTAGTTCTCTGGTTCAAGGTATCCGTCGACAGATCACTCCAGCGGCTCGGCAAACGACCCCTCAAGACAGGATCCTACGACAAAGCTTTCGCCAAGGAAATTGCCGGAATAGGAGTAAGACTGGAACACGTTACCGCAGCCCTCGAAGCCTCAAACCTATCCACAAAACACCCGAAAGAATGGAAAGACGAAGATTCTAGAAAATTCTCTGAAAACATACGAGTCGTCTCCAAGCCAACTTTGATAATCGCCAACAAGATGGACCTAGCCTATTCCGAGAAGAACTTCGAGAAACTCCACGAAGAATTCAACTCCCAACTCGTCATACCAGCTTCCAGCGAAGCAGAACTCGCACTGAAACGAGCCCAAGAGAAAGGTTTCATACAATACGTTCCGGGTGAAGAAACCTTCAAAGTCCTTGATGAATCCCGAATATCCAAGGACCAAGCCTGGGCCCTCGCCTACGTACAACAGAAAGTAATGACGAAACTCATGAGGACCGGAGTAGAGTTCGCGCTCAACTCCGCGGTCTTCAAGCTCCTAGGAATGAACGCTGTATATCCAGTAGAAGATCCGAAAAGGTTCTCTGACAAGAGAGGAAACGTCCTGCCTGATGCCTTCCTAGTCCCCCGCGAGTACACTCCGAAAGACCTGGCCAAAGAGATACACTCAGAACTAGCCGAGAAAATGCTCTATGCTATTGATACCCGCGATGGCCTGAGGTTACCCAATGACTACCTTCTCCGAGACCGCGACGTAATCTCAATCGTCACGGCCGCACGCAAGAAGTAATTACCACAAAAATATTCCTTTGAGAATAGGCTAACAAACGTTAATAACAGAACTTCGCCGCGGACACATTCAACTCTTGAGTTTGAGAAAATGGGCCTAGTTGTCAGCGAACTAAGACAGACCCCTGTGTCCGAACAAGAACTCGAAATCGTTGAGCGAAAAGGGCTCGGACATCCTGACCACATATGCGACGCCGTCATGAACGAAGTCTCCATTTCCCTCAGTCGAGAATACATCAAACGATACGGCATAGTCATGCATCACAACATCGACAAAGCACTCCTCGCAGCGGGAGCAGTCCGGAGAAATTTCGGAGGCGGCGAAGTCAAGCGTCCAATGCTCATGGTCTTCGGAGATCGAGCCACATACGAAGTTGACGGTGATCCGGTCCCTATCGACGAGATCGCTGTTTCGACAGCGAAAAAGTGGTTCAAGAAAAACCTCCGATTCGTTGATCCTGAGAGACATGTTCGATACCAAGTCGAGCTAGCACGAGGTTCCGAGGCCCTTCGAGACATCTTCAGCCGAAAGGGAAAATTCTACGGGGCAAACGATACATCAGCGGCAGTGGGCTATGCCCCGCTCACAGATACTGAAAAGATCGTCCTCCACACAGAACGCTACATCAACTCTCCCAGCTTCAAGAAAGAATTCCCTGAAACCGGCGAAGACGTCAAGATCATGGGCTCAAGGGAAGGAAGAGATCTAAACCTTACAATTGCTATGGCCTTCGTCGACCGGTTGATTGAGAACGAGAATCAATACTTCCAGCGTAAGGCCGAGGTGGTCGAAGACGTAACGCGCTTCGTCAAGTCGAGGGTCAAGTTCGACGGCGTGAATGTTGACATCAATACTCTGGACAAGAGGGGACGAGGCATGGGAGGAATATACCTCACCGTTCTCGGAACCTCAGCTGACGATGGCGACGGTGGACAAGTAGGCCGAGGAAATCGAGTCAACGGCGTCATACCACTCAACCGTCCAACCTGCTCGGAAGCAGCCGCCGGCAAGAACCCGGTCAGCCATGTCGGAAAGATCTACAACCTTCTAACCTACGAAATCGCCCAACACGTCCATCAAAAAGTCCCGGGCGTAAGAGAAGTCTACGTCTGGCTTCTCAGCCAAATCGGAAGGCCGATCAATGAACCCAAAGTTGCAGGGGTGGAGCTCATCCTCGACAGAGGAGTAGAACTGAAGCAAGTCTCCAAAGCCGCCTCAGAGATTGCAAAGTCCGACCTAAACAACATTAACGACTTCACCAAACGCCTGACCGAAGGCAAAATACCAGTCTGCTAGTCAAACAAGCCCATGAGTCCAACCTCACGGGCAGTTCTTGGCTGGATATCTACCATAGCGGCGTTCTTCGTTTTTCTTACCTACATAGTAGCAATGGGAATGGCGTCTGCATTAGTCACCTCAACCCAACTAGCTAGCGACCTGATGAGTTCCAGCGGCCGCCCTGCCTTAGGGGCTTTCTACATTTACTCACGGGACACCGCATTTCATGTGCCCGTTAGTCTATGGCTCCTAACCTCGGTTTGCATCTTGATATTCGCCACTTGTTTCGCTGCAGGGTTAAGGTCGAGAGATGAATTCTTCTCGAGTCTGAAAAAGTTGTCGAAAGCTGGACGAATTACCAGCTCCTCAAACTGGTTAGTTGCAATGCCATTAATCTCCTGCGGGCTCTATGTTGTCGTTTTGATCGTAACCTCAATTCTAGAACTAGGAGGCATTCCACCAGGATCACTGTGCGATCCTACAATCAACCAATGTCCGACACAGGCGCGACTCTTTGCCGGGCTCGCATACGCCCCCGTCGGCGAAGAACTTGCCTACCGAATAATTACCCCCCTAGGCCTTGTAATCCCGATTAGAATCTTTTGGAGGAGACTCATAACGAATCAGGGCCCTTCCACATCGAAGTTTCTCTCGATCACCGGACTATCTTTGCTCTCACCCGAACGCGCAAAACGTAAGACGGGATATCCCACCTTTGCCACGAACGGGTGGCGAGGGATCCACTGGCTGGAGTGGATCTTCATTGTAATCTCGTCGGTATTGTTTGGTCTTGCCCACATTGAGTCCGGTGGCGGGACAAACTGGGGTGTGGGGAAGGTTGTTACAGCGGCCATATCCGGCTTTGTCATTGCCATCGTGTTTGTTGCTTATGGTGCCTACGCGGCGATTCTCTTGCACTGGTTCTTTGATTTCTATTTTGAAATCTCTCTCGTGGGGGGCTCTACTTTCGGTGGACCCTTTTCGCTTCTCCCTTTCCTTTTCGTTCTGACATCACTAATAGTTGGAGCCTTATCGTTACTAGTTGCGATAGGTTGGGTGGTAAGAAGAATTACTCCTCGCCCAAGTCCAACGACTTATAAGACACCAGAACCAGAAGCCCTCCCTATCCAGGCGTAGGAGCTTGCATCACCGCCAAGTTCGAAAGAACCGAATTTGAGCCGTTCAGACATCAAGGGATCTGAAGATTCTTCTAAGAATCACTCAAGGTCTACCCCCAATTACACTCTAAACAAAAACTACGAGCCCGCTACCGAGGAGGCCACTTGGCGGGAGTATTGGAACCAGCGGGACATCTACCACTTTGATCCACAAGACAAATCGCGCAAGACGTACAGTATCGACACGCCACCACCATATCCCAGCGGTGACTTTCACGTGGGGAACGCCCTGAATTGGTGCTACATCGATTTCGTGGCGCGCTACAAACGGATGAAGGGGTTCAATGTGCATTTTCCCCAGGGCTGGGACTGCCATGGGCTGCCGACGGAGGTTAGAGTCGAACAAACGTTCAAGATCCGCAAGAACGATGTGCCGCCTGAACAGTTCGTTGAAATGTGTCGCAAACTAACAGGCGAATACATCGCCAAAATGAAACAATCGATGAATCTGCTTGGAATATCCTCCGACTGGGCACTTGAATACAAGACGATGGACCCTTCGTACTACAAGCTCACTCAACTCTCCTTCCTCGAACTTTACAAATCAGGGTACCTCTACCGCGGCGAGCACCCCGTAAACTGGTGTCCCCGCGACGAGACGGCGATAGCAGAAGCAGAAGTAGTGTACCAAGAACGCAAGGGAACGCTGTACTACATGAGGTTCGGAGACCCGGATGACGGCATCGAGATCGCGTCTACGCGCCCCGAGCTTCTCGCCGCCTGCGTCGGAATAGCAGTAAATCCGAAGGACGACAAGTACAAGACGGCGGTTGGAAAGTCCATTACGGTCCCCATCTTCGGGCAGAAAGCCCGCATAATATCCGACGACGAAGTAGATCCCCGCTATGGCACTGGAGCCGTAATGATCTGCACCTTCGGCGACAAGACGGACGTAAGATGGCAAAAGAAATACCATCTGCCAATCATTAAGGCGTTAACGGAAAACGGCAGATTATCAGTTGACGATTCCCGGTTCAAGGGTCTCAAAGCCGAGGAAGCGAGAAAGAAAATAGCTGCGGAACTTCAAGGCACTGGACTAATCAACAAGACGGAAACGACACAGCAGAATATTGGAACATGCTGGCGATGTCAGACCCCTGTCGAAATCATCTCAAGACCTCAGTGGTTCATGAAGACCCGAGACCTGACACAGAAAGTTGTGGACCAGGCCGGAAAGCTAGACTGGGTTCCGCCCTTTGCTAAGCAAAGACTCATCGATTGGGCTGAGTCTCTCGACTGGGACTGGGTAATCTCCAGACAAAGAATCTTCGCCACACCGATACCTGTATGGTATTGCACGAAATGCGAGTCGACGATTATCCCAGACGAAAGAGACCTCCCAGTGGATCCAAGAAAGGACAAAGCGCCTGAGAACACCTGTCCCAAATGCGGGGGTCGCGAATTTCGAGGTGAAAAGGACGTTCTCGATACTTGGATGGACTCATCAATAACAGCTGCTATCCATGCTGGGTGGCCGAGCAGGTCAGACTTATTCAAGCAACTTTTTCCAGCCGACCTTCAGCCAAACGGGCTGGATATCGTTCGAACATGGGATTACTATCTCCTTGTTAGAAGTCTCGCACTGTTCGGAACAGCGCCCTACAAGGCCCTTCTCATCAACGGCATGGTGAAGGGCACCGACGGGCGGATGATGCACAAATCCTTTGGAAATTATGTAGAAGCAGACGAGGCTATCAAGAAAGTCGGAGCAGACGCGCTGCGGCAATGGGCGGCAGCAGGGGGATCAACCGGCTACGACATCCCCTTCCGCTGGAACGAACTCGAATACGGGAAAAAATTCCTTACCAAGCTCTGGAACGTAACTAGGTTTATTCTCGCGAACACGAAAGATCCCCTTCCTTCGAAAAAGCCTACCAACCTCCCACTCATTGATCGGTGGCTCCTAGCGAGCCTGCAGAAACTTACGAACGACGTATCCGACGCCTTTGAAACATTCCAGTTCAATACAGCGATAGAAGCGATAAGGAAATTCACTTGGCACGCGCTTGCCGACGACTACCTGGAAGCAATCAAATACAGATTGCTGCCTGGAAGAGACCCGGCTGATCTGAAGGCGACACAGTACTGTCTCAAAGAAGCCCTGTTAACAGTCGATAAACTCCTGGCACCGATCTGCCCTCACATGTCGGAGGCCATCTATCATAAGTTCTCGTTAGGGAAGACAGGAAGCGTGCACCGAGAGAATTGGCCTGAACCTCACGAGACCGTTGACGACGCTTCGATCCGTGATGGTAAGTTACTCTTGGATCTCATCGCCGACGCTCGTCGGGAAAAATCCTCAAAGGGTCTCTCGCTCGGTTCGAATATCAAAAAGATCGTGATAACAACCGGAGCGGAGCACCTTCACCTTCTAAAGGACAATGAGGAGACCATTCTCAGAACGCTCAAAGCCAATTCCATGGACCTAGAACGCTCCCCCTCCAGTTCCAACCCGCTCAAGGAGCCGAGCCTGGAATTCAAGGTCGAAATCCTCGCATAGGTCAAGTCTTATATCATGACCAAACGAAAAACCCCTCAAGAAGGCGTCTTTGGACCGGCCGGTCAGAATGAGAATCGTTTCCTCGCAAGTTCTTGCTTGCAGCAATCTTTTTCTTGTTGACCCAAGAACGGTTCAGACTCCTTAACAAACACAAAGGATTGCAAGAAAAATGGGAGAAGAGAGACCGAGAAGAAGTTACGGCAGAAAAGGAGGCTACTCTAGGAGCGGCGGAGGAGGCAGTGGCGGAGGTTATGGCAGAGGCGGAGGAGGGGGAAGCTACGGCCGTGGCGGCGGGGGAGGAGGCGGCCGAGGGTATGATCGTGGATATGACCGCGGGCAGGACAGAAACCGCGGACCAGCACCAGTCGAAGAAGGTCAGGAAGTCGACGTCACTATAGATTCCGTCGGGAAGCGCGGAGACGGAATAGCGAGAATCAACAACTTCGTCGTCTTCGTACCCGGCACCAACCAGGGAGACCAGGTGAAAGTTAGAATAACCTCGGTAAGGGGCAACTTCGCGACCGGAGAAGTCGTAACAGGAGAATAGCAATTGAAAATCGCGGAACTAAAGCCCGGAATGCGACGAGTTGACGTCGCTGGGAAGATCGTTGACATGGAGACCCCCCGAGATGTGCAAACGAAGTTCGGACCTGGACAAGTTGCCAGTGCAACACTTCAAGACGAGTCCGGAACGGTGAAGGTCACTTTGTGGAATGAAAACATAACAAAGGTGGCTGTTAACGACACTATTCAAATCGAAAACGGATATGTTGACTCGTTTAGGGGAGAGCTCCAGCTAAACGTTGGAAGATATGGAAAGCTGGCCAAAGTAGAGTCGGCCTAAACTCGAATTCGCGAAGGGTAGGATCCCTAGATAGAAAGCTCGCCAGACGATCCTAGCTACTCGATGCTAACCTTTGGAGTCGACGTGTCAGGTGCGCCGAGCGTGTATCTTGTGAGTACGGTTTTTCTTTGCTCATTCTCGACTTGGGCAACAACCTCGATGAAGCCCTCAATCTTCGTTCCGAGTATCTTCTTTTTCAGTAACTGGTCGACCTGGAAAATCCCAGATTCATTGTACATGCTGATTTCAACGATTACAGGTTTCTGTTTGCTTTTTCGGATTTTCACGTCCCGAATAGACATGGCTGAGAGCGCGTGAATGTCTTTCTTCCCCGCCGTGAACGGAATCCTAGCACGGCCTTCTTTCATGTCGAGCGCGTCAGCGACTCTCACAACTCCAGCCTCAATCGTAAATTGCTGAATCTCGGATTCGTGAGCATAGATCGTGTGAAGGGCCTCTGCAGTAACAATTGCCCTCTCCTTGTCAGTGTACACTCCCGCTAGTAGATCAGGAATAATTTGGGCCGCAAGAGAAACGCTGAATATTTGATGGTTTTCTCTGTGAGCAACCATACCTAGGTCATGCAATACGGACCCGAGAAAGACAACAACCTCAGCATCATCATTGGACAGCTTATGATCCGTGACGATGCTGGGCTCAACACCAGCCTCGATCAAGTTTCGAAGAATCTTCAAACCTATGTTCGAGACGATCGCGAAGTGAACTCTCCCATGATCTGAGAGTCCGAGCCTTCGGACCGCGTTTGTGTTAATGCAATCCCAAAGGCTCTGTAAGTATTCGTGATTGTTGACCCGGTCAAGAACTGTCTTGAGTTTCTGGTTTGAGTTGTAAGGGAGATTAATCAGAATAATGTGCACCGATAATCGGTTTCTTCCCGTGGCGCTTCAAAAAGGTTCTCGAACCAGCGACACAAAGCCAAATTACTCTCCAGTTATCGACACCGTCTCGTATGCGAGCTGTCGGCAAAGCGCTCGAAAATGTCGAATACACAGTCGCGGATCACCTCGCTCGTATCCAAATGAACCGTCCTCACGTCCTTAACGCCCTCTCTAAGGGGATGTTCCGCGATATGAGGACGGCGTTAGATCTCGCTACGAGAGACAGCAATGCGCGTGTTGTCGAGATAACCGGCGCCGGAAAGGCCTTCTCGGCAGGTCTTGACATAAGAGAGGTCGGAGGGTTCGAGTCTAGAGCGGAAGCGAAAGAATTCGTTTACGGACTAGTGAAACCATTCTGGGACCAACTCTTCAAATGCGAAAAACCGATCATATCGTTAGTCGATGGGCCGGCCTACGGCGCAGGTGCGGAAATTGCACTCGCCTCCGACATAGTCATTGCCTCGACAGAAGCGACTTTTGCCTTCTCAGGTGGACGAGTCGGGGCCCTTTGCTGCATGTCCGGAGTAATCGGACCATATCTCATGAATGGAAGAAGGCTTGTTGAGATGAACCTTTCCGGGACAGCTCTTGCTGCAGACGAAGCAAGGAACTATGGCCTGGTCAGCCACTCGGTTCCAAAACAGGAACTCGTTCCGACGTTGGAGAAGACTATTCGAGAGATAATGCGCGTGTCTCCCATTTCCAATTCCAGCTTCAAACGGATCAGGAAGACGGATCTCTCAAAAACAAAACTAAAGACGGCTTACACTGAACTCCTTAGAACGATCACTAGCAAGGACTTTCGAGAAGGGTCCAGTGCTTTCGTAGCCAAGCGGGCCCCCGAATACTATCGATAGGACGATGCCCTTAGCCCGAATATCCCGAAGGAGAGTTTCAATATCACTGCGAGATCATACCCTCGGTGAAAGAGTCCTTATATCGGGTCTAGCGACCTGTCCATGTAGGCTGGACAATGCAGGCTCCAACACGGGCCAGCAAGCCAGTACAATGGCAAAATAGAGGTGTAAGAATAACAAATGCGAGGAGGAAATTGGAAGGGCAGGAACGTTCGAACCGAAATGAAGACCCTAGAATGCCCTAGATGTCACGACCACGTAAGATTGGACAAGTACACAGTTCATATCGCCTCTTGTCCCCAGCCCGCCGTTGCTAATACGGCGGCCTAACTGTATTATTTGGCGCCGGGAGTGGGATTCGAACCCACGCGGCCCTAACGGGCCACAGGCTCTCAAGGCCAACGCTCTCACATCTCTGGAAGATCTGCGCCTTTAGACCCACATCAGCGGGTTAATCCACTCGGCCAACGGGATGCAAGAAACCAACTGGACGCTTGCATTATCCCGGCGCGTCAGCCCGCCTTCAGGTCGAATCAGACGCAAAGGAAGTCACCTAATAAGCAGTTCTAAAAGAACACAGAAAAAGACTGAGTCGAAAAATCCTTGGGAATATCTGGAGGATACAGTTTTCTCGAACATGTAACAGACGCCCTGGTGGAAGCTTGGGGGGATACCCTTGAGGAGGCGTTCTCTCAGGCAGGTCTAGCCTTATTCGAGACAATGTTGGACACTAAGAGCGTACACCCCAGGACCAGGGAGGAAATCCAAACTGTTGGTCATGACGAAAAAGAACTCCTCTACAATTATCTTGAAGAGCTCTTACTTCTGTTTGAAGTCAAGCAGCTCGCCCTCGGAAGCTTTACCGTAACATCGATCATCCCAGCTCGAGGCGAATTTAGGCTCAAGGGTAGGGCAAGTGGAGAGCTTTACGATCGCACAAGACATAGCGGGAAAGTCGAGGTAAAAGGAATAACATATCACTTGATGGAAATAGAAAAGCATCCGGGAAAAGTGACGGTCAGATTTCTACTGGACCTGTAGCATAACATATCATATCATATGTGAGTGAAGTCCGAGTTTCCACAATACTCACCTAGTCCTGCTTTCCTTATTGTGCCAGCCATGCTTATAGGTAGCTATTCAGGATGCACCCCCAGCGAAGAAACACAATGAGCCACCAAGGGTCCGATCTCGTCAACCGTTCAAGCACACAGATTCCCCTGACACAAATTGAGCCTAACGTATGGGAGGTCCCAAGAGACTTCCAGTCGGGAATGAAAGTCCCTGCGAGAATCTACGCCGACGAAGACCTTCTCTCCAAGATGAGAACCGATCGGACCATCCAGCAGTGCGTAAACGTCGCGCACCTCGACGGGATTTGCAAATACGCAATCACCATGCCAGATGGACACGAAGGGTACGGCTTTCCGATTGGCGGCGTAGCAGCCACTGACTATGACGAGGGACTGATCAGCCCTGGTGGAGTAGGTTACGACATAAACTGCGGAGTCAGACTGATCCGGACGAACCTCTCCGAGGAAGATGTGCGTCCAGTTCTCCCCAAGCTTGTGGATACTATTTTCAACTTCATACCTTCCGGACTTGGAAGCCGAGGCCAAGTCAAACTCAGCATCACAGAACTGGATCGCGCCGTTACTGATGGGCTGGATTGGGCAGTTGACCATGGCTATGCCTGGCCGGAAGACCCGAAGACGATTGAGGAAGAGGGATGCATGGAAGCTGCTGACCCTTCCAAGGTTTCGAACAGTGCGAAGTCCCGTGGGGCTCCGCAACTTGGCAGCCTAGGCAGCGGAAACCATTTCATCGAGATTGAGCGAGCAGACAAGATCTTCGATAAGCGCGTCGCAGAACGCCTCGGCATCCATAAAGAAGGGCAGATTCTAGTTTTGATCCACACTGGGAGCAGAGGGTACGGTCACCAGACGTGCAGTGACTATCTGCGCGTAATGGAGCGCGCGATCAACAAGTACAACATCAAGCTCCCTGACCGGGAACTGGCAGCTTGTCCGAGCAAAAGTCCGGAGGCTGAGGACTACATCCCTGCAATGTCGGCCGCCTGCAACTTCGCCTTTGTCAACCGGCAAATGATAACCCACTGGGCGAGAGAAGCATTCTCGAAAGTGTTCCAGCGGCCGGCCGATTCTCTCGACATGAAGATCGTCTACGACGTCGCCCACAACGTAGCAAAAGTCGAATCCCACGCTATTGACGGGGAAACAAGGAAGGTAACTGTTCATCGGAAAGGCGCAACTCGCTCATTTCCACCCGGCCACCACGATATTCCGGTGGAGTACAGAGATGTAGGACAGCCAGTTCTGATTCCAGGAAGCATGGGTACGAGCAGCTGGGTCCTAATTGGAACTCCCAGAGCAATGGAACTAAGCTTCGGAACAACTGCACACGGAGCAGGCCGATTCATGAGCCGATCCGGTGCTAAACGCAAGTGGTTTGGAGGAGACCTCAAGAAGAGTCTGGAGAGTCAGGGCATAGTTATTCGGGCTGCCAGCATGGAGGTGTTGGCCGAAGAAGCTCCGGGCGCATACAAGGATGTCGACAGGGTCGTCGAGGTCAGTCACCAGTTGGGAATCGGCCAAAAGGTTGTGCGGATGACTCCCATAGGGGTTGCTAAAGGGTGACCGACTTCAACACTCTCAAACCCAGACCCTGACGTGCAATGGAATGTGACTGGAAAGAGTCCGCCTATTCTTTTCTAAAGAGCCGAATCCAAGGGGTATCGGTAGGATCGAGGCCCTTCAGAAAAGCAAGATACACTGATACGAAATCTGAGTAAAGAACTGGCAGTAACAACCCGCCTAGATGGGTGCGCGCGTTCAAACGCACTTGCGCTGGCGTGGTTCGGCTCGCCTTGGTAATAGTCGATCTGAAGGACTGGAACATAGTCTGTTCGAACTCAGATTCAGAATAGTCCCGAATGAGAATTGGTGCCAGAGGAAAAGGTTGATTGGACCATGCTTCCACCTCGTTGTGCCCTCCCTCAGGCAAAAGGGCATATTTTGCGACCATCTTGCTATTCTCGGCAAGCTGATTTTTGAATCGCCTAGCCACACTAGCCATTCTTTGAGAGGTATAGATTACCGGGAGATGATCTTTCAATGCTGCTGCAAGGCGTTTCGCAGGGTTTTCTGCGAAAGGAACAGTTCTTTGGATTCGATTCCTAAGCCGACCGAGCTCTCGGGTTGCTAACTCGATCTCAGTCTTGGGGTCCTGAATTATTCCATAGCGGTGAAGCGCAAAAGCAGTTGCAACAACCATTTGACCCAGTGCGGCTCGAGGGGCTGGGGCTGGACGAACGGCGAGAAAGGGAACGCCCATTTCTCCGGATAGCTTTTGCAACTTGCCCCCCGTTCCGACTGCGACTAGATTGGAGCCGCGTTTTCTTGCTTCTCGGAACGCCGTGAGTGTCTCATGCGTCTCTCCTGAATAGCTAAGAGTGACGAAAAGAGTATCAGGCCCAACGAACCTAGGAAGGGCCGGATCCTGGTGAACAATAGCTGGGACGGAGATCTTGTTGTTGAGCCAGTCCAGAGTCAAGTCTCCAGCTGATGCAGACCCGCCCATGCCCATGAAGACTATGTTACGAAAGACGGAGCCTCGGGAACTTTTTCTGATGGGGGGCCGTGCGGATAATTGGTTGCTGATGAATTCTGGGAATCTCTCAACTGCGCCGAGCATGTCCTTCGTGTCGCGCAGACTGATTGCTTTCTGATTGTCGAGAACAGTAGGCATGCTCGATGATTCGAAGTTAGATTTCTAAATGTTCGCAGTCTTTTTGAAAGCGTCCAACCAGCTTATCTTTCCCACTACTCGTGAACAGCCATGACCCAACCGGCACGGCGATCCCGAATCGTCTCCGTTGCACTACCAGCCACGTTGACATTAGACATACCTCATCTGCGAGAAAAGACAGCCCGTCTAGGGTTTGTCTCGAGGGCGCTAGCGACCTTCCGGGTGGAAGAGGTAATCATCTACCGCGATAGGCCTGGGCCAGAAGTAGATCGAGAAGCAAGCCTAATCGAGAAGATGCTGACTTACATTGAGACGCCGCAGTACCTGAGGAGGCTGCTCTTCAAGATGGACCCTGATCTACGGTATGCCGGCACCCTACCGCCCTTGCGAACGCCTAACCACCCTGACAAGCAAAACCCGAGCCCGGGTCTATTGCGGGAAGGCGTAGTCGTGCAATCGGGATCATCCTCGATGATCGAAGCTGGTTTCCGCAATTTGGTTCGTGTAAGGTCAAAGTTGCTAACCTCGGAGAGAATGACCATTCGATTAACGAAGGACTTGCCTGAACTCGAGGGAGAAATCATTGAGCCGAGCAGGTTAACCATATATTGGGGGTTCAGGGTGGCTCGTGGGAACGTCTCACTACCAGAAATAGTACGGAGCAGGAAATTCGACTTGACCATATCCACTTCCCGGAAGGGCACGGATGTACGCGAGATCACGCCAGACCTAACCACGAAGTGGAAGTCAGCTAGGCACCCACTGATAGTATTCGGCTCACCGAACGAGGGGATCCCGGAGATTCTTGCCCGGTCCGGCATGAATGTCTCGAATGCGATGGACTTCAACCTGAACACCATTCCAGGCCAAGGGGTTGAGACTATCAGAACCGAAGAAGCACTGTGGGGCTCCCTGGCCGTACTCAACGTTTTGGAGGGGAAGTAGATGGGTCATAGGAAGTATAGTGCACCAAGAAGAGGATCACTCGCCTACCTGCCTCGCGGGAGATCTTCCCACTGGGCTCCTCGCATCCGCTTCTGGCCAGAATACGAGGGAGCACCGAAACTCCTCGCCTTCGCGGGCTTCAAGGCCGGAACAAGCCACGTTACCATAGTTGACAATCGACAAGGATCACTAAACTACGGAAAAGAAGTTACTCTACCAGTCACCGTGGTTGAGACCCCTCCATTATTGGTGACAGGGTTAAGGTTCTATGAGAGATTCAACGGGGGCCTCAGGACATCGGGCGAAGTATGGGCTCCAGAACCGTCAAAGGACCTCGGACGCAGAATCAAGGTCCCCGAGAAATTTGACGACAACAAAGGCTGGGAAAAACTCGAGTCCGCAAAGGAAAGAGTTGTGGAAGTGCGGGCCATCGCCGCGAGCCAACCTCGCCTAGCCAAGATAGGAAAGAAGAAACCTGACCTTATGGAGGTAAAGATCGATGGAGGGACTGTGAAGGATCAGTTGGAGTTCGCGAAGAAGCTGCTGGGTAAGGAAGTGAAAGTTGCAGATGTTTTCAAAGAAGGAATGGACGTGGACGTTATTGGGATCACGAAGGGAAAGGGCATTCAGGGCCCTGTGAAGCGCTGGGGAATAAAGAAACTCAAACACAAATCGAGAAAGACTGTCCGCGGAGTCGGCTCTATCGGTCCGTGGCATCCACACTACGTCATGTATTCGGTACCTAGAGCAGGTCAGATGGGTTTCGCTCAGCGAACTGAGTATAACAAACAGATTCTGAAGATTGGAGACAATGGAGCAGATGTCACACCGAAAGGAGGATTCCTTCACTATGGACCAATCAAGACGGAATTCACCCTATTGAGGGGAACGATTCCAGGACCGGCAAACAGGCTAGTCGCTCTTAGAACACCAGCACGAGGGCGAGTCTCGGGCGAGCCTCCAAAGATGGAAATGATCAGCCTGGCATCAAAGCAGGGGGCATAGAACCTTGAGCGAACGCAACGTGAAGATTTTCGGAGCAGATGGAAAAGCCACCGGCGAGCTTTCATTGCCATCAGTATTCACTGCGGTTTATAGAAGGGATATCATCACTAAAGCTGTTGTAGCGCAGCAATCTCATCGGTTCCAGGCTCAGGGACGTAACCCGATGGCTGGGAAACGCACCACAGCTGAGTCTTTCGGGGTAGGCAGGGGAATCTCAAGAGTTCCGCGAGTCGGCGGACATGGGCCGCTCTCCGGCACAGCCGCCTTTGCCCCGGGAACTATGGGAGGGCGAATGGCCTTCCCACCCGTCACCTCGAAGCGAACCGCAAAATCAATGAACAGGAAAGAGCGACGTATTGCATTGGATTCGGCCATAGCGGCCACAGGATCGAAGGACCTTGTTCGAGAGCGAGGGCACAAGTTCGATGAGGATATCGAGCTCCCACTAGTCGTGACAGATGAAGTGGAGAAGTTCGCGAAATCCTCCGCCGCGAAAACTTTCCTCTCGGCAATCGGAGTGTGGGACGACATTGACAGGGTAAAGAAGAGTAAAAGGATAAGGGGAAAGAACCGAAAGCATTCGGTTGGACCACTTCTTGTGGTTAGTGAGTACCAGGGGGCTCAGAGAGCCTTCGAGAACTTTGAAGGCGTAGACGTTGTCCGGGTTAAGGACTTGAGCGTCGAAGCGTTAGCTCCCGGAACTCATCCGGGACGATTGGCAATCTGGACGGAGTCAGCGATCAAAACTCTGTCCGACAGGAGCTGGCTACGATAGATGACCCGAGTCTCCACCGAACTAGTCATTACCTACCCCATGATGTCTGAGGACACCGTCAAGCTGATCGAGACAGAAAACAAGATCGTATTCATCGTTCATGGCAACGCGTCAAAACGAGACATTTGGAAAGCCGTCGAGGAACTCTACGAAGTCAAGGTTGACCAAGTTCACACTCTTGTGACCCCGGAGGGCAAGAAGAAGGCGTATGTCAGACTGGGGCCAGAATCAAAGGCCTCAGAGCTGGCCGTGAAACTGGGAATACTGTAGGGGTATCCTGAATGGGTAAGAATATTCTCGTTCAGAGGCGTGGTCGTGGCTATTTCATATTCAAAGCGCCAACGCACCGGAGAATCCACTCGGTCGGATACAACAGCGTGGACGGGCACTCTTCGGGCTATGTCAAGGATCTCTTGCATGAGATGGCTCGGGGAGCACCCCTAGCATTATTGAAGGTGGAGGGAGCGGGAGAAATCTACATCCCAGCTCCAGAAGGAATTGCAGTCGGACAAAAGCTCCTCTTCGGATCGGAAGTCCCCGCCGAAATCGGTAACATCAAAACCCTTGGAAAAATGCCTGAAGGGACCATGATATGCAATATCGAACTAAGACACGGTGATGGTGGAACGATGGCCCGTTCATCCGGCTCATTTGCTACAGTTGTCTCGCATACTCCGATTGGCACGGAGCTGCGCATGCCCTCGGGTAAGACGATTCATGTGAACGATAATTGTCGAGCAATGATAGGTGTCGTGGCCGGTGCTGGGCGAACTGAGAAGCCCTTCATGAAGGCAGGGCCGCGCTGGTTCTTGCAGCGAGCAAGGGGACGAAAATGGCCTGTTGTTAAGGGACAGGCAATGATCGCGGCGTCCCATCCTCACGGTGGGGGAAGACACAAGCACGCGGGCAAACCTACAACAGTGGGACGCTGGACTTCACCAGGTCGGAAAGTTGGGAACATTGCAGCACGCCAGACCGGAAGGGCAAAGAGAAGAAGCGCGCGATAGACATTGACCAGCCCAATGTTAATTACAAGAACACGACTACCGAACTGGAGGATATTCGATGCCTAGACAGTTCACCTATCGCGGGCACAACATGGAAGAGGTAAAGCAGATGTCAATGGACGAGTTCATCAAGTTACTTCCATCTCGCCAGCGGAGATCTCTGCTCAAAGGCTTGACCAACGACCAGCGGACCTTGCTCGAGCACATTCGCCAATCGCGAAGAGAGAATGGTAATGGTGGAGGAAAGGCTGAGCCCGTCAAGACTCACGCTAGGGATATGATCATCATACCTGAGATGCTGGGGTTAACTTTGCATTTGCACTCCGGCAAGGAGTTTGTCGCTATCGAGATCAAAGCCGAGATGATCGGACACTTCCTCGGAGAGTTCGCAATCACCAATCAGAAAGTTGTCCATGGAACACCGGGCATCGGCGCATCCCGTTCAAGCATGTACGTGCCTCTGAAGTAACACCCTCGATCACACACCCAGCCATAGTTAGGCACGAATTCGCCCATAATCAGCCCTAATTCCAAATCTAAGCCAGCGATTTCCAGACTCGCCATCTTTCACGTTAATCGCCAGGGGAATCCACGGGGATCGAAAGAGGCTAGACAAGCCGATAACATGCCCGTCTCAAAGAAACCAGCGCAAATCTGGTTCGGACAGGAAACGGGTCGTGGAAAAAATGACCCAGATCGCGTTGAAGCTGCCGTGACGCAAGACCATGTTTCGGGAAAGAGGACAGAATGGAAATCGCCTATTATCAGCCCTGATCTTGAAAATGAGAGGGGGTCCCCAGATTTCCCTCCAACCGTTCGGGATGCACCCGATGAAATCCCATTATCCGCCCCAGCATCCAAGCCCAGTACAAGCCCTGAATCATGAGACTCGCCCAGAATCCACGCCAGACAGGAAATTTTCTCCGGAAAGGGGGGGTCTAAGCGACTCGACCTCACGACGCACAAGTGCCCTACCTGGAACAATTAAGAACAAAACGCTCCCAGCTATGTGTTGGAGCGGGTTGCTAGACGCCTGCCTCGAGAGAGCCGGGCTGAGGGAAGACAGAGATCTTCACAGTGAGGCTTGGGTGTTAGTGACGCGGGCGACAGACACCCCCTACAGGGCTGCAGGCAAAGCCCGCTCCAAACTCGACCCACAGAATAGAGGCTTTTAGTACCAAACCAGCCAAAGCGGAAACTCGGAGGACATGATGAACCAGGAGCAACGCCTCGAACTAGTAACAAAGGGAACTGTAGAGATCATCCAGCCCGCAGAACTGCAACGCGTCCTAGAACAGAAGAAGAAGCCTCGCGCGTACTGGGGCTTCGAATGCTCCGGAAAGCAGCCTAGCTAGCACGGCTGCCTGGAATGATGCATATCGGCACAGGACTCGTCTGCGGTGCGAAAATCAAAGACATGGTCCAAGCAGGATTCCACTTCATCATATTCCTCGCAGACTGGCACAGCATGATCAACAACAAGTATGGCGGCGACATGGAAAAGATCGAAACAGCGGGTGAATACTTCAAACACTGCTTCACGGCACTTGGACTCACAGAGGATAAGGTCGAATACGTTTGGGCCTCAGAACTCGCCAGCAAACCCAACTACTGGGAAAGAGTCATCAGAATCGCCAAAACTACCACAGCCCAACGGGCGATGCGATCACTGCCCATCATGGGCCGCGACATGAAAACCCAAGACGTCGAAACAGCCAGCCTATTCTATCCGTGCATGCAAGCCGCCGACATATTCGAAATGAACCTAGACGTAGCATGTGCAGGAATAGACCAGAGAAAAGCACACGTACTAGCACGAGAGGCCGGCGACAAGCTCCGATGGGAAAAACCTGTTGCACTTCACACCCCTATGCTAATGGGCCTGGCTGGCATACAGAGATCCGACAAGGGAAGCTACGATGAGGATCCTAAACTGAGCAGTGTGATTGCGGCTAAGATGTCGAAGAGCAAACCTGAAAACACGATATTACTCCACGACTCCCCTGAAATCATTGAGGACAAACTGCGCAAAGCATACTGCCCACCCAAAATAGTCGAGGAAAACCCGGTAATCGAATACTACAGCCTCCTGGCCTTCCGGGCAAACAATCCTGTCACATTGGATAGGGACCAGAAATACGGAGGAGATCTGAAATTCTCCACCTACAAAGAACTCGAAGAAGCTTACAAGACCGGAGAGATCCACCCACAAGATCTCAAAGCCAACATGGCAAGAATACTAGCCGACCTCCTTAGAGGAGTAAGAGAGTATTTCGATAAGCACCCCGAACCCCTGGCACAGATGCAGAGGTTAGAGACGAGGTAATCACACGATTGTGGTAGCTCCGATCAGACGAGGATACCCCGCACACATTCGAAACCCGCGGACAGACCTCTACACTCGAAAGATGGAGAGAGCGACTCGGATCTTCCAGGATTTGCATGAACAGTCTGACGCCGGAGTACCAATCATAGTCGAGGGAAGAAGAGACGAAGCTGCCCTAAGAAAACTCGGAATAAAAGGAACCATCCACTGCCTCAAAGCCACAGGCGAACCAAGACTCAGATTCATAGAACGGCTAGACGGATCCAAGCGCGCAATCGTACTAACTGATTTCGACAGAGAAGGAGCAGAGCTTGGAACATGGCTCTACCAGGAGCTATCACACCGCGGAATCCGGGCCGACAACCAGATGTGGCGGAAGATCCGTGGCCTCGCTAGAGCAGAAATCCGCAGCGTCGAGGAACTTCCTAGCTTTGTAAGAGCGCTAGAGATTCGGTCTAGAGGCTTGAGACCATAGAATGGGTTGGCAAGAACTGGCCCTCTTTCTGTTGGATCATCCGCATTTACAATACATCTGACGTCCAGTGCAGTCCGTCTCGGACCTTTGATGTGCAAGCGGTGGTTAGGCTCTACCGTTCTTCATCCGGACAGCCTTCGAAGGCTTGCCGTTGCCTTGGAAGTAGTCCCGGAGGATCTGCTCGAAAAATATCGAGAGGCCTCCAACACGACCGTGGTAGACTTTTTCGACTTCGTGGCGCACTAGATTCTCCGCCTGATCGCTCAGGGAGATCATCATTTTGCCCATTTTCGGTTGGAATATTTTAGAAGAAGCACTGAGATTGACGATTCTTGACGGAAATCGCTAAATCCTACTCAGGGGAGACTACGGATATCTACAGCAACTTGCAGCTAACCGTCGGGTTGAACGCGTCCGACTCAATTTTTCAATGCTAGAACGTGTGAATTGTATATAAATAGTCAAAAAAAAGAGAATCACGCAAGCACTCACTCACCCAGATGTCTATTTTCGAGATGGAAAAACCCCCGCATAATCCCTCCAAAGCACAGAGAGGACGAGAAAGTAGCGCTCCTATCGTAGCCTAATCCTGGCTCAAGCTGATACGATTACCGGTACCAGATGTCTCTCAAGCTGCATGGAACCATTAACAAGTCTCACGGCGAACTGCTGTCTAACACCTATTTCTCTCACTATGAAAACAAGAGCTGTAACACTGACGCAGAGGTAGACCAGACTTGTGGCGAAGAATCCATACGCGGTAGACAGCACTGGAAAGGGGTCCGGCGGAAGATCCCACGACCACGAAGACATAGTGTTCGCGAGCTCTAGGAGCGATCCAACGATCAGGGTCTGACGGAGACGACCGCGCATCAGAAATGGAACGACAGCCCAGACTAAGTAGTGCGTGTAGATCTGACGGAGTGGAATGAGCCATACTAGTAATCCAATTGCTACAATGTCAGCCGGACTAAGCTCTCGAGCTCTGGACCACACAATACCAAGCGCGGCCACAAAAAGTGATGCCGTCGCAGCCAACCAAACTTGATTCTCGACGATCGTGGGCAGGGAGAGATGAAAAAGGGACGGAAATATTGCGTAGAGCAAGTTCATCATTGTAAAACTCGATGTTCCGCCTCCGAACCCAGAAGATAGATTGAAGCCTAGAACAGATTCAAGATACCCGGGCAAGATGACTGGCACCACCAAGCCGAGCACAAGAATCGATCCTGTTGTAATGACAGTTGGAAGCGATTTCGGGAATCCGCTCCTCCTAACCAGCCAAACGAGTACCAAGGGAATCGCCAGAATTGGGTGAATCTTGAAGATCGTTGAGGTAGCAAGGAGTGAAGAGCCCACAAAGTAGCGGCCAGCGATTAACGCGAGAACGGACCCGGCGAGAATCGGGTATCCAAAGACGTCGCTGTTGAACCAGTAGTAGGGAGAGAGACTTATCGACGGAAGAGTCAACAAAAGGGCTGAAGGGACAAGAGCCGAGAGACCCGAAACCCTCCTGGCCCGTAGGGCGAGGAAAACTAGGAGTGCGACAATGGCATCTGCGAGGAGACCTGCCATCCGAACGTTTCGGGAAATCAGACCGATTGTAGCTGGTGTGAGCATTATGCTGCCTGATGTTACCCTGATGATGCTTCCTACCATTGCGAGTAGAAAGGGCGGGTACGGAGAAGCCCAAGGGTTGGACGAGTAAGGATTCTGCCCAGCCATCAGCATCATGCTTTTCGGAATATCGGCGCCCAAGAGATCTCCCCCGCCGTCTGCGTGAAGAATCAATGTGAGCTTTTGGAAAGTCGTTAGCGCAAGCAACCCGCAGAGAATCAACGGCGAATACTTGTTAACTAGACCGTCGAGCGTGGCAAAACCCCTGTGCCAGAGTAGTTTTAGAGACTCAAGCATCGTCTAGTCGAGCGCGTTCTAAGATGCTAAATAGCTTTCAATCCAGAACCTTAAGATGAGTCTAGGGCACGCACAATGAATTTTGCAGACGGATTCGTTCTCGCGCTAACAATAATCTTCCTCGCTTACTTTGCGTACGCTACACCAATAATCATGGTAGGTGTATGGCGGTACAAGAAGCACGGGTTTGCCGCGGAAGAACCCGGAGACGACTGGGATCCACCAAATGTCTCGATCCTCGTCCCTGTGAAGAATGAAGAGAAGGTTGTCGGAAGATTACTTGACGCGCTTACTAAGCTGGACTATCCCAGAGAGAATCTCGAGGTAGTTGTTGTTGAAGACGGATCTAAAGACCAGACCCTCGAAATCTGCAATAATTTCGCCCGTAGTCATCCATGGATCAAAGTCTTCCACAGAGATGCAAGCATTGGAAAGGGAGACGCGTTGAACTTTGGATTCAACAAGTCGACTGGAGAGGTCATTGTCACATTCGACGCCGATGATATTCCAGAACCACTGGCCATTACCAAAGCATTGCGCTACTTCAACGACCCGAAGGTCGGAGCCGTGCACGGCTTCCATCGGACGCTCAACCTGCAAGAAAGCATTGTTGCGAGACTTGCGGCCTACGAGACATTTCTGTACAGATTGGCGAACGATGGGAAGTATGCACTGAAACTGTTCGTCGCCTTCTCTGGCTCGAACACTTTCTTCCGACGAACCGCCCTGGAGAGAGTGGGACTCTGGGACCCGAACTCTATCGTGGAGGACGCGGAGCTAGCGGTCAGGTTCGCGAGAGCAAGTATTCCGACGAAGCTGGCTCCTGTTGAGAGCTGGCAGGAAATGCCGGCGAAGGTCAAGACCTTGCTGAAGCAACGCATCAGGTGGAGTGGAGGAAACATTCAGACGGGATTGAAACACTGGGACGCCTGGAGGTCTATGTCACCCTTGAAGGCATTTGATATGGAAGTGCTAATGATGAGTCCCATAATGGCAATCCTTGCCTTCGTAGGTTGGGCCCTTCTAGCTTTGGGCATAGGCCATATCGGTATACCCGTCGCTGAACTCCTGCCTCTTCTAGTTGTGATGGGAGCATTGAACATCTTCTACTTCGGAACCCTCCTGACAGTCGTGGTTGCCCAAGCGAAAACGGGCATAGTATCATATTTCACGCTAATACTAGCAACGTATCCGTACGCGACCTTGCTCTCAGTCGCAAACTTTGTAGGTCTAGTCTCTGTCCTTGTCCTCGGACGGAAGCTCTGGTTGAAAACCGAGAAGACCGGATACGTCGACTCATCTTCCCTTTTAGCTAGACTTCCCAAAGCCTTGGAATAGAGATGTCGATAATCTAAGTATTATCCCGTGACCAAGTTACTGAACAGTCAGCTGGAACGAGTAGGGAGAAGCTGGGGCACTTGCTCCGATGTCAAACTCACAATCTATTCGAAACGTTGTGAGAATCAAGGCTGTGCTGTTCATGAATACTGGCCCGTAAGACGTCGCCGTGCCGCCGTTTGGAGTTACGATGAGAATTGCTTTGTAGCAAGTGTTGAAGCTCGCTGTCAGAGTTTCGTTTACTGCAACATCATAGACAATGTGCTGGGTTGTGATCATGGTGTTTGCAACTGTGCCAAGTCCAAAGACGGTCGGGCTGCTACAAGAAGTCGCTGTGGCGGTGGCGTTGGAACTAGCCACGAAAAAACCCTTGTCGACGGCAACGAGACTGTTTGTGACGTTTAGTTCACCGCCAACCTCGGCTTGGTATGTGGTCGTAGTGACGACGATGGACGTGGCTGAAACGGCTATGACGAGGAGGGCGAGCACTACCTTGCCCAAGACGTACCAGGTTAACGTCCGTCGAAGTCGATCGTAGATATTCGAAGCCTTGATCATTTCCTTGCATCCGCTTGAGTGTTTTGGAGCCTGTTTGAGTTTTGAGTCCCTTTGGCCATCAAATCCGAGTAACAGTTCTGATTAACGAGTCCGAGGCGGGCAAGGAGGTCGCATTGGAATGGGCTACTCGAGCTCCCAGACATGCGACGCGAGACGCAGTCACTAAGACCCCCCTTTCTAGAATCGTTCGCCATCTGGCACTGATAATAGGCGAGATGGGCTGATCAGGGCTGGGTCCGGGCTTGGATCGGCCGAGGATTATCCACGTTTCCAGCGTGGAAAAGCCCTTGTTCTGGATGTGCGTGTTCGGATCTTGAATCGGAGCTGATAATGAGCGAGTTTGGCCGCAATGGGCTTGGCTCCTTGGGTTTTGGAGATAGTCCGCAGTCTCGCGATTGGGCGCTTTCAAGAAAAAATGAGGGACTTGCGTGCCCCCCCCCCCGCAAAATCGGGGTTGGAGGAAACTGGTCTAACTTATGGTGACGTACACTGTGACCGGAGACGTTAACGATGTGACACCTGTGTCGATATATGCGCTGATGGTGCCAGTGCTCGCAGCGCCGGGCCCAGTAAGAGTGAAAGTCGTGGAAACGACTAAAGACCCGGTCGTGCCTGCCCCGTTCCGAATGCTGACGGTCGCCGTATGGACTGTGCTATCGGTGGCGGTATCAGTAAACGTGATTTTGTCGAACCAATCTCCCCCGGTAAGAGCGTTGTTGACGTTGTTGTTGAGGCCGTTCGCGGGAAATGTTGCAGCGGCAGAAGCAGCTCCTGAGTTGGCCACTACTCCCAAGCCATCGTCAACTATTGTCATGGTGCCTGTACTCGTGTGGTAGGTGCCGATCTCACCGGTGTTCGTGGTTGGGGTTATGGCGAGATTAGCTGCGAGGACGCCGGCGACCATTCCAAGCATGGCCACGACAGCGAGCGCAAGTATCGGAACTTTCTTGTTCGTCAGCTGAGTTATTCTAACTCTTAGACTGCTCATTTTTCTAAGACTTCAGTTCGGCTAAGGGAATCAGGCGAACGATAAGCCACACGTTCCTAGCGTGGACGCTCCACGGTAGCACCCAGTATAGCTAGCGAGTATGCAGGAGAAACTATTCCTCTTCTCGCTGCACTCTAGGCCTATACTTCTGCCTCGGCTTCCTCTGCCACTTCTTCAACAACCGCATGACTGGAGGCACTTTAGGACGATGAGATGAAAGCTTCCTGAAAATCGACGGGCTTCTCTCATGCTCTGGAGTCAGATCCTCTTCTCCGAGACTCCATGTCTTGACACCTTTGATACCCTGCCCATCGGGCTCTTCGGCCAAGGAAAGCTCTCGTCCAATATGTTTGAGGAGGGTTGATTCTATCTGTCTGGCCGAGTCAAACTCTACCTTCCTCTCGACTAGTTCCATGTAGACCTGGTTTAGGAGTTCTCGATAGGGCACTGGTTCTCTTCGTTTTGAGACTATGGAGATGGCTAATCTCAGCATGGCTCTCTCTTGTTTCGTCATCTTGCTCGGAGCCCAGTCTGCTGGGGAAGTGACAGTCAGCTGCGGAGGAGTGTCGGGGAAAGAGGATTCAGTCTCAATGGCTTGGCTAAGCACGGACATCGTTTCAGGTTCTTCCTGGCCAGGTTCAAGGGGGACGAGGGGCTTTCTGAATCGCAGCTGCGTCTCCGGCTTGCCCGGAGCTCGGTAGATAGTTCCTGCATCCTCGATGGCGAACCCCGTCCAGGTGAGGAGTTTCTGGAACCGGTCGCTTACGGTGGACGCCCATTGGGGGAGGATGATGCTGATTATTCCCCCAGGCTGGACCGCTTGATAGATCTTTCCGAACGAGTCGAGTAGCTGGTCGTCTGTTGTGTTTTCAGGGTCTCGACTTAGAGGGTTCAGATCTCTGTCGCTTGAGGATAGCCATACGTGTCGGTATGGGGGTGAGAGAAAGAATTCCTTGACGCCGGGGATCCCGGCGGCTAATAGTCCTCGCTCTTGAAGCATCTTGAAGAGTGTACTTGCTCCGGCGATTGTGAGGCTTAGTAGCCCGAGGTAGAAGTCTAGGTTGAACGTCGCGGCGATAGAAGGATTGAGGTATGTGTTGAGATCGGTCCCCACGATTCTCGCAGGATACGATATTGTTCCGCTTGTAGGCGGGTTTGTGCCGTAGGCTGTGAGTAAGGCTGTCTGACCGGTGTGGACGAGGAGAAAAAGGCTGAAGAAGAGTTCAGAAAGGCTCGCGAGACTAAGCCAAGTGGCTAGGGGACGCCACCAGATGGTGGGTCGAAGCGAGGTTGTCGCCAGGGCGAGAGAGGATAGGATGAGCAGGACGCGGGTGAGCGCGCCTAGTATGGACGCGACTGGAGTGGTTGCGGGTATTCCGGTCGCGGCGATCTGAAGATAGAACGGAGAGACTTGGATCGACAGGATGTGGCTGTTTGTCGGGCTTGTGAGAGTCCACCAGGGCTCGCTGCCCAGAGCGAGGAAGCCGGCGACTAGCCCAGCGATAAAGGTTGGCAGATCGATTCTCTGGAGCAGCTTCTGGTTTGAGTTCTGGCCTGAAGTCTCCGTTGTCTTTCACTAGTCTTTGAGAGTCCGGAACCTAGAATCGATCGAGGTCCCGTTGCCTGCATTCGGGGTCGGGCGCGCATAGGTCTCCCGTAACTGTTTTGGTTTCGGCCAAGTCCTTTGACCTGTAGACGCTCCACGCTAGAGTCGACATTCTCTAGCGTGGAGGCTACACGGCAGGATTCAACGCCTCTCGTCCGACAAGAATCTGGGGTCCGGTTTTTCAGATATGTGGATCTGAACTCCTAGGATTTGCATGAAATTTTTCCATAAAGAAAACGATTCCCCGTGGAAAAGAACGGGGCGATTGGGAGTTTATGCTTTCGGTTTGCGTCGCAGGTAGAAGAATCCGCCAATCCCGGCTAGTAGTCCACCGATGCCGAATAGGGCGATTCCAGTGCCGGAGAGGATGGTGCTTACGATGCTTGCGTTGGTCGCGCCGCCTCCAAGGTTTACCTGGGTAGCGAGCGCTGCATTAGCATCGTTCTGAGCGTTCTGGTAGTGAGTTTTAGCTCCTCCGAAGTCACCGCTTGACCAGCTCTGGTCCCCGAGACTAAGCTCAGAGTTTGCCTGAGCCACCTGAGCCTCTGCGGCCGAGTTGGATAGGATGGGGAAACCGCCCACAGTGAGGGTACTCAGTATGTTATTGGCTGCGTTTCGAGCTTGCGCTGCCGAGTATTGGTCGCCAGTAAGGATGCTGAGTGTCCCGCTTGCAAGGGAGAAGCAAGACTTGGGAGTGCCCGATGTGGCGTAGTTTTCCGCGTCGCCTGAAGTGCAACTCGCGACGGTGCCTGTGGCGGGACCATCCCATATTTCCACGGTCCAAGTGTGCCCTTGGCTAACTGACCCTGCCGACGGGAGAGCGATGGATAGAGTCACGGAGCTGATTTGGCCGGCTGTCAGTTGGATGATACTGGCGTTCTGGTAGACGGGCATCCAGTCGCCTTTGAAGCCGATAGTGATGTTCCGTGTGTATGTGGTCGTAGGTGAGACGGGCTGCGGAATGCTGGCTTGCACGACCGCGATTACGGAAATGCTTGTGCCTGCCTGAGCGACGGTTCCGGATCCTACGCCGGTTGGAGATACGAAGCCGGTAAGTACGTTGCTGATTGTGACCGAATTGTGTCCGCTGGTGAAGGCATGTGCCTTGTTGATGTTGGTGGTTGTCATTGCTAGTCCTACCAAGAGTAGGGATAGACATGCTACTGCGATTTTTCTTCGTTGCATGGCGTGCGCTTTCGGATAGTGCTGATAAAGAATGCGCTGAAACCTAGAATATTGCGAATAGGTTACAATGCTACGGCAAGGTAAGAGGATATGGCGGATTTCGATACGTCTACTGCTTGCGTGAATCATGTTAATCGAGACCGCTCGGTGGGTTTGCCTGACGCTTTTTCGGACTCGACACTTTCGTTTCTGGGCGACATCTCCCTGAGCGAGTCAGATCTTCAATCCGATTTGACGCCCGTTCTTGGATTCTTGTGTTGGGTCGACATGGTCGTTCTCGTGGTTGGTCCTGGTGTTTGGCCCAAACTTTTACAAGAATGCTCGAGTGGACTATTGGGCTTGGAGCAGTGGGAGAGAAGTGCCGCGTAATAACAAGAAGTTTATGCAGACTCTTGAGACTGAGACTTATCATACGATTGCGAAGGAGGCGTCGCAGCGGGGTGCGACTGTCCAAGAGCTCTTGAGAGCCGTGATCATTCCAGAGTGGCTGAGTGAGAACCGGAAGAAATGGAGCAAGTAACTATGAGCCTAGCTTAACGTCAAAGGTGGCAGCGAAACGCGTGCGGTGCTGGCAGCGTTATTCTATTGTACTGTTTTTCGGAAATAATGTAGGTTATTTTTGCGCAGGGCCGGATTGTCTTCTCTTACGGGGTTATTGGGACACGGCTGTTGAAAGGGGGTCAACAGGTTGTGGTGCGAGCCCGAAAAAAATAGGAGCGATGTTTCCGGCAGGCACGATTTTCCTCTTCAACGCCGTGTTGCGCCAACCGTAAATTGTTGACCGGAACTATTTGGGCGGCGCGTTTACATTGTGTTCGATCCTAACACAACCTTGAACAGTGTCGGCTTCGAAACTGAGAGACTCCCAGAACCGCTCTTGCGTCGTGAGTTCGAGTCGCTAAGACCCCCCGGGTCAGGAGAGTTCATTTGCTGTCTGGCATGGGTTGTGGGCGAGTCTCTTGATTCAGGGTTTAGATTGGGCTTGGATGCCTGGGCGGATAATGGGATTTCATCGGTACATCCCGAACGGTTGGAGGGAAATCTAGGAACCCCCTCCCATTTTCGAAATCAGGGCTGATAATGGGCGATTTCTCTCTTCCTCTACGAATATAGGTCGGATTATCATATGTTATTGGGTATGGCGGAGGAGATCAGTATCGCCGGGCTTCGGGCACGGCGGGAGGTGAGGCGGGCGAGGATCGTGGCCGGCGTCCAGTCTGTGGTGATTTTTCTCTTGTTGGTGGCGGTGGCTGAGGATTACAATCACAACCAGTATTTCCAGGCGTGGGCGGGCGCGAACCTGGGCGGGTTCGGGTTTCTTTTGAACGGGACGCTTGCAACGTTCTATGCAGGGATACTGGTAGCCGTGTTTCTTAGGCGGCCGCCGGACGCAGCCGGTCAGAGGGTTAGGAAGAGGGAGCAGGTGGCGGTAAGCGTGGAAGCGCAGTGACTAGGGCTTGCGGAACCTCGTTTTCGTGAAGGGCGGGGCGCGGGAAAATCGGCCACCCCTGGGGGTCACCTAATAGTTAGCAGAAAAAAAATAGTTGGAAGAAAAGGAAAGGTTATGGGAAAAATAGTTAGAGAAAAGATGAAACGGGGTGATCAGGAATGAGTAGCTTGCGGAGAAGGTGTAACTGGGGAATTGGCGTTCCCTTTTTCCCGTAAGAAAGTATGGTTTGTCCTCTAGGCGCGGCAGTTGAGCGTGATAACGGGCCTTTGAAGGCGAAGAAAAAAGAGAAGATTGGATGATTAATCTGACGTTTTCTACTTCTTGGCGTAGACTTTGGCGGTGAACGTCTGGTCAGACTGGTTGGCTGTTCCCTCGATCCAGCCCTTGGTGTTGTTGAGCCAGGAAAGGCTCGGCGATTGCGTCATGAACTTTTGCTCGCCTTCGAACGCGACGTTTCCGTCAGTAGTCCTGCGGCCCTTGCCGTGGCCAGTGACGACGACCATGTCCTTGCCTGCCATCTGTATGCCTTTGCCTTCCCATTCGCTCGTACCGTCAGTTTTCATGTTGATACTGACAGTCTCCATGAAGTTGGCCTGGTACTTGCCGGTGATCTGGCCTACGTCGTTGTTCTCCAGCTTTACGCCGCTAGAAGTGATGTCCTTGATGCTGAAGCTGTCGGTCTTACCGCGCATCTCGGCGATTACCTCGCCCTTAGATTGCTGTTGAGATTGCATAGTTACTCGCGCAGAGAGACCTCGAAGCCACTATATGAATAGGCGTTCCAGTGTAGGAAAAAGAGACCCGATCAATATGCGTCCAGAGCCTTAAATCTCAGACCGCCAGGACGGTAGACCCAAAATCCAGGTCTTCCAATCCTGACCCGGCTTATCGGCTGAAGAACAGGCTGGGATCCAAGTTGTAGTTTTGCCGAGCGTAATAATAGAACTTGTCTCGATTCGAGCTTGAGCCATCTACATACCATGACAGGTATGTGGCCAATCTCAGTCTAGACCTTCGAACAACACCGAAGTGCAGATGCAGCTTGTCCGTTCGACCTCTGGAGTACCAAGAATGATACCTGGATATCCAGATCTACCCTCAAACAACCAAGGCCGGTAGAGTTTATTAGAGCGATATATCGCGGCGACTGTGAGGAATAGTTTTCCATGAGTCCGGTTCTTGTTTCCCATCGTTCTAACAGGCGGGTTCTGATGTTGGTTTCTCTGATTCTCCCGATGCTTTTGGCGGCCTCGGAGACCCTTCCCGTCCATGCGGCAGGCGCTCTATTCATGGCTCCGTCAAGCCAGCCAGCTCAGGCCGTGGGGAGTATGTTAACCTACGAGGTTAACGTCACGGGCATGGATCCGTTCAACGTCTGGGACGTAAGTGTCAAGTCGGATCCTGCTGTCCTCAACCCTGTTAGCATCAGCGTTGCTAATGACATTCTCGGATCCGTATTTCAGGTCGCGAACTGTATCAACGGTGTAGGAACAGGCTGCGCGATCACCGATGGCGCGGGAGTAGCCCACTCGGCCGCTGCATCCGGTACCGGTGCAGCTTTCGGGGGTGCCGGCCTAGTCTTCACTATAACATACCAGGTTATGGGGAGCGGGTTTACCTTCCTAACAATCCCGGCCGGCCTCGACACTATTGCCAACAGCGGCGCTACAATTACTCACTCAGACATCGGCGGGGTCTACGGGACTCCTCCGGTCCTACCCATCGCCGGATTCACATTTTCCCCAACCGCGCCTAACCAGGGAGACAAGGTGACCTTTGACGGATCCTCAAGCACCGATGCCAACGTCGGTGGAACGATCGTGAATTACGCCTGGACCCTGACCCCTATAGCCGGGGGAGCGATGATAACGAACATGACTACTGAACCAATCATGATCCACACCTTTGGTCTTACGGAAGTCGGAACCTTCTCCGTAGCACTGGTCGTGTCAGATAACCTAGGGATATCATCACCGCCCACAGCTCAGATGATCACTGTAACTCAGCTGACGCCGTCCGACTTTTCGTTCTCCGCCGATACGAATTCTCTGACAATTCACCCTGGTCACTCGGGCTCATCGGTCTTGACCTTGCAAGGCTTGAACGGCTTTACGGGTGATGTGACGCTTTCAGCCTCGGCTCCATCCGGGCTCTTCAGCTCGTTTGATGTGAACCCCGTTTCCGTCTCGACCACGTCGGTGACTTCGGTGTTGACAGTCACCGCGCACATTCGTCCAGGAACATACAGTGTAACGATTACGGCCACGGATGGCACCCTCGTACACTCAATCACACTGACGGTCGTGGTTGCTCCACACTCAGGAGCAAACGCGCCTCGCTAGAGGGGCTTCTTTCGTCCGTGTCCGGTATCGCAGGGTTCTGAACTAGGCTTCGCTAGGGCGCACTAGCCTGGGCGCCCACAGCCCGTTTTTTGTTTGCGTTCGCGAGTCTGGCCCTTGCGGCCATTTTTCGAGACCCCCCGCCAGCAACCTTGGCCGCATTCCTAATCCCTGAGACGAAATCGAGGCTGGATTCGGCGCCGGATCCGCTTCACACATATAACCGGATCCGGATCAGAGGGAGGTTATGGGTGATCAGGTCGGCCTGGACCAGCTGAGACAGGAACGGCTGGTAAGGAGAACTCGGTGGCTAGTGTTGGTGGAGTCGCTGGTGATCCTTGCACTGCTTGTTTGGGTGTCTCTCGAATATGAGAACAATCTTTTCCTCCAGTCCTGGGCGAAGACGAACATTGGACCGGTGAGCTTTCTCCTCAACGGAACGCTGGCTGGATTGTACGCGGGAGCACTACTGGGATATACGATAGCAAAGTATGCGGAAAAGAAGACGGAAGACGAGAAGATACTGGAATCACTCAGGATAAAGAGCCCAGGCTAGGTCGTTTAGCGAGTCGTTCCCGGCGCGGATTGCGGTGCAGGGCCTGCGAGACTCAAGTAGGCCCCGCGGGGGCTGGGAGAATCCGCGATTACCTGTTTTCAACGAGGGCGATTTCAGGGATTCGTTTTCGGGATTAGGGTTACGAAAGCTGTTTCAGAAAAAATGGTTTCAAAGACCCGGGTTTCAAAAGGGTGGTTTCAGAAACTTGTTTCAAAATGTGATTTTCAAGGCTTGATTTCGGGAGGCATTGTTTTTCCCGGTTGCCCTTTCGGTCATAGCCTATGACGTTTCGCGGTTTAGGAAGGGTTGATCTTCCTGCAGAATCAGCCTAGGCCTGTTTTGGTGCTTCTTCGGTCTTCTTGGATTTTCTTCGGAACGGATTGCGCATCCTGTCTTTCACCTATGTAGAAGACTGGTTTCGCGGGCTATAGGCGTTTCGGGGCATATCGCTCATGTCGCGCCCTCTTTCGGTTCTAAAACATCGAAGAAAGCCCGTTATGGGGCACATTTCTATTGTAAAGTTTGGAAGCTTGTTCTTTGAGGTTTTCGAACGCTTCGACATGGCGCACAAATGGTTGGCCTCAGCGAAATCCTGTTTGGTTTCCGCTGGGCAGATTGAGGACGACTCCGATGCATAGGCCGAGGGCGACAACTGTGCCTCCAAGCGAGCCTGCGACGGTGTTTGCGGTTGTTGCTGTTGCGATCGTATAGGTCTCCTGGCTAGTGCTGAACAGGACTATGGCGATGTTGACGAGTCGTGCGGTCATGATTGACCAAGTCTTGTTCTTCCAGATCGCATAGGCTGACAGGAATGCGACCAACCCTAGAACAAGGGTGATGGCTCCGAGTGCAGTGTTGACAATACCGGGGTTGAAGCCGATTAGAGCGATGCCTCCGAAGATGACGATTCCACCGGCTATCAATTGCAACAGTGTTAGCCCTAGAGGCCGAGATAGGGCAATGTTCGAGGGTCCAGCTTCTCTTTCCAGGTTGGACCCTCGGACTCCTAGGCCAGCGAGGTTTCCGTAAATTATCAGGCCGAAGAGAAAGCCGACCGCCATCAGGTACGATAGCGTATTGTTTGCGTATTCTGTGTAGACGAAGGCGATGCCGGAGAAGAAGGCTAGGGCGCTAGATGCGAAGCCTGCGCTCGCAATTATTACCAGAGATCTGCGGTGGATAAAGGCGGCTGCGACGAGTACTAGGAGGGCAAGTATGAACAGGACTACCGCGACGACTACATGGAGCATCAACGCTGGAGATCCGGCGGTGAAGACTGCTGCTAGTGGGTTGGGGTCGGTCGAGGTGGAGAAGGAAACGAAGAGGTTGGCGAACATGCCCAGCAGGAACTGGAGTATCAACAAGGGCATCATTATCCGGGATAATATCTGGATTTGAACAGGTCTCATAGGAGGAGAAGAAATAAGATCTACTAGATAAGAAAAGTCCTAACTTGGCTCGGGTTTTCGGACACTTTCTCCGATTAAGACAGGAGTGTCATGCCTGCGTGCGACAATGTCTTGCTATGGCTAGCAAGACCCTGTCGATATCGGAGGAAACCTACAAAGGCCAACTGCATGTTATCGAGCTAATGATGTTCCTCGAGAGTCGACGCTTTCTGTGGGACTATCTCTTACAGGTTCCAGTTGGACAATAGCCCATAGAAGGTAGCAATATGCCAAGAGCAACCGAGACAACTAGGGGTATATGTACTATGACAACTATCCAAATTTTCCGGATTTCCATCTACTCGTTCCACCTCCTGCGATTTTTGTTATGCTTCTCGTACCTCCTGATGGCCAGAACTGTTAGAAGTCCGAGTATGCACAGCCAAACGATTGTGGAGATAGCTGTCGAGAACATGGCGAGAGAAGCTAATCCAGCGAGAAGCGGTGCGATAATCCAGAACAGAAATCGCACGAATCCCGGTCAATTTCTGATCGATTATTAAGAACGATAGTAAGCTTCTCTTACTTACTCTGGGGATCGGGTGCCCAGACTTTCAGGGCAGGCGTTCTGGTTCTAACTCAGAGCTAGGCCGTTGGGACCGGCTCTAGTCTGTTCGTGGCCTTCTCGGTCGTTCAGAAGTCTATAGTGAAGCGCCGCATTTGTAGCATATGAGAGCGGCGGACATGATCTCGGCTCCACACTGCGGACAGCGCTTCACAGCACCTGCTTGGTATGCGTTAGGTGCCGGAGCTGTCTGATACACCACTTGTTGAGTGAAGAGCGGTTTGCCCAGTAGGCCGAGGATGAGGAAGACCACACCCATCAGAATGATGATGCCGGCGATGGGCGCGAAGAATGAGCTGACTGATAGCGCGACGATTCCGATGATGATCATGAAGAGTCCTCCAAGGGCCTGCCACAATGGGGTTGCCCCGATCATCGCCCTTTGGGTGCCTGCTGGCGGAACCATGGCGAGGGCAGGGCTGATCGTCAGGGGCGTTCCGCATGCGTGACAGAACGTGGAACCAGGTGCTAGAGCGGTTCCGCAGCGATCACACATCGACATTCTCAAACCCTAGATTATTCTTTTACGGGAAGCGTTCTTAAACGTGGTGGAAACGCGAGAACTGAGTACCCGCTCATCACTTTCGCTGGGCACAAGTTGCCCATATGACGGGTCCGCTCTAGATCAGAGTGAGGGCGAGTCTGGACTCCTCGGGATCGAGTAGGATTACGAGCCGCGAAGAATACGATGTTTCTGTCTGGAAGAGTATTCCCGGTTTCGCAAAGGTCCTCATCCTCGTTCAGTTTCTCGTTATCTTGTTCATGTCTTTCTGGATCTATGAGGAATATCTGAACAACTCATATCTCCAGGCCTACCTTAACGGCAACCTGCAAGGGGTCTCCTTCACCGCGACGGTCCTGATCTCAATCGGCTTGTTCACGATCGCTGCCGTGGTTTTGTACGCGAAGCTGCGAAGGACAAGGAGGGAGCTTGAAGGGATTCTTTCAAGCGAG
>Ga0209690_1000018_pt1 | contig 78079 bp, 87 predicted proteins | sample GraSoiAngelo_150_FD_186164 | JGI IMG/M metagenome (GOLD analysis project Ga0209690, IMG submission 186164) | Grasslands soil microbial communities from the Angelo Coastal Reserve, California, USA - 14_1009_09_40cm (SPAdes) (version 2) | ecosystem: Environmental > Terrestrial > Soil > Grasslands ... | reverse complement strand
GACCCCGAGAAATCGGGGCCAGAGGTCGTGGGTTCAAATCCCACCGGCCCCACCATCAACCAATATCCTAGAAGATCACATCAGGACCAAAGTTGGAGAGGATTGTCGAATGATCGTTCTGGTTGCCCTTTTATAACGAGACTGACGAGTCCATTTTTCTAATTATACCGGATTGAATTCATTTTGCATGTTCCAAGGCCGAGCATTAGAAGACGAGCGAGCTTATCCTCGGCCGGAAAGAAAGCCTTACCTTTCACCAAGATATTACTAGTCGGAATCGCCGTTTTGGCGATAGGTGCTCTGGTAACCGAGCTACTGACCAGCGGGCTGACTCCGAACTGTCAAAATAATCCTCTGGACCCACTGTGTGTTCCAGGGTATGCGGTTCGGACTCTTACACGAATGACAATCGCGTACATTTTCGCACTCACCTTTGCCCTAGCATATGGAATCGCGACGGCGATGAGCCACCGAGCCTCCCACGTGCTCTTGCCTTTGCTGGACATATTCCAGTCGGTCCCTGTTCTTGGAGTGGTCCCTGTCGTGTTCCTGATCATCTTGGGGACTGGGACCGGAATCACTCCTCCGCCTGAGTTCAACCAAGAAGTTGCATCTATCATACTGATCTTCACTGCGATGGCGTGGGCCCCTACTTTCGGAGTCATAGCCGGAATAAATGCGATCCCGATGGACATCAAGGAGGCGGCTCATGCTTACGGAATGCACGGCACTAGGTATCTGCGCCAGATCGTTCTTCCAGCCGTATTTCCTGAGCTAGTCTGGAGTAGCATACTGGCCTGGGGTGGAGGATGGTATCTCATACCTGTCGAAGAGCACCTTTCCTTCGGTCAACCTCCAAATCAGACCCAGGTGGACCTTCCTGGATTAGGCAGATTTATCGCGCTGGCTGCGTTGAAGGCGGACCTAGGACTGGCGCTCTTTGGACTGGTGGTGCTTGTGGGAATCATACTTGCCATTGACCGTTTGATATGGAAGCCCCTAGGCATGAGGGCGGAGAAGTACAAGTACGAAACAGTCGCGGCTCCAAGGACGACTGCAACACGACAGAGTAGTGTTGTTGCTGGAGTGAGAAGATACGAGGATCGTTTGGTTTCACCGGTACTCACCTTCTTCAAATCTGAACGGTCTTACGCGGCACGAGTACTGGAAATCACGCGCTTGAAACGAATACGCCACATAACAGAGAGGTTGAGGTTTCCGGAGCGAATCGGAAGAATCCCGTTATGGGGAAGGATCCTCAGCTACGCAATCTTCGTTGGACTCGTTATCTTGGGTCTCATCGTGACGATCATGTCGCGATCCCAATCCATTGAGAGGGGCATTTCCCTTCTGGCTACTGATGTAACAGCTTTCGAATTGATCGCGATTACGCTTCTTTCACTATCGAGGCTGGTCATTGCGTACGTCATTGCCCTCTCGTGGACGCTTGGTGCGGGAATATTGATAGCTAGAAGTCAGAGGCTTTCTAGGCTTCTCGTGCCTATCTTTGACATCGGACAGTCAATCCCTGCGACGGCCCTGTTCCCGCTTGTTGTAATATTACTAGTCGACCCGTTCAAGAACTCCCCCTATCTCGGATTCACATTGAACCTAGCTTCTGTGCTCTTGATTCTCACTGGTATGCAGTGGTATTTGCTGTTCAACATCGTCGGCGCAGTGAACGGTGTCCCGAATGACATTTTGGAGGCGACTGCAGCTTATCGAATTCGGGGACGACGTTTTGTCAAAGAAATCCTAATCCCGGCATCTTTTCCCGCAATCCTCATCGGAAGCATACAGGCCTGGGGCGGCGGCTGGAACGCCCTGATAGTCTCTGAGTCCATCGGGCCCAATGTTAGTGTCCCGGGATTGGGTTCGTTTCTGGTTCAGGCCTCATCAAGAGAGCCTGCACTGGGAGCTGTTGAGATCTATGCGTCTCTATTGGTCATGACTGCAACTGTTCTTATCATTAACCGGTTGGTCTGGAGACGTTTGCTACGTAAGGCCGACAGGTACAAGTTCGAGGCATAGCAGGATGAGCCAGACATCTGAACCTATTCTCCAAATCAAGGACATTGCAAAGATCTATCCGGGTGAAGGCAAGAGCACCACCGTACTCGACCATATTTCATTTGACGTCTACAAAGAGTTCCTCTGCATTGTCGGGCCTTCAGGCTGCGGCAAGAGCACGCTGCTCCGAATTATTGATGGACTAGATAAACCGACAAGCGGTCAGGTGCTGTTTCACGGCCAAGCAATTACGAGTCCAAGCCCGAAGGTCGGTGTGATCTTCCAGACCTTCGCCCTGATACCTTGGAAAACGGTGCTTGGAAACGTTTTGATGGCGATCTCATCGGCATCGATTCAGAAAGAGGAGCAGCTGAAGATCGCACAGAAGTATATTCAGGATGTTGGCTTGGAGGGGTTCGAGTCTTCCTATCCGAAGGAGTTGTCAGGTGGGATGAAGCAGCGGGTCGGGATTGCCCGTGCTCTCGCGCTCCAGCCGGAGGTGTTGTTGATGGACGAGCCGTTCTCAAGCCTCGACGCGTTGACAGCCGAGAACTTACGGCGCGAGGTCGTGGATATTTGGAGGGACCCGGCCTACCCTACTGGTTCGGTGATCATGGTTACCCACAATGTTCAGGAGGCTGTGGAGATGGCTGACCGGGTGATCGTGTTGAGCGCGAGGCCCGCGAAGATAGTTGATGATGTCAAGATTGATCTTGAGCGGCCGAGAAGCCCTAGGGACCCGGTTCTATATGATCTTGCGGACCGGATAATCTCGAAGATCAGCTAGTGAGTGTGGGTTTTCGGTAGCAACCGTTCCGATTGTCCGTCGTAGCCGAATAGGCCTGTGAAGACGCCCCAGCTGATGAGTATGCTGATCAGTGCTGGGATGTCGAGAGTTGGGCCGTACTTGGAGCTTACGAAGCGGGCGAGGCTGAAACGCGTGACCTGTCCTTGTTCCTTGAGTAGTTTTGCGATATCAGAGAAGGGTTCGAGTGTTTCCAGTCGCTGGTGGACGAGTTTTTTCCGTTCCGCTATCTTGCTGTTGAGGGCCTTGGTGCCGAGCTCTGTCAGGGAGATCTCGCCTTGCTGGACACCGACAAGACCGAGATACTCCGCGGTGTCTATAATCGGGAGTAGCTCGTCAAGATCGATGCGAAGATCGATCGTCAGGTTGGCAATGTCCGTTTTTCCATTGTACGCTTTTAAGAGATCGAGCAGACCGAAGACGCGGTTTACGCCGGCGGTAGGGAGCATTCTCGTTACGGGATTCGCTTGGACCTGACTGGGGTTAAAGAACTTTGGATACCCCAGATGGATCGTTTGCCTATCAGTTCAGCAGTTTCGACAATATCTTGATCCCGTCTACCTGGTTTGGTACGCTTGCTCTTCCATCTGGACTAGGCACGGCGACGATGTAGGAGACTCCGAGCTGTTCTAGACTCGATAGTATCCGTTTGTTCTGAGCTTGGTTTCCAGAGAGCATTATTCGTCTTTCCCCTTGGGCCGACTTGTATTCTGATTGTTCGGCCCTCGTGTTTATCGCAATTCGTACGCAGATCTCCTTGGTCTTTGCATTTGGCGAGGTTTCTCTGAAATCCGAGACGAGTTTTGTGAATTGGTCGACGGGTTGGACGTTTGGATGCCAGGCGTCGCCGAGGGTTGCGGCCCGTTTCATGGCAGCCTTGCTAGTTCCTCCAATCCACATCGTTAGATTCCTCTGTAGAGGGGGCGGTTCGAAGACGGCGTCGCTGAATTCGATCCCAAGGATACGACTCTTGAAGCTCGTCTCTCCTTTCCAGAGCGCTCGTATCAGTCGAATAGACGCGTCGAGCCTCTTGCCTCTGTTGTGGAAGTTTGAGCCTAGGTGGGCGAACTCTTTCTCGTTCCAGCCCGCGCTCGTTGCCAGAATTAGCCTGCCGTGGCTAAGGTTGTCTACTGTCGCGAGCTGTTTTGCGACAACGAGGGGATTTCGCATTGCAGTGATGAGAGATGAGATTCCTAACTTCACGCTGTCAGTAATTGCTGCAAGATAGGCGAGCGTAGTTATGCTGTCGAGGATTCTCTCATAGGGTGTTCCACTGTTCCTGGGCATCAGTATATGGTCGGTGGTCCAGAGGGAGTCACAGCCAGCGCGTTCAGCCTCCAGAGTTAAGGTACGCAGCGCTTCAGCCGAGGGTGATTCGCCGTAGTTTGGGACACATACGCCGAATTTCATATCGTGCGCATTATGCGGCTTGTTGATAACATTCTTCTAAATTCGCGAAAGCGGACCCTGCGCTAGACCTCAATGGTGTTGGTTCAACATTTTTATCGCCCACCCAGACCAGTGAACGTTTCCCAAGCTTGTATGCAGTGGAAACGCTAAACCTCTCGAAGAGGTACGGTAAGACTGACGCCCTTCGCGGCTTGAACTTCACGGTCAACGAGGGCGAGATAATGGTAATTCTAGGCCCGAACGGCTCGGGAAAAACCACTCTCCTGATGATCCTCTGCACGATTCTGAAGCCGACATCAGGCACTGCAAGAGTTGTTGGTATTGATGTTGTAGAGGAGGGGACCAAGGTTCGAGAGGTTATGGGAATAGCCTTTCAGGAAGCGAGAGGTTTCTGGCGCCACAAGCCCTCGTCCATTCTGAAGTTTCACGCTTCAATGTTCGACATCGACCCTGCGAAGCGGCAGGATCTGATCGAACGCACAATGAAGGACTTGGAACTGTGGGAGTCCCGTGACAAGATGTTCATGCACCTGTCAGGGGGGCAGGCGAAAAGGCTAGAGACGGCGAAGGTTCTGATCCAGCAACCGAAGCTTGCGATTTTCGACGAGCCTACGAGCCAAGTGGATCTGCGCGGTAAGAGGAAGATCTGGGACAAGATCCGCGAGCTACGGGACCAAGGGTCCACGATCATAGTTGCGACGAACGAGGTTCGAGAGGCTGAGTACCTTGCCGACAGGGTGACGATATTGCACCAAGGCCAACGTGTTGTTTGTGATACTATTCCGAAGCTGAAGGACGCGATTGCCGGCGGAGATATTGTCGAGGTGGACTTCGAAGACCCTGTTTCAGGAAAGCTAGTGGACGACCTCAATGGACTCGGCGGCGATGTTTCGTTGTTATCGGATGGTAATCAGTTGCGGGCGAAGGTTTCGAGAGCGGAAGACTGGGTTCCAAAGATGACCTCGGCTAGCTACGTGGCCGGTGCTAAGATCGCATCAATCAGGATTACCGAGCCCTCTCTCGATGACGTCTTCCTGCACTTTACCGGGAAAGCTCTGGCGGACCAGCCATGAACCGCGTGCTGACTCTCGCCGCGTACAACATCAGGATTCTCTTATCGGAGAGAACCTGGTTCGTTCTAGCATGGGCCCTGTTCGGACTACAGATAGCCGTCTACGGGTCCCTGATGTCAAAACTTGTATCGACCGCGGTCCCGAACTACCTGTTCTTCTACGCAGTCGGGCTAATGGTCATCACAGTATTCGACTCGGGAGCTGATGTGGGTCGACATTTCGTCGAGCACGCGCACGAAGGAGAACTGCCCTACTTCCTCTCTCTACCAGTCTCGCGCGGAGGGTTCCTGGCTGCCCAGGCGATCTACGGGGTTGCGAATACGATGATCAAGGTTCTGCCGCCCCTTATCGGGGTCCTTTGGTTTGTTGGCGATCTTACAATTCAAGGAGCCGTTTTCGCGTTGATATCGATGTTTCTACTCGGACTGGGAATCACCGGGATAATGGTGTCGATGTCGTTCATCGCATTCAAATCCGTGGATATCTACAGCGCGTTCCTCGCCGGGCTATCGGCATTGATCGTCCGATTCAGCACCGTCTTCTACCCACTAATCTTCATGCCCAGCTTCTACTCACCAGTCTCCGTGTTCAGTCCCCTGACTTATGGTGCTGACCTGACAAGATGGGTCTTAGGCTTCGACCCGAAATTCCTCCTCAACCCAATCCTGGCCGCAGGGGTCGTCACCGGAGTGGCAGTCGGAACCCTCTCCTTGAGCGCAAGAATAGTCGACAAGGTCATCGAAGGCGTGAAAGCAGCTTGAGCCAGTTCTCACGACTCGTACATATCGCACGGACAGATTTCTCATATTTCTTCCGAACCAAATGGTTGATGGCGGTCCTGATCAGCCTCAGCCTCTCAGACATGCTCGTCGTGGGACTTGTATACGGAAGGCTTATCCCCACCAAATTCGCGGGTCTTACCTATTTTCAGTTCCTCGTCCCCGGGATCGTCGTAGTCGGGCTGTTTTCTGCCGCAACCGACACCGGCCGACGAATCTGGCTCGCGCTTCGGGAAGGAGTCGTGCAGTATTACCTTACACTTCCGATCCGTACTGGGGGGTTAGTTGGAGCTTACATCATATCCGGAGGCCTCGGCGGAATAGTATACTCTGGCGCGCTTCTAGTCATAGCCTATGTTGCGCTCTCGTTCCTGGGACCGACGGCAATACCCGTTCAGGGAATATTGTACGCTCTCGTACTCATTCCCTTCCTATTCGTCCTCGCGACAGGGATCGCGGGCCTGGCAGCTTTCTTCGCCAGTGTGTCCCGAAGAGGGGAGATGTACTGGGTCTACGCGCAAGCACTCCAAGTATCAATGGTCACAATCAGTACAGTATTCTACCCTGCACAAACCATAGCCCGATATCTTCCAGCCCCAATAGCCACGATCGCGGAATACAATCCTCTCAGCCTTGCAGCCGGCATCCTTCGAGACTCCGCCTTCGCGGGAAACCCTCTCGATACCAGTGCTCTAACAAATCTTCTCGCCACCTCGCTTCCGCTCGCCGCACTCGGAGCATTTGCATACTGGATCATTCTCCGAACCATTAGACTCAAAGGCAAACCCTGAAAATGACCGAGACATCGATCGTCGAAAAACCATCAGGCGTTTCCCTGAGATCGTTCTCTCGCGGTGAAGAGTCGACATTACTAGACATTCTGAAAGATGCCTTCGGCAGCTTTGCAGATGTTCCGCGGACAAGGGCGGCCCTATCCTCACGGCGATTCGACGCTGACGGATGCTCCGTTGCCGAAGAGAATGAAGCACCAATCGGATGGGTGGCAGCGACTCGTCTTCCCCGAGACAATTGGTTCGTGATAAGATATCTCAGCATCAGACGCGCAAGATCCAAACCGCAATCGCTGAAAGACTTCTCACCAAAGCGATTACTCATGTGGAGTCGAAGGGACCAGAATTCCTGAGAGCCACCACTCCCGCCGTTCGGCCTTACGTAGAGGTGTACCGGAAATTGGGCTTCAAGCCGCTACGGCGAGATTTTCGAATCAGCTGGCAAATAGAGGACGTGCCGCATACTGGAGACTCTCGGCTTGAAACCGAGGAGGTCTTAGACGAGACGATGGATAGTGCCAGCAGCTTGTTCGTCCGGGCATTAAGTCCTTACTGGGACTGGCGGACGGAGGAAGAAGGTGGCAATGCCACCGTGGCCGAATCATTCAAAGAAGATCGGTCTCGTGGAGCTAGGCGGATTCTTGCTAGCTTGAACAAGGAATCTGTGGGGTTAGTAGGGATTATTCCTGACTTTTATGAGCCAGGGGTGGCTTGGTTCAGAGGAGCATTTGTTCTTCCAGAGCATCGGGGAAAGGGAATCGGCTCCGCTTTGATGTCAGAGATCTCAAAATTTGCGAAGATCCTGGGGCAAAGAAAGATGGTTGTTTACACGTTCTCCTATTTGGACAGTCTAGCTCCTGGAGCCGTGCTCTACCTCAAGTCTGGTGGCAAGATAGAGGCGGAGTACTTGCAGCTCGCTAGAATGTGAGCTTCGACTGTTTCGGGAAAGTAATGCATAACCCGAATATAGTAAACTGAACATCTCTACGCTTGGCGGGCCTGCTGGCATCGTTGGAACCGTGGGATGTGACGATCATTGGTGGAGGAATCCTCGGGACCTCTCTTTCCTACTGGCTGGCGAACCAGTATGAAGGCCGAATCGCCGTCATTGAGAAGGAGCAACAGGTGGCAGTCCATACTTCCAAGAGGAATACCGGAGTCATCCACCGCCCCTTCTACTTGGACCCGGTCAATCGGCGAGTCTTCGCCAGGGCGTCCCAAGCAGCATACGGGATGTGGAAATCATACGCGAAGGAGCGGGGCCTTCCCTGGTCGCCGGTGACAACATTCGAGGTGGCGACGCGAGAAGCCGATGTGAAGCGGGTGGAGAAGTACTACCACTGGGGCTTGGAGAACGGGATGGGAGAGGATGAGCTAGAACTTCTGACGGCAGAGGAGGTGCGCAAGCTTGAGCCCCATGTGAAGTCTCACGGAGCAATATGGTCGAAAACTGATACTTCCGTTGATTATCCCTCGTTCACGCGTGCCCTGCAGGCGGACGCGGAACGGGAAGGGGTCAGGTTCATTTTCGGTTTCGAGGTCAAGGCGATTGGAGTAGCCAAGGATCTCTTGGAGATTCAATCGAAAAATGGCGGCGAGGCGATACGAACCCGGTTTCTCGTAAACTGCGCGGGAGGAAACTCCATGCGGATCGCACACATGCTGGGCCTCGGAAGAGAATACGCCGACCTCAACTTCCGAGGAGAATATTGGGAAGTAGGACAACAATGGGCATACCTAGCCTCGAGAAATATCTACACTGTAGCACAGCACCCCGAGTTGCCCTTTCTGGATCCGCACTGGATATGCCGTGCTGATGGGCGTCGGGAGATAGGCCCCAACGCCGTCCCAGTAGCCGGACCGTATACCTACACGGGCTTTTTCAAGAACCCGATACAAGCGTTGGAGAAGATTCTAGAACCGCCGATGATGAACAAGATCGCCCTTCTATACAACAAGGACTTCCTGACACTCGCCGGAGAAGAATGGAAATCGTCCATCTTCAAATCAGAAATGGCGAGAAGAGCGCAAGAGTTCATTCCAGAACTCAAACTAGATTACTTGGTGAGACCTGGCATTGCAGGTGTCCGTGCGCAAATAATAGATCGAAATGGGACCTTCATAAAAGAAGCCATCGAGATCAAAGGCCCATTGTCGTACCACATTACCAACTATAACTCCCCGGGAGCGACTGGGTCTCCCGCCTACGCCGCTTGGCTGGTTGAGAAGCTGGGTTCCCTAGGCTACTTGGATCTTAGAAGGAGATCCTCTGCAATATCCAAGGCACCATGGGATTATGACTCGATCACCAGTATGGTGAGCGACTCACCAAGGATCTTGGCCTAAGAAAGGCGGTTGAGCTTCTTGTTCAATAACTTTGTCTCACTCAAGGTATGGAATATCTGAAGTTCTTCCAGATCCCGGTCGCGCCTTGACCGTGGACTGACACGCTTCCCTTCTCGGGATCGACAGGCTTGAGTGTGAAGAGTCCCCAGCCCACGGTAATGTCCTTGGGGACGACCGGAAGGCTCTCTGTCTTGAAGAACGTTTTTCCATCGACAATCCATTCCGCTCGCTTCTTCTGCGCGTCTATTCTGACCGTGTAGTGGTGCATCATTTCGGGTTTCGTACGGACCCCGGAAAATGGTGCCTCAATGACATAGGTGAACGCCGTCTTCTCATCAGTCACGCCAGGGATCAGGAGTCTCTCGTAGATTGCTCCTATCTTTTTTCCAGTCGTGATGAAGTCGAATATCATGCCGGTTGAAAGGTCCATGACGTTGAAGCCTGCAAAGGCGTCCTGCAGATCCTCCGCATTGCTACGATAGGTCTCGGCGCCCATATCAGCCTCGAAAACCGTTACCTGATCATGTGATACTGGAAAGGTCCTCGTGGACGCGTACAGTTGCTTCGGATCGTCGAACATATGGATCTTGTCGTGCTTCCGCGTGAAGGGATCCACTGTCAGCGCTAGCCCGCCACTCTTGGATGTGATCCTAGCTTTTGGTTCTTCCCAGACCCAGTTTTCGCCGTTGCCCATAGGGAAGCTGAGGATCTTCCATTTCGAAGGGTCAACATGCCCCTTCGACATGTCATCGTAAAGATTAGTCTCCGTCTTCAACAAGGCTGTCTCATTCCCGTGTTGGGCTGGGCACTGGATTTAATTCTTCCGAAAATGCTTCACACTTTAGTACGAGACACTCTAGATCGAGATAAGACCTTTCTCTTCAGCTCGGTTCCACACACTCTACATGTCTTTTCTGGTCCCGTGAATCTTCGATGGCAGGCGGGGCAGTACATTATCCAGTCAAACTTGTGAGCAATTCCAAAATTGGCCAGGGATCCATAGCTGAGATGAAGATGCTCAGCCATGTTCTGTACTGCGTAGTCGTCGCTGACTATCACAGGGTCTTGTCCATCTTGTTTCAGGTCCAGAGCCAGAGCGACAACCTCTCGATCAGCTTGTGAAACGTGGCCCTTCTCACCCGCTTTCGCGCTTACTGTCTCCACAGATTCCAAGGCACGGAGAGATGGCGTCTTGATTATCACCTTGCCCTTCTCCTTGTTCACATGAAATCGTAGCTGAGTCATCGTCCCCCTCAACAGCTCATCTTCTACAGCCGGGACCGTATACACCTCTCCTGGCCGAGTTGGGTTAAAGCCCATGATGAACGCTGACGTATCCAAGACGAGCACCTTCAACCGTTTTCCCTTTCGGAGGACAGTCTTCTGAGACTCCTCTGGAGAAATGAGTCGCCGAACCTGACGAAAAATGTGCTGTTGCCGGATTTTCTGAACGATAACGATTGCCCGATCCCAATCTGCCGCTCAAGGCGGCCGTCTATCACCAGGTTAGCGCTTGGACCCGGTTCTACCACGCGCAGCTGTACGCCCGCCTTCACCGGTACAACGATAGACTTGACCGGCTGGAGAGGAGCAATAAGTGTTAGCGATAGGCTATCCATCGAGGTTTCGAGAACTGGTCCTCCTGCCGAGAAGGAGTGGGCTGTGGATCCTGTTGGAGTGGAGACGATAATTCCGTCCGCCCTCGCCTGGAAAACTTGTTTGCCCCTGAGGGTTAGGTTCAGGTTGAGCATTTTCGCTGGAATAGTGGGAAGAAGAAGTGCCTCGTTGAGAGCTTCACCTAAGAGTCGATTCTGGAGAAGCACTGAGAGCTTCCATTGCTGCTCTAACTCGTAGTCGCCTTTCTCCCACTTGGTGAAAGCGGCCTCGAACTCGGAAGGCTCGACCTCGGTGAGATAGCCCCTACGGCCCATGTTTACTGCAAGTATCGGGGTCTTTGGTTTCAACATCTCTTTAGCGGCTTTCAGTACTGTCCCATCTCCTCCCAGTGTCACAAGAAGCTCGATCTCCATTCGCCTGAGGGGCTTGCCACCTGCAATCTTAGCCGATCTTCCTATTTCTTCGTCGGGAACTGATCTGAAGCCGTGCTGTTCGATAATTTTGTGAATTTTCCTAGCCTCGGTGAGAATTTCTTTCGAGCCTTTCTTGGCTAAGATGCCGACCACCTTGGGCATGGCGATTCAGATTGTGGAGAGTTGGAATGGACCAGTTGAAAAGAATTCTCTAGGGCCGCTGAATCAGGGGTACGAAACACCCGAACCGTAAAATGGATTCTTCCATGATTTGAAATAGCACGCAAAGACTGAACGAGTACTAGAGACTAAAAGACGAGAAGAGCGAGCATCGTCGATGCTTTAGTGAATGTTAGCCCGCAAATCTTCTTTAGTCGCTTTTGTCGTCTTCGACTAACATGAAAATCGAGACTACTGCTGTCCACGCTGGCGCTGACATAGACCCAAGCACTGGAGCGATTGCTCCGCCTATTCACCTCTCAACCACTTTCGAGCACGGGCCTGCCAGCGAGGAGATCCATGGCTACTCGTATATCCGGGAGAAGAACCCGACCCAGTCTCGGCTAGAAGAAGCCCTGGCACAGCTGGATAGCGGCGAGGGTGCTGTAGCCTTCGCGTCGGGAATGGCAGCCGGGGTTGCGGTTGTACAAACTTTGCCCCCAGGGTCTCATGTCATCTTTCCAGACGATATCTACGTCACGTTTCGACGTCTTGCTCGAGACTTCCTACCGAACTGGAACCTTCAGTCCACAGTGGTTAACATGCAAGACCCTGCGAAGCTGAGCAAGGCCATTCGTCCAAACACGAAACTCATCTGGGTTGAGACTCCCTCTAATCCTCTTCTGAAAATTTCAGATATCAGGGCCATCTCAGAAATTGCTCATGCTTCAAAAGCAATGGTCTTGGTTGACAACACCTTTGCAACTCCTATAATACAACGTCCCCTCGAACTGGGCGCTGACATTGTCCTGTACTCCACAACAAAGTACTTTGGTGGTCATAGCGATGTTCAAGGTGGAGCATTAGTGCTCGGCAACAAAAACCCCATATTCGATAAACTGTTGAGAATACGTCAAGTTCTGGGCTCCGTATCCTCCCCCTTCAATGCTTGGCTTGTTCTAAGGGGACTACGAACCCTACCTTGCAGAATGGAAAGACACTCATCAAACGCAGCTGCGATCGCCACCGCTCTCGAAGATGTGCCTGCAGTCGAGGAGGTGTTCTATCCAGGCCTACCTACCCACAAAGAACACGAGATTGCTAAGCGACAGATGAGATACTTCGGTGGGATGCTGTCTTTCCAAGTTAGAGGGGGACAAGATCAAGCGACAATGGTCGCGTCGAAAGTCAAACTCTTCCTGAACGCAACGAGTCTTGGGGGAACCGAAAGCCTCATCGAACATCGCGCATCGAGCGAAGGAGAATTTTCAACTGCACAACCTAACCTGCTACGTCTATCCGTGGGTATTGAACACCCTGACGACCTGATAGAGGACCTCCTCCAGGCATTGAAGTAAGGCGCGTGTCTTGCAAAGTCTTGTTAGAACCCAACTACCCCGGCAATTTCTCCACATCTGTTTTGGACCTCCTGCACAATCCCGAATGTACGAGCCAACAGATCGGCCCATCTGAAAATTGTCTGAGACAAGGCCAAGTTCCCCGAGAACCATGACAAATCTTAACATCGTCATCAAGCTTTTAGATGAAGTCCTAGAGGGCTGACCGTCAGGACGCAATTTCATGAGCAAGCCGGTCGAAGTTGGCAGTTTGAAGATTGGCCAGTACGTCCTCATTGATGGTGAACCGTGCAGGATCGTAGAGTTCGAGAAATCCAAGCCCGGCAAGCACGGCTCCGCAAAGGCACGGATCGTTGCGATAAGCGCGTTCACAGGCCAGAAGAAGAACCTCATCAGCCCTGTTGACGGCAAAGCCGAGGTCCCTCTCATAGACAAGCGAACAGGACAGGTTCTTTCCATCTCCGGAAATCTTCTCCAAGTGATGGACATGGAGAATTATCAGACATTCGAGACACCCATGCCGGACGATGAGGACTTGAAGAAACAAATGACTTCCGGAATCGAAGTCGAGTACTGGAGCGTCATGGGACGGAACATGGTCGTCCGCCGAAAGGGCTGAGCAATCCATCACGAGTAAAAGTCCTTCAAGAGTAAAACACCTACGGCTCTGGCCGGGAATGACGGCCGGCGCTCTCGTCCGAGAGATGAACGCAACCGGGGTCCTAGGGGGAGGCCGAATCGGGGCGGCCACCGATGTTGTCGAAGAAATGTTCAGAGGACCAGACTTCACAAATTTCCTAACGCTCGCAGGGCCGATGGTTCCGTCAGGGTTTCGGTTGCTCATTGGAGATTTGATCGATCGAGGGTTTCTCGATGCGATCGTAACCACGGGGGCGAACTTAACCCATGATGTGATCGAGTCGCTGGGTTTGCATCATTATCAAGGGACGTTCCAGGTCGACGATCGTCTGCTGATCAGGAAAGGGTACAGTCGAATCGCGGACATCTTTGTCAAAGAAGAATCATTCCAGATCTTAGACAAGACGGTCAGAAAGTTGCTTGGAAAGATTCCAACTGACCAGAGGCGAGGGGTCGCAGTCTCAGACATTCTCCAGAAAATCGGCCTCCTCCTGCAAGACAAAGATTCGATTCTTTACAAGGCTGCCCGTAACAAGGTTAAGGTCTTCTCGCCAGGTCTGCTGGACTCGATCCTTGGTCTCAGCCTTTGGAGTTTCTCTCAGACAGAATTGCTACAGTTGAACCCGATGGCGGATGTGACTAATATGATAGAAATGGCGATCACCTCGAAAAAGCTCGGGGTCTTGATTCTGGGCGGAGGATTGCCCAAGCACCACACTCTCTTGGCGAGTGTTCTGCGAGAGGGGTTTGATGCAGCGGTTCAGATAACCGCAGATAGACCCGAGCCAGGAGGATTGAGCGGAGCTCCTTTAGCTGAGTCAATCAGCTGGAGGAAAATCCGGAAAGGAGGAAGGTTCGTCGACGTATACGGTGATGCAACTGTCTGCTTCCCACTGATAATCGCGGCTGTTCTCGGGAAGGTTAAGAAGCGCGTGAGAACGTTGAGAGAGTAGTCTTGGAAACAGTTGGCCGTTCTCTCACGGACGCAGTCCGCAAGCTCTTGCGGATGCCGAACGTCGACGAGAAGGCGATCAAGGAGCTTGTGAAAGATCTCCAGAGGACACTATTGCAGGCGGACGTGAACGTCGAACTTGTCCTCCAACTATCCAGGGCCGTCGAAGATCGTTCGCTGAAGGAAAAGCTTCCTCCGGGAATCACCAGACGCGAGCATGTTGTCAAAGTGCTATACGAAGAAATGACAAAGTTTGTCGGCCAAGATCCCGCTAAAGTCGAGGTCCAACCGGGCGTGTTTCGCAAGCTCATGCTCGTCGGGATTCAGGGAACCGGGAAGACAACTAGCTCCGTGAAGCTAGCACGGTTTTTCCAGAAGAGAGGATTGAGGGTAGGCGTCGTTGGCGCCGATACTTACCGTCCTGGCGCGCTGGAACAACTCAAGCAGTTAGCGGCCACAGTGGAAATTCCGGTCTACGGCGAGCCGGGCACCAAGAAGCCAGAGGACATCGCGAAGCACGGTCTCGAACACTATCGGAAGGAGAAGACTGACTTGGTGATCATCGATACTGCGGGGCGACACCGGAATGAGCGGGACCTGATGGACGAGATGAAGAGAATTGCCTCTGCCGTGAAGCCCGACGAGATCGTGCTCGCAATCGATGCGACGATTGGACAGCAGGCGATTACTCAAGCCCGCGCGTTCCACGAAGCAACACCTGTCGGGTCGGTGCTATTGACAAAGATGGACGGGTCCGCCAAGGGAGGAGGAGCGCTTTCGGCCGTCGCAGGAACCGGTTCGAAGGTCAAATTCATCGGAACAGGAGAACGAGTTGAGGATTTGGAGCAGTTCGTCCCTACAGATTTTGTGGGACGGCTATTGGGAATGGGCGATCTCAACGCGCTTCTGGAGAAAGTGAAGGAGGCTGAGGTGCAAGTTCCTGAGGCGAAGGTGAAACAGTTCATGGAGGGTCGTTTTACTCTGAAGGACATGTATGATCAAATGGAGAACCTTCGGAAGATGGGGCCGTTGAGAAAAGTTCTGCAGATGATTCCTGGGGGGGTAAGTCTTCCCGAGGAGCAGTTAGGAGTGGCGGAAGAGAAGATGAAAGCGTGGAGGGTCATTATTCAGTCTATGACGAAGAAAGAGTTGGAAGAGCCTCGGCTCGTAGACAGTTCCAGGTCGAAGAGGATTGCGCGAGGTGCAGGTCGGCCCGAGCGCGAGGTGCGCGAATTGGTTAACCAGTATTTTACGATGCGGAAGATGATGAAACAGATGAAACGACGCGGGCCGATGATGAAAGGCATGCCTTTCATGAAGAAGTAATTCTAAGGGGTTCTCTTACCCAGAGCGTATCACAGAAATCGGAAAAACTTCAGGGTTTGCGGTGATCGTGGAGTTCGATCACGTTTCCCCAAGGGTCCGTTAATGTGCCTGAGTTCTTGCCCTTTCGTTTGATGGAATATCCTTTCTTCTCCAACTGGTCAGCGGCCTCTTCGAAGCTGATGATGTGAAGGTTGATCGGACTAACATCCGCGCCTCGGAGAACTAGGGGTGTGATCTTCGGAGTCTTGTAGAGCGTCAGCTCACCTAGCTTTGTCGCGATGACGCTCCACTCAGGTGAGTGCTCTTTGAGTTCGAATCCGAGCGTGTCGCAGTATAGTTCGACTGCCTTGTCCATGTCTCCAACTTGAAGGATGATGTGACCGATGTCGCTAACGAGTTTGGCCAAGTCTTAGTCCTCCGGGCGGGTAGAGGAACGCGTTTGGTTTTTGTGTTCAAGCTCTTTCTTGAGTTTGTTCTCTCCCTTCTCGACGTAGGCGAATCCCTCCTTCAGTATGGAGCCGAATAAGGGTCCGAACGTGAAGGTTATTGCTGATATTGCCGCGCCGATCGAGAAGAAGGCCATGACGGAGGCGAAGATTTTCCCTCCTACCGTCACGGGTGCTTGTGCTGGGCCCTCGGCCGTTGCTAAAAGGGACATGAAATATAATGAAGTCACAGGGTCCCAGCCCTCCAGCGCCATCATCCCAATGGTTCCAATGGCCATCACAACGGCCAGAATCATGATTGAGATGAAGGCTCTCTTCTTGAACGGAGAAAGAGGATGCCGGACGATTCTAGCGATTCCTCTTTCATTCATGAGTAACCAATGACCCTTGAAGGATGGCACCTTAGCTCTTTCTATTAACAAAACTGCGCGATTGAGAGCATCGTTGTAGTCTTGGCCCAAGGTCCGCAGGCCTTTGGTTTCGATCGCTGCCCAACAGCAAATTTCGAATCCCTTATGAAACAGCCAAAACAAGTTCTCTTCCGTGTCTAAGAAAATTACAACGACTCTAGAGAACGCTAGACGTCTCGCAGTTGCCAAACAGCATCTCGCTGGAAAGAGGCCCAGCAAACCGGACTCCGATGACATTCTGAGAGTGACACGAGACATGGGTTGCCTCCAGCTTGATCCGATCAGCACGGTTGCTCCTAGTCATCTCATCGTTCTCTGGAGCAGACTCGGAAACTTCGACAGAACCGACTTGGACAATTTGTTGTGGCGTGACAAGAAGCTCTTCGAATACTGGGCCCACCAAGCATCAATAGTCTTGATGGAAGACTATCCTCTCTGCTATTCTCTCATGCGAAGATATCCTGACGTGCTCGTACGTCCAGGATCGGTTTGGCGACAAAGAATCGACAAATGGCTGAATGCGAACACGAGGCTGAGAGATCATATTTTGAGCGAGCTTAGAAAGAAAGGCCCTCTCCTCTCTCGCCAGTTTGAGGACAAGACCAGGGTAAAGCGTAGTTTTGGCTGGAGTAGCTGGGGAGATGTCTCTCGGATGATGTTCCACCTTTTTTTGAGGGGAGAAGTAATGGTAGTTGGCCGTCAGGGTAAACAGAAACTCTACGGTCTCTCGGAAAATTTCCTGCCGTCCTGGGTTTCAAAGAAGGAATTGTCGGCGGATGAGGTCGAGTACCTTTCGGCCCAGAGATCACTACGCGCCCTCGGAATCGCAAATTCGTCCGAGATAAGCTGGCACTTTTTCCGGAACCGATACCCAAACCTGAAAGCAACCATGAAACAATTAGTGGCGGACGAAAAGATCATTCCAGTCGATATCACGGATGGACCGGTCGGGAAGGGCGAACGGTACATTCACTCGAAAGACATCGCCTTACTAAGCGAGTTGGATTCAAACAAGTGGGAGCCACGGGTCTCGTTGCTCTCCCCTTTCGACAATCTGTTCTGCGACAGGGCCAGAACCAAGCTTCTGTTCAATTTCGACTACACAATCGAAATCTATACTCCCCCAAGCAAACGCAAGTACGGGTACTACGTCCTCCCGATACTGTCCGGCGACAAATTCATCGGGCGTCTAGATCCGCTCATGGACCGGAAAAACGGGAAACTAATCATCAAGGCAGTCCACGCTGAACCACACGCGCCCAAGGACAAGGATACCTCAAGAGAAATTCGAGATAGCGTGAAACAGCTTTCAGAGTTTCTCGGAGCGAAAGAAGTAGTCTATTCACGCAAAGTGCCGAAGTATTGGCAAGCCCATCTTCACTAGTCTCAGACACATACTGGATCGTAGGACCGAGCGGACGCAAGTATCGAATCTCGATATTCTCGGATTTTGTAATCACGGAGCCTTCTGTAACCTACTTGCTGTTTCTAGGAAAACGATTTGAATAAATCGCCGGAATCACCATTACCTGTTTCGAGGATCCTTCTGAAGAAGGCGAGCCTCGTGTCGAGAACATCACCATCACAACATTCCTCCCGAGCCACAATACTCTCGCAGGCCGTTACCGAAGCGTCAAGCCATTCAATAAGTCCACATGAGAATTACGTGGAGCAGTTCCTCGCGAAGTTTCCAGACTATAGGAAAGCCCTGTGGTTGGCTGCCCGAAGCGAGGAAGAGGGACTAGGAAACCCGTCTTACCAGGGATGGCAGTGGAGCGATGTCGAGATGCACCCCACCCGGGTCCTGAAGCTTGTGATAGAAGGAATCGCCAAAATCAGCTTGAGAACTAGGCGGGCTACGTATTATCTTCTGAAAGAGCCGGACTTGGTAAAGACGGTCCTCAAGAGCTCAGTTCTCAAGAAATAGTCAGAAACGCGTCTCCCCGAACATGCGAGGGGTCAGACTCGAAGGTTATTCTGAGAGTCTCGCTATTTTCAGCATCTTGGCAAAGTCTTCCAAGCCACTCGCATAATTTCCGTCTTCACCATTCCAAACCGAGCGTTTGCTCAATAGGAGCTCTTTCGCGTCCCGAAGGGGAATCCCACAATATACGAGGTAGGCGGCGGCGCACGTTGGGCTCCTGCCGAGCCCCATCTTGCAATGAAGGTAGACTTTTCTTCCTCCACGGATGTGTTGTTCAATGAGTCGGGAGACGAGTCGGAGCTGGCTTACCGGAACCGCGGAAAAGGTTTCTTCGACCTTTGGGGTCCGATCTTCGTATTGCAAGCCGAGTTTCTTGGACCACTCCTCCTCCCATGGATTTCTCGTAAGGTCGACAATCACAGCCTTACCTACGCTTTGTTTCTTGATTTCTTCTAGGTCTGCTAGTGTAGGGGCTGCGCCTACCCACAATTCGTTAGCCAAGATCTCGGTGAAGTCCAACCGGTCTTTCGCCACTTTATGGTGAGCGGTCAATGAGGAGAGTCATCCTAGTCTCCTCGCGGAGGCTCGCCAGTCGACAACTGCTCTAGCTGAGTTTCTTTGGGTCGAATTTGTTGCCGAATTTGTCGATGAACGCAAGTTCCGAAATTGGCATACGATCCTTCTTCCCAACTATCTTCTTGACGGGATAGCCAAAACCTACCACCATAGTTGGCTTGATGTCGGCTGGGAAACCAAAATCCCTTCGCATTGCCTCTTCCTTAATTCCCGTGTAGACTCCGGAGATAACTCCGCTGTTCCAGGCGGAGAGCTGCATTTGTTGTACTGCGCGTCCCGTATCGATGAGGTGGAACCCTATTTTGGGGTCTGTCAGGACGATAACTGCAAAGTCTGCGCCGGCGACCCAAGGACCGCTTGTACTATCCTCGGCTAGCTTCTTGATCGATTCCTTGTTTTGGACGAGTATGAATCTCAAGTGCTGCTTGTTGTTTCCCGTCTGGGCCGCTCGCGCCGCTTCGAGTACTTTCAGCTTCAAGTCGGCCGGGGCCTTCTTGGGGTTGAACTGTCTAACATCCAGTTTAGTCAGGATTGCTTGATGAGTGTCCATTTCTCTCAGAGTGTATCCGAGAATAGGCCTAAGTTAAAAAATATCTCCTTGAAGGCTCAGATTGGGTAGAGGTTTCCGAGGGTACAGTCGTGGTTGACCAGGTCACAGTTCAGAAGCAAGTGGTTGTACAGGAACCGAAACTGAGAGACTTTTGTAACAAAGTGTGGTTGAAGCTGGGTGTACCGGCACAGGACGCCAAGATAACAACGGATGTACTGGTTCTAGCTGATCTACGAGGGATCGAGTCCCACGGCGTCGCCCGTCTTCCTCGATATTATGCCGATCTAAAGAACGGCTGGACAAAACCAACAGACCAAAGCAAGATCGTGAAAGAGACCAAGGCTACAGCGATGATCGACGGGGGCCAGAGCCTAGGTCAGGTGGTCGGGCATAAGGGAATGGAGTTGGCCATCAAGAAGGCCAAGGAGACCGCGGTAGGAATTGTCTCAGTCAAGAATTCTCACCACTATGGAATAGCAGGCTACTACAGTCTGATGGCATTGGAACACGATTTGATCGGGATGAGCATGACCAACGCCGCCCCGCTTGTTGTTCCTACATTCGGGAGAAATGCGCTTCTCGGTACGAACCCGATTAGCCTGACTGCGCCTGCTGGGAAGGAGAAGGCATTCGTGTTGGACATGGCAACGTCTGTGGTTCCGCGCGGGAAGCTTGAGGTCTACGATCGCCAAGGGAAAAAGATGCCTCTGGGGTGGGCTGTGGACAAGACCGGAAGAGGGACTGAAGACCCGCATGCAGTCCTCGATGCTTTGTCTAAGAGATTGGGCGGTGGGATTCTACCTCTGGGTGGGGAGGGTGAGGAGCACTCGGGCCACAAAGGGTATGGGCTGGCTTTGATGGTGGATGTTCTAAGCGGGGTCTTGAGCGGTGCAGCCACAGGTCTGGGTGTCGATGTCATCAAGGAAAGACCGAATGTCGGCCACTTCTTCATGGCCCTAGATCCAGCAGCGTTTCGACCGCTCGAGGACTTCAAAAAAGACATGGACCGATTGGCCCGAGAGTTGAAAGATTCGCCAAAGGCGGAAGGCGAATCACGAATCTATGTCCATGGCGAGAAGAGTTGTGCAAGGATGGAAAAGTTCCGGAAAGAAGGCATTCCACTGGGTCCCAAGGTTGTGGAAGCCATGAAGCAGGTGGGGACGGAGATAGGTGTTCCTTGGCTAGGGTAGCTTCCCGCTCTTGAACTCCAGTCAGGGACTTCTCACCGACTACGCTGGGCTTCTTAACTTCGATATTTTTTCTATGATTCCAATATACACAGAGCTTTGAGAGTCTACAAAACGCTTTATTCTCCATCCGGTGCCTTCGAGTATTCGCTTCATCTCCTTCTTCGAGACAATCAGATAGTCAAACCATGGTGTCATGTACTTCTTGTATCGGACTCGGATGGTCAATTCACCGGGCATTTTGCCCTTTCCACGGTTGCGTCTGTGGTAGGCTAGATGAAAGGGCTCATTGGTTCGATATGGGTCGTTGCTTTCGGCAATTATCAAAGCCTCTGAACTCGTTGAGCGGTAGAACTGCCTGAGTAATCGCCTTGCCCGGTCGGGGCTGCCGAAGAGCCCGAAGTTGTTGCCGATCATTAGAATCGTGTCGAACTTTCCGAGTTTTGAACTCACGTCTGTGATCGACATGGCTCGAGCTTTCTGAAGGCCTCTGATCTTGCAAACCTTGATCGCTAGGGGGGATACGTCAATTCCAAGTACATCGAAGCCTCGCTTTTGGAAATAGAGGGAGATTCTTCCGCCTCCGCATCCGATATCGAGTACTTTCCCGTGTGCATATCGCATCGCCTCTTTTTCGTGTGGCCGCCAGTTCTTGTATTCGGCAAGGTAGTATCTGGGGAGTGAAGCGCTGGTATCGATGAAGCCGTCGTCTCTCTCCACTACCTCAACAACTTCCTTCCCTTTGAAACAGTCGTACAATTGGTGCCCGTAGGCATCCTGACTATCATTCAGCAAGAGGAATCTCACCCACTTGGAGTTCGTGAGCTTGCTTCTAACTTTGTCACCGGCTTCCCGGGAGTTTGGTAGAGGTAGGCCTTAGCGAGTGGCTGAGTTCCGTTGATGCGTTTTGTCAGCCCCAACAAGTAGCGACGGTAGCCCTACCCAGAAGCTGAAGATTGGAATGCTTTCCATGTTAGTTTCTTTTCCACTATTTTTCATTCTAGGGGTGCTGAGGGGTTTTGCCGTTATTCTATTTCTCGCGGGCTTGATCATCTACTTCGATGGGCTGGTCCAAAACCGAAAATGGGAAAATGCAAAGAAACAAGGGGTCGCAATCGTAGAATCCACGAAACGAGGACCTGGGCAAGCAAAGCCCAGGGAGAGCGAGAAGGGCCAAATGCCTCGCCGCTTTCAAAATGAATATTGACGTTTCGATTAATAAGCGAATCGTGACCACGGTTCAAAGAGAACCAGGCTTCCCACTTCAAGCCACCTTTATCAGACGCCTTTCAGTCTTAGGCTGGGAATGGAGAACTTTTGAATTACTAAGATTGGTCGTAAGTGGCCGAAAGTATATCCTCGGAAGCTAATCTTCAGTTAAACAGGGCTTAAGAGGCGTTTCGCGCCATCCTGAATTGTGGTCGTCGAAGAATGAGGAAGCTAATGGTCCTCATCGGAGCAGTATTCGTCCTGCTCGGAATTGCCGCTGAGAGTCTGTACATTACTAGTGCTAAGGTCGCATACGCCGGAGCGACAATCTCTGCTAACACGTACATGATCTCGGGTCTTTTCCTAATCGTCCTGGGACTAGTCCTGACTCTGTCTGGAGCAAGAATCCCCAAGATCCGAATTCCGCACGTCTAATCGCGGATTACGAATTCGACTTCTTGGAAATAGGACCCAGCGTAGTCTCTACACTTTCCGGAATAGGCTCAGATCTTGGTTATGACCCCGGGGTCAATTTTGACCGGCCGATGCCCTGATATCCCGTGAGCAATGTCTCGAACCCCAACGGCGACCAATACAATAGCCATTATGACGGCCAAGCTCAGCTGACCTAAGGACGAGTCGAGGATCACGAAGACGGAGAGAATAACGGTCAAAACCCCCACTATTCCGAACAGTCCTCGTACCCAAACCGGTGGGTGCTTTGCAAAGCCAGCTGCCACGATCTCCACTATACCGACAACCAGGAGTGCGAAAGCGACGAGAAGAGTGAGAAAGCCGATGGCGAATTGCGGGTCGATTATTACAACGATGCCGAGGACGAGGGCGATTATTCCGCCGCCAGTGTTGACCTCTCGAAACCAGGGTGCGAAATATCGCCCGTAAATGCCGGCAAAGATTCGCGATAATCCTAGAATGAAGAGCCCGATGCCAAGTGTATAGGCTAGGACGGTGAGGGCAAATGAAGAGTCAGCCAGCACGAAAAACGCGACTGCTAGAACCAATACTCCGGCAAGTACCTCAAGAACGCGCAACCAACCTGGACTTCTCTTCTCTATCAACTTAGGCCTTGACAGATGCGATTAGCTCCGTATTTAGTAGCTTTCCTCTCACTCGTAACGGCGTGGGAAGCTCAGACTCCGAACAGACGTATCAGGTAAGCTGCCAGCACTGTAGCGACGAGGGGAGCCCCCAATATCCCTGTCAGGCGCACAACTGTTCCAATGTCAAACGGCCAATCGTGCATCTGGCGAATCTTCGATACGGCGACGAATGTAACTGGACGGGAACAAAATGTAGACGATGTTTGCTAGGAGCAGTGGGACGCCGAGTGAAATATCGCCTGTGAAGTCTGTCTTTACACCATAAGCGTAGTATCCTAACAATGTCAAAATGAGAGGAGGGACGAATCCTACAAGGAGAACTCCAGCCCAAAATGGTAGACCGATATGAGCGTAGAGACGTTCAAACCATAGCTTGGATGAATCACTCGATGTAGAAATCAATCTGCGTAACGTCGTCCTAGTTATTTTGGGAGGTGGACCAGTCGTCTAAAGTCCGTTTTGTCCTAGATGGAGGTTTCGGTCCCTTCTTCTTTACCGTCTGCAAGAAACGGTGCATCTGCTGCTCTCTCTTTTTGCTTGTCCAATAGTAAGCCTCGTCGATCGTTCCTTCTGACATGAGTACCGTCATTTTCCCCTGCCGTGTTCTCCCGGTACGACCTCGACGCTGTATCAGACGGATTTCGGACGGAACGGCCTCGTAGAATATGACGTGGTCAACATCGGGAATGTGCAGTCCCTCCTCGCCAATGCTAGTTGTCACGAGTAAGTTATGACGTCCTTGTCGAAAATCGTCTAGGATACTCATCTGCTCGCTCTGGGTTAGACCCACGTCATCAGTGTCCCGGGTTGCCTGACCGACAAAGCGGACAGCGGAGACACCATCGAGCTGGTTCAGTCTTTCGACGAGTGTTTCGACGGTATCTCTGTACTGAGTGAAGACTATGATTTTCGCATCTTTGTTCAGCTTCATCTCCCCTTCGACTAGCTCTCGAAGTCTCTTTTGTTTCGGATGCTCTCTTTCCTCCATTGAGAATGCGAGCTGTCTAGCTTCGAGAATTTTCGGGTCTCTTGAGAGACTCTTGCCCGACTTGCTGCTGGCGGTTTCGAGCTTTGCAAGGTATCTTGTGAGATTGTGCAAACCCTGCGTCTCCAGCACGTCGATTGCATGACTCAACGACATCGCTTGGGCCTGCAGAATGATTGCTCCATACAAGGCTCCGGACCCTCCTCTTCTCAGACTCTTTCGCAGTTTCTCTCCGAGCTCCAGGAGCATCCGCTTGTTCGCCCGGACACCGGTCGGTAGCTGGTGCATCGCCCTGAGCTTCTCAGTTCTCTCTTCAAGCCCGGATCGAAGAATCTTGCTGATATCCTTGTAGGCCGGAGGAAGAGGGACGCGTTCCCAGTTTATCGTCACGTCGTTGACATACTGGACTACATCCTCGTCCTCTTCCGTTCTCATCTCTACGTTGGTTATGGCTAGTTTGTCGCAGATCTCTTGGACCCGCTCTTTTCGAGCGCTCGGCGACGCCGTTAACCCAAGTATCAACGGGTTCGATGCCTGGCGCTTGTAGCTCTCGGCCACCTCAGAGTACGCATAGTCGCGGACACACCGATGCGCCTCATCAAAAACGATCAAAGAGACGTGGTTAAGCGTATACCGTTCACTCAGGACATCGTTTCTAATCACTTCAGGAGTCGCAAAAACCAGTTGAGATCCCTCGAAGTCCATCACTCTCGTAGCTGGAGGAGTTTCTCCTGTGAGCACCGATAATCTGACTTTCTTGTCCGGAAAATGTTCCTTAAAGAACTCGGCGTGTTGTAAAACCAGCGGTTTCGTCGGGGCTAGCATGACTACCTTATTGTCAGGGTGTTCTGAAAGACGCTTTGCGGCTACAAGCAAGGCGACTATGGTCTTGCCTAGACCAGTCGGTAGAACGACGAGAGTGTTGGCTTTGGCGGCGGACTCTGCAATAGTGCTTTGATACTCTCTTGCCTGAATACCTTGTGGCTTGGAGATCTGCAGTTTGCCCTTGCGCCTGTTCTTCTAGGGAGAAGGCGGGAGGGGGTTTAAGGGTGTGCGCCTGATTTCTTGGATGTGTTTCCTGCCAAACGTCAGCAGTAGGAGGGAAGCTGAAACCCAGGCGACGAGTGCGGCGTCCGCGAACATTGCCCGTAATGGCCTGCCGAAGTAGAGAAAGCCCAGCATGACGAGAACTATTGCGAAGATGCTTAGAGTCTGGTATCGATCTAACAGTCCAAAGTCTCTCCGTCCAACGGTCCAGACCTTGTAAAGGGTGGCGAGATAGAGCGCGAGCCCGACTGCAGCTAGGGTTGCCAAGGAAGTAAGCGCCCAGTACGGGACTTTAAGAATTAGGAGACCGACCTCGTCAGCTACTAGACCAAGCCCCGCTCCAAACACCAAAGCGGTGTCCCATCTCGTGCGGACATCTGTCGCAAAAACCATGATAGTTGACGAGGCCAGCAACAAGAGGACTCCATAGTAGAGATGATGGATGTGAAATCCCTGAACTCGGATAACAGGACAAGACTGAGTACACCTCGCCTCAACAGCGACGAACAATCTCGCTACAAGAACGGCCATGGTGAATCCTACAGCAGCAAAGAGGAGTCCTACTGGCCCCAGCAGTGGTGCGCCCTTTGGCCGGCTCAACCTGACCTAGTCCTCACTAGTCCGCCTTCTTTAGTCTATCCCGGTCTTTTGTAATTTCTGACATGCCTTTTAAGAAAAATCCTCATTTACAACTTTGTAACCTTGACAAGAATGGAAGACTGGCCCCGAGCTATTCATACTAGTAACGAGTAGGCAGGAGGGATGGATTGTGGCGTGGAAAGAGTTGAGGCACAACGGCGTGGCTTTTCCGCCGCCTTACGAGCCAAGGAAACTCTCTATCCGAATCCATGGCACTGGTGTCCAACTCTCCCCTGAAGCCGAAGAATTAGCCTACGCGTGGGGAAAGAAAAGAACCACCCCCTATATCCAAGACCCAGTCTTCCAGACAAACTTTCTCTCAGATTTTCTCAGGCATTTGCCCTCAAACTTTGCGAACACAAAGTATTCCGAGATCAACTTCATCCCCGTCTACGACTACCAGGCAAAGGAGGAGCTTCAGAAGCAGGATCTTGACTTCAAAAAGAAAATGGCCGCTCAGCGGAAACAACTTCGCCTATCGCTTAAGGAGAAGTACGGGTTCGCAGAGATTGATGGAGTCAAGACTGAAGTCGCCAACTGGATGGTAGAACCTCCCAGCCTCTTCATGGGGAGAGGCAGCCATCCGATGAGGGGACGTTGGAAGCCGCGAATCCATCCCGAGGACGTTGTTCTGAACCTGTCGGAAAACGTTGAAGCTCCTCAGGGTAACTGGAAGGAGATTGTTCACGATCACGAGTCCATCTGGATAGCTTACTGGGTGGACAAGCTCAGCAACGTCCGCAAATACGTCTGGCCCAGCGACATCTCTGATCTCCGTCAAGAACGAGACAAGCTGAAGTATGATGCTGCTCGGAAACTGCAACGCCGTCTCCCGGAAGTTCGACAGTTCATCGACAAGAATCTTCTATCGCCTGACCTGAAGATGCGCAAGCTCGCGACGGTCTGCTATCTCATAGACAATCTAGCTATGAGGGTGGGCGATGAGAAGGAAGAAGACGAGGCGGACACGGTAGGCGCTTCAACACTTAGAGTCGAACACCTCAAGTTCCTTCCGCACGGGGTCGAGTTCGACTTTCTAGGAAAAGACAGCGTCCGGTGGCAGAAAATCCTGAAGGTCGACGGAACGAACACGCCTATTCGCAAGAATCTTCAGGAATTTTCGCAGGGGAAGAAGCCAGAGGATCTGGTCTTTGATGGAATTACCTCTCAGCACGTGAACCGTTTCCTCAACAAGGCGATGAGAGGCCTAACCGCCAAGGTTTTCAGAACCCACCACGCTACAGAGATAGTTCAGACCTACCTACGAAGACACAACGGCTTCAAGCCTGAGGAGTCTCCTTACGTCAAGTTGCATCACGCCCGCGTCGCGAATCTCGAAGCAGCGATCAGATGCAACCACAAGCGGACTCCACCGAAGACCTGGGAGGGAACCCTTCTCAAGAAGCAGCAACGATTGGACGAGTTGAAGACAAGAGAGGTCAAGACGGCCAAGCAGAAGATGAGGCTCGATGAACGCATTCGAAAGTTAAAGCTTGATGTGGATCTTCAGAAGCGGACTCGCGATTACAATCTGAATACGTCGCTTAGAAACTATATTGATCCAAGGGTTTACAAGAACTGGGCGAACAAAGCCGAATTCGACTGGAAGGGGATCTATCCGAAGACCCTCCAGCGAAAGTTTCTCTGGGCGTCTAGGTCCAAGGCCTGACTTGTCTATCGCGATTTCTTAGGGCCTTTGAGCCATCCTCCGATTCCAAGCTCCCTAACCTTGCTGTCCTTATCAATTGTAACTGAGCCATCGTTGTGAAGTTGAAGCCGTCGCCATCTGTTGTCACTTGACATTCCGCGCAGAGTTCTTACCCTTGCGAAGTGCTCGACCTGTCCTCCCTCTTCGCTACTTCGGAATTCGATGATGCCGTCGCAGAGCGATTCAAACTGTTTATAGAAAGAGTCGGATGCGATTCCCATCATCACTGAGTGGAACATTGCGAGTCCCCGGATCTTTGCGTAGGGAATGATCCTTGTCCTCCAGATATCGACCATCAGCTTCTCATCCGTATAGTGACACATCACCGAGGTATTGTCGTCAATGTGCAGCCACTGTTTCTCGTCCTCAGCAACTCCCTCTCGAATCATGGTGACTACTTTGCTGCTCCAGTGATTGAGGTCGAAGGACTGGTGTTCGTAAGCTTCCCGTCCCTTTGATCGCAAGCCCTCGGGCGTTTCGGGGTGCGCGAGCCCGGTCATCACGTCGTAGGTGTCCAGTATTCTGAGATGGTCTTTCTGCTCCAATTCTGTCACGTGCAATCCGAGTCTTGTTAGAGATTCTCGAACTTCGTGGGGCGGATGCATGTAGGTATGGTACTCTGTGCGAGCCCCGTTTCTCAACGCGCTGGCGGCTATTGTGAGCGACGTTTCGTACCACGGAGAATCTGGACCGAACTCTACTAGATAACTAGCTCCGAACCTGATTCCATTGGGAACGAGGTCCTCAAGGATTGCCAGCGCCAGCGTCCGTTCCATGGTCAGGGTTCCACGCTTGGTGCGTGTTCCGTTTCTCTAACACTTATGGTTAAAGCTGAACTAGCTCCTTCTGCAAGTGCTCAACCTGACGAGAATCCCGTCAGGACAATGGAGACAGAGTGAAGCCTTGCCAAAGCCCAATCTATTGATTACGACCGATGTCGTCGATCAAGCCAGCATTCAGGTCCTTTCCAGATATGCGAGAGTTTTCAGCTCGACCACGCTCGACGAGCCTTCGCTAATCCAGCTGTTACCAACCATAGACATCCTCCTCGTGTTCTCATGGCCAACATTCCTAACCGCTGAAAACTTATCGAAGGTGAGCGACCTGCGATTCATTCAGAGCATCCTTGCTGGCGTTAACCACATCCCCTTCGCCCAGCTCGATAGGAAGGTAATGGTCTGCAGCAACGCGGGCGCCTACTCTGACGAGGTCGCTGAGTACGCCTGGTCCCTCCTGCTATCAGCCTCCAAGAGAATAGTTGACTTCCACAACGCGGTCAAGACAGAAGAGTGGACTTTGAGGCGAACTCTAGGCGGGAAGGAAGTGACAATTCTGATGGGAGGGAAATTGGGTATCCTTGGATACGGTGGAATAGGGTCTGCTGTTGCACGAATCGGTGAAGGGTTCGCAATGAAGATCTATGCATATTCTAGAAAACCCATTCGAGAGAAGGGCGTGAGATCGTTTCAAGGGGCCAAAGGCCTCTTGACTGTCCTAGCGGAGAGCGATGCAGTCGTAGTCTCGCTTCCGTTGACAAGAGACACCAGCAAGCTGATTGACGCGGACAAACTTGGCGCCATGAAGAAAAATGCGATACTCGTGAACATAGCGCGTGGAGAGCTTGTGGACGAACCCGCGCTCTACGAGCACCTGAAGGCTAATCAGGATTTCCGATACGCGACCGACGTGTGGTGGTATCGAGAGGGAAGAGAGTCTCTAAAGACCTCACACCCGTTCTTCGAATTGTCCAACTTCATCGGGACCCCTCACGTATCAGGTCCATCAGGATTAGCCACTGGCAAACCGGTGAAGTTTGCTGTCGAGAATGTGATCCGGTTCCTTCGGGGTCTTAAGCCAAAGAACATCGTTAACCCCGCAGAATATCTCGTCACGGATCGGCAAGAATACTAGATTCTAATCGTCATCGGTAATCGTCTTTGCAAGAAGATCCAATGATACATTACCGCCCGATATGACTAGCACAACTTTCTCACCAAGTTTCTCTAGATCCCTGTTGGCGAGTAGGACAGCGGCCGGCGCCGCTCCAGAGGGCTCGGGAAAAATGTGTGCTTCACGAATCAATAGTTTCATTGCCGCAAGGATCTCGTCGTCCGAAACATTGTAGACGCCATCTACGTGCTTCCTGCATGCTTCAAGAGTTAGTTCTCCTACCGCTGAAGGGATAAGCCCGTCCGCGATAGATTTCGGCGAATCGAATGTGACAATCTTCCCGGCTTTGAGCGCTGCTTGGAGTTTCGGCGCTCCCTGCGGTTCGACCCCGTAGACTTTCGCTTTCGGCTTTAGCGATTTGATCGCGGTGGATATACCGGAGATGAGACCCCCTCCGCCAACGGGAACTATTACCGAGTCGAAGTCGTCCAGTTGATTCGCTATCTCTAGCCCGCAGGTTCCTTGACCAGCGATTATGTCAGGGTCGTTGAACGGATGTACGAGTGTCGCTCCGGTCTTGCTGACTATTTCCTTAGCTTTCGCATCACGATCAGTCGTATATTTTCCATACTTGATCGCTTCTGCACCATATTCGATGATGGTGTTGACTTTCTCTTGGACCGCTGTCTCTGGTAGTATGACGGTGCATTTCTTTCCAAGAAGTCGAGAACTGTAAGCTACTGCTATGCCATGGTTGCCTGAAGAGACCGCGACGATGTTCTTGGATGGCAATTGTGAGATCTTGTTGTAGGCTCCTCGAATCTTGAAAACCCGTATAGGCTGGAAGCATTCGAGCTTCAAATAGACCCTGCGACCGAATCTCTTCGAGAGTGAGGGCGATTCCACAAGCGGGGTCTTGGCTGCTACTCCCTCGATCCGCCTGCTGGCCGCAAAAATGTCGTCCAGCGCCGGCAAATAGACTTGGTTCATGAATCCATCGGACATTTCCTTCCCCGGTTGAGGGTTAAAGGCACGCTCACAGGGCAAGAATCGCCTATTATCAGCCCTGATCTCGATTCTGGAAATCCTCCATTAACTCTCCCGAAATTCGTTCGGAATTGTCGCCATCTTTCCAGTACCATCCCAGCCTGGATTGTGCCCTGATCAGCCTGTCTCGCCCATTATCACTGCCAGACAGGAAATGGTTTTTGGAAAATAGGGGGTCTTAGCGACCGACCCTCGTGTCGCATGAGCGGGAGTTCCCCAATTCCCCGTGAAAGATGCGCTTTTCACTGATGAGGGGAGGGCTGGCCTCAAACCCCTTCGTCTAGGGGGCACTCAGTCGCCCTATCTGGTCAAGCACTCTTTCGCGAATATGATCCGCCGAGGGAAGCGCTTTTGATAATCGGCCTTTCGAAAGAAGTGGTGCCAGCAACTTGCCCATTTTTCCTCCGCAGTTCGGACATTTGAGCGCGGTTACGGTGGCCCCGGTTACCTTCTCTGTCAGACAGTCTTCGCATCTCCAGACCATTTTCCTCCCGCCCAACTTCCCTCTCTTTGCCACAGGTTTCCCGTCAGCCTCCACAATGTCCAAGGCGAAGTCGATGCTAGGCGCGTTACTTACAGAAGTTCCAACTCCGAATCCGTCAGCTCCCGCGAGAGATAGGTCACCGACGGATTCATCGTTCAGTCCACCTGAGACGAAAATCTTCACGTGGTTGTATCCTCTCGAGTCCAGCTCCCATCTTACCTCGCGAATAATTTCGCCAAAATTCCCCCGTCTGGAGCTAGGCGTATCCAGTCGGACCCCGTTGAGATCTTTACCAAGCGCTTCAGCAGCCATGATAGACTCCGCCTTCTCATCATAGTAAGTGTCGACCAGAGCGATCCTGGGCACCTTCTTCGGCATGTGCTTGTTGAAGCTCTTCCACGCCCTAACCTGGTCTCCCATTGCGATTATCAGCGAGTGAGGCATTGTCCCCGCTGGATCCTTCCCGAGAAGCCTCGCCCCAACAATGCTGGAGACCTCGTCGAAACCGCCAATGTAACACGACCGGTCGATCATAGGGGCCAGAGCTGGATGAGCTCTGCGAATCCCAAAAGAGAGGAGAGTTTTCTTGTCGGCCGCTCTCCTCACCCGCGCCGCCATGGTCGTGATCCCGGACGCCTGGCAGAGAAGTCCGAGTAGTGGTGTCTCGTAGAGACAGAAATCCAAGTATCGGCCCTCAAGCAACATGACAGGCTCTCTTACGCCTTCCACGTCACTTGAATGAAACAGAGTTCCTTCTGGAAAAGAGTGAACATCGATTGGTACACCTTCTAGAAGATGAGCTGCTTCCTCAACCCCAGCGAGGATTCCCCATTCCCAATTCCTGGGAAGCGAGCCAGTCGTTATCTCGGCAGTTACGTGAAGATCGGATAGTCCTTCTTTTTCGAGAATCTCTTTTGTGCGTGTGAAATAGACGTCGGTTGTTTCTGCGTTCTTGATCTCGTCATCACTTGCCACCTGGAACTTTCTCAAATTAGTCACTGTCGGGTCCCCTTGATCGAATTATAATCTTAGGGTAGGAAACTTCCCTCTTTCCGGATACAGCATCTGACAAGTTATAACTAGGCTCAACGAGCCTCAATAGCGTAGGTCAGTTAGACTGTGAGATCACTGGAAGAACTAGCGAAGAGCGCTCGCGAGCTGAAAGAACGCGGCATGTCCACGTACGAAATAGCTGATGAGCTGAAGGTTCAAGCAGACACGGTCGTCTGGCTCCTGCTCCATGGCAAAGAGGGAGTCAAGACAAAGGAAGCATACGACGTCTATGTTAACTGGAACCCAATAGGGTCCAGCGTTCGGCGCCTAACCCTAGTGGGCCGAGCAATGGCGGACATGGTCCGTGAAGCAGTAGAGGCCGGACTGATGGAGGAACCTGAAGTTGTAGCAGGGATCGAGAGCGGTGGAATGGCCCTAGGACTCATCGTCGCAAGATCACTGAACAAACCCATCGCCTCCGTACGACCCCAGAGACTAGGCGAGAAGAAAGTCGCTGGCGCAGTGAACCCTAGCTTCTCAAGAGTCGAAGGGAAGAAGGTTCTGATTGTCGACACAATACTACGGATGGGAGAGACGATTAGGGCGGCCATCGAGACCCTTACTGGAGTCAAGGCCAAAGCTGTAGGAGTTGTCGTTCTTGCCAACAAGAGCGGCAAAGAGAGTATCGAAGGAGTTCCTCTACGATCGCTTGTTGAGCTTTTGCCTGTGGCAAAGCAGTGAGCCGCCCATCAGTTAAAGGGAATAGAAAGATAGAAGAGGATCCAATCCGAGTCAAAAGCGTGCAATTATATCCTACGGATGCGGCCGGTATAACGGAAGCGTAGAGAAATGCCAACCAAATTCATGCAGTCCCTCGACCCACAAGTCTACGCAGAACTCCGGAAGATCGCGAAGGACAGAGGCATAACCATGCAAGAGCTAATCAGAGCCGTGATCGTCCCCGATTGGATGAGAAAGGATGGCACGAGCTCAGGCGGATCTCCAAGGAGATCTCGAACGGCACGCAACGCACCCAAGAGAGCTAGAACCAGGATTACGGCGTAGCCAATCAAAGCCCAGGCAACGCTTATTTCTCGGCTGACGCAAGACTCCGAGTTGAAGAGTCAACGTTGTCCGCTCAAGATCGAGCCCCCGCCTATGCGATCTCACTACTCGCAGGAATATTGACATTCATCGGTGGACTGGCCAAGGCATCTACCGCTGGGATTATCAAATACACTGCTTCCGGAGCGACCTTCAACAATTTCGTGGGGAATAGTGTCCGGTCGACCAATTTCGGTTTCGCGCTAGCGAGCGCACGAATCTCCGCAGTCATTTTGATTCTCTCTGGAATCCTGGTCTTGGTTAGTGCAGTTGTGATGAGTTTTCGGTCTCATCAATACCCTGCATGGGGAACTGTCATCCTAGTATTATCGGTGGTCGGGCTCTTTGCAGGCGGCAACTTCCTTACAGGGGTCGGGTCGGTCCTTGGAATAATAGGGGGACTTTTGGCAATTACATACAGAACAGCCCCGCGTTCCGTGCCTGCGTGATTCCCCCGACCTAAAGTTTTCAACCGGCTCCCCGAGCGAGGCTTTGGCCAGCCGTAGTCTTATCTTCAGCCTCTGATCAGTTACTTGTCAGGAATGCCTTGAGTCCAGAAACAAAGCTGACCTACGTTACCTTGCTCGCTGACCCGAGCATTCATCCGAAATATGAATCCGCACTGAAACAGGTCGAAGCTGAATTTGGGAAACACCATCCAATGTTCATCGACGGCCGAAAAGTTCTCGCAGGAGAGGGAGAATTTGATGTCAGAAGCCCTCTCGATACAAAGATCCTCATCGGGTATTTCCAGAAGGGAACACCCCAATACGCCCGCAAAGCCATCGAAGCCGGCAAGGACGCGTTCGAAGAATGGAGCAAGAAACCCTGGACAGAGCGAGTTGCCATCATCCGGAAAGCCGCGGACCTGATGGAAGAGGAGCGGTTCAAGCTTGCAGCGCTAATCACATACGAGGTCGGCAAGAACCGGTACGAAGCCGTCGCGGAAGCAAGCGAAGCAATCGACATGCTCGACTACTACGCTGACTTGATGGAACAAAGTGATGGATACGTGAAGCCTATGCAGCCAGGTGCACCGGGAGAAACATCGAAGAGCGTTCTCCGTCCCTACGGTGTGTGGGCAGTCATTTCCCCGTTCAACTTCCCCCTAGCGTTGGCGGCAGGCATGGTTGCATCCGCATTGGTCACCGGCAACACGGTTATATTTCATCCCACTAGCGCCGCGCCTTTGGTGGGCCTCAAGCTCTACGAGATACTAATCAACGCTGGAGTGCCACCAGGGGCCCTGAGCTATCTCACTGGTCCCGGCGAGTCCTTCGGCGACGAAGTCACCAGGAACCTCGACGTCGCCGGCATCGCGTTCACCGGCTCAAAGGATGTTGGCATGAAGCTCTACCGCGACTTCGTGAACAAGCAGCCATATCCGAAACCGTTCATCGCTGAGATGGGCAGCAAGAACCCGGCCGTGATCACGTCCAACGCCGACCTGGAAAAGGCGGCAGAAGGAGTAGTCAGAGGCGCTTTCGGATACAGCGGCCAAAAATGCAGCGCCACATCACGAGTATACGTCGAGAGAGGGATAAGGAACGATTTTCTCAAGATCCTCAAGGACAAAGTAGACCATCTAAAAGTCGGAGACCCCAGGGAGAAGGATGCTTTCGTGGGCCCTGTGATTAACGAGAAAGCAGTGAAGAAGTACCAGCGCTATCTCGAACTAGCCAAAAAGGACGGTGGGAAGATAGTTGCTGGAGGTGGCCTGCCAGAAGACAAGAAACTGTCCAAAGGCTACTATGTCAGACCAACAGTGGTTGCGGGCCTGCCTTCCAAGGATCGTCTCTTCAAGGAGGAACTCTTCCTGCCTTTCGTTGTCGTTGATGAGGTCAAGAGCTTGGACGAGGCGTTGAAGAAGGCAAACGACACGGACTTCGGCTTGACTGCAGGAATCTTTAGCAACGACCAGAGCGAGGTTGACATTTTCTTCAAGAACATCGACTTCGGCGTCACATATGCGAACAGAAAAGGCGGCGCAACAACAGGCGCCTGGCCAGGCTCTCAATCGTTCGGTGGCTGGAAGGGAAGTGGAGCGACAGGCAAAGGAGTCGGCGGACCGTACTATCTGCTGGAGTTCATGCACGAACAAGCCCAGACCATCGTCAAAGACGCCTAGACAGCCAATCGATCTATCTCATCCAAGAACATCTTTTCCTTTCCTATTGGAAACACGCCCGAGGCTGCAACCGAGTGTCCATCGCCGAAGCCGCCGATCTTCGAGCATGATTCAGGAAGAATCTTCGACAGTGGCGGTTTAGTTCCCTTCTTGATAAGGCTCGTAAGGATCTGAGGGGATCTTCCCGAGACCTTTGCCATTGAGGAGGATAATTTTCCCCAACCGGGAATATCCGGTGGCACGTTCATCATTCCGATCAAGTACTTGACGGGGTTGACGACACGCTGGTAGCGTAGGTAGGAGCAGAAGCTTCCGACTACTTTTCCTCCCATGCCTTTGTAGTTGTCGTGGGCGTGAAACCATTGGATATTCTTCATCTGCGAAAGACCATCCCTCTCGATCGTCGAAAGCATCTTCCGGTTGGCCTGTTTTCGTTCCTCCTCAAACTCTTTGGCCCTCTCCATCGTTTTCCCGCTGAAACCGTTTGTACACGCTTCGATGCCCATCTCAGGCCCGTTTCGGTAATATCCGACTGAGCCGAGAATATTGAGGAGGCTTGAGGCTCGCGTTCTGGTAAGACTCATGCCCTCAGCCTCGATCCTAAAGTCCCCCTTGCGAGAATCCCGAACCAGTCCATGATCTTTCGCGTCCTTCACGGCGATCAGGTTGAGTCCCTGCGTTTCGCCGGGTATTTCTAGAGACCCTATCGTCGCTAGATGAGCGTAGCGGGACAGTTCAGTATCGACCGTTTTGCAGAACAGATAGGCTACTGTTGCGGAGGAGGCGTCTTTCTCGCCTGAAAAACCGTAGAGTTCAGGGTTGAGATTGTAAAGCAAGGGATTCTGAGTGAAGGTTGTGTCGTGGTGGTCCAGAACCAAGATTAATCCTTTGGAGGTGTTTGCTTCGACCAACCAGTCAATGTGTCCGGAGCCTAAGTCGACGTAGGCTGCGACCTGAGGACGACCTGACTCAATGTCTTTGACAACTTCTGGGTACAGCTTGTCCAGACAGATTAGTCTGGTGTTGAGCCCGAGACTTGATAGTGCGAGTTGCGTTAGTGCTGCCGACGTTAGCCCATCTGCTTCATCGTGATGGAGAACGACTGCTTCTCGGATAGCAGACTCTCGGACAGCGGACACCGCAGAATCTAATCTTTCTTGGAGACCGTGAAGGCGTTGCACGGGGTCCTCATCTCAGTTCTTGACAAATCGCGCAATGAAATAGCCTGTCTCGTGAGTATCGGGATTGAATCTCTGCGTGAGATGATCTTGATCGAACCCGTTCTCACCAAGAAGCGGGAATTGTTTCTCCAGCGTCAACCCCAATTCTCTCTGGGCGAAGCCCACGACGTCTTCGCACTCTTCCTTAGTAATCGTGCAGACGCTGTACACAATTGTTCCGTCTTTCTTGGTGATGTGAGAGGCAGCGGTTAGAAACTGTTTTTGATAGTCCGCCGAGTTCTCAACGTTCTGCACCGTAGTCTTGATCGCAAGCTTCGGGATTATTCCGAGAGCGGAACAAGGCGGGTCCACCAACACTCTGTTGGCTTTGATGTTGTAGTCTATGTGAACATATCTGGAGTCATGGCATATCAGTTGGTAGTTTGTGCAGCCTAGTCTCTCCATGAGTTGCTTTGTCTTCTGGATCTTCTGTGTGTTGCGGTCGAAGCCGATTATCCGAGCACGGTTTTGGGTTAGCTGGCTGATGTGACTTGTCTTGCCGCCAGGTGCGCAGTTGAGGTCGACTATGGCCTCTCCCGGTTTCGGATCCAAGATATGGCTTGTCAGGATGGCTGGAAGTGACTGAAGGTGGATATGTCCATCCGCGTAACACGGGGTTTCCATTATGCTCGGCAAACCCGTTCTGCTGATCTTGATCTCCACCGCGACTCCCTGTCGATACGTCAAGACGCTTGTTTCGCTCTGGTGTGAGACCCCAGAGCCGACAGCCGTTCCGTTCCCGTCAACGACTGTTACTCTCATGCCCGGTCGCAACCCATGGCATCGCTTTACGCCGGGAGCGTAGAGATGTGCGCCTAGTTGAACAGCTTCCGCGGCAATCCTGTCCGCTTCCACAATATTCCCGTCAGTTTCTATCCTTGAGGGGCGAGGATGGATGAACGCAGCATCCTCTAGCCGCTCGTGAGCTTCAACGTGCAGACCGGTGGACATCATAGATTGGATGGTGGCGTCCCGTTCAGCTTTGAGCGTGTTTATCCGAAAATAGTATCGTGAAGGCATAGCGAGCATCGAAGATAGAACTCTATCGGTTCGTTGGCCGTAGAATCCGCGGAGACGGCTCTCTAGTTCTGGATCAAGTCGCAACCGTCTCTCGGGAAGCTCCAGGAGCAACGCTGTGTTCGCTTTACTGTCGGGAGGCTTTCTGGTTTAATTACCCTTGACTTTCGCTCGGGGAGAAGAAAAGGATCCCCTAGATGGCAAGAGTGGTCTTGGAGCTTCGCTGCGTGAAATGCGCGGTCAAGTTTGAGCGGACCTTCGAGGAGAGGAGGAGACAACTCAACTATTCTGAGGGAGAAATGTTGCAGCTAGACGCGAAAGCCTGCCCCAACCATTGCGGCGGAGACTGGTTCTCGATCGAAAAACAGCATCCAATCCGCAAGTTCAAGCGGCGATTCTGACCGGGATACCCAACAAGAACGAAAATCGCCCATTATCAGCCCTGATTCAAGATCTGAACAGGCTCACTTGCAAAACGGGATATTTCACGCTGTAAACGCGGATAATGCCCCACCGATCCAAGCCCAGACCGTGCTTTGATCCGCCCGTCTCGCCCATTATCGATGCCAGACAGGAAATGTTCCTGGAAAATAGGAGGTCTTAGCGACTCGATCCCGCGACACAAGAGTGAAAGTTCCAAGCTCCTTCGAATGATCGGCGTTTCACTAACAAACGAGGAACTGGCTTCCATTCGTGAACTCATTTCTTCGTGTCTCGAGTCCGATTAGACCGGTTACGTTCCGTGCGAGTTACTCAAGGCTTAAACCGGGTCTTTCGCAAGCTACAATTCGATACCCTATAGAAGAGACGGAATTCCGGGATATGGATTGAAAAAGACGGCTAGCAAGAGCCCTCAGCTACTCAACGGCTTTCCCCACATTCCCTTCGACGAATTTCCCCTGAAAAGATCGGAGGACCTAGTAGTGGTGCTCGAGAAGAACATGCCAGAAGGGGCGAAAGTGGAAGTTACACCGATGGACGACTCCCATCACTCTCCCTGCATGGAAGAAATGGTCGCGATAATGGTCCATAATATTGAAGAGGGAAAAGATTCCTCCGAGATCTTCACCATCTACCAGTTCTGCCCATCCTGCCACGTAGCGGTCAGAGTCCTTTAGCCCGGACTATTCTAGATAGATTGCTGGTCTGTAAGGCTCCGACATTCTAGCTCGTCCCTTAGGGTCGCTTATCTTTAGGTCTCCTTCCTGCCAGACGTCGACCCCGCATTTGAATTCTCGTTGATAAAAGTCTAGTGAGTCAACAAAGATAGTTTTCTCGGCCGCGATGCCATCTCGCAAACGCGACTCTCTCATCTCATCCGGCATCTGGTTTGCCTGTTGAATCGCCTTCGCTGCATAGTCTGCAGCCATCTTTCCCAGCGATCGGAGCTGAGGGTCGCCCATGACGTCCTTGATGAAGTCACCCTGCTTCCTCTTCTCCTCCACAGATTTCAACGCCTTGAGATACACCTGCCACTTCCAATCAGCCGCCGTGTAGTAGGCGATGCGCTTCGGGGTTATGCCTGTGGCCTTCCGAATCTCGCCCGTATCATCTAGGACTTGTCGAACGAGTGTCTCCGCCCGCTCAGCAGTGGGATCTTTCTCTGACTCACTTTCTTCGGGCCAGTCGGTCTGGACGACGAATCCCTTGTTCCCGATACGGCTCCAGATCTCTTCCGCAGTATGTGGCGCAAGTGGGGCCATCATTCTCATTCTCGTCTCCAGTACCTTTCGCAGGATTCGGTCCCGATTGTCTGACCTCAGCTTCTTCGGCCCCAGTCGTCGCTTGTACCATGCAATGTCGTTGTCGAGCTGGTAGAGAATGATGTTGATCGCCTCCCTGACTCTCAATCTGTCCAGAGCAATTGTGGCGGTCTGGACCGCGCTGCTCAAACGGCTGATCATCCACCGGTCGAGCGTGGAGGGTTTCGATTTCCCAACCCTTTTCTTCGTCCCTAGTTTTCTCGCCTGGCCCATCAGAGTGGCTAGTCTTTCCTGAATCGACACGGCGAGGCCTTCACTGAAGTCCGTGTCCTGGCCCAGTTCCGCGGTCGCCATTACTCCTAAGCGGACGGGATCAGCTCCGAACTTGGCGATTCCCTGGCGGAGCGGGATTATGTTCTCAAGTGATTTTGACATCTTCGCGCCTTCCATCAGGACGAAGCCGTTAGCCACGATTCCTCGTGGCCATTGCTCCTCGCGGAATAGGCTTGAGTGGTGGAATATGTAGAAGGATAGATGGTTGGAGACGAGGTCTCTGGCCGAGTGGCGCATGTCGACTGGGTAGAAGTACTGGAACTCGCTTCGGATCCCATTCAGGATTTTTTTGGGGATTTCGGTCTGCTCAGCGACCGTATCAACGGTTCCTTGTCCTAATAGCGTGAAGTTGAAGAAAGCGTCAGGTAGTCTCGATGTGTCCTTTTCGAATTTCTTGAATACCACCCAGTCCTTGGTGAAGTACTTGGATAGTATGTAGTAGGCCATGTAGACGACTGAGTCGGATAGAGCCTCGATGATCCAGTTCTGGTCCCATGGAAGTTTCGTTCCTAGGCCCACTGTACGCGCGCACGCTCTCTCCCTCAACCAGTCTAGCGTGTAGTTGAATTCGGCTCGAAGCTCTTCCGGTAGGATGGTCATCTGGTCGAGGCATTTGTGGGCGAGCTTCTTCCACTCAGGATCACCGTAGTTGATGAACCACTGGTTCTCCAAGATGTGGACTAGGCATTTGGTTCCGCACCGGCAGATTACCGGGGCGTTTCTCAGCTCCAGTAAGGTCTCAATTTTTCCCTCTCTTGTCAGTTCTTCGACAATGGCCTCCCTGGCTTTAGCAACAGGCATCCCAGAGTAGCGGCCCGTGTTTTCCTTCATTACGCCATCGTGGAATTCTTTCGAATATAGTTCCTGAGTGGCGTGTACGAGTTGTGGATCGTTCTGGTCTTGCACCTTGAATTTCTGAATCAGATCGGCCGCTGGAAGATCGGAGAAGCCTTCAAGTCTGATAATCGATACTGGATTGGTTGCTTGCAGAATCGGTCCCGCCTCTCCTGAATCATTATACCTCTCCTTGAGATATATCAGGGCTTGAAAGTCATAGGGAGCGTGTCCTGGGACGGACATGACAACGCCTGTGCCATTGTCGGGTTCCACGAAGATTCCCGGGAAGACCGGGATCTCGTTGCCCGTGACCGGATTCCGGACAGTCTTCCACAGCAGCTCGCTTGCTTGAGTCTCACGTTCTACGGCGACTTTGTGATTCTGGTGTTGAAGCTTCTCCACAGACTCCCTACTGACGACCCAGGACTCTCCGTCAACTCTAGCTCGGAGATAGGTGGCTTCCGGGTTGACCCATAGATTGGTGACCCCGAATACAGTCTCAGGCCTCAGAGTCGAAGTAGGATAGAACACTCCATCTTTTTCGAACTTGACCAAGTAGGACTCTCCGATGTCAGGCTCCACATCTCCCATGGTATCCACAACTCCTACCGGGCTCTTGTCGTTGGGACACCAAGCGACCGGATGTGTTCCCTTCGTGATCAAGCCTTTCCGGTTTAGGGTCTGGAAGTGCCATTCGATGTATCGATTGTATAATGGGTCGATGGTCGTGAACTCTCGGCGCCAATCGATTGAGAACCCGATCTCCGTCATTCCTTTCTTGATATCTTCCCGGAAGTAGGAAGCCATAGACTTCGGGTCTTTCAGCTTTTCCAGTATTGCTGGTGGGATCCCGTAGATCTTAGTGAAAGTCTGAACGATCTCAGGGTCGCCTTCGCGTAGACGCTTGCTCATAGCGAAGAGGGGAGTGCCGGTATAGTGGAACCCCATTGGGAAGAGAGTGTTGTAGCCTTTCATACGGTGATATCGGGCGTTGACGTCGGCGATGGTGTATGTTCTCGCGTGCCCGATATGCTGGGGAGAGTTCGGGTAGGGATAGGCTGCTGTCACATAGTACTTGGGCTTGCGAGGGTCCGGGTCTGTTTCGTGAATCTTGCGCCAGTTCCACTTCTTCTGCCACTTTCTCTCCAAGGCGTGCCAGTCAAGCTTGGCCGGCGTTACTGATTCCCTCCGCTGGGACTGCTATTCTGAGCTGTTCTGTAATGATCTGTTCTGCGATCCTCAAGGCCTCGTCCACTCTGTCCTTTGAAGATCCGCCGCCTGTCGCGAAGAAAGGTCTGCCTCCTCCTCCACCGCCTAGAACTTTCGAGGCTTCCGACACGATGTGGCCAGAGTTGATGCCCGCTTTCACCGCCTCGTTGCCAGCCGCGGCCACGACCTGAACGCGCTCCGATACTTCGAATATTACCGCGATTATTTTGGGGTCAGATTCCTTGAGCCGATTGGCAACCTCAACGGGATCAATACCTCTTCTCTTCCCCGTCTTCGCTAGTATCAGTCTGACTGTTCCGACAATGACCGCTTTCTTTCCGAGCTGCTTGACATGGGCCTCCATAGTCTTTGCGTGAACTTTTTCGAGTTCTTTCTCTAGAGAATCTCTCTCAGCAAGTATCGCCTTGATAGACTCTGGAAGCTTGTCTGGCGTTGTCTTCAACAGTTCGCTCGCTTTTGCAAGCGCTTCGCTCTGCTGATTGATCCGCTTCAGCGCGGGCTCGCCTGCTGAGAATATAATCCTCTCGACGCCGTCTTGTAATTTGCTAGCTTTCTCGATTTTGAAGACTCCTAGTTCTCCGGTTCTCTTGCAATGTGTTCCTCCGCAGGCCTCAGCATCCCACCCTTGGATTCGCACTACTCGGATCTTGGAGCCTGGGACCGCTCCGCCCTGATAGAGCCTATAACCGTACTTTGCCTCCGCCTTCTCACGGGCCATCCATGTAACCTGCACGGGTAGATCTCGCAGAATGACTTGGTTGACTAGCTTTTCGATCCGTTCCTTCTCCTTCAGACTAATCTCCCGGTAGTGTGTGATGTCCAGCCTGCTGGACTCCACTTCCTTCTGTGCGCCAGCTTGCCACACGTGCTCGCCTAGCACTCTACGCGCGGCCCCGATCAGGGCATGCGTACCGGTATGGTGACGCATCAGGTTCTGGCGTCGTTGCCAGTCAATCTCCCCCTCAACCAGATCGATATCTTGATCGATGGGCTGGTCTAGAAAGTGAACGATAGTGTTTCCGACCTTCTGGACGTTGGTGACCTTCAGCTTCTTATCGCCAACCCGAAGCTCGCCGTGGTCGGCGGGCTGGCCACCTCCTTCAGGATAGAAACATGTCTGGTCCAGAACGACAGCGTTTTCCGCGACTCGCGCCACTATCTTCGCTTGGAAGCTTGTCTGATAGGCATCGTCGTAGTACAACGCTCGGGTTGCGGGAAGATCCTTTAGCTTCGCTTCCCATTCGGGCTCGGAGGAGGACCCCTCAAGACTGGTGGTTGGCTTTGAGTGTCTTTCCGCGACTAACGTCAAGAAGTTCTCGGGAACGTCGACCTCGACTCCGACCTTCTCCGCGCTCTCCTTCACGATCTCTGGAGCCAGGCCTTGGGAATCGTATAGCAGAACGAGCTGATCGGTGGGGATTTTTCGAACGCCTTGACTCGAGAGTTCCTTTGAAAGTCTGAGAACCGCTTCCGACCCCTTGCTTATCGTCTCCTCGTACTTCTCAACTTCAATCTGCAGGCCGTCTAGTATCTCTCCTCTCATGTCTCGGAGGAGATGGAATTCTCCACCCCATAGTTTGACCTGTCCCTCGATTATGCCGGGAATCTCCTCAAGGATTCCTATCTGTCGTGCTAGCCTCGCGGCTCGGCGGATGATGAGGCGGGTTAGGTAGCCTTCGCCTACGTTGGACGGGACGACGCCTTCGGCTAGCAGGAAGGAGATCGATTTCGTATGGTCGGTGATTGCAAATGCGGCTTCTAGGGTCTGGACGATGGAGCGGAACGCGTCTTTGTCGCGGCCGGTCTCCTGCGCTGTCGCGTCGATATATGCCTCCCTGGAGGCTCGACTGGAGGCCCCGTAGATTCCCGCCCACCTCGTAAGCGATGATAACGTGTTCTCGTCGAGGTCGACCTTCGCCAGCTCCATAACCTGCGCGAGCAGGGGCCCATATACTGCGTGGAATCCACTTGGTGAGCCCTGGGACAGCCAGGCCCATCGTTCCATCCCATAGCCGGTGTCCACTGTTCTGATTGGTAGCGCTATGAGTTCTTCTCCTTGGACTTTGTACTGCATGAAGACCAGTGTCGATATTTCTAGTCCTGCTACTATCCCTTCGAGGTCCGGGCCCGCGTTTCCTCCGCCTGACCAGAAGTGTTCTTTGTAAGTGATTGACTCGGAGGGGACCCCCATCACGTCGGACAAGAGTTTGTGGTGGTAACGGACGGTATCGTCTTTCCAGTAGATTACCTTGTCCGGATAATTGAATGCGTGTGCTCCTCCCATCTCGAAGATAGACATGTGTCGGCCAGCGGCGCCAACCTGTTCGATGTCCGTGAAACGGATGCAGGGCTGGCTGATGACTAGCGGGTTTGCAGGCGGAGGCATTGTCCCTTCTGTCGCGTAGGGTTGGAAATCGTAGATCGATGCCCCTACAAGGTAGACGTCGTTACGCCAACGCGCTACAATCGGGTAGGGCTTTATCCTAGTGTGTCCTCGCTCGGCGAAATAGTCCATGAACTGAATCCTCATCTCCGCTAGGGTGTAGCGTCGTTTTGTGGGGGGAGTTCCGATGAATGAGTATGGTGCACATGGAACCTCGCCGCAGGTATTCTGTCCGGGAGCCCCCCAGTAGTTACTTCCGCATGATGGACATTTTCTTCGGATGAAGCCTATTTCTCTGAAGTAGGGGAGGGCGAATTCTTCCGGGTTTATTTCTGGCATCTAGCGTATCCCTCTAGGATTGCTCTGGAAATATCGAGGCTTAGCTGGGAAAACTGTTCTAAAGGATTGTCGATTCGAGGAGAAGACAGTGCGGAGCTATACCGCGAACCTCCTTGCTCACTCTCTAACCGAATAGTGCCCCGAGTCCTGCGAGCGCTTCTTCTTCCTTCTTCCTTTCTTCTTCGGCTGGTTTCTTGTCGTCTTTCTTTGCTTCAGTTGGTGCTGCCGGAGCTGCTACTGGTGCAGCCATTACGCTGGCCGACTTTAGAGCTTCGTCGATGTTGACTTCAGAAAGTGCCGCAACGAGGGCTTTGACTTGGGATTCTTCGGCTTGACTGCCGGCTGCGGTTATGACTTTCTTCACGTTTTCTTCTGTGACAGGCTGCGCTGATGAGTGCAGCAGGAGTGCAGCGTAAACATACTTCACTGGACTTTTTCCTCTTTTCTCAGGATTGATTGGATTTTAGTCGAGCGTCAATTCCTACACTTAAGGGTTTCCGGGTGTTGCGCTAGAAATCTTCTGGTTCAACGCGTTTGCGTTCATCACCGCGCGTCTGAGGACCGGCTCGATGGTACCGCTTTCAAGGAAACCCGCTTCAACAGCGATCGCTAGCGCTTCTCTCATTCCCTTCCCTAGGATTCTCGGGGCGTTCTCGGGGGTGACGTAGCCTGCGTCGATTGAGAGGCTAAACGCATTACTCACTGCTTGGAAGACGTCGTTTCGATAGGCGCTGAGGTCGAGGACTAGATCGTCGGATCTCAGTATGGTTCCGTTATCGTATGCGGTAGATAGTGTGAGCCCGGCTTCCATTGGTTTCAGTCCAAGTTTGGAGAGTACTGAGGCCATTTTTGGCGTGATGAGGTCTCCTCTTCTAGCGACCACCGAGTCTCTTGCAACCCAAATGCTTCCCCCTTCGATTCTTGTCTGGACCTTGATTTCTCCGAATTCGCTGATTACTGGGCCTGGTGGCAGTCCAGTGTTTCCGGCCGGGACCATGATCTCACCTGTTGCAATGTCTCCCGCTTTCGCAGGTACTCTGACCTTGCTCTTTTCCAGCAGTATGATCAGAGAGTAAGGATTGACATCAGTGAACAGGAGAATGTTCGACCCTTGGAGATCCTTGACGAACTCCCCCACCCTTCCATGGCCGGACTCTGACAGCTCCACTGACTTGCGCAACAAATTGTTCTTAGTAACCACCATGGCGACTCTGTCCCGAAGACGCTTTCGTAGTTCGTGGATCTGGGATGAGCGGACTTTAGTCAGATCGGCAGCTGCTATGACCGGATACTTCTCCAACAGAACTTGCAGCTCGGCTATTGCTTCTTTCTTCCAAGCTGCTACTTTTCGGGTCGTCGACATGTCTTATGCCGCCGTGGTCAGGGGTATCTTTACCAGAGGTCCCATTGAGGCTTTGATCGAGACGGCTTTGATGTTCTTAGGACCTTTCTCAAGCTTCGCCTCCAATCGCGAGATTACCGTCTGGATGTTCTGCACCAGGACATCGTCAGCCATGTCCTCGGTTCCTACTTTGACCTGGATTACGGGCTGATCCTTCATCTTGAGCCGGACATTGCGGCGCTGGCGCTTGATGATATCGTCAATCGGTGCCGTGGGAGGGATAGGTGTTGGCATTTTGCCTCTAGGTCCGAGAATCTGTCCGAGTGTCTTTCCGACCTGGGGCATCAATGGGGCTTCTGCGACAAAAAAGTCGTAGCTTTGAGCTATCTTCCGAGCTTCCTTTTTCGCTCGACCTAGTTTGTCAAGATCTTCGCGTCCGATAACAATGTCGGCTCCTGCGTTCTTGGCCCTAACAGCGAGATCGCCACCAGCTATCACAGCGACTTTCGAATCCTTGTCTGCTGGCGTCGGAAGTTCGAGGTTCTCATTGATCCTACCCTCAGGCTTTTTCAGATCTATCTCGCGAAGCTTGACCGATAGTTCAATGGCCTGTGTGAACTTTCTCTTCTCTGTCTTGCTCCTCACGTCGCCTAGTGCTTTTGTGATTGAGTCCTTAGACAAGGGCATCTTACCGTTCTCCTATTGTAATTCCTTTAGCGCCGCGTCATACTGACCCGCATCGAGGTTCTTGATGAACTCCTTCGGTTCTTTAGCGTCTACGGTCACACCCATGCTCACACATGCTCCGGCGACCTCTTTCACGGCCGACTTTAGGGTTCGCGCGTAGCTGTCGGTTCGTTTCATCTGGGCAATCTTCACAATCTGTTCAGGAGATAGGTTGCCGACCTTGGTGGCCTTAGGTGTTGCCGATCCCTTCTCGACCCCCAATTCCTTGACTATCAAGGCTGATGTAGTTGGTGTGCCGATCTCAACTTCGAAGCTCTTGTCTTCGACGTTGACGAGGATCTTTACGGGGACTTTCATTCCCGCGTAGGCTTTTGTGAGCTCGTTGATCTTGTTCACAATTTGCAGAATGTTGACTCCGAGGGGTCCTAATTGGGGACCGAGCGGAACGCCTGCCGTGGCTTTGCCGCCGTCGATTATCGCGTCAACTGTTTTCTTGTCGGCCAGCTTCCTCGACCTCTCCTCTACTTACGAGCTTTACATAGTCTGCATGTACTGTTATGGGCAGTGTCGCGAAGCCCTCCTCCAGGAGCTCGATAACGACTTCTTGTTTGACCTTGTCGACGTGTGTGATCTTTGCTTTCAAACCTCTGAAAGGTCCACCGACAACCTCAACGAGGTTGCCCACGCTAAGCTCTTCGATTACGGGTTTCGTTACTATGAATCGTTCGATAGCGGCGAGAGAGACGACGCCTTTTGTTCTGGTTCGCGCGTGTCTTGTCCCAGCTATCGCCTCGTCAACAAAATGTGGTCCCATTGCCTCGACGAAGATGTAGCCCTTGATCACTTCCGGTGCGAGTATTGCCACGATGGGCAGTTTCTTGGGTTGAATCCTGCTGGCCATGAGGTCCACTACGGTTCTTTCTTGCCCGCTGGTTGTGCGGACTGCGTATATCGAAGTCTTCTGAGTTTGGGTGGCCACGATCTCGCCCTTCTATCGTCCTGCAGCAGCTTGGCTAGCCGGCAATTGGTAAAGTCCGACAACCCAGAAGAGGATCCTGAGCACGAACCCAATGCCCCCGACAATGGCCACGCCTATCAGGATAATCTTGATATTGAGTTTCGTCTCTTGCCAGTCCGGCTTTTGGGCTACGTGAAATAGTCGTCTCGCGGATTGAAGGAAGTTTCCAATGCCCATTGCTAGCCCTCGATTATGGATCGGACTTCGATGGAGCCGGCCCTTCCTATTTTAACTATGCTAGTGTCATGGCGTCCTTAGCACTTTTCAACCTCGATCTTCCACCTTTTGAGAAGTGAGAGGCGATGGCAATGATCGCTGGACCCGAGGAGGCTTCCATTGTAAGGTTGACTACAGGATGAGTGAAAGAAGTCCTCTGGCCGTGTGCAATCTGTTTTCGGCTTCGTCCCAAACCGCTGATTGGGAGCCGTCGATTACGTCTTCGGTTACTTCCTCGCCCCTATGAGCTGGTAGGCAGTGAAGGAATATCGCTCCGGGCTTAGCATGCGAGAGCAGTGTCCTAGTGACCTGGTATTTTGGAATGAACGTCGATAGTCGTGTATCCTTTTCTTTCTCCATGCCCATTGAAACGAACGTGTCGGTGTAAATCGCGTCTGTTCCCTTTACTGCTTCTTCAGGGTCTTCCACAATGCTAACTGTTGCTCCGGACGTTCTGGCGGCTTCTTCGGCATGTTTGATTGCTTCTGGGTCCGGGCCATAACCTCGGGGCCTAGCGACTGCAATGTCAACCCCTGTCTTGGCGCAGCCTATCAAGAGGCTGTTGCAGACATTGTTTCCGTCGCCCACGTAGGCTATTTTCAGGCCTTTCAGTCGTTTCTTGTACTGGATAAGTGTCAGCAGGTCCGCCAGAATCTGGCACGGGTGGTGTTTGTCAGAGAGACCGTTGATGACGGGCACCTCCGCATTCTCAGCGAGAACAACAAGGTCGTCATGCGAGTAGACACGTGCCGTTATCGCGTTGACATACCTATCCAAGACCTTAGCAGTATCCGAAATCGTTTCTCCTCGTCCCAGTTGCATCTCGTTCCAACTCAGATAAATGGGATGGCCCCCTTGTTGCGCGACTGCTGTTTCGAAGGAAACCCGGGTCCTTGTTGAGGGTTTCTGAAATATCAAGGCCACCGTCTTTCCTTTGAGTTGTTGTGGAATTCTCGTTCGTCTTGCCAATACCGCAGAGTGCTTTAGGATTAGATCGATTTCTCTGGCAGATAATTCGACTAACGAGAGAATGTCTCTTCCTTTCAGGCCGACCAAAGGCTCTTGATACTTCTCCGCGACCGTTTCGCGTCGAGGATTCTCCTCTTATAAGAACCCGCTGACTCGCGCCCTCTTATCGAACTTGGGGGTGAAAACGAGTTTAAATCTCGCTAATCGTACATTCTACAGTTGAGCTACATGGTAGACCTAGAAATAACATACTGCCAACCCTGTGGACATCAGCCAACGGCGATTGACATGGTAAATCAGCTTCTCGCGACCTATGGCATGCCGCTGAACCGGAAACTGACGGTTTCGCTGAAGCCGGCAGACAAAGGAGTCTTTGACGTTGTACTTGATGGCCAGCTTATCTTCTCGAAGCACCAACAAGGTCGGTTCCCGACTATGGAAGACCTTAGGAAACAGCTTGACCAGAAGCTTACGATTCCCCTAGAAACCCCGCAGTAAATACACTAAAACGTCTGACTCTTCCTTACCAAGGTTTCGCCCGGGTACTACACTAGATTCGCTTCATTCAACTAGGTTTCTTACGATAGTCTGGGGCTGGAATGGCTCCAGATCGTCGTAACCCTGGCCTGTTCCGACCATGGTCACAGGACGACCCATTATGTAGGACAAAGATATCGCGTTACCGCCTTTGACATCAGCGTCGAGTTTTGCCAAGATTATCCCGTCAATCTTAACTGCTTGGGAAAAGACCTTGCCCTGCTCTACTGCATCGTTTCCAGTGAGGGCATCAACCACCAGAATCGTCAAGTCTGGTTTCGTAACTCGAACGATCTTTCTCATCTCTTCCAACAAGTTCTGGTTTGTTTGCATCCGACCCGCGGTGTCTATTAGAACCACGTTTATCCCATGCGCTCGTGCATAGTTGACCGCGTCAAACGCTACAGCAGCTGGATCAGCCCCGTATTGATGTTTTATCATTCTTACTCCGATTCTTCTCGCATGCTCTTCAAGCTGTTCTATTGAACCTGAGCGGTAAGTGTCGCTTGCAGCGAGTATACAAGTCCGGCCTTTCTTCTGGAGAATGTGTGCGAGTTTTGCGACGCTTGTTGTTTTCCCCGTTCCATTGATGCCTACAAACACGATTATCGCGGGCTCTCCGGCGTTCCTTTTCTCTTCAACTAGCTCGAAGATGTCGAGTCGTCCAGCTCTATCTAGTACTGATAGTAGTACGTCGCCTAGAATGGCCTTTACCCTTCCTCTGGGATCTGAGAATCTGGCGAACTGAACGTCTTTCAGCTTCTCTTTCAATTCGGTTGCTACGTAATCTGCAACAGAGACCGCGACATCATTTTCCACCAGCGAAAGCTGGAACTCGTCTAAAACTCTGTCCAGATCCTTTCCTTGGAGCTCTGCCTTGGTTACGCGGTCGTAGAAGTTGGAAAACTGGGCTCTGAGCTTGTCAAACAATCTCTACCGGCCCACCGCTTTTCCTGCGAGCTAGATCCTCCAGGCGGGCTCTGTAGTCCTCGGTTTGGTTAATGATCTGGTTCAGCTGTTGTGTAACATTGATTCGTGCCTTGTCGAGATCGGTCGCTCTCAAGTTGAGATCCTTAATTGAGTCCTCTACAGTTTTTTCCAAACAGACGCCCGCCCCAACTCCGATTATGATATGCTGAGGGTCTTCGAGCTTCGCCTTGACAAAAGAGCCGGAGCCTATTGGAATGAGCATCTCGACGTCCTTTCCGGACTCTTTCGTGCCTTCTAGAGTCTGCTTAGCGGTCTGTGTCTCGGAGAGAGCCCCTGTGACAATATCAAGTCTTGACGAGAGAACTCTGGCTGACCCCTCCAGCATTCTGATCTCGACAAGAAGCTGGCGCATTTCCTCGTCTAGGTTTCGAGGTGCGGACATCTGCTTCTTCGAACTCGCCATCAGGCGGCCTCTGGTTCAGATAATTCCTCAATCTGTTTGACTGTTATTTCGAACCGTCGTGCTTTGTGACGGCTCCCCATGTCAGAATAGAGGTGTTGTAAGGCGTCTTCTTTTTTGACCGCTCTGATATCCTTGGTGAATGGAAGTTTATCTCCCCCCTTGCGCAATTCGCCTGTTATCTTGAATCGTCTCACCTGACTCAATGTGGTAGCCTTTTTCCTAGAATATCCGAGTTTGCGAATGGGCGGTACTTAACCTAATCCGTTTGGAAAGCGTTGCTTAGAGTGATAAGTTCGGAGCCCAGTGTGTGGGACCCAACTATTGCGCCTCTGGAGTTTACCACCAGTCCGGCTTTGGGGTATGGAACCCCAGAGTTGATGGTCCCTTTTGACACGGGAACGCCGAGAACATCTGAAATGGTCCTACTCTCATTGTCGGTTATTATTGGGTTCACTAAGACTCCCTTGTTTGAAGCTGTTGCCAATGCACCAACATGGGGAAGTCCTCCGATTGTGGAAGGCCGGACAGGGACTACAAGCGTTTCTTCGAGTTCTCTAATTGTATTGTGTTTGAGTCGTGGGTCGACTATGGCACCATTGTCGTTGCAGAGTATTATGTTGCCCAGTGCTGTTCTTTTCTCTCTTATAATCTCGATGTGTGTTCCTGTAGAGCGGAGTTGCTTTAGTTCGTCTTTCGTGGTAATGTAGGGAACTAGGACGGCGTTGGAGTTACCCGTGACATAGATTCCGACAAGTCTGGATTCTGCGATTCCCACTGAACAGGGTTCTACTCCCAGTGTGTCGTGGAAGCTGCTAATCTTCTTGTGAGAAATGCCGGCAGGCAAGATTGCTATCTTGTCGTTCGCGAAGGAGAAGATTCCGACGTTCGGATCCCCGAAGATGTCAGAGAGAATGACAGGCACTATTCATTTTCCCTCACCCGGAAACACGATAACCTTGCCTTCTTTGTCTTTGACGACTCGAATCCTAATCTTTCGCGGGGGTTTGCTGATTCCTCTCTTCCATAGAAGACTGTTTGTCTCCTCGCTTAACGAGACGTTATCAGTTTTCATTCTTTGGGCAGCATATTGTCTGACATATCTTACCGCTCTAGGCGTTCGTTTCTCCCTGGGAGCTGTCCAAATACGACGTAGATTGAGGTCGTAAAATTTCTCTTCAACGATCTCTATCTCCTCCTCTTCCTCAGCAGCCTCTTCAACTCCCGGAGTTTCTGGGGCTTCGGGTGCCTTCGCCTCTGATTCTAGCCCTTCCGTTTCCTCTTCTGTCGATTCTGCTTTTCCGGCCTCGGGCCTAGCGAGATCCGTCTGTGTAGACGGTTCTATTTCAGCATCGTCTTCAAGCGCAACTTCCTTTTTCGTCATCTACATTACACTTTGATCTTCGTTTCTCGCCAGTGTCGCTGCTTCGGGTTTCTCCTGACTTTGCCCTCAGTCTTGGCTACTACCCACGAGGGAACGGCTTGAGCTTGTTTCAGAGCATGAGATAGGTGCTTCTTCTTTCCTGAAGGTTTGTGGCGTGCCATCTTATGCTCTCCTGATCTTGATTTCTTTTTTCTGCGACTGTAACTGGACCAGTGTTTTTTTCAGTTGTTCGTCCGTAATCTGTGTTTGAAGCCGTCCTGACTGAGCGAGCTGTATGAGTTGCATTTCCAATTCCTCGGCGAACTCGGGTTTGACCATTCGAATATTGGCAAGCCGCTGCCTTGCTTCTGGCGTGAGGATTTGGCGAATAATTGATTGTTTCTGACGCTCCACTTGTTGCTGAGCCTGTGAACGACGCTGTTCATCGTAGGCTGACCTTTGCATCTCGGCTATTCTTCGTCGACGTAATGCTTCAAGCTCTTCGTCCGTGTAGTCTCCATTGGACATTAACTTGGGGCCTCTTGAGGCCGGGTTTTCAATTCCTTGGCAACTTCAGCTGCTGTGCGGTTTAGGAGCGCGATTCCTTCCCTCGTTAGCTTCCGGCCTTTCTTTCCATCCACTGCGACGAGTTCTGCCTTCTGAAGCTGTTGAAGTGGTTCTCTGATGGCGGAACCTCCCGCGGGTACATGATGAGCCGGCCGGTTCCCGTGGCTCACACGTCCTCCGTACTGAACGCGCAAACGGGAAACCCCGACGGGGCCTCGGACATACATTTTTCGGAGAAGCGAGGCACATCTGAAGTACCACCAATCCGGGTTCTGTGGAGGCCTCTCCTTGTGAGCTCCAGTCTTCGCGAATTCCGTCCAAGGCGGAGGCGTAATGTCGCTCACACTTTCTTTCAGATGCTTGGCTAACCTATTGATCAGTTCCTCGGCCGGGACTTCGAAGACCGTAGGCAATTATGGTAATGTCCTCAGTGGGTTCTAGATTTTCGTCGGGAAGGCGAGGGTAGCGTAATATAAGGCTTCATCGAAAAAATGTGGTGGTTAACCTAGTTTTCTACACGGATACCTTCGAATTGCACCGCAGGCGAGACAGGAAATGATGACTCTTGAATTGATAGGGCGAAGCCTGATTCGCGCGTTTTTTCCCAGAACTAGGGGCTGGCCGCAGTTCTTGCAAAGATAATGTTTTTTCTCTCGTGGAATCCTGACCTTGGTCCGCTTCGAAATCTTCCTGGCGAGTCCAACATACCTCCTAGACAACTTGACATCCTTCGCAAGGACTTCTTCCGCCTGACGGAGAAGAATATCTATCCGTTCACGTGCGACCGTTGCTACGGCCGACCGCATCTTTCCGTAGTTTCGCCTCGTGGGCCTATTTCCCATGAAACTCATAACCTAGCTCTAGCGACGAATGACTGGTCCGCGTTGGTTCTGTCACTAATTCTCGCAGAGTCCTCGATAGAGCTTGTGCCTAATGAACTGGTCGACCACCCCGCGATCTTAAATTGGGCGCAAAGGAAAAGAAAAGACCCCCACTCCCTAGTATTAGACCAGACCTATCATCACTCGGCCATCCTCCGGCTGGGACCCCGTGGGATTGGGAGGGGGCGTCCAGACATCGCCCATCTCTCCTTGCTGCTCGCACTAGGTTCGCCGCTTAACCTGACAGGTGGATTGAGATGCTACGTGCATACGAGGGATAACAATATCATTAATGTCGATTCGAAGGCAAGGCTTCCGAGGAACACTGACCGATTCACATCACTACTCGAACAACTCCACCAAGAAAAGGCTGTTCCTCCTACGGGGCGTCCGCTTATGTCGATTAAGCCCGGGTCCCTTGGAGATCTACTTAGCGAAATATCAGGAGTGGTCATAGCGCTAACAACAAAGGGGCTCCCCAAACGCATGAACGAAGTAGCTTCGAGATTGGCAGAATTACACAATCCTGTGTTGCTGGTAGGAGGGTTTCCAAGAGGACACTTTTCCAAAGACGCCCTCTCCAAAGTGAAGGAATGCTACCGAATTCATGATCAGGGTTTAGAGGCGTGGACAGTTGTCGCGAGAGCAATCTACGACTACGAGAAGGAGACTGCGTCGAGAGGAACTTTTCCCAAAACTAGCCTTATGTAGACCAGGTCCGAATTTCTCTCTTGAATGGTCTAGACTGATGTCCTCCGATTTGGAACTTCAGAGACAAAAGCGAGCTCTGGAACTCCGCCGGAGATTGCTACAGTCCCAGAACAAACCGGCCGCAGCTCCACCGCCAAAACCGACAGAACCTCCACGAGACATCGTTCGGAAAATCCTTGCTGGCAGGGGTACCGAAGTGATGGAGACTGCACGTAGACACTATCCTGCTGAAATCGAACGATTGGAGTCAAGTATCGCTTCCCTCGTCGCCGAAGGAAGGCTGAGAGGCCCCATTTCAGGAGAAGAGCTGTATGCATTCCTCCGGAAGCTCGGACTCGCGTTTAGCATGGATGTGAAGATTAGGATAAAGGAACACGGCGAACTCAAGAGCATCGAAGAGAAACTTCGGAAATCGTCGAGTTAGCATCCGTCTCGGGAGTCTTCACGGATTCTTCGTCGAGAGTCCACGCGGACCATAGTACTCTAGGCGTGGTTTGAGGGGCACGGAAGACATTTTTTCGTTCCGCCCGTCTTAAGGCTTGTTCGTCCTTGGTAACGACTGCAGGTGCCTTCAACGTTCCGCTGAAGTGCACGCCCGAAGAAACTAAGCATTTTGTCGAACCGGCTATGAAGGAGGCTGAAGGCTCTAACTTTACTGGAGCGCTAGAGGTTGTCAACGACGGATTGAACGCCCATCCCGCTTCTGAAGGGCTTCTCTTTCTCCGATCGTATTTCTGCTACAAGATTGCAGATAGCATAAGCAGTGAGCTCAGCGCGTTGCCGCGTCCGATTCAGCCGTTAGGAGAAGGTGTGTTGATGGTTGATGGCGCCATGACAAACCAAATGCTTGGCCGCTTCCAAGAGATAGTCAAAGTTCTAGGAGACGCTGACGAGGCGATCAACGAGATATTGCAGGTGAACCCTCATAACAACGAGGTCAGTGCCTTCAGAGCCTACATTGACAGCAAGCTGCAAAAGCTTGGACAAGAGTCCGAAAATATGAGGATCACTTTCACAAACACCCCTAACATAGCGGGCAGTTTCTGTGTGGGGTGCAGGAAGAATATTTCGTTCGACACGCAAACGGTCGTGTTCCGGAAGACCTCCTCTACACAACTAGAAGTTTGGCATCTCCCATGTTTCAAGCAGCTAGGCAACAAGAACTAGAGCAATTTGGTTATTAGTATCGGCAGTGGGCCCCTGTCTGATTCTACGACTAGCTTGGTTCCTTCCTTGGCAAAGTCTCGCTGGGCATAACCCAGACCTACGACGGCTTTCAGTCCGGGGGAGTATGCGGCGCTGGTGACGTATCCTGCTTCTTTGCCGCTTGCTTGAAGCTTCGACTTTGGGCCCGGTACGTGATCAGATTCGGTTTGAAACTGGACGAGGTTCTTGTTTACCCGGCCAATGTGAGTGACTCGGGCTACAACCTCCTGACCGAGATAGCATCCTTTGGTGAAACTGATGGCGTCTTTGTATCCAGCTTCTAGGATTATTGTATTCTCGTCTACGTCAACCCCATATTTTGGGTATCCTGCTTCGAGCCTGAGAATTTCTAGCGCATCTTGCCCTACTGGGGTTACTCCTTTGAGCAGGAAGCCTTGCCAAACTGCCTCAGCCTCGTCATTTGGAATGATCATATCGTATCCAGATTGACCGGTCCGGTCGCGGACGACGATCATGGTAGGGCCTATCATTTTGTGCTGCAATGGCTTTATGTCTGCGAATGCGGTGCCGAACAACTCTTTCGCGTTCTCAGTCGCTTGCGGCCCTTGCATTGTTAGGTGAACAAATTCAGAGGTAATGTCTTTGACTTGTACGTCCTCGGTAATGATGAAGCGGTCGAAGGTATCTCTAATCCCGGCTGCAGGAGCATCACCGGTGTCGATGAGAAGATCACCTTCTCTTGCATAGAGGTAGAGGTCAGCTAGGACTCTGGCTTTTGTGTTGAGAAGTGCCGAGCGGACGCCTGTCCCTTCGTTCAGCTTCAAGACTTCGTTGGTGAGTAGTCCGTTGAGGAAGGATAGCCTGTCCTTACCTGTTATTCGTAGTAGGCCGAGGTGTGAAAGATCAGCTAGACCTGAATGGTCTCGAACGGCCCAGTATTCTTTAGCTGGACTAGTGTAGGATAGTGGAATCCGGCTTTGTTCCAGCTGGGCACCCATCTTCTCATGATGCAGAACCAGAGGATTGGACATGCCACTTTACATGGTTCCAGTCGCGGGTAATAGGATTGAGCCTATGTCGTTCATCTTTGGTTTGGACTCGCGTCAGCTGTTTTCTTGATGGTGCGGCCGCCGGGATTTGAACTCCCGAACCGCTGTCAAGGCGGTTTCCCGGGTCGTCAGCGTTCTGCTAAGCCTAGGATTGGCAGGCTGATATCATAGACCAGGCTAGACCACGGCCGCACAAAACGAACTCCAAAGCTACCGGTCATTTAAAGACTGAGCAAGCTGAGGAACCACGAACTGGGACTTCCCAATCGCGTATGCCGACTTGTGCCATGTTCCATTGTCTTAAATAGAAAAATAGACTCTCGCCCGATCTCAGAAGAGTCACAATCTTGAGCATCCCGCTGGAGAACTTGAGGCGTGACTTACGAACACGGCTCGAAAGCGACAAGCAGATGTCGGGTGCCTGGGCCATAGTTCCACTTCTACCGGTCATAGTCGGAGTGGTCGTGTTCGTCGTTGTGTTCGCAGCCATCTTTTCAGCCATCGGTTCCGTAGGACCCTCCGGAACTACCACCACAGGAACCTCAGCCTTTGGTGCCGCGCTGGTTGGATCAATATTTCTCTTGTATTTTCTCTATTTCGTGGTCTTGGTTCTGGTCGCCGTATTGATCTTCAAGCTGGTGAGTCGCCGTAACACTCACTTCAACCGGCAGATTCTCCTGCAGGAAGACATCATCAGCATGGCGAAGGAGATAGCCGCAAAGAAGGGCGTCGATGTCTCGATTCTACTTAACAACATGGACAGGAATGTGAGAGAAGCGCGACTTGAGGAGACTGAGAAAAATGCTACCCTGTATGCACTACTCTACGGCTTCGTTTGGCTCTACACGGCTTATTTTCTTATGAAGGACTTTTTCAAGCATGAGAGAAGAGAGGACCTATTCATCAATGACATGCTTAGGACCTTTAACGCGCTAGGTGTGCCGATAAACTTCCCCTACAGAAACCCGCCGATACCAGACAGAAGTTTTGCTCTCTACTTCGTACTGACACTGATAACCGGAAGCATCTTCGGAGTATACTGGGTCTATGTACTGGTAACTGACCCTAACAACCATTTCCGACAACAGATGCTGATCGAGGACACGATAATGGCTCAGCTCTCTGGGACGCCATCACCACCTCCGATTCCTTCTCTATCTCCAAGTTAGGAGGGACATTTCGTCGGTGACTGAATGACCTCTCCTCAACCAGTTAGCCAGGAACCGACTCTTTCGGCCTTAGTTCAAATGAGGACGAAGACTGACGCTGAGATTCCGATCGTGTGGCTGTTGTTGCCCTTAGCAAGCTATCTCCTGTGGGCAGTCTTTGCCGTTGCCTGGTGGTCCGCGGGAGCAGGATTAGGAACAAGTGGCCTTACGCCCGTAATTAGCGGGCTGGGCATCCTCGGGATAGCTGCATCAGCAGCAGGGTCCTACGTAGTGTTCAGATTGGTGAATAGGGCCAACGAGCACTCAGGAAGGACTCAGGCGTTGCTTTCAAGTGCTCTTAGCTCTCTTGCGGCCCGATCAGGAGCATCCGGAGCACAAGCCCTGCTCACTTTGAACTCGGCCGAAGAAGGCTTCTACAAGCTGAGTCGGAGCGAACGAGAGAGAAGCGCAGTGCTTTGGGCACTCCTCTCCTTGATTCCTTTTGTCGGCTGGATCTTTCTGGCGGTCTCACTGTGGCGCCTCTCACGAGACCTCGCGAAACACAGTCGCCTAGAGAGCGTGGTCTTGGAAGACGTGGACAGAACACTAAAAAATACAGGAACCCAAGGCGTCCTTGTTCGAAATACTCCAGTTCGTACACACGATACTTTGGGCTTCGCTCTCGTCATCCTTTCAATAGTCGAACTCTTCTCTGCATTTGTTCTTGGCCTCGCTGGCTCCCTCATTCTGATCTACTTGACGGTCGGTGCGTTCTCCCTCTTCTGGATCGACCTATCCATCAGGGATCCAACTGACCACTTCCATTACCATTCTCAACTCGAAGCTGACATGCTCCGGGCCCTGCCGGATTCTACCAGTGGTGGGATGGGATTTGGCTAGATGTCAAGAAACGCTTTTCTCGGTTTGAAAAGAGTCTTCTTCGACAGGATCATTGAGAGGTCCTATTGGATTTGGAGGAAACACCCCGCGATCATGATTCCCTCAATGCTGCAAGCCGCGCTATCACTTATTCTCCAAAGCGTTGTAACTCTCGCTGTAATGCTACTCCTAATCAATGACCCTGCCAACCCACAACTTGCACTACTCCTAGCCTCAATTCTGTCCCCCAATTCGGGATTGGTGGGCGTTCTTCTGAACCCCGCGTTTTGGCTCACGAACATTCCCTTGTCCACAGCAGTGGTTGTCACACTCCTTCTCGTTGCGGTTTTGGGGGGAGGTTGGGTGTACTCTTCCGAGTACGGAATATACCTAGAGGCTTGGAACAGCGAGAACGTCCCAATGTCTTCGGTTTTATCCAATGGCTCCAAAAGATGGAAGTCAATGGCGTGGACCCTGCTGCTGTCGAACCTCGTTACCTGGGGTCCAGCGTCGATAGGGTTCTTGTTGATAATAGCCTCAGCTGCGAACGTAAACGGTTCTGCAGGATTGGTTGCTCGCCTAGCGGCCTCTAGCGTGTTTCAACCACTTCTCTTTGCGTCCTTGGTACTGTCGATGTTTACCGCCTACTCGTACCCCGCAGTTGCTGTGGATGGGGCGTCTGGCATAGGAGCCATCAGGCGAAGCTTCAGAGTTGCGAGCCACAATCTCGGGCTCACCTTGACTTACTCGGTGGTTCGACTAGTATTCCAAGCCCTTCTGCTCGTTCTCGTATATCTGGCGAGGGGGTTAGGGGTGACGCTCGCTGCAGCGTTCCTCACGGTGACACTGAGCTTCCTACTCACACCGATGCTTCACTTGACAAAATCGATGATCTACTACCACGCGGGACTGTCGGCTGCGGAGATGCCGTTCCAGATATCCAACCCGATTTGGGAAGATGTAGTCCACAAACTGCCGCGTGCGATCTGGCTCAAGATAAGAGCTGGCCTGGGAGAAGGGACGGGGTTTGTGATTGGACCTAGAAACCTTCCCTTTCATGCTACCTCTCTCGCGGCTTTTGTGATCGGAATCTATCTCGGCTACAACGTGTCTGTTAGCGGGGTAGGGAGCAGTTTGTTGAGCCTTGGTGCTCAGCCGGGACACGGCAATCCTGACTTCCGAGAATTTAGCGCTGCGACGCCCGTTCTAGGCCTCGCTATTTTTCTCAACAATTGGTTTGTCTCTTTTGCTACTGCGCTTTCGGGGTTGGGATTTGCGGCTCCAAGCTTCCTTACGATATTGTTCACCGGTTTCACTCTGGGGGTGATCGTGGGACCGCAGCTGTCACCGAGCCTGGCAATGTTTTCGGCGTTGATTCTGCCGCATGGAATTATCGAGATTCCCTCGTTTGTCTTGTCAGGATCTGTGGGGATTAGGCTGGGATATGCGGCTTGGAAGGCAAAGTTCCGGCGTGGTCTGGAGAATGATGCGTATCTGTCAAGGACTCTACGATTGGCCGTGTATGTTGTCGTCGGGCTCGCGCCTCTCTTCTTCATTGCGGGCTTGATAGAGGCCGACATTACGCCGATAATCATGCGGATGTTCGGCTGGACCTTCTAACTAGGTCGTTGTAGACGGGAATACAATATGTCAGTCTACTATGTCGATGGACAGAGTCAGGGAAACGAGCAGAATAGCCTACCTCGAAAGGCGAAAATTGCAATTGCCTACGCGGAGTCCGATGCTGTTGACCGTGGAAAATTCAGAATCTACTGGCAGCCGATCGGAGACAGAACTAACAACGAGGCAGAGTACTATGCGTTGCTCAAGGCACTAGAGCTGATCGCGGAGAAGACGACCGGAAAAGGCCGAGGTAACATCGGTGAGGCTCTCGTTCGTTCGGACTCAAAGCTTGTAGTAAACCAGGTCAATGGAGAGTGGCGGGTTGAAGACGAGAAGCTCATTGAGCTGAGCAACAACGCAAGAGACTTGATCGAGAAGATTGGCCCAGTCCGATTGGAATGGGTTCCACGTGAGGAGAACCTCGCGGGTCTCTGGTTGGAAGGGATGCTGAAGCCTTTCAGTGTCGAGCGATTGCGCGAGTAATCCAGCCCAGCCCTCAGCTCTCTGGTAACCGTCTGAAGGTCCGACTCTGCCTAGAAAAGGGGTTCTATGACCATGACCGGAGAGGGAACACCATTCTCATATTGCCGGTAGAGCGAGGCCTATCGTGAGGCGAGCACGACCGGTCTGTCGAGCTGTTTCTGGGCTCGTAGATTGATCTTGGAGGATGGTGGGCAGACTTGGACAAGTTTTCTACTATTCGGACCATCAAGTTGTCTTACAAGATTGATCAGGTGGAGAACGGCTGGACGGTAACGACTATGGACGGAACTGTCTTCGTCTTTCCTGATGCTAGGGAGATGGCTGAGTGGTTCTGTATGGTCGTCGGTGTTCCTTTCCAGTACAAGAAGATGGAACTGGATCCGTTGGAAGAGGAGATACGGAAGCTTACGAAGGCTACAGCCAGCCTCCTAGCCTGACCCTTTCAGGGCTTCTGGTTTGGTACTGGAAAACAGATATTACCGATTGTTATTGAGGTTGGCTGGAAGGTCTAATATTTGGCAAATGTTCCTTCAGATATCGTTCGTGTTCTCGGTCCCGGCGAGCAGGTTGAATTGTACATTCAGCAGAAGATCTATCATCCAAAGATCAATATTGACTCTGTGGTCTTGACTTCGCAGCGGATTATTCTGCGTCACCCGCATGATCTGGGTTTGAAGAAGGATTTTACTGATTTTAACTATACGGATGTTGCGAATGCGATTCTCGACAAGGGAATACTCCGATCAACTGTAAAGATTACGTTGAGGTTTGGCGGTGATCCTTTGAATCTCGCTGATCTTCCGAACAGCGATGCGGAGAAGGCTTACGGGATCATACGGTCGAATATTTCACGGTTCCAGACGCCCTTCTCGACAGGCTACGCGGGGATGGCGCCGGTGATGCCGATGGGCGGTATGGTCCAGCAGCAGCCTCCTCAGATGCAGGGAATTGTATGCGGTAAGTGTGGGGCGCGGAGTGCGGCTGGGACAAGGTTTTGCGGGTCCTGCGGCAAAGCCTTCTAGACAACTTCGAGCTAGACTAATCGGATTGCCGGACCTTCCTACCTCAGCTTGGATGGCAATTTTCCATACTCTTTTGGACGGGATTGATCGGCTCTCTCGATCACCCTGAGCGTCCTAGCGAGGAACGCTTGTTCTTCCATGTCTGTTGATAGTAGTATTTTCCAGTGGACTCTCTCTTTTTCATGGCACAGTCCGCAGAGGAAGAGGTTGGAGTCGTCGGCCTTGTCCACGTCTTCGAGGTCTCTTCGACACTCGGCGCAGATCATACGGTAAATGATGGTTGGTCGCCGGATAAGTAGAGTAGAGCGGGAAGAAAGAATAGCCGCTCCTCTTTCAAGGTAACTGGGACGGTTGGGACTCCGGGCGACAAGTCACGCTCGTGTCCGCGGCGACCCGGTGGAGGTGGGAGGGACGCCACGCTTTGCACGGGGGTCCGTGCTCGCAACTACGTCTTATTGTAAAGAGAAAAAGGGGTTTGTGAATGGGTTTCTCGTGTAGGCTTGTCTTAGAGTTGTACGCAGCGGCCCAGCAGTATATGATCGCTGACTGGCTGGCCGCGTCCGTCCAGGAATGTCAGGAATATCCATGGGTTTCCTCCTGCTCCTCCGAGAGGGGGTTGTTTGGCGAACTGAATTGTCTGTCCTGCTGGGATTAGTACGACGCTTACAGCTGTGGGCTGTGTATTCTGGTGGGGTCCTCCGACTCGGTTCTCGTTGTTGCTGAAGATGATGTTGGCGTTGATCCCGGTGAGTGACATTTGTCCGGTGAGGCTTATGGTCGAGCCGTGATTGTCGCAGCTTCCGGCGGAGACCTGGGTCGTAGCGGTTGCTGGAATGGAAAGGTCAACAGATGTGTTGAAGAGTCCTTGGACGCAGCGTCCGAGGATGATTGTGTTGGATAGTGGGTTGTTGTGGTTGTCTACGAACTGGATTGATATGAAGGGATTTCCGCCAGTTCCGCCTAGGACGGGCTGTTTGGGTATTGTCACGCTTTGGCCTGCGGGTATCACAGTTGCTGTTGCGGTGGATTCGACTGTGAATGTGTGGGTTCCGGCGAGGTTGTTTTCGAACAAGAGTTGGACGCCGATTCCTCCGACGGTCATTGCTCCTTGAAGGGTGATCTGTGGTCCGGGAGAGTTGTCGCAGCCGGATGTGGTCATTGAGGTCTGGACGTTTACGGGTGTCTGGAAGGTTGTGCTGGCTGTTGTTGTTGCGTGGGCAACGCTGGTTATGCCGAGAATGGCTATCACCAGTGCCGCGATTGTTGTCTTTTTCAACATGTTTTTCGAAAAAACCCTCCCAGAAGAGTCACTATATCATTCAACAGATTTGAACAGGCAGAAAGATTGGATGAGACTACGAGAGATCTCGGAGGCTTGCGCTAGAAATATTCCGAGCACCTGCTTCAGTGGATATTCTTTGTCCTGGACGGTGCGCGGGTATGGCTGGGTCTATGTTTGGGAACAATTACGGCGCGTTTGTCGGGTCCCAGGAGTTGCGAAAGTTCTCGTTTAGCGAGTCGAGTATCCTCATGTCGTCGTTTGTGAGGTTGTAGTCGAACACCTGACTGTTCTCTTTGATCCTCTCTTCTCTGACTGACTTTGGTATGGTTACGAGGTTGTGTTGGAGACTCCAGCGTATCAATACCTGAGCCGGGGTCTTGTCGTGTCTTTTGGCGATCTGCTGGATTTTTTGATGGTTGAGCTTTTCGCCCTGGGTCAACGGGCTGTATGCTTCAACCTGGATCTTGTTCTTCTCGCAGTAGTCTAGGAGTTGTTTCTGGTAGAGGAAGGGGCTGAACTCCACCTGGTTTACCATGGGAGCGATTTCCGATTTGTCAAATAGCTCTGTTAGATGCTGGATTGTGTAGTTGCTGACACCGATGGATCGACATTTTCCATCTCTCAAGAGCTGTGTGAGTGCTTGCCAGCTCTCGTTTCTGATCTCTGGGACGGGCCAGTGGATTAGGTAGAGGTCGAGATATTTCAATCCGAGGCGTCTCAGACTCTCGTCGCATGCACGTAGAGCCTTGTCGTATCCGTGGTCGCTGTTCCAGAGTTTGGTCGTTATGAAAACCTCCTCTCTCTTGATGCCGCTCTTGCGGAGGGCGGTGCCAACGTCTGATTCGTTGTTGTAGATCCGTGCAGTGTCGATATGGCGATAGCCTATCTTCAGCGCGTATTCTACTGCTCTCTGGGTTGTCTGTCCGGGAGGCGACTGGTATACGCCTAGTCCGAGGCATGGAATCATGACTGCGTTGTTGAGTTTGGCAACCGGTTCGATTGTGGCTTGCATGTTGTTGGCAATGTTCACGGTTCCACTTCAACTTTAATTCCGGAGAAATTCCCCGAGGAGGCGTTCTTGGAAAAACCGTTCATGTAACGCACGCAGGGGTTACTTTCACCTGCGTCCGGCGGGGGCCGCTCTCTCACACGGGGGTCCTGCAAAAGTTATACGAATTTATTTTCCAGATCCTCTTTCTGTCTGAAACCGATTCGGGCTTGTTTTCTTGAGGAAGCGGTGTTCTGGGCTTGTCTCGGGTTTCTCGATACCCGTGTGTTCCCCTTGGGATCAGCGTGGATTTTCCCGTTCTGGAAATCGTCGGCTTGGATCCGGAATCAGGGCTGAAAATGGGCTTATCGGGCTATGCTTTGCCGCGAATAAACCTGTTCGCCGCAGTTGGCGCCAGCGCTCCTTTCCCACTGCAAACGCCCTTGTGAATCTTCTCATAGAAGAAACGATCAAAGGTCTCCCCACACTTCTCACATGTCACCTTTCGAGACTGGTGAGTGGACTTGAACGGGGACTTCTTCATCGGAGCGTTGCCCATTATCGGTCTTCTTACTGGTGGGCACCGTATCCTCTAAATCTTACGCGAGGCGCGTCGAGACTCGACCCGGCACAAGGAGCTAACGAGCGATTCTTACTGCGAGGCTGAGGGGTTTTTTTAGGATCGGAGGGCTGATCGATTGAGGGGGTCCGGAGGATAAGGGATGAGATTGAAAAGAGAGTGAGAAAGACTGCACAAGAAGAAGGACTGGCGACTGGACCCTAGCCATCGAAACTTGCAGCTGTAGAAATTTCGATGACCATTTGAACAAAGAGAGAAGATCATGAGTTCCGTATCTCAAATCCGGATCAGGGCGCGGCTGGCCAAGCCTCCGGAATATGTACTGGTAAAATTTCCCCGTTATGAGCGGGAGTTCTTTCAGGGCTACGCCAATTTCATACTGAAACTGATCCTGTCCAGCGAGATCAGAGAATTATTGAGTACGCTTGTTTCCTCAGAGGGAATTCGCTCAGACCGATCGATTGATCTGCGTGTAATGATCTTTCCAGCAAAACAGCTGAGACGGCAACCCTCCAGAATACTATATGGAAGCTACAGTCATTCTCTCGCGCAGATCAGCCTCTACCCACTGAGGATCAGCAAAGACAGGATTCGGAAAGAAGGAACAGAACTGTTCGCGACTTCTCTTATCCAGCTGACCCTTGCACAGAGGAAGCTTGTAGGAGAAATAGCAACCGCAGCGATTTCAACTCTTACCCATGAGGTGTTACACGTGAAGTTCCAGCAGAGAAGCCTTGCCCGGTATGTCGAGGAGGGGATGGTGCAAAGATTGGAGAAAGCGTACATGAGACAATGGGCAGACAAACTTGATGTGGTCCTCAAATCCCAGTTTCCATCAAGCGAGTCATATGTTGCGGAGGCCATCGGCCGGTAGCCTGTCCAGGATGGGCGAAAACGATCTCGACGGCTACCCTATAGTATCGTACCCCATCTATTGTATACTTGAAGGATGGCTAGATGGAAGTTCTGACGACCAGAATCCCGGAAGACCTTCTCAAGGACATTCAGCAGATAGAGAAAGAGAGGTCCGAGAGAGCCGAGGTGGTGCGGAAGCTGCTTGACACGGCGGTGCAAGAATGGAAGATGACTAAGGCGCTCAAGATGATATCAGAGGGACGATGGACTGTCAGGCGTGCGGCCAGACTTGCCGGATCCACCTACCATGAGATTCTGGTGATGATGACAGACCGAGGCGTCGACTCGGGCCCAGCACTGAGGGACTTGAGGGACGCCCTTGATCGCAGTTGATTCAGCCCCTCCTATCTATATGAGCAAGTGTTAGCCGAAGCGGTGCACATGATGAGGGTCGCACCTAGATGACGGGCTTGATCCAATCCCTTTCGATTGAAACCCATTTGTTTCTTAGGAGTTTCAAGGAGTGAGCTATCATATCTGGTGAGGCTCAGCGTCCGCGGCCGCGCATCCAGTCCCTATCCGACCTAATCTTCGGGCTCGCCCTATCTATCGGCGCGCTCAACCTGATTGCGAACAGGCCGAATGATACGCAGGCACTGTTCGGGAATATTGCCACGTTTGGCTTCAGCTTTCTCATCCTGATCTTCGTCTGGTTCCGCTACACTGAAACTATGTCGGTTCTGCCGGTTGAAACAGGCAGGACCCGCTCGCTCAACACAATAATGCTGTTCCTCGTCGCCATCGAACCATACCTGTTCAACCAGCTCTCGTTCGGCTTGAATGGGGTAGCCTCTTCGCCCCTTCCGCAAGATGCTGCGTCTGCGACCTATGGCCTCGACCTAGGTGCGATCTGGATCATTCTAGCAGCTTTCACGCACGTCCTAACCATAGAGGAGAGGAATCTGGTCGCGCCTGATCTAGTTCACAAATACCGGTTGATGAGGAACCTTGAGATAATCGTCGCGGCAATCTTCTTCGTATCGCTTCTTCCCCCGTTTTGGACCACCCTGATAGGCGGCACGAGCCTAAGGTATGTATTGTGGGGTCTGACGTTCTTCGTTCGACGCACGGGAAACCTCTATTCCCGACTGGTTTCAAAAAAGACGAAATCATGATTAGCGAAGCGACTTTCGGGGGAAAAACTGTCTGAAAGGGAGAAGGAGCGCCAGAAGCGATACAATGGTGAACACTGTAGCGAGATAAATCACCATGATGGACCCGGTAAGCGCGTACACGTTGAGCTGGGCCGCGAGTATGCCGATCGGCATGGACCATGATACGTACCATGCCCATTTTTCGCCCTTCCTGTAGCCTGTCAGGGAAACAACCATTCCAAAAACGGCAAGGCCGACGCCGGAAATACCGTCATCGACTAGAGCGGAACCCAGAAAATTTGCGAACTTGGGATTCGAGGAACTAGCTGGCTCCAAGTCGCCCCGGTGACGGCCTGTATCGGCGTTTGCGCCCCTGGAAGGCACGCAATGCAGAGATCCTGCAGACTGGGAAGAAAGTCGCGCGCAGACAGGACTAGGTGAAGTGCCCAAAAGACGAAGAGAATAGCCCACCCATATTTTTCGTACCCCTTGACGGACCCAACGGCTACCATGCAGATTTTCGGGCAGGGCACCCACGCTTAAGCTTCTCCGCCAGCTGTTGATTCTGTAAAGGTCCAAGACTACCACGCTCTTCCCGAACTGCCAGGATCGAGCTGACGCCTCGCCAAACCTTTTTCTTGTCGTAATTCAACACCGCTCCCCAGTGAAGTGTTTAGTCGTTGAAGTCAGCTGAGAAACCGGATTCTTGGTGGGAGAGGGCTAACAAGAAGCTCGCGGAATCAACACTCAAAACCAGATTCACGCTGAACAAGGACGGGAGAGTCGAGGTCAACCCCCCAGTCCTTCCAGCCGACTACGAGGAGACGCGATTGCTCTTCGAGATAGTGGACGACGTTTTCTCGATGCTCGAAGAGGAAGCTGAAGAAGCAGAACTAGACCAACCCGACAGCTAGATCTTGCGCACTGTCTAAATACGCGGATTCCCATTCTCTTCTCCGGATATCGTGTACCGATCTGACTTATTGCGTGTCGTCTATTTCTTCGCACTCGTTTCCCTAGTTCTTTCTGCTTCGATCCTTTCCACCCGTGCCACTACGTCGTATCTTCCTGCCGTTGACCCTGGGCAATTTGCCCAGTACAAGGTTCTCAAGGATTCCTGCCACTCGTCGATCTCCTCAGTCTGCCAGTCGTTCGGGGCTAGCCTGAACAGCCTGAATGATACCGCGTATGCCGCGGTTCAGGTAGTTGGGATATCTGGGCAAACGGGGGTTATCCTGGAACTCATCTCGATGTACAAGAATGGAACAGGCGCTCATGCAGGAGCACTCGTGAACGTGGCGACGGGGGAGTCTAACATTACGGCTTTCTCTCTTGGTGCTAGAGATTATTTCTTGCTGGCGGGAGGCCTTGCAGCTCCTGAGCAAATTTGGCATACTCTCTCCGCTCCCACATTTAACAAGACGATAAATGAGATGGTCCTAGGCTCTCCGAGAAACACAAACTTCCTCAACTATTCTGCGCCAGGATCCTACCTAGGAGTCTCCTATCTGGAACATGCGGGTTTTGCATTCGACCGATCCTCAGGCTTTCTGATCGAGATCAACTTCTCCCTTAGAACTATAATTACCGGGATCGCGGAGATCGATTTTGCGATCGCCATGGTCGACAATAATGTTTGGAGGAACGCTCACATTCCAGATTTTGATCTTGGCGCTCTTCCGACAAGTGTGAATAGTGCTGCGAACACTTTTGGCAATTCAACTATTACCCTCCACCGGCTGTACGGGTTCACTGCGACCGTTAAACTCTCAGCTAGGTCATCCGCTAGCGGCATTTCCTGTTCCTTTTCCGCAAACAGTCTCCAGAACGGTAGTTCGGATACGTCGATTCTCTCGTGCAAGGGTTCCCCGGGAACTTACACTGTCCGGGTCGAGGGCGATGGAGGATACTCTGTGCATAATACGTCGATCAGTGTCACGGTGATTGCTGCCCCGATTCAACCTGCTAGCATTCTCTCGATGCCTCTACTCTATGGCGGAATAGGCGTTGCCACCTTAGTCGCGGTACTGTCCGCCTTTCTCTTGCTGAGAAGGAAGCCGGCCGAGGCTGTAGTCGCACATAACGAAGCGCCAACTCCTGCAATCTAGCGTAGAGCCGCTCTTGCCTGGGACTTGACGACGGTCACACGTGATTAAAGACCGGGCGGGGACGACATGGTCGAAGGGGAGAGGTCTTGGCTTCTACCGGACGCTTTGGATGGTTCCTAATCGGCGTGATACTCGGCGCGATAATACTCGAACTCTTCAATGCCACTGTTAGATTTGTTCCTCGCTGGCTTGGTGCCGCAACAGTGGTTGTTGGATTCCTGATCCATTTCGTCGCCTGGTTCGGCCTAATGCTCGCAGTAGCAGGGGTCCTCGGATCGCGAATCATAAGAAAAGACCAGATGAACTACTCCCTCATCGGCTTCGGCGCGATCATTGTGACCCTAGAACTATGGTTGTCCATACCTTTCGCGTAAAACAGGGTCCGAACTGACCAATCAAGCGTTTCTTTGTCGTCCGACGTGAGTGTCCAGGAATCTTGCTGCTCGCTTGATCGAGTCTATCTCGTTCTCTCGTCGCACGAATCCATGGCCTTCATTTTCGTAAATCTTGACCTCGACTGTTATCCCGTTTTTCCGGGCTGCTTCTGCCATCTGTTGTGTTTCTTCTACGGGGCATCGGATGTCGTGTTGGCCGGCGAGTAGGAGGAGGGGTGCACGAATCTTGTCGGCGAAGAATATTGGCGAGCGGTCACGCCAGAGCTCGCGATCAGTTATGGGATTACCCATGAGCCATTCGTCATTCTTCTGGAGGACCGGGTCCTCGTTCTCGTGGGCCGTGAACCAGTTGGCGAGGGGGACGATACTGACTCCGGCAGCCCATATCTCCGGGGTCTTAGTCAGCGCCATCAAGGTGAGGTATCCTCCCCAGGACCCGCCCATTATCGCGATTCTCTTTGGATCAACATAACCGGTGGTTTTGAGATAGTCGACGGCTGCGACGAGGTCGTTGAGATCGCCTTTGCCAGCGTCTTTGCGTAGGGATTCCATGTATTCGCGTCCGAACCCTGTTGATCCGCGGTAGTTTGGAGCGATGACGAGGTAACCGTGACTCGTCAGGTATTGGATGTTGGGGTACCAGCTGTTGTAGTGTTGCCACTGGGGTCCGCCGTGGGGATAGACGATTGCCGGGTGGGATCTGTCGGGTTTGATGTTGGCGGGGATGTAGAGGAAGCTGGAGATCGGGGTCTGGTCCTGGGCTGGATATACGACGAGGTGGGGTTGGACGAAGTTGTCCTGGTTTAATCCTCCGACTAGCGAGTAGGTGATTTGTTTGAGGGTGCGGGCTTTGAGATCGTAGACCCAGATATCATGGGGACTGTCGCCGGACCCGTGTATTATAGCGAGCTGTTTGCCGTCGGGGGAGAAGCGAGCAGCGCGGACGACTCCATGGCCGGGAGGTATCTCTTCTTGCTCGCCTTTCAGATCGCGGATGTAGAGGTGGAGGTTGCCTGCCTGGTTGACAATGTACGCGTACTTATCTTCGGCTGGGCTGGTGTCGACGAGCTGGCTGTCCCAGTCCTGGAGGGTCAGCCATTGGAATTCCGGGTTCTCTTTGAGATCGAGGAGGGCGACAGCGTCTATTCCCTTGTCGTTCGCGTTGCTCGTAACGTATACTCGACGGTTGTCGCGGGTCCAGCCACCGACGATGCTGGTGGAACGATCGTCTATCGCGGCGAGCACTGTCTCGCGTCCTGTCTCCATATCGTGGACGCTGACGCCAGCGTACTGGTAGTTTCTTGTTCTGGAAAAAGCGAGTTTTTTCCCGTCGAGGCTCGGCTCGAGGGCTTCGCAGTCACCTGTATCGCTGCTGATGATCTTCTTTACAGTCCCAGTCGCGAGGTCATGTTGGAAGATGGGGTAGGTTCCGGGTATGTCTCGCTCTGCTGCGTAGAATAGAGATCTACCATCGGGATTCCATTTCATGTCTCTATGACCGATCTTCTCGGTCACCGTGATATTCCGGGTAGTGTACTCTGTCAGATCGAGCAGGTAGAGGTTGGGTTTCTCGTCGCCCTGAGAGTCTTGCGAGTACAGGATATGGCGACCGTCGGGCGAGGGATCCCAGAGATCGTTTCTCTCATCGCTGACTGTAAGCTGGACGGGCCAACCGCCAGAGCTCGGGACACGCCAGATATTGTATCTGCCGGTAATATTCGTCTCGAAATAGAGATGCTCACCGTCAACAGACCAGCGAAGAGTGAACATGGAACGCGTATAGTAGAGAGTGTCAATATCCAAAGGACGATAAGCCGGGCTGGACGGGCTAGTGATAGAGTCGCTGGCCAGTTTGGCAGCGGGGGTGGGGATCATTTGATCGGTGAGGTTAATCCGGAATAATTAGAACTATCGGAGGTCTTTCTGAAGGCGCTCAATTCTCTGGCCCACGGTGGGCCGAAGATGCAGACGTTTCAGCGGATATCCCGTAGCGGAGATTGTCTGTCCGTATTTTGTGAGGGTTGCTAGAAGCACAGCTCTTCCAACCTTTTCTGCTGCTAGCCTGTCCGCGGCGTAGAAGAGACTTCTCCAACGTCTTCTGACGTACAGCACGATTACTGGGATATAGAGCAGCAAGATAACGAGGTTTGCGAGGTTGAGTTCTCGAACATATTCTGGCTGAGAAGAACGTATTATCTGAATCGCATCAAATCCTACTAAACTAAACCCGATGGCGAGCGGTAGGAATACACGCAGGGCGTAATCGCGGATCGGATCGCGCAATAGAAAATAATCGTAAATAATTGACGGTGCCAGTAGTGGCTTCCAGTCTTCAGCTGTCAACCGGCCCCTCATGCTCCGTGGCAGCCTCACCTCTCCAAGCTTGACCACTACAAGGTCAGGGCTCATGCCATCATCCCAGACGACTGTATCCGGCTCAGGCTTGGTTATCCCGAGCTGTCTGAATAGTTCGACAGCGAATTTCAGAATCATCTCATCATCTGGACCCGCGGAGGCGTCCGGCATGGATGGCACTGTCTGTTTCTGGTATCTCTGAGTATAAGTGGCTGGGGTCTAGTGCTATTTCTTGTAGCTTGTCCCTAGGCACGACGAGTGTGAAGCCAACCGGCTAACGTGAGAATAGCAATAGAGAGCCCAACCCAGAATAGATAATCCAGTACGACCTCCAGTGGGTCGTAGGCAACGCAGCCCAACGGACTTCCTGGGCCAAAGCAACCTGGAATTACATACGTCACCGAAAACGGAAATCCACGTGAGGCTGAATAAGGATTCGAAGCAACCTGGACACTTACCCCTAGAAGAATGGGCGCTACTCCGAGGGCAATCGCTAGATTCCGGACGAATCGGCGCAAGCGATTCTGCATATGGGAATATATCGGGTTCGTGATACCTGGTGTCCTCCAGACACGCCACACCATGAGGGATACTCCTGCTCCGACAGGGATGAGGGAGCCGGTCATGTAGGTCAAGTCGATTGCAAACGAAAAGAGGAGGAAGAAGACTACTAGGTTGAAGATCCACCGAGCGTGCTTCTCCTCAGCCTCATCATCCAGCATGTCCCTAGTATGCTCGGACAAGTCACGTAGCTAGATAGCAGCTCGAATATTAATCGCTATATGACGTCTCATTCTGGACGTCGACTAAAGCTCCAAGGCTGCTCTTGGGTCATTTCTTGTTGCGTGTCTTCTTCGTGGGGGGTTTTCCTTGCCACTCGATGACCAGTCTGGGCTTGACCGCGGTGGGTGGAGGTAGTATGGGCACGAAGGGCATTGGGTGCTTTAGTCTCTCATTCTCCTTCGACTTTGCCTCGGGTCTAATTCGAATTATCTCGAAAGTGTCTGCTCTAGCTAGGACGTTGTACTCGGATAGGTGGTTGGTGTGGAGGAATTTGCGGAGAAGAAACTTGACCCTCTTGTTAGTCAGACGGGTGATCTCGATCCTCTTTCCGCCCCCGGCGAGCTTTCCGTTGGAGGCGGACCTCATGAACTCTAATAGGGAGGAGAATTGCTTGTTTTCAAGATCGTTAGTCAGGATCTTTGTCAAACCGGTTCAGTCGCCTGCCGTCAATCGATCGTACCTAGGTGGACGAATTCAATAGGTCTCGATTTTTAGACCTGGGATTCTCCTGAAATCTTGAGCGTTTCTAGTGACTAGCGCCAGCTTCAGGGTTAGAGCGGTTGATGCGATGTAAAGATCGTTGAGGCCAGGAGTCTCCCCGCGCCGTTGCATCTGGGCTTGAACCTTTGAGCTTTCCTCCGCAATCTCCGTTGTCAGAGGTATCGTCTGATAGGGAATCATATCTCGGCGAGCCTTTTCCAACTGATCTTGAATCTCCTTAGGACCTGTGTAGGCGAGGTGGACTCCGAGCAGGTACTCGTGAACTGTTATGATGGAGATTGCGGCAAAGCTTTCTTCTTCATCAACGGTCTTGGCGAGTCTGGCGGCTCCAGGGTCTCCGTTGACAAGGTCAATAATGAAAGTGGTGTCGAAGAGTCTCAGGAGAGTGTCTTCCGTAGCTTCTTGCGTGTTTCAGCCTCGGCATTCCGGATGACTGCCCGGGCTCTCTCCCAGTCTTCCTTCGAGATAGTCTTGCTCCCCACAGTGTCGCTGAGCTTTAGCGGGCGCTTCATGCCTCGTCTTATGACGTCGGAGAAGCTTTCCCCGGGCAGCTTTGCCCTGCTGAGGAGCTGGTACACGTCATCGGAGATGGCTATGGTCTTGGCCATGACTAACAAAAAGAGAGAGTTTCCTATATATGCATAGCTATACAAAGAGCCAAGCTGAGCATCCTACCGCGTCCACGGCGGAAAAGTCGTTGACCGAATCCAAAAACCATAGAGGCGGCTGACAGTAAACGCCGCCTCGGTACCGGTACAGGCTAACCCGCCCCTGCAGCGTCACTTTCTCTTTGATCAAAAAAGTTTCGGGGGTGGTTGTCTTCGTCCGTGTGAAGCCTCAAGCTTTTTCGGATAGCAGGACTTTTCCATGTTTGACTATTTCTCTTGCGAAGCTGGAATGGTTTTCACCATCTTATCCCACTCTTCTGTGCTGTACGCAAAGGGTTGAAGGTCCAGCCCTAGCACTGTGTCTTTTAGCATGGCGAATCTTTTGCCTGGGTCGCTGGGGAGATTGTCGGCGATGATGGCTAAGTCGATGTCGCTGCCTGGCGAGTAGTTGTCTTGGGCGTAGGAGCCGAAGAGGATTGCCTGGTGGACTTTGACTTGAGCCCTGATCCGCTTCAGGTAGTGTTGGAGGGCGGTCTCAACCTTTTTTCTCGGTATGGCGTATTCGATCCTCACAGTACTGTTGGATCTTTTCGGCAATCCGTAACGCTTCTAGAGCGTCCTGCCTCGTATAATAGTCCATAGGGGCGCCTTCCGGGTGAGAGTTGGTATGCCGAGTGGGAATGTAGTGCCTGTCGAGAAGTTTCGCTTCGTTCACTAGTGCAACGTCGGGTCTCTCTTGCCTGGGTAGTTTCTGGAGGAGCGTCGAGACCGAGTGTCCCAGAACGTGGGCTCCCAGACTCTCATATAACGCCTTGACGGCTTTCTCGGCTGACTGTTGGGCTGAGAAACATGACCATTCATAGTCCTCCATGTCAAGGCTCCTGCGCGCATGGCCCAGGTCCTTGTTGGCTTGTCGAAGCCAGTCCTCGGTCCGCCGCATAGCCACGAGACGTGCTCCTCCAAAATATAGCCTGACAGCATCTGTTAGATTTTGTTAACGCACTGACGAGATAGGGCGAAGGAGCTGCTCACTCTGTTCTTGGCCATGTTACCGCAGCCTTTTGCTTCTCTTCAAAAGATCCCGGAGCTTCGGATTGTTCGGTTCAAACTCGCTGGTCGTTTCTAAGGTCTTTTCGCATCTAAGACAGACGCAACCTCGACCGGATACATGGCCGGGAGCCCACTCTATATTCATCCATTTCGTTTTCTCGTGTTTGCAGGACTCTTGCAGTAGAGAAAGCCTGTTCGCGAATTCTTCTCTGAGAGACTTGGCGGTGGTCCCAGGTCTGATTATCACGAATTCCTTTCGGTCTCCATCAGCTTCAATCTCGACTATTCCCGTGAACCTCCCGTCCACAACCTTTGCATAAGCTTCGAGCCATGATTCGCATTTCCGGCAGTTTGTGCCGACTGGAACCTTACCGTTGAGTAGCAGAGGTTTGTCGCCAAGATATTCAACGGTCTTTCGAAGGCTCGGCGCGAATTTCCTCTTTCCATACCCTCTCTTTCTCTCCTCCTCAGGGATTTCTTCGAGCCTGCGGTACTGGACAATATCTCCCTTCTTCCATGTATCCATCAAGCACTCGAATTGTTTGGTCAGCCACTCTGTTGCTATCTTCGCGCTGCACTTTGGGCATTTCGAGTCCTCATCGTAGAAGCGATCATACAAGCCCATTCCAGAAACCTTCTGAAAGAGTCGTCCAGCGACATAGTGGCTCTACTTAAGACTCGTCGTCGGCCCTCATCAATCCGGAGAACCCCCTTTGCTGAGAACTGGGGGTCCCGGATAGCTCTAAGCCAGAGAGGTAGCCGAGGCTCATGGAGAGTGGAGGGGGGAAGAAATCTTTAACCGTGGGAAGAACTTGGTTTATGTGGGAAGCGAGTCTTGGCTGTTCTCAAGGTGGATGATCGCTATCGGGTTCTTCTCGACAGGGAGGTTCGGGAACTCTTGAAGGTCGAACCGGGAGATGAGGTCCTGGCTATTCCCCACTCGGAGGGAGTTCTAATAGCCTCTCTTAAGGGCCGAAAATTCAAGACATCCCTCTCGGGCTTCAAGTATAGAGAGGAATCGCACGAGGCTTCCCGGTACCTCTCAAAGAAGAACTAGCCTCCGTTGCCAGTTCTAGACACGGTTGTTCTTTTCGGAGCTGCGGACCCCAAGGATTCTGCCCACAAGAAATCCAGCGGGTACCTAGCCCGGCTCGTGGAGCCCGGCTACTATCTGGCCGGGTTTGCATTGTTTGAGTTCGATGTCGTCATGAAGAGCCGCGGTTTCTCTTTCAGAGAGCGAATGCTGAGGCACGCACTCTTGGCCAGGTACTACCCGGCATCCACATCAAAGACGAGAGCACTCTCGCCCACCACTCTCTACCTCGCCGCTGATGTCGAAGGGACCCAGGGAATAGACTATTTCGACGCAGGAGTGGCTGCCGAAGCCAAAGCCCTAGACGGGCTCGTAGTATCCACTGACCGAGTCTTCGACAAGCTCCACGGTGTCAAGAGAGTCTGGTAACCCACTCGGCCCTTCGGATGACCGCTTGGGTTGGCTATGGCTAATGCTGCTGGTCTTAGAAAAAAGGGAGAGTGGGGAATGCGTTCTGTCCGGTCAGAAGCTTGTGGTGATAGTAGCGTAGAAGACGTCCACTATGTTTCTTGGGGTGCTGCCGATGGTGATGGTGTTTCTATCGTCTGCCCAGACCGCGAAGGCTGTGTCGCCGACTGTGACCGCTGTGATATAGTCGCCGAAGTTAGGTCTGATGTTGACAGTTCCCCGGCACCAGTTGGAGGTAACAGTTGAGACTCTGACCGGGGCTTGGAAGGTCTTTCCTCCGTCCAGCGACTGCTGGAAGAACGTGTCGACCAGGGAGGCCCGTAGGGATCTGCGGGCGAGGCCTCCGCCTACGCTCACGGTGCAATCAATAGCCAAAGGGTCAGAGGACAAATGTACCTCTTGGCTCTGGTAGTAGACGACGTTCACCTCTCCCTGCGTGCCGACACTTACCACTGGCCAGAACTGGATCTTGCCGTCCCCAGCGATTGGGTTGATTAGGGCCGGCTTAGTCCATGACGTGCCATGGCTGTCTGAGGTGCTGAGGTAGATGTCCATGTCTGCACCGCCGCCCACCATTACCCGCTGCTGTCCAGGGGGGCAAGGGTCTCCTATCGATGGAAGCCCTGATGCTGGCAGGCATATCGTGTCGCCACCACCTATTCCTTCGTTGCCAGCGATGACGGCGTTCTGGAGGGCGAGGAAGAATCTACCGGAGTCGGAGACTGCTAGTCGTGGGAAGTCATTGTATCTTGGCCGGTTGAATCCAACGGGAGGGTTCTGGCGGCCGGGTATGATTTTCTGGACGAGCACCGGTGATGAGAAGGTCTTGCCTCCGTCTGTTGAGCCTGCTGCCATGATATTCTCTGTCGGATTGTCTACGACTGCACCCTGGGCGAACTTCGGACCGTTGGTCCAGGCTACGACGATGGAGCCGTCAGGGCCTATTGCCAGCGTGGAGCCTTGGTTGAGTGTTCCAGTTCCGCAGTTGGGGTCGGCTTTGACATTCGTCTGGTCGGGCTGTACAATCACGGGTCCTTGGAAGGTGTTGCCGCCGTCTACGGATCTCCAGACCTCGATCTGTCCGAACCCGCCTGCGAACTGGCATGCGGCGGGGTTGGTTCCAGGGGTGGTTATGCCGATGAAGTTTGTGACGGACACAGCAACAATGGTCTGCCCGTTGACTTGTCTGGCCGCTATGGCTTCCTTGTCATAGAGGTCGAACGGGGCGTTGGGAGCTGACAGCAAGTGGAGGTCGTTGAATGTGAAGCTTGTCCCTGTGAATGTTCCCCTGTGGACGCTGACTCCCGCGTCGACGATGTTGTTATTGCTGTCGCGATTGGCGAAGACCGCCAGGTTCGCGTAGTAAAACGTCTCTGTGCCGCCAACTGGGGCGACAGCCATCCACGGGTCGCCTCTAGTCACAACGTTGCCGCTGAAGAACGAGGTGGTCGCGGGGAACAGTGGGGGCGGACCGGTGTCAGTCCAGGTGTTTCCCCCGTCGGTGGAAAATGCGAAACCGGAGAGTCCTGGAGTGCCAGGAATCGTAGGAGGTATTGTGAATGGAACTTTGGCAAAGCCCTGCGCGTCGTTCCAGCCCGCCACAAGGTTCTGTACTCCACTGCCAACAGCGATGGCTGTCTCGCTACGACCCAGCCTTCCAGCTGGGGGAGGTTGCTGGGGCGCGTTGACCTGAATGTTCGGGCCTACAGTGATCTGCGGTGCGGATGAGCCAGAGGAGAAGGTTTCGGACGTGCCGAAGATGGCATCAGCCGATATGCTACTGAGAAATTCTTGGTGTCCTGCTGGAAACTTGCTGAAGCTAGTTCCACTGGCACCGTGGACAAACTGTGGTGTGTAGATTGAAGAAACGACCAGGGTCGCGAACAAGAGGAGGCTGAGCTCTGCAATCTTCAAGAGTCTATGGATCGAATTCCCGCTCAAGTATTGTCGAGCATCTATCGTGAAGCTCAAGATTTTTCAGGTCGAGGAAGCTACGATTATGCTAATAACACTTTACAATCCAAGGGGGCTCTGGTGTCGTGGATGATACTTTGTGTCGAGTATCTTTTCGTGGGTGGTTGTTCTTGCCTGTTCGATCCCATGTCTGGAGGGTTGGCAGGGTGGTATAGGGGCAAGAGGGACAATTAGGGCTTCAACGGGATCATGCTCCTCCACCTGCCGGGTCTCAGGCCTGACGTGAACAATCCCTTGAAACCCGCCCCGCGGTATCCGAGAACACCATAACCCGGACAGATGGCGTTGGCAAGCTTCTCCTTCTTCTCAACAACACTCCCCCACCACTACCAGGAGCCAACGGCTCAAAAGGAGCAACAGTCTCGGGGTAAGCCGCTAGTATTTCTTGAATCGGATGCGGTCATTGAGGTAGGTTTGCGAGATGCTGGATTCTTTCTTGGATGCTGGGGCGGAAAAATCCAGTCTTTCCCGTTGTCATGCTCTGATCGATCGAGGCTAGTTTTGTCAAAGACGCGATGAGCGATTCTCTTCCGACTATCTGTATGGCTTTGTCATCCATTTCGAGATAGAGCTTTTTGTGGAGGATCATAAATGGAATGATAGAGAGGATTAGAATGATGATGAGTGCGATGATCACAAGGTCGTACAGCACTCCGAACTGTGAACTGCCTAGAAGCTTAACGTCTGCGAGTATGAGGAAGGGCG